>ERZ1292632.2347-Hain-H43-01um-R2-2347-length-15991-cov-6_pt1 | contig 15991 bp, 20 predicted proteins | sample MGYA00564407_ERZ1292632 | MGnify/ENA primary metagenome ERZ1292632 (study PRJEB36523, sample SAMEA6512637) | groundwater metagenome | collected 2019-01-08 | study: AquaDiva: Metagenomics assemblies of 32 groundwater samples | reverse complement strand
GGATCGTCGCCACCACGTCATCCACCGCCCCGTTGCCCGTCTCTGGCCTCTGGAGGCCAACCATAGTCAGCTCTTGCTCCTCTATCTCTACCGCCAGGAACGAGCATAAGGCGTCATAGGCCTGATGAGCTTCATCCAGAACCAGGAGTTGAGCCTCCCCCAAGCTCCCCGTCTTGCCGTGAGCCAGCCAGCAGTGATAGTTGGTGAGTACCAGTTCACTCTTTCTTGCCCTCCTTATCGCCTCCCAGTAGGCGCATTCTCCACTGTCCTTACAGGAGCAGGGGTAGCCCAATTTGCATACTCCCTCTTCTGCGCTTATCCTGGGCTCGACTGCGCAACCATAGGAGCGGGCTCCTCTCAAGTCAGTTACTGTATCCGGGAATTGCTCCCTGTACTGGTCCTGCAGGGCCTTGGTGCCGGTTAGTATTATGGTCCTGCGCCCCGATACCAGTCCAGCTAGCATGGCCAAAACCGACTTACCGCTCCCCGTGGGTGCACATACACCCGCCACTTTACTTTCATCCCCAGCTAACCAGTCGGATATCCAGAGGAATGCCTGGTCCTGGTGGGGATACCATTCCCCGTATCTGCTGCTCAGCCCCATAGCGCTAGGGGGTGGGATGTCTGACACCCAGCACCCCATCTCGAATATGGGCTCTTTCATTTTAAGTGCCCATATCGCTTCTCCACCTCATCCAGATACCGGTCCTGCCACTCTCCCGGTGGCATGTCCAGGAAGCGGTTCTTCACATCCCCAACCAGCCTGGTAGCGCTGTCTATCCTCCCGTCTTTCACATGTCTCGCCACTGTCTTGTCCAGGTCCTCGAACAGCTCATCGAAGTCCTGTTGGTACTTCTCCTCCTGCATGACTCTTATTACCGCGTCCGTCTGCGCCATGACACTCTGGATGGGGGCCTGGGCTATCCCATCCAGCCACTTCAAGTGCCTGATTACTGCATGACGGATGAGGTCACCTGGGGTGCGGTAGGGAAACTGCCTACCGAACACGATTATCTCTATTTCCCTGTGGTGTCCGGGCTGGAGATTGAACCAGTTCCTCTCTGAATGCCCGGACTGGTCACTAGCTGGAATGCGGAACTCAGCATCGGTAAGCTGGACATCATCAACGATGACGGGTAGACGTGATGACTTTGGTGGCCTTAGGACTTGGTCGGTCATGTGCTCTCCTTGTAGTTACCAGTCAGGCGGTTCGGCCCCATGCTCCCTGAACACGCGGTTGATAGCTCTCTTGGTTTTCCTTGGGGTTGGGTCCCTGTAGAATCCCCTGGTCGAGGGTGGGGGTGGGTGGGGCTTCTCATAGCAGGGGGGATGGTCATCTTTCGCTCTCCCGTCCCAGCGCTCTGGGTGGTGGCAAATCCTCCCGCTCCCACCAGTCCCTCTAGCTAGACGGCTCCCGCTCTTACCCCTGTGCAGCCAGGGAGCGGCTGCCGCCCTACAGCCCTTACAGCAGGGGGGCCTCACCCCCGGCTCTGGGAGCAAGCCCCCGCCCCCATCGCTCCTGTCCATGTCGTGGGTAGCTTTCGCCAGTATCCGGTGCTCCTTGAGAGTGAAGTCGTGTTCCTTAACTCCCCCCTCCCCGTGCCAGAAGCTTTTCCCTTCCGGACTACCAGCCCCCACCTTCCCCATCCTCTACCCTCCGTATACTATTAGCACATATGTCATAGCCGGTCTGTGTCTCGTGTGCTGTGTGTGGTGCTGGGTGTCCCGTGCCCCGTGTGCTGTGTGCTGTGTGTGGTGTCCTGTGCTCTCTCATCCTCTCGTCCCTCTCCATCATCCACTCTCCCATCCTCTCGTCCCTCTCCATGTCCCTTTTGGCCGCCAACCAGATGTTGCCGAAGAACACGAATGCCACCATACCCCCGAAGAAGAGGTTGAAAGCCCATAAGAGGCCAGGGTCGAGCAAGAACCAGAGGTCTGTCATAAGAGCCTTACCCAGATGATGAGGTTCAGGGAGGCTAGCAACCAGAACACCCAGTCAATCACTCCACACCGCCGCGCTCCCTGGTCCTAGCTAAGATGTCTAGCATCTCGTCCATGCTCACCCCCAACGCTCTCGCTATCCTCGCCGCGATTCTTGTACTGGGGGTCCGGTGCCCGTTCCTCAGTCTACTTGCATAGCTCACGCATATCCTGGCTCGCCTGTGGAGCTCCATGGTCCCAATCAGCGCGTGGAGGGTGGGCTTGGCCTTGGACCGGGCTATGGTCTTGAGCGCCCGGTCCAAGACCTTCCTGAGTTCGCCATGGGGGGGTGCCTGTACTGGTGTGGGTGCCATCCTCGCTCTCCACCTCTGTCTCCAGTATACCACACCCCTTGACTCGCTGTCAATACTGGAGCGGAAGGGGGTAAAGGCCGGGGGGAGAGGGTGTTGCTCCTCTCCCCCCCTGGTCCCCGTCCTTGGGCCTAGTCCTTGCCCTTGGCCTTGCCCCCGGTCACTGCTAGGCAGTATGGCCCTACCCCGTCTTTGCCTTTGGCTTCGATGTAGGGATTCCCGCACTTCTCGCACTTGGGCAGGAGGGGGAAGACCTTCTTCTCCAACCAGTCCATGTTCTCCGGGAGCTCCCCGCCGCCCTTCTGCGGCTCCCCCGCCTCGTACTTGTAGAGGCGTCCGTGCAGTCTCCCATCGTGGCCGGGGAGGAAGCGGGAGTCAACGTTGGTCTTGCCCTCGCACCCACACCAGCAGAGCCCGATGGGGTTGCGGTTGAGCTTGGGGAGCTTGACCTTGATGACCTTCTCCTTCTCGACTTTGGCCGCTCGCGTTCGGATTGGCTTTGGCCCCGCCAGCTTCTCCTTTTTCCTTGCCATCTCTCTTTCCTTCTTCCTTTCGTCTATCGTTGCCTTTACGGAACCGGAGGTCCCGATTCCGTTGTTGGGCCACTCGGCCTCATCGTAGTCCACCCCCAGGGTCACGTTCCCAAATCTGCCACACCTCCTTCCTATCACTCTTACCCGCGTTTGGTCTTTACCCAGGATTGCCTCCAGTTGCTTCTCCACATACTGGGCTTCCTCCTGCAGGCACAGGACCACCTCCGCCTCCTTACCCACATCCTCTGAGAACATGCCAAGCGCCGTCTCCAGTATGTGCGGACCCTTGGTGCGGTCCCGGATGGAGTACTCCTTGTATATGCTCATCCTGTCACCTCCCGTACACCCAGCGGACCCTCTCGCTTGTGCCCCCCCTTACCCGTACGCTCAGCTCCGTCTCCCAGGGCAGCGAAAGTGCCCTATCCCTGTGGAGCCTCAGTGGTCTTCCGCTCCCCACCGCTGGCTTGGTCATGTAGCAGTGCTCGGTGACCTTGACTACGCGTTCCAGGGACACCCACTCTCCCGCTCTTACTGCCAGCAGCAGGTCCCCCACCATTAGCTCTTGGTTTTCCATCTCTCCTATCTCCTATCTCCTATCCCTTTTCTGGCCGGGGCCTTATCACCCCTGCACCAACTCCTTCCGTGGGCAGCTCTGACTCGCACACCCCCCGTCTATGTGGGGGATGTACTTCGGACACCCCTTGCACTTCATGGCTACCTCCTCTCCCTGGCCGGGGCCTTATCACCCCCTGCGCCAAGTCTGTTAAGGGTAGAACGACCTCCGGCAGACCAGCCGGGCCTTACTCCGGATATGGCTGCTATAAGGCTCGTCGCACCGGGAACAGATGTCCAGGACTCTCCTAATCTGGTCACTCCTGAATGTGCTGTCATTGTTGAAGATTCCTCCTGAAATAGGGACATCTGGAAAGGCAACGAGCGTGTAACCGTTAGTGTACACGTACAGCACAGTACCTTCTTTGCCGTCTGCTATCACCTTTGTCCCCTTCTTCCCATACCTCTTCCCGTGTCATTGCTTCTTCTCCTTTCCTTTCTACTCCCATTATAACACACCCTTGTCTCCTTGTCAAGTCCCAACCTGTTCTGTTTGGCCGTCTTGTCTACCCCCCAAACCTGGCTCTCGTCTAGCCGGGGTTGTCCTCCAGCAGGCCTCTCGCTTGCCTAACAAGGTAGTCCCTGAGGTCCTTTGCGCCCTCCTTGGTGTTCCCGTATAGGGCCGCGGCGTGGGTGTCCTTACCGCACCACCACAACGACAGCTCCCATGCCTTGCCGTCCTGGTCTTGGAAGGAGACGGATACGCAGAGCATATGGTCATCCTCCCAGGTCTCTAGTAGCTTTGCCTCCGTGACTGCTGTCAGGGCAGCCAGCTTTCGCAGGTCCCCATTGCTCAGTTCGTCTATGGCCGTTGGTGTTCCCACTGTATCCTCCTCTTTCATCTCCCTTGCTCCTGGCTGGAGGCTATCCACCCACCACCAAAGTCGGCTGTGAAAAGTCTCCGCTTGTCTCTGGCCCCAGCTGCGTCCTCCCGAACACGGAGAGCAACAAATCTTGCTCCCCACCCACCGGGATGACCGCCAGGGCCACGGCAATGTCTGAGAGCTTCGCGCAGGTCCGGCACACCCGCACTGGGGCGTCGTGTGCTTGCCCGAACACCCAGACCCGTCTCAACACCCGCTCTTTCCTCGTCACTGTTGTTCCGGTCTCGCAGACCGGGCATCGCTTGCTTCCCCGTGGCCTGCCTCCCCGTGGCCGGGTCATCTCCCTTGCTCCTGGCAGGCCAGAACGAAGTCGCCCTCGGCCCTGTCCAGCGCTCTGTCTGCGAGGTCCCAGGTTCTCTTTGCCCGCTTGTGCGCTTCCCTCGCCGCCTCCAAGCTCTTAGCTGTCAGGTTGCAGACCTCTTCTGCCTCCGCGAGTCTGGCGAGCGCCAGGTTGCGGGCTCTCGTTGCCTCTCCCTTTGTCATGTCCCTGTCTCCTTCTGTGATTCCGGGGGCGGGGAGCTGGCCCGGCTCCGGGCCTCTGGCCCCCCGCACCCCCCCGTCCCGGTCACGCCAGCTTCGCCAGAAGTGCCCCCAGCTCCTTCTCCTGCCCGCACGACACAATGGCCGCGCCCACGAGCTCCGCAGCGGTTGCCCGGCCCAGCCATGCTCCTGCGTGCTCGCCTCGCGGGATCCCCGCCAGCAGGAGCTCGCCCAGCTCTCGCTCCGGCCTTGCCTGCCACGCCGTTCCCAGCAGGGCCAGGAGCAAGCGCCGTCGCTGTCGCTCCCGGATCTCCTGTGCCTGTTCCTGTTCCTGTGCCATCTCCCTTTCCTTTCTCTTTCCCTCTCCCCCGGCCTGTCTGGTCCCCCGGCCGGGCTTCCCCCTCCCCTCTTCCCCCACACCCCCATCGTAACACACCCCGCTTCCCGGCACAAGCTCCCATCCCCCTGGGGGAGGGATGCCGTCACACACGAACGAGGGACACCCCCCCTCCCCTGGGTCTGCCCTTGCGCTGCCCTTGCGCCACGACACCCCGGAGGACCCAGCCGGGGCTAGGTAGGGATGCGAGCCCCTTCCTAGGTACTTTTCTTTTCCACCCCCAAACCCACACCCACACCACCATATCAATACACAAGACACAGGACACAGGACACAGGACACGGGACACGGGACACAGAACACAATACACAAGACACAGGACACAGGACACAGCACACGGCACACGAGACACAGACCGGCTATGACATATGTGCTAATAGTACGCGGAGGGCTGGAGAGGGGGAAAGGGGGCTGGAGGCGAGCAAGGAGGGCTGGAGAGGGGGAGAGGGGGGTGGAACCGCTTTCAATCTTGCCCGGCCCCCAACCGGCGTGTTATGATGGCGGTGAGATAGGGGGCGCGCCTGTATGGTGACAATGAGCGAGGAAACCAAACACCAGCTCCACCTGATTAGCCATGACCCAACGAGAGTAAGGCGGCTCTTGGAGCCCTACTGGGGCAGGCAGCCCAGGGAAGCAACCAACTCCTGGCTGGCATTCCGTGCTTATCGCGACCAGGGGCCGGAGAGGACCTTACTAGGTGCATCCAAAGCAATGGGGATGGGGGTCGGCACTGTCACACACATAGCCAAGAGGTGGCTATGGGCGAAGAGGGTTGGGTCTTGGGATGAGGAGCTGGATAGGAGAATCATCCAAGCAAAGGTCCGGCTGGTGGAGGAGATGGCCCATAAGCAGGCACAGCTGGGCTTGGAGATGCAGGAAAAGGCAAGGGAGGCGCTGTGGGCAATAAGGCCCTACACGGAGGAGTATAAGGAGGAGGACGGTAGGGTTATTGTCATCATCAAGTCCAACATAGGGGCAAAGGAAGTGGCGGCTCTGGCTAAGATTGGGTCGGAGATAGAGAGGCTGGCGAGAGGAGAGCCGACAGAGATTATCGACATTGAAGGTCAAGCACGAAGGGTGGCGGAGAAGGAGGGGCTGGACCCGGAGATGGTGATGGATGAGTTCAGAAGGATAAGAAAAGGTGCATAGACACAGCCCCAGCCCAGCCCCAACCCCCAGAAAAGGAACGCCAATGCGCGTATGTGTATGTGTATGTGTATGCGCACGCGCACGCGCACGCGAGGAACAAGGCGGTGAGCGGTAGGGGCTTGGTTCTGGATGACGTGGCCCTGGCTGTTGCTGTGGTCAAGGCCAGGGAGAGGCAGGAGGCCACCCACAGGCAAGCCTCTGTGCTCTCCCGTGTAGAGAGTGATTTCCTAGCCTTTCTCACCGAGCTGGTCTATGTCCACGACCCTCCCCCTGGTCTAGGGTTCATCAAGTGGGAGCCCTGGCCGCACTTGGAAGAACTGGCCAATACCATTACCAGCACTCCCCATCTCGTCATCCTCAAGAGCAGACAATTGGGCCTCTCCTGGTTCTTCGCCGCCTACGCCCTGTGGACGGCCATGTTCAAGCCGGGGGCCTTGGTGTTGATGCTGTCTCAAGGTGAGGATGAGGCTAAGGAGCTCCTGGGCAAAGTGAGGAAGATTCACAGCCAGCTGCCGGAGGGCATTAGGCCGAAAGTGATAAAGGATATAGAGGAGCAGTTATCCGTACAGTCGCAAGGGGGTGGGGTTGACTCCACCATCATGGCCCTGCCTTCTACCACCAAGGCTGGTTCTGGCTACACCGCCACCCTTGTCATTTGTGACGAGCATGCCAAGCACCCTTACGCTGCAACCAACTTTGCGGCCCTGGAGCCAACCATCAACGCCGGGGCTCAATTCATATCGGTAAGCACGGCTAGGGGTCCGGGGAATTATTTCCACTCCCTGTATCAGAACGCCAAGGCCAAGCTCTCAACCTTCAACCCCTTGTTCTTCCATGCCCAGCTCCGACCCGGTAGGGATGATGCCTGGTATGAGAGTACCAAGAAGAGTTATGTGGGGGATTCCGCACATCTCTTTTATGAGAATTACCCCAGGTCAGACACGGAGGCCTTCGTAACCACCGTGGGGTTGGCAGTGTTCGACAAGGACGCGATGGAGAGGCTGGTGGGCGGGATTAAGGCCCCCATCAGCATCAAGAAGGAGCGATACGGGGAGATTGCCTACTACCAGATGCCAGTCCCAGGCAGGCAATATGTTTGTGGGTCTGATGTCAGCTATGGGCTCTCCGCCCCTGATAAGGCTGTGAGCCAGATACTGGATTGGCGTACGGGCTATCTGGTTGCCTCCCTATATGGGAACTTCCCTCCTGACCAGCTCATGGATGCAACCACTGACTTGTGTGTGGAGTACAATGATGCTCTATTAGGCTTCGAGGAGAACGGGATAGGGCAACTGGCCGAGAGGCGGCTCCAGGATATTGGGTATCAGAATGTTTATTTCCGGGACTGGGAGGAGGCGAGGGGGAAGGGGGTGCGGCCCTCCAAGATGGGCTGGCACACCGGGGCTAACCGCCACTTGATGGTGTCCGAGCTGAGTGAAGCGGTCCGTACAGGGGAGCTTGATGTGGTGGATGAAGGGACGGTGGGGGAGATGAGAACTTTCGTATTCCGCTGGGGGAAGCCCCAAGCGGCGGAGGGCTGCCATGATGACCGGGTGATGGCCCTGGCGATAGCCTGGCAAATGAGACAGTCACCATACGTATTCCCAAGTTCAAGCGGCAGGATAAGGACCAGACGCTTCATAGGAGAGAGGTAACATGATGGGGAAGCTTCCGTATTATATGGCCGGGCGTTCTGATTCCAGCTCATCCAGCCCACCTACCGCACCCCCCGATGTTACTAAGGATGTCGAGTCCATTTTGCGTCCTTACGGCATTGGGCCTGACTTACACAAGCTGGCCGTCCGGATTGTGCTCACGGTGAATAGGCGCGTAAGGCCGCTGCCCCAGGAGGGTAATGGCGGTGGCTGACCTTTATTCACTCCAAGACCGGCTTTCTGCACTGGATGTGCATTATTCCGCCCTTCGCTCTCGCTGGGTTACCGATGAGGCCTATTATGACGGCACTTTCACCTTCTCCCTCCCTGATGGTGTCAACAAGATTGTCCCTGCCACCGGTCGCAATGCAGTGGAGGTGCCCCAGACCCACATTGTCACCGATAAGCCTATTGTCAGACGGGACCGCAACCCGAAGGGAAAGAGGGAGGAGAAGGACGATGATGTGGTTGAGTCCTTCTACGCCGCCTTCTTGGAGGCCAATGAGATCTATGCAGAGACGCCACCCTTACACGAGGCGGTGAAATTCCAGCTCTTGAGGGGGGAAGCCATCCTCTCCGGACCTTTCCTCAACATCGATAAGCTTAAGTCTGGGGATGTGGATTGGGTCTGGTATGACACCCTCGACCCGGCAAACGTCTTGCTGGAGCCCGGACCCGACCCTCGTAACGGGTTTGTTGTTGAGGTCCTCACTGTCGATGAGATGGAACAGAGAGCCGACACTGATTCCAGATTCAGGTCCTTCAAACGGAATGGGCGGGGTGGCACCGATTACATCACCCTGGTTCAATGGTACGGGTATGTCACCGGTGAGAAGTTCGTCCAGTACGCATCCTGGGAGGGCTCTTATGCCTCCGTCTCCGATATCATCTCGGTGCTTACCATTGACGTGGCTAAGGCTATAGCTGAGGATTGGCTGGTTGCCCCCCACAGCTCCGGCTACCCCTATCTACCCTTCGTCAAGGTTTACTCCGGGTACGGGACCCGCTCCCGTAACCCGGAGAAGCTTTCCGTCCCCATCATCAACGCTCAGGTTAAGTCCTTGCTTGTGGGTGAGGCTTACGCATTATCGGTGGCTGATGCCTACATGGGGCTAGCCACCTTCGAGCGGTATGGGGCCGAGAGCCAGGCCCAGCTCGACGCCATGGCTCTCGACTTCGCACCTGGGTCGGGGTCTGTCATCCCCAGAGGGGTGACGAAACTACAGAACGACCCCATCCCGGTGGCGGTGCTGCAGAATTACAGTAACGTCAGGCAGGCCCTGCAGGAGGCCCTCTTCTCAGGGGTGGTGCAAGGACAGCGTCCTGAGGGGGTGCGCACCGCCTCTGGCTTGGCCATCCTCTCCGGGCAGGCTCGGTTGAAGTTCGGAGCCCCTCTCCGCTTCTTGCAGAATGGGGGGGCTAGGGTCCTTTACAACCTGGGTCAACTGCTTGACCTTAACCAGGACCAGGGTCCGTTCTCGATAGAGGGGCACTCCCTCAATCCTAAACAATTTCACTCTGATTATTCCGCCCGTGTCAAGTTGCTGGCCGAGGACCCGGAGGAGGAGTCAGCTCGCATCGGGACTGGCCTGCAGCTATGGGGGAAACTTGCCAGCCGCACCATTGGGGAGCGCTTCTGGCGGGTGGAGGACTGGTCTAAGGAGGAGGAGCAGATACTGTACGAGAGGCTAATAAACGGGGACGCAATGCAGATGACGTTGGAAGCGTATCTGCAGTTACAGATGCCGGAGGAGAAGCCCAAACCGGGGGGCGGTGAGCGTGGAGGGGGACTGGATGCCATCCGCACCCTTAATGCTGCAGCCCGGATTATGAGGGCGAATAGACCTGGCGGCCAGCCACAGCAAACCCCACTCCCCGGTAGCACGGAGCAACAGGCACAAGCACAATCAAGAATGGCAGGAATAGGAAGAGTAGGAGAAAGGAGATAGCAAATGGGTAATGGCAGGGACAATGAAAGGGCTAGGACCGTTATCGGGATTGCGGATTTGGAGAAGCTGTATAGTCGAGCCCCGGACCCCGCCTCAGAACCAGCCCCAGCCCCCTTCTGTGCGGCTTACTCCCCCCCTTATGCCATGTTCATCACTGGCTTGAGGGAGGGCGTCACCATCGAGGGCTTCGGCGCTGCCCTCTCCCGTGGGCAGCACTACCTGGTCTTGGGCCTGGGTGTTCTCTCCGATGGCACTGTCTTGGCCCTCACCAAGGATGACAATGGCCTCTTCATCTGGGTGTCCGAGGAGGAGTGTGGGATTGGGGTAGCGGTGCCCCAATCCCAATCACCCATCATCGTCCCCGGCCTGGGTGTAGGGATGAAGCCCAACTGACATTGATATGCCAGAATCAGCATCCTCAGCACTGGAGTCGGTAGCTACCAGAGCTGCTAAACGCGCCCTGGAGTTCCAAGACCGGATGAAGGCCAGGATTGATGAGGACCTGGCCGCCGGGATTGGTTATGAGGAGGCCAGCAAGAGGCGTACTAGGAGGCTTATCCGTCAAGCCATCGCTGGGGACCAGGGGGCGATGGCGGAGATAGAGCAGATGGCCAGCACTAACCAGCACCAGCCGGGGGATGACTGCGGAATATGCCAGGAGGCCAATCAGGTACTCAAGGGAGGGTAATGGTGAGGTTATGGAACTGATATTTACCCCGGATGGGATGAGAGTCAACGACTATGCTAGGGTCAAGGCCGGAATCGAGAAGCTGCTGGGCAAGCTGGCCGTGCTCTATCCCTCCCACTCCTGGGAGTGCTCTCTGGACTTGGGGGAGGGGGATGGGCTTAGCCTCTCTGTTGCTGGCGTATCCGGGGATAAGGGCATCCAGTTCGTGTTAAAGCTTGGGGATCCCATACCTGACTTGGGTGAGATGATTAAGGGGGTGTGACATGCCGGACCCTGAAACTACATCAGCAATCCAGCGCTTGGCCCAGACAATGGGCTGGAACGATAACACCGTTGCTCTCATGTTCCAGATTGCGGCCTTGGCGGAACAGGGAGACCCGCAGGCGGTACAGGAGGTGAGGAACTGGGGGATTCCAGTCAATTACCACGGTTGGTCGGCCCAACCTCCAGCCCCAACCCAACCCCAAGCCCCGCCCACACCCCAAGGCCCTGAGGGGGTTGAGTATATCACCATGCCCGATGGCACTGTCATTCCCTACGTGCCGGGGACTTTTGGCCGTCCATCGCAGTTCGGGCCAGCGGCCAAGCCCCCAGGTCCCCAAGCTCCCCAAGCTCCTTACTATGGCGCTCCCACTTGGGCTGAGACGGAGACGGCGAAGAGGGGGGAAGAGACCTTAGACATCGCTCTTGCTCGCTTGCAGATGGACCTGGTCAAACTACAGCAGCAGCTCGGCAAGCCCCAAGCCCCCGTTGCCCCTTACTATGGGGCAGCTACTGAACGGGAATCGGCCCAAACCGCAATCGAGCAAGCCAAGTACAACCTGGAGGTGGCCAAGTTCTTGGCCGACCCCCAGAACCAGCAGCCCCTCCGCTCCACTACCAACCCTGAGAATCCGAATGAGGAGAAGCAGCGCCGGGAGTGGATGAGGATAAGGGCTAGTCGTGGGGAGGACCCAAATGACTACGGGGCCTTCGCTGCTCACCAGGCCGCCGTGGGAGCCCCTTCACCCTCGTTTGAAGGTTTCATGCAGAACGTGGACTATGAGAGGGAATACCAGACGAGACAGGACCTACTCCATGATGCCGAGACCAATTATCAACGCCAGCTTGGTCTCATCTCCGCTGGACAGGCTCTCACCCCTTATCAAGCTGGGCAGCTCCAGACTGACTGGGCGAGGATAGGCCAGACCCAGCAGGGCTTGGCCCTCGGCGCGGCCAGGACGGGCGAACCGCTCTCCTACCTCTCCTACCTTTCTGGGACGGTTCCGGGCGCGGGAGGTGGTGTCGGCACGGACATATACCAAGGCTTCCCGCGCCTGGTCCCTCCCACTCCCCTCACCCCAGGGGGAGGTGTCGGTGCTGGTGCCGGGGGCTACACCTCGGAGCAAATGGCGAGGGTGAGGAGGGGCCTCTCCTTGGCTGGCTGGCCTGGGGCAAACACCTCCAGCGACCAGGAGGCGGTGGCGGCGTATCTCAAGACGGCTGTACCGGATGAGTTCTCTCGCTCGCTCCAAGCTGCTGGTGGGGGAGCTCCTCCCATGCCCCCCTTCTTATCCGCAATCCAGAGTGGGCAACCCCTCGCCCCCTTCTCCCTGCCCGGCTTCCGCCTCCCCGGTATTCAGGCCCAGAACGCCCTTTCCCCTTACCAGATGTCCGCTTATAAGGAGGCCAGTGAGTTTGCCGGGTTGAGCTGGCCTGATGTCGAGTCCGCCATGGCCAGGACAAGGAGCTCCATTGGCCCCGGACCATTCCCCGGACCCTACTTGCCTAGTCCAGTGGCCAGGTAATGAGTAGTTAGATGGCCAAAGTCCTGAAACCCGCCTCTGGGTTTGGGTTCCCGGAGCCGCCCACACCCACACCCCCGCTTACTCCCCCCGTCCCCTGGTCCCCCTCCGGCTTCTTGGGCATTACTCCACAAATACAGGCCGAAGCCCTATCAAATCTCTCTTCCTTGTACGAGCGAGCCACAGCCAAGATAAGGGAGTCCACCCCCTGGTTCCCGAAGTTCGAGCTCCCCCCAATGGTCGAGCATGCGTTGGGTACTGCGGCAATGGCTGTTCCTGCCTTTGCTGGCGTGGGTGCGGGGGGTGAACTAATCAAGAGGGGGCTTAAGCTGGGTAAGGGGATTAAGGCTCCAAAGGCACCACCACGGGCACCAGCCCCTTTGCCAGAGGGGGAATGGAAGCCAGTTACCCTTGCTGAGGATGTAGAAGCCGCCAGGTCACCATTGCCCCGGTCCAGCGCCGAGTTGGAAGGACTCGTGGAAGGTAAGGGGGCTGGTCTACTACTAAGGTCGATTCGTGCGGCGGTAAAGTACGCCATCAGTAGGGACAAGTCCGGGAAGGCCACGCTGTGGGTGATTGGTAAGTCTAAGGAAGAAACGGCTGTGGCAGAGTATAGCAGCGTGGCCGAGGCGTTCAGGTCTAACGCGGACCTCGATGTATACTTAGCTAGTGGCACGAGGTTATCTCCGGATGACAAGGGGGACCTGCTGGCACTGTCAAATGAGATAAAGCGGGGCGTAAAGGGGTTTAAGGGTAGGGGCTATACTGACCAGGAGATAAAAGAGTGGCAGCTCCACGGTTATCATGATTCAGCGCTGGCCAAGTATTTATCCAGGGAAGCTAGGGGAACGGCTGGTAGAGGCCACAGGGAGACAGTTGTGGCCTTAGACCCCGCTACGGCGCGGAGAGCCACACACGTTAAGCTGAATATCGCCTCTCCTATGTCCGCCCATTTTAACAGTTTCCGCGATAAGGTAGACGCCCTTCTGGACCTCCCTCTAGACGCCACATTCACGGTGAAGAGGGGTAGGCAGGGCGTTGAGCTCCGCAGCTCGGCCACTGGCAGTAAACTCCTATACACGCTACCCTCATCGAGCATTGAAACAATGAATGACCTCGTGGCAGCATTGAAAGAGAGGAGTAGGATACGCTTCTCTGTTATGGGGCCGAATAATACCCCTATCGGGCAATATAACAGGCTGGCTAAGGCGGAGGAGGCTGCTACTCTCTACCGTAAGACCGGGGAGATACTTGAATCTGACCTTCCCCTCTCTAGGCTACCGGGGGAGCCCCCTGTCTCCTCGTATTTCGCCGGTGTGCCCCCTCCGTCAAAAGAGGAGCTAACTGGCGCGGCTGCCCGTATAGCCAAGGGTGTTGGTCTTGCTAAGGGATCTGTCATGCGTGATGACATTGCAAAGGAACTAAATCGCTTGTTACGGGCAGGGGAAGAGCTTCCTGCAGGGTTTGAGGGTGCGGCCGGTGGTGTCCAAGGGTTCACGGGGGGGATACGCGAGGGGGCTCTACCGGGGGTACGGGGGGCTCTATGGAGGGCGGTAAAGTTACCGGAAGAGAGAGTCCCAACAGAGAAATTGATGAAAAGTAGCACCGACTTACGGGAGCTGCAGCAGGGGAAGGGAACCGTTGCTACCGGCGGCCTAATACAGGGGAATGTTCCCGCGCTTAGGCATGCTATTAGTAAGGACCCTAAGTCCGGCAGATTCGTATTGTGGGGTGTGCGCGAGGGGGTGTACGAGAGGTCCATTGGTGAGTACGATAACGTGCGAGAGGCTGTCAATGCGGGCATGGCGTTCCCAGCAGGTGGCGCGAAACCCGTAGTTTCTTTTGCTGTTGGCACGCGTCTCTCACTGCAGGATAAAACAGTATTAAGGAAGATGGTCGGCGAAACGGAGGAGCAGAGCAATCGTGCGGCAGCTGTATACGAGAAGCTGCGGGATGAGGCTATCGCGTTGATGGAGGAGCTCAATGCACGGTATCTCCCCCGGTCACGTGATGCAATCAACGCCATCGAGCCGCAGCTACGCGAACTTGAGGGGACCCGCCCGGACCTCGCCGCCAAAATCTCGCGGTTCAGAGGGGTGGGGGAACGGCTAGTAGAGGTAGGGGACCGGGATTTAGAGCTAAAGCACTTAGTTGAGACGCTCAAGCGTGAATCCGCCATCGGGAGAAGGCCATCCTCCGCGTTTCCGGATGTCTACATAAGGGGGGCCTACCCCGGCGTGAGGGTTGGGACGGCTAGCGTTCGGCTCAACATAGTGAGCCCTTCCTCTGGCTACTACCGTAACTCACCCGATATGCGAGCGATTGATAAGCTACTGGAACTACCGGAGGACGCTCCGTTCGTGGTCAAGGGGGCTGGGAGGTCGTATGCGCTGTATGACCCGCGTGCTCCTCGTAAGGTGGCGTTTAGGGCTGGCAAAGCGATAGTTGAAGACTTGCTGGCTGCTCTGCAGGACCGCACTCGCATCCACTTTGCGGTGATGGGGCCTGGTAACCAACCACTCGGCTACTACAAAAGTTTGGGGAAGGCTGAAGAGGCGGCGAGGATTTATAACAGTAAGACAAAGGTTCCTAAACCGCTGCCGGAGTCCGACATACCGGGTTTCCCCACTGGGGGCGCGGGGGGGCCTAGCTCGTATTTTGCTGGTGTTCCACCACCCTCCAAGGAGGAATTGGCTAAGGCAGCTGCTCTGGCTGCCAAGGCTGTTGGTCCGTCTCGTGGCTTCACCAAGGGCCTTTCCCCCGCCGCCATGCGCTCTGACCTCTCGTCTGCTCTCCGCTCCCTGGTTGAGCGTGGCCAGCCCCTTCCCATCGGTGCCGAGGGGGTAGCCGAGATGACCGGTTCTGCCGTTTCCCGTGTCTCTGAGTTCCTAAAGTCCATACCGGACAAGGAGATTGGCCCTCTCTACAAGTCAGCGTTCAGCAAGGAGGGGTTAGCAGCAAGGAAGGAGAGAGGGGTGGTGGCTACCGGGGCTGAGGAAGGGCTAGGGGCTGGACCAATAAAGATAATAAAGCCGGGGAGAGTGGAAGCCCCAGCCCCAGCATCATCGCTGGAGGAGGCTAAAGGGGTGGAAGCGGGCTTGGTTGGGCAAAAGAAGGGTTACATATTCCATGACTTGGATTCCCATGAAGAGTTCACCGGGTATATCCTCCCTAACGGTAGGGTTATGGATATACCAGGCACCCATTTGACCACCACACAGGACCTGGCCGCCTTAGGATACCAGGAAGGCACTGTGCTTAAATGGGTAAGGGTAGTTGAGGGTCCTGGTGGTTTGGAGGCCAATTACGAGATAGCGGACCGATTATCCCTACCGCTGGTGGAGCGTAGGCTACAGTCTCTGTCCGCCGTGGGGGGCGACAGGAATATTTACCTGGATATCAGGGGCGAGGGGGCGTCATACGCCTTCCGGTTGAGTGATTTCGAAGCTAGTGACTCTAGGCTCGGTCAGACGCTCATTAGGGTGAAGGCAGAGAGGATACCTGGAGCTCCAGCTCAAGCCCCCGCCCCAGCCTTAGTACAAGCCCCAGCCCCGGTCCCAGCCCCAGCA
>ERZ1292632.856-Hain-H43-01um-R2-856-length-32790-cov-8_pt2 | contig 16011 bp, 16 predicted proteins | sample MGYA00564407_ERZ1292632 | MGnify/ENA primary metagenome ERZ1292632 (study PRJEB36523, sample SAMEA6512637) | groundwater metagenome | collected 2019-01-08 | study: AquaDiva: Metagenomics assemblies of 32 groundwater samples | reverse complement strand
GAGGCGATATAGAGTACGCAGATGAACTTACCCTTCGTTCCTCTATGAGTAACCGTCAGGAACTCTAAAAAACACTTTCGAGTATAAAAAATCCCCTCTTGCGAGGGGTTTATTTTTTTAGTTGGAAATCTTGGTGATTTCTACTTCTGTATATGGTTGGCGATGACCAAAGCGTACCAAGTAACGTTTCTTTGCCTTGTGCTTGATACCGGTTACTTTCTTGTGACGCTCTTGAGCAAGAATCTTTCCCTCTACGGTAGCCTTTTCGAGTACCGGTGCACCTACTTCTACTGAACTATCGTCACCAGTGAAAAGCACCTCAAAATTGAGGATAGAACCTACTTCTCCTTCAAGTTTCTCAATCTTTACGCGGTCTCCCTGAGCTACTTTATACTGTTTTCCGCCCGTTCGAATAATCGCAATCATAACCTAAAAAACGTGATTTAAATACCTGTATACTTTACAGCCTTTTCTTCATTCTGTCAAATGTCTCGTTTACTCAAGAATGGCTTTGATACGCCTTACTCCGGCTGAGCTTGCTTCTTCTTTGGTAATTTTAAAGCGCCCAAAAGAGGCTATTTCCTTGGTATTTACGACGTGTGGGCCTCCACAGAGCTCTCGAGAATAGATATTCCCATTGGCGTCTTCTACCTGGTACACAGTGACTTTTTCTGGGTATTTCTCCCAAAAGCTTCCTTCTACCCCTTCAGCCTTAGCTTGATCCTTGTCCATAATAACCGTCCCGACTGAGGCGCTCGCGTCTAAAGCGGTGTTTACGTACTCTTCCACGCGATCAAGTATTTCACGTGACACCTTTTCTGGATAGGTAAAATCAAAGCGAGTGCGTTCGGTGGTGATATTGGATCCTGCTTGGTGTACGTCTTCGCCAAGTTCCTTACGAAGTGCTGCCAACATCAAGTGAGTGGCTGTATGAAAGGCTGTTACTTTGGCGCTGTGATCGGCGAGACCACCTTTAAATTTTCCTTGGCTTGCGGTACGAGAAAGGTCTTGGTGTTTTGAGAACTCAGAACGGTATTCATCTTCATCAAGCGTAATTCCTTTTTCTTTGGCAATTTCCATGGTCATTTCCAAAGGGAAACCGTAGGTAGAGAAAAGCTCAAACGCATCCGTTCCAGAAAGTGTTCCTCCGGCTACTCGCTTCTCTAATTCTTTCAGTCCTCGGACCAGTGTCTGTCGAAACTTCCCTTCCTCGGTGTTTATAACCGTTATAATACTGTCTAACTTTTCCAAAACAGCTGGATAGGCTACCGCATACTGTTCGGCTACCGGAGAGACACATGAAGAAAGCGCCTGTGAAGGAACACCGAGAATATCGGCATATCGTACAGCGCGACGAATGAGGCGACGGAGGATGTATCCTTGATCAGTATTAGATGGGTGTACGCCGTCGGCAATAAGGAACGTGGAGGCTCGCATATGATCCATCAAGAGACGGAAAGCAAACGTATGTTCAGGGTGCTCGCCGTATTTCTTTCCAGAGAGGCTTTCTATATGAGAACGAAGCGTATCAAAGATATCGCAAGCAAACATATCTGGTTTGTTTTGGGCAGCAGCCATCAGGCGTTCGAGTCCACCGCCAAAGTCTACGTTTTTTTGTGCCAGTTTTTCAAAGCCACTCTCTGTCCGCTTATATTCCATGAAAACATTGTTTCCAATCTCCATGAAGCGTCCACAGTCGCAGTTCACGTGACACGGTTCGTCCTTCCATGCGGATACCTCGTGAAACCCCTGTTCTTTCCCGAAATCCCAGAACATTTCCGTATCTGGTCCTCCCGGTTCTCCTACGGGCATGTTTTTTGGCACACCAGATCTGCTCCACCAGTTTTTCCCCTCGTCGTAGTAAAAGATACGTGCATTTTGTAGACCGTCGGTCTCTGGAAAATCAGCAATATGAGCATTAATTCCTTTTTCTTCAAAAAGCGTCTTCCAAAGTTCGGCAGATTCGGTATCACGAGGAATCCCTAAGTCTTCATTTCCGCGAAAACAAGTGAAATACAAACGATTTGGATCAAGCTTGATTTCTTCGGTAAGAAACTGCCACATGAAGCGTATCTGCTCTTGTTTGAAATAGGCTTTTTCTCCGACACCATCCTCTGAGCTTGGGTCACCGAAAGACCAGTTTCCAAGCATTTCAAAAAATGTTGTATGACGATTATCTCCCACCTCTTCAATATCTCCTGAACGAAATGACTTCTGAGAATCAGCAATACGAGCTCCGAGAGGATGTCGCTCTCCAAGAAGATACGGGATCATTGGTTGCATACCAGACCCGGTAAAAAGGGTTGATGGGTCGTTTTCAGGAACCAAAGGAGCCGAAGGAACAATTACGTGTCCTTGTGCTTGGAAAAATGCGAGATACCGAGCGCGAATATCATTAGCAGTCATAACAGGATACTTAGAGCGAATTTATCTTACGTCGCAGATGAGCAATCTCTCCCTCAAGAGATATAACATCAGCATCTTTACTTCTTTTTTCTGTCTTCTTAGCCTCTACTTCTGCGGTCAGTGCTTCTATTTTTCTTTCTTGTTGCTTGATTTCTATAGACAACTCCTCGCTCCTTCTCTCGTGTTTATCTTTATCACCCTGAAGGATGATCATCTCATTTTCAAGTCGTTGCATTTGAGCTCTATCTGGTGAGGACATAGGGAGATATTTTGAAAAGGAATTCTAACAAGAAAAGGGCGTATCGGCAAGAAGCTAATCTGCCTGTCCTTTTTCAACAATAATATTAATGCGATCGAGTGATTTTGGAATACTCGTGGCAAACCAGTCTGGCTTAAAGGTGAGCTCAAGCTTCTTAATCTCTGGGAATGACTCTAGCGTCGCTTGGATCTTCTCATCATTTTTCCCAGCAAAGGCGGTACGTAATTTATCCGTATCAATTTTAGACTCCATGACTATCGTTGCATGCGTCTTGATACGAAGAGTACCCTCAGTAAAGTTCGGAGTTACCTCGCCGTACGTAAGAGTCGTCTCTCGGATAACAAGCTCCATTCCTCCGACTGAGGTTTTAATCTGCGAAGCAATCTTCTCTTCTATTTTCTCTTCATCGATAACAAAGGCTTTGATCGTAAACGTACCGGTATACTCAAAGTTTTCAGCGGCTGTATTGGCTTGCGGAAGCGCTTCATTTCCCGTCTTGGTTACCTCGAGAGCTTCATCGAGTATTTTTTCTTTACCACCAAGCTCACTCTTGTATCCATCCAAAAACTGTTGCTTTGCTTGTGCCTTGGCTTGTGCCTCAGCCTTCTCTATGTCTGTTTTGGAAATAACAGCAAGACTTGAACCACTATTCCCCCCACCCTGCATTTTCTTCACTGATTTTGCCGAGAATTTCTCAAACTTTGGACTTCCTTTGAATCCAGGGATCGTGAACGTTGTTGGATCAATATTATATTCTTCTCCAGCCTGATCAGCGATAACCGAAGCCTCAACAATTCCAGGTTCCCCAGACATTCCCGGAACCGTGACGGAATCTGCAAGACGGAATATCTTTCCATCAGATGTCTCAAATCGAGTCGTGGCTACCAAACTCTGTGGCTCAGCGCTAAATGAGTTTGAGATGATGACCGTTCCGCGAGCCTTCTGACTATTGGAAGCTGATGATCCGGTAGCATTTGCTGAAAGTGTGATTGTTTCTTGCTTCTCAACCACTCGCACAGCCACAGCTCCTTCTTCTTCGGGAGGTGTTGCACCGTATCCAACAAGCTGAGTATCAATATTTTGTGTTATCTGATGTGGAATGATATGAATATCAACCTTTGGTAAGAAGAGATACACAACCAATCCGACAACTGAAAGAAGAGAAAGTCCTCCAAGGAAATAGAGTGCTGTTTGAACTTTCTTTCCTGGAATAGCTACATGCGCTTTCTTTTGCTTAGGAGCTGGTTTTTGCGGAGCATTCTTTACAGGAGTAGAAGAAGGAGCTGGCGCAAATGTTTGATTTGGTTTTTCATTCACAAAAAAGTTACGCAGGCGCTCTCGTCGAGAATCCTCCGTTCCTGCTTGACTTTGCTGTGGTGCCTGCGTGTACTGTTGTGGTGCAGGTGAAGATTGCTGAGGCATGCTCTGCGGAAGAGGCTGTTGCTGCTGAGGAGGAGTCATTGGTACCGGTGCAGACGGCTGGAATTGTTGCTGTGGACGCTGTATAGATTCCGTGTAGCGCGTAGAGTTGAGGCTTGGAGGACGTTCTGGAGAGGCGTTTCGTACGCGAAGCGGGACACTGGTAGGAGTATTCTGACTCTGAACAAGAGGAGCTTCTTGTACTAACTGTTGTGCAATCAGAGCCTCTTCTGGCTTCCGAATCTGCACTGGCTCATAAAAATCAGAGGAGCCTATATTTTCTGATCGTGGCGAAGGAAGCGGAGTATCCAAGGATGGAGCTTGTGCATCTACGGGGACTGCTGTTTCTCCGCCAAGTTCCATGTGTGATCCACGCTGACTCATATCTTCTGAATAATTTTGGGTTTCAATACCTGCTTTCTCGGCGAGCATTCGTCCTGGATCATCCTGCGTTACAATAATAATCTTCTTTCCGAGTTTTTCTGCTTCGCGTTGAAAGAGTCGAAGATTGACGATGCTCTGTAAAATAAGTGCCCGTTTTGGAAAAACAAAAATATTTTCTTGACTCCCTGATTTTCTCAAGCGACCAATAGCCGAGATAATCTCTTCATCAGACTCTATGTAAAATGTCTGTGGCATACGAGTAGTGTTTTAGTTTTTGAGAGATTTCATGCTTCGAAGCAAAATACTGGAAAGCATTTTTTCTTCATCGATGTGATCAAGGAGAGCAAGATTCGCAAGCGCAATCGGGGTAATGTCCTGGGGATTGCCGAGTTCGCCGGTTGTATCAGAAATGCGTGTGATGTCACGTGGTTGGAGGTAGCTGACTTGTGGCGCTTTTGAAAAAGGCAGATTTTGAATCCATTCTGGAGAAAGAAGTGCTTGCTTGATACCCGGAAGAGCCGAACCTCCTCCACACAAAAAGATGCGTGATGGCAAAAGATCTGTTTCTGCGAATTCCAATAGTGAAAGTTCTACTCCTCCTACCCATACACGGCAGTCATCAGCAAAAAGCGTTGCAATCTTCGTCGCTTCTGGGCTATTAAGCCTTCCATTGGCGTAATTGAGTTTCATCTGTTCTGCAACATCAAAACTCACACCAAATTCCTGAGCCAGTCTTTTTGTAAAGGCACGCCCTCCAAGAGCAAACATTTTTGTTCCTTCAAGTCCCCCGTTTCTCACAACAGCAATATCCGTAGAACCACCCCCAATATCAATAAAAATAGCGCTAAAATCCAGCATATCTTCTACCTCGACTGAACGAGCTACGGCATATGGTTCAGCAGCAATAGAAAGAAGATCCAAATCAAGCTCATCAGCAATCGTTTGGAGTGCTCCCAGGTGCATCATTGGGGCATAGGCATTAAAAACACTCATAGAAACATCACGTCCCTGAAAGTTCACCGGATTGGAAACATGGTATCCATCAATGCGCACATCTACAATGGCAGCATTGATAAGTTTTACATCAATATCCGGCTGACTCGTCTCCCAAGCGAGTTGCCTTTTAATACGTTCGTACGCTTTTTCTTGCACCTTTTGAATAATCATTCGCAATTCAGGAGTAGCGATGTGCATCTCCGGATTGACTCGCTCATAGTGAACGGTTGTCGTCGTTCCCTTTACCAGCTCTCCAGCAATACCAATCACGCTTTTTTCAATGCGCTTTACTTTCGCCTTTTCCTTCGCAAGTGCAATAGCCTGACGAGCAGATTCAATAACCCCGCTGATATCAGAAACAGCGCCACTTTGCATGTTGCCAATTTTTTGAGGAACACGCCCAACTCCGATAACGGTACCGTGTTGCTGGTCCTTATCGACGCGAAAAATAAGCGCCTTTACTACTTCGGTGCCTATGTCCAACGCTAAAATGAGATCCGAGTCCTGCTTGAGGGAAAACCTCGAAAGAATACCCATATTTATTCACAAATGATGGTTGTATTATACCACTAAATGCCTCAAGAATCTTCTGCCTTAAGAAAGTTTTTCGGGGATAATCTTTTCGATCAACTTCTCAATGGTTTTGTGATCCAAAAGACCGGCATTACACCCATAAAAACCAATAACACTTCCGCTATTTGCAATACCATAGCGCAAAGCAACGTCCAAGGAAGCACCTGAAAGAAGTGCTCCTAAAAATCCAGATCCAAAGGCATCACCAGCCCCAGTACTATCAATAACATCTTTCCTGGTATGAATAGGACAATGCCAAAATTCTTTCCCGTTATATCCCCAGGCGCCTCTCTTCCCGTCCGTCATACCGATAATTTTAGCTCCTGCTTGCGAGAGTGAGTGAAGAAGAAATTCTTCAGAATTCAAATCCTGATCTTTTGTATAGTAATGCGACTGAAGTATAAGTTCAGCTGCTTCGTCTTTATTGAGCACCAAGACATCACTTTTTCCCAGAGCTTCAAGTACCAAGCGTGGATCCTCTTTGATATTGTGCTGACCAGGGTTAAAAGCAAACTTTTTATGATGCTCTTCTTTACTTTTCAATACTTGCCTCAGATTTCCTTTCCAATCTCCATTTAAAGCGCTTACAAAGATCCACTCTGTTTTCTGAAGGTCTTCCGGAGCTACCTTAAGGAGTTCATTTGCATCTCGATTATGAAAAATAGTTCGTTCTCCATTTTGCGTCATGACCACAATAGCCGAAAGGTCAGTTTTGGCTTCGGCTTCTTTTTTTATAAGTGTTGTATCTACGCCACGCTCTTTTATTTCTTTGATAACCCACTTTCCAAGCTCGTCTCCACCCACACAGCTCATACAAGCAACCTTATGACCAAGAAGAGAGAGTCCTTGTGATACATTGGCTGCTACACCGCCCACAGATTCATATCTATCCGCTACCAGCACTTTCCCTCCAAGCTCAAACGCGAGCTTTTCTTTTGAGGTAACGTCTTCTGGCGTGGCAATAATAACGCCTTCATCGGTCGGAAAAAAGATATCCTGCGAAGCAGAACCGACACAAATAACATCGTATTGTTTTTTTCCAAACATATTGTATTTTTCTTTTTTCGAGGAAAAGTTTTCTATTGCTTTTCGTTCCAGATCTGAAGCAAACGGTTGTATTTGGTAATTCTTTCTCCACGGGACAGAGAACCAGTCTTGATAAACTCTGCGCGTGTTCCAACAGCAAAGTCGGCAATAAAGTCATCAGTGGTTTCACCAGAACGATGTGAAATCACACGGCGGAGACCTTCCTTTTCAGCGAGTTGCATACAGGCAATCGTTTCGGAAACCGTACCAATCTGATTAAGTTTTATGAGTACAGCATTACAAGCAGAGGCTTCAATCGCCTGCTTCAGTCTCTCAACGTTCGTGACGATCAGATCATCTCCGATAAGCATGAGAGGCTCATTCCACGCAGTTGGTTCTTTCTCAAGCTTCTCTTTGGCAGCAGCCCAGCCTGACCAATCATTTTCGTTCAAAGGATCTTCAATAGAAACCACTCCATTTTGCTGAATCCATTCACGGTAGACATTCGTGAGACTTTCCTTGGTCAAAGAAACGTTTTCTGGTTTCAAGATATACTGATCTTCCTCTCCGTCATAAAAAGAATTCGCCGCAACATCAAGGCCAATAAAAACTTGCTCCTTGGCTTTGTATCCAGCCTCCGTAATCGCCTGATTGATAACTTCCAGAGCCTGCTTATGGCTTTCCAGGTGCGGAGCAAATCCTCCTTCATCCCCTACACCCACAGCAAAATTTTCTTGTTCCAAGATTTTTTTGAGACTATGAAAAATTTCACTTCCAGCACGGAGTTGCTCGGCATAGGAAGAAATACCTTTTGGAATAATCTTAAACTCTTGAGCAGACAACCCGGAATCACTATGCTTTCCTCCGTTTAAAATATTGAACATCGGTATCGGAAAAGAAGCCTTGCTCTTTGATGGGCCGTAGAGTTTTTCTATATGAACATACAGAGGGATCTGCGCAGAAACAGAAGCGGCTCTCGCCACAGCCAAAGAAACTCCAAGAATTGCATTAGCCCCGAGACGCGCTTTGTTTGGAGTACCATCAAGTGTAATAAGAGCCTGATCTAAAGCGCTCTGATCACTTGCTTCCATGCCAATAACAGCTTTGGCAATCTCTGTATTGATATTCTCGACTGCTTGTAAAACACCAAGTCCACCGTAACGAGCAGTATCATTATCCCTCAGTTCTACAGCCTCATAGGCTCCAGTAGAAGCTCCTGAAGGAACACCTGCCACAGCTCGGGCTCCATCCTCAAGCACAACTACCACTTCAACAGTAGGATTTCCACGTGAATCAAGTATTTCTCTTCCAATAACTGATACTATTTTGGACATACAGTTTTTTTAACATCTTTTCTTAAATCTCAGTATATCATTACTGAGAAAGAGCCTCTAATCCGGGAAGGCTTTTCCCAGAAAGATACTCGAGCATGGCGCCACCACCAGAAGAAACAAAATCTATCTTGCTCATAACGTTCGCTTTTTCTACGACCGCCAAGGATTCACCACCCCCGATAACAATATGCGCCTCTGTTTCCAAGATGGCATTCAAAATACACTCCGTACCAATATGATATGGCTTTTCTTCAAACTTCCCCATAGGACCATTCCAAACAATCGTCTTGGCCATTTTGAGAATCTGCGTGTAATACGCAATCGTATTTGGCCCAATGTCGAAACGATCTGCTGATCCAAAGTCAGTTGGGAGGAGTACTTTGTCAGAAAATTCGATTTTTTGATCAAGCGCTTCGTTCGCGATCTTCCCACCAACGAGAACGCAGTCATAGGTTGGCTCAAAAGCTCGGATGAGCGGAAGTTTTGTTTCAATTTTTGCTCCACCAATGATCGCAACCGCAGGATGCTCTGGTTTGAGGCGCACACGATCAAGTTCAGCGATCTCTTTCTCCAGTCGGAAACCGGCGGCAGATGGCAAAAGCTTTGGGATTCCCGTAATAGAAGCATGGTCACGATGACATACGCTGAAGGCTTCATTTATATAGAGATCAAAAGGCTTCGCGAGAGCGGAAGCAAATTCCGGATCATTAGATTCCTCACCAGGATAGAAACGCGTGTTCTCTAAAAGAAGAATACTTCCTTCCGAAAGAGTAGCAAGAGCTTGCTCTACTGCTTCGCCAATACAATCAGGTACAAAAATAACTTTCTTCTGAATGGCGGTTTCTACAAAAGGAACAAGCTTAACGAGAGAATACTGTTCGTCTTTCTTTCCTTCTGGACGTCCGTAATGAGCCAACAAAGCAATCTTTACACCAGGAAAGGAAGCGATATGCGCGAGCGTCTCTTTGACAATATCAATACGGAAATGCTCCTCTACCTTTCCAATATCAGTAAGCTCTATATTAAAATCTACCCGAACACAGACCTTTTTATTCGAAAAATCAAGTGACTGAATACTACGGAGAGTCATACGCCTGGTTCTTTTTAAATATATGATTCAATACTATTTTCCCATTCCAAGGATACCGATCATCAATCCGAGAAGAGCAGTAATCCAAGTAAAAATCCAAGCACGCATGACAATCTTTGGTTCTGGCCAGCCCTTTGCTTCAAAATGATGATGGAGTGGCGCAGCAAGGAAAACCTTTCTCTTGAAAAAGCGCTTTGAAAAAAGCTGAATAGCGGCACTTCCAGATTCAAGTGAGTAGATAAACACAATAATAAACAAAACGAGCGCCGAATTAGTGAGCATAGCTACCACCCCAAGTGTTGTTCCGAGTGAAATAGCTCCCGTATCACCCATAAAGAAACGAGCGGGATGAATATTAAACCAAAGAAATGCCATCAAAGCTCCTGAGACAGCCGCACAAAAGGCAGCTAAATCCATCTTGTTTTGCATAAAGGCAATGAGCACAAAGGAGCTAAAAGCAATCAAGAGAACACCTCCGTTTAAGCCATCCAAACCGTCTGTTTCATTTGAAGAAATCGCGGTAAACAAAATAACAAAAATAAACAAGGGAATATACCACCAGCCGATAGAGAAATCACCCAAAGCTGGAACATGAATTTGATCCCAACCAAGCTTACTGTAAAACCACCAGGCACCGGCTCCAGCGATTGCAAACAACCACCAGAAACGAAGAGCAAAGCGCATACCGCCACCCTTGTTACCCCCTTTTCCCCTCACACTCATATAGTCATCAAAGAGCCCAAGGATACCAGCGGTAATCAAAACAAAGAGCGGAAGCCATACCTGGGAGCGCTTAAAGAAGTCCAGACGAGCAATGAAATTCGTGTCCGTCCAGGTCGCGATGAGAGGGAAAAGATAGTGCGAGGCAAGCACCAGAATAAGAATCGTTGCCCAGATAATAACTCCTCCCATCGTTGGGGTACCGGATTTTCCTGCGTGGAGTTTGCTTACAACCGTCAACTTATCTCCATCAACCGATGTTTCTTTGATCTTGATACCCAACTTATACTTATACAAAATATGCGTCCACAAAGGCGTCAGAAGAAATGCTAAAACAAAAGAAAGGAGTCCGGTAGCGAGCACCTTCAATATATTGATAACCAATGGAATATTTTGAATCTGTGCAATTTGTATTTCTGTGCCCATACTTTTTTGTAAGAAGTAATTATTGCCAATCGTACGACTGAAAGCTCCAATCAAACATCGAACGAATACTATCCCATCGATACTGATCGTCGAGTACAACCGCTACCACCTGATGATTCCGTTGTTGATCCGAAGCAACCGCCAGAAGCGAGTATCCAGCCATAGGAGTAAACCCGGTCTTGGTACCGATCAAATTCGGAAGCTGTCCTAAGAGCTGATCGGTATTAAAAATTTCATGTGCGTATTTCCCATCTGCGGAATAAATAATTTCTTTTTCTATACGCATAATATCCCAGAGTTCTTTATGCTTCAACGCCTCTGAAGTAATCTTGGCAACATCATACGCTGATGAATAGCATTCTGCCTCTCGTCCGTCTGGTTCTAGTCCAGATGGCGTACAAAAATGAGAATTTTCCAATCCGAGTTCTTTGGCTCGCGCATTCATAATATCAGCAAACCCTTCTTGGGTACCGCCCATATGCTTTCCCAAAGCCGTCGCAGCATCATTGGCGCTATTCATAAGCGCTGCTTTCAAAAGATCGCGTGCACGAACTTGCTCACCCTCTTTCAAGCGCTCTCCATTGCAAAATCCAGAACGCGGACAACCGATTCTGGTTCCTGGTACATAGACCGATTCTTCATCAATCGTTACGAGCTCATCAAGATTCTTTATTCGTTCAACGGCGATAGTAGCGGTAAAAAGTTTTGTGAGGGAAGCAATCTGTCTTTTCTCGTGAGCATTTTGCTCATAGAGAACATCTCCAGAATCCGCATCCAAAATAATAGAAGCATGAGCTGTCGGTACATAAAAACTTGGCGCGGCTGGACGAAGAATTGGTTGAAATCCAGCTGCTAATTCTCGACTTTCAGCAATAAAAGGCTCTCTCTCTGTCACTGGTTTCTCAACAGAAAAACGACTCTTTCCGGTTACCAGAGCCTGAACATCTTCTTTGTTGGAGATCAACCAATAGCCAAAACCGACAAGGACAAGCAATACGAGTATTCTGCGCATAACGTTCTACAATTGTTCCGGTGAATGATTTGTTTTTGTTGCCTGATTTTCTTTTTCTTCTTCTCCGAGGAGCACCTGCAAACGCTCGTCTTGTGACAGTGTCTCATAATCAGGAAGTTTCGCCACGCTTTCAAGACCAAGTGTTTCCAAGAGACGAAAGGACGGACTATAAATATAGCCTCGCGCATCACTCGGGTTACCCGAACGTTCAATAAGACCTCGGAGTAAGAGATTTCGAAGTGTAAAACTACAATTAACCCCGCGGATTGATTCAATTTCCGAACGAGTAATTGGAGAGCGATACGCGATAATTGTCAGCACCTCAAGAGCAGCTCGACTCAAAGATTCCTGAAGCGTGCTCTTCGTAAGGGTCTCTATCACTTCACTATTCTCTGGCTTCGTTGTCAGACGAACGCTTTTGTCATGAAAGATGAGCATGATTCCGCTTTCAGTATCTTCGGTGTATTTTTTCGCAAGCCTTTCAAGTGCTTCACGCGTTTCATCTTCGCTCTTTTTCAGTATCTTCGAAAGAGAAAGAACACTCATAGGTTCACCTGAAAGAAACAGGAGCGACTCAAGGGCTGAAAGAAGAGAAGGAGATGAAGACATAGTATTTTAAGTAAGACGCGTTATGTGAATGTCACTAAAAAATTTCTGTTGCTCAACAAAGATATACCTTTGTTTTACAAGTTCGAGTACCGCCAGAAATGAAACAATGATTTCTACTCGATCCCCAACATTTTTTGTCATTTCGAAAAAAGAATGTTCAACTCTTTCGGAAAGCGTTTCCTGAAACTGACGCATTTTTTCCTCGAGAGTAATAATCGAATGAAGTTCTTTTTCAGGAAGCTCTTGAATAATCGGAATATCACCCAAAATATCCAGATAACACTGACGCAGCGTTTCTGCAGAGATATCTTTGGGTGGATAATACACCGCTTGCATACCCAAATAACTTTCTCTTCCAGCTACCTGAGTATTTTTTGCAAAAAGAGCGCCAAGCTTTTGAGATGCTTCTCGAAAGTACTTGTATATCCGCAGTTGGTTTTCCAAATCCTCAATAGACTCTTCTTCCTCTTCACTCCACTCAAGAATAGGCAAAAGGGCTCGGGACTTGATAAGAATCAGGCGCGTTGCCACAGAAAGAAATGAGGAGAGGTTTTCCAAAGAGATCGCTTCTTCATTCTTGATATATTCCAAGTACTGATCAGCAACAGTAGCCAAGCTTACCTTGGTAATATCGAGCTTTTCTTTCTCAATGAGCGAAAGGAGGAGATCGAGAGGTCCTTCAAATTGGGACAGACGGATATGATAAGCCATAACAAAAGAGAAAATGGGACCCATTTCCTCTTGAGAATAGCATTTTTTCTCCTTTTTTGAAAGAATTTAGGCTCCTTTTGTCCCAATATCAAGACGTTCGCTCTCACCCTTTGTATCATCAAGAAAAAGAGAGACTATGATGGCTGCTAAAAGAACGAAAACAACCAAAAAGAAGGTGGCCTGAAGCGAAAAGAAGAATAAGAGAATAGCCGAAGAAAGCGCCCCAAAAATGTTCGCCAAAGGAAGGGAAGTCCTAAAAAAAGCAATAACATCTAGATCGTTTCCGTCGATTTGTTTGTAAAAATACGAATCACGAAGCACTTCTATGCCGGCGATACCTACTCGTGTCAAAAAGAGAAGCGAACTCCATACAACAAGACTATTTCCATGAAAAAGCCCTACCGCAAGCGTAGCCAAAACCGCGATACTTAAACACCCAATAATTAACTCTTTCTCCCCCATCTTCGTATCTGCCAACATACCCAGAGGGTACTGCAGTAAAACAAAAGGGAGCAGCATAACCGTAAAAGCAATTCCAATATCGTACCAGCTAAATCCAAGAGAAAGCAGGTGAAGTGGCGTATACACGATCATGATGGCGTAAAAGAAATCCATCGCAAATGAGATGAAATAAATCCGAAAAAGATTCGCCTCGGAAATCATCTTGCGTATTGTCTCTCGGATCAGAATCCTCTGGAGCGCTACCGCATTATCATTCCGAAAAGCAAACAGTGAAAGAAGAAAAATAGCGATATACCCCAAAAGGAGAACAAAAAAGACTCCGTTGTAGCCAAACTTCTCCAAGGTAGCTGCCGAAAGGAATGGCGCCGGAATAAGGGAAAGGTTGACCAGTGTAAGGTAGAGCCCACGAATCCTCCCTGACATTTGATCCTGCGAGAAGCTCTCCAAAAGGATATCCAAAAGAACCCAAGCAGTGCTACTCGCCACAATAAAGGCAAGTAAAAGCGCAAGTGCCAAAAACGACTGGTCAATCCTTGTTAAAAACGCACAAGCGAGGATAGTGAGTCCCAAAGAAAGGTAGAGGGCTCGAGCCTTTCCAATTCTTCGAACAAGTGGCTGGAGGTAAAACAATGAGATCAGAAGTCCGCCATACCCAAGGAAATACATGATACCGACGTTTTTCTCCCCAATAACCTCCGCAAAATAATTTGAGAGAATATAAATGAGGAACGCGTACAAAAATCCAGCAATAACTGATACCAAACTCACCAGGCGAATCTTTGTTCTACTTAAACTCTCTTGATGCATACATTTATTTCTATTCGTATCTGTTATTTGAGACAACCTGCGATATATCCTCGTTTTTCAGCATCTTCCGTTGATGCAAAACAGACAAGATTCTCTGGTTTAATACGCTTGGCTGGGGCACACGATGGCAAGTGATATTTATTCGAATTCTTACTTCCCACAAAAACACATTGCTTATTCGATTGGCTCGCAGTAGACTCTACCCCACTCAAAACAGGCTTTTGTGCTTGGTTTTCCGACACTATTCCGGTATCTTGGGTTACAGCCGGGAGAGAAATAATAAGCGGTTTTTCCTCCTGGTTAAAGCGCGAATAGAGCAGTCCAGCCTCAAAGGAAAGCACCCCAATAAGGATCAGGGCAAGAAAGAGCAGGATTCGATCCTGATGCCGCCGAACCATCTCCACAGGTGATTTTAATAGGTGAGCAAGATACATTGACAAAACAAAAAATCGTGCTATACTCTCCAGTATACCAAATTAACCAGTTTAGGCTATGGCACACAGAAAAGCCGGTGGCTCTACCCAACTCGGCCGAGATTCCATTTCCAAGCGTCTTGGAGTGAAAATCTTTGGTGGACAGGTAACCAACGTGAGCAACATCATTATTCGTCAGCGTGGTACAAAATTTCATCCTGGAATGAACGTCAAGCGTGGTGAAGACGATACCCTCTTCTCACTGATCTCAGGAATTGTGCAATTCCAGAAACGAAAGGTCCGTGACTTTACCGGAAAACTCGTACAGCGCACATTCGTACACGTGATTCCAAAAGAAGAGAAGTAAATCTCCTTCTGTATAAAAAAACTCCCGATGTTTTCGGGAGTTTTTTGTTACCTCAAGAGAAAGCTTACTTCTTTTCACGCCTTGCTTTAGACGCCTTCAAAAAGGCTACGAAAAGTGGATGCGGGGCTATGAGAGACGATTGAAATTCTGGATGAAATTGGGTTGCGAGAAAAAATGGATGCTGTGACTGAGGAAGTTCTGCTATTTCCATGAGCACTCCATTTGGAGAAACAGCAGAAAATACCAACCCTGCTTTTTTGAGCCGTTCGACATACTCTGGATTCACTTCGTACCGATGACGATGCCTTTCAAGGACACTGTCTACACCATAGGCTTTTCGAGCGAGTGTTTTCGGAAGAATCTTGGCTTCATACTTTCCAAGGCGCATAGTGGCTCCGTAATTTTTCTTCCTGAGATTTTCTTTTTGCTCTGACATAATATCCACTACCGGATTTTCAGTCTTTTCATCTACTTCTGTCGTATGCGCGTTTTTCAAGCCAACAACATTTCTGGCAAATTCAATCACTGCTAACTGCATACCGTAACAAAGTCCGAAATACGGAATCTTGTTTTTTCGACAATACTGAATGGCTGCTATTTTTCCTTCGATACCTCGCGATCCAAATCCACCCGGAATCAAAATACCATCATACGAAGAAAGTTCTTTGAGATTCTTCGGATCTTCTTCATACCTCGCACTATCAATCCAATCGAGTTTCACCTTGCGACCCACCTCACATCCAGCGTGCTTGAGAGCCTCAATAACGCTTATATAGACGTCGCTCAGGACATAATCCCCTGTCTTAAAGTATTTCCCTACCACTCCAATAGAAAGCTCTTCTGTGGCTGTTTTGATGCGTTTTACACGCTTTTCCCACTCACCAAGGCCCTGTTTTCGTGGACGAAGACCAAGCTTCTTGAGAATCAAATCGCTGAGATGATCTTTTTCAAAATTCAGAGGAACATCGTAAATACTCTCCACATCTGGAGCGCTAAT
>ERZ1292632.2341-Hain-H43-01um-R2-2341-length-16022-cov-7_pt1 | contig 16022 bp, 30 predicted proteins | sample MGYA00564407_ERZ1292632 | MGnify/ENA primary metagenome ERZ1292632 (study PRJEB36523, sample SAMEA6512637) | groundwater metagenome | collected 2019-01-08 | study: AquaDiva: Metagenomics assemblies of 32 groundwater samples | reverse complement strand
CGCCCCTGAGCCCTCCCGCTCCCGTCGGATCGGAGACACGTAGGGTTACACGATTCCCCAACAACCACGCACATATAGAGGAACCGTGCCAGCCGCCCCGTGTACCCCATGACACATGCCAACCATCCCGCCGCCTCATCCGCTATCACGGATTATTCGCCCGCCCATCCGTCTAATCCGCGCCCGCATGCCAACTACCCGCCCGCCCTGTAAGCCCACGCTATAGACACACCCCTGGCCCGCATGGTGCAATCCGATCTTCGTGACTCCCCTCCCCGCTCGGGCCGCGGCTGACCTACCGGCCAGCCCGGTTGCAGCGCCCGGACCGGACGAGCACAGCGCTGGCACACGCCTCGGGAGGTGCTGTGGATCTCGCTCACCGGCACCGCACCACCACGCGCTGGCCTGCCTCTCGCTGCTGCTGGGCGCTGCTCCCTGCACCCGCCTCCCTCGATGCCCGTGCCCCTGACCCGGCATCCGCGCTCTTGCCTCGGGCGCTTTCGCACGCTGGCGATCATCGGGCACCTGTGCGGCGCGCCACCCAACGCTCAGTTGGACGGGTCATCGGGCGCGCTGTTGTCGGCGATGGCCATGGTGCCGCAGGTCGGGCACAGCGGCGAGGTCGTGACGGGCGCCTCCGTGACGACGCGGCGCAGGCAGGACGGGCAGCGGAAGTTGCGACCGGCCACGAGCACGAGGTCGCTCTCCTTGAAGACGCCGGCCTTGACCCTGCGCCTCACCGCCTACCGCCCTTGTGCCCCGCCCCGAACAGCCGCCCTAACTCCTCCACCGTGCGCACCGGGCCGAGCACCACGCGGACGTGAGGCAGCTCGCACAGGGCGGGCTCGCGGGCAGGCGCGGCAACCGGCGCCTCGTGGCCGTTCCTCGGCTCCTGCGCCACCGCAGCCGCCTCTCGCACGACGCGCGGCCCCATCGCCTCGGAGGCCGTGCGCCACTCCTGCCGCGGGGACCCGGGCGACCACGTGGCGAGCGGGTGCGCCGTGCCGTTGTGGCCGTTGGCGTGGCCGTTCGACTCCTCGGCGATCGGCGCGTTCAGCCACGGCTCGGGCTTGTACAGCCGCCCGATCAGGTCCGCCGCACTTTCCGCCATCACGGACGAATCGCCCGCCGCCTGTTCGGTCGGCGCGTCGGCGGGCGTCAACACGATCGGCGGCCCATCGTCGCGCGGCCCCATGAACACGAACCCCGGCGTGTAGCCACAACCCGGCGCGTGGCCGCCCTCGGGTGCGAGCGCCGCGATCAGGTGCTCGACGCCGCGCGCCTCGTCCCAATCGACCCACACGCGGCCGGCGCGCGAGACCCCGGATCGGACCGTGCCGCCGGTCGCCTTGCGCGCCCCGACCTTCGCGCGGCGGATCACGCGGGAGGCGATGGTGGGCGACCATGACGCGAGGCAGGGGCATGGGGCGGTCACTGCTTGGCCCCGCTCAGATCGCGTCGGCGGCGCCATCGTGAGACGCGCGCGGCTTCCTCCACCGGCGTTCGCAACACGATACAGCGTGGGTCGCCGCTTCTCGATCGCACCATGCACTCGCGAATCAGGAAGCAGTCGAGGTGCCCCTGAAAACAAAGACGCGCGGCGTGCTCACGCCGATTCGTTCTGCGATGGTGCGTGCGGCTCATTCGCCGCTCCATGGTGTGGGTAGAGGCATCCAGGCGACCACGTCTCGCAGCCTCTCCGCTCCGACGATCCAGTCGCGGCCGTTCCACGTCGCCGTCGTCGAGATCGCTCCGAGAGTCGGTAGGCGCCGGGTCACGATGACGAGACCTGAGCGAGTTGGGTTACCGAGTCGCCACATTGTCATCTCCCTCGCTCCACTTCGACGGGTGGCGGCGGTCGAACAGCCGCACGTACACGTTGTAAGGGTTGTGCCCCGGGTCGCTGTCGCGCTCCCAGTTGTCCGGCGGCGGACGATCGTCGCTCCAGGCCGGCCACTGCTCCGGCTCCATGGGCAGAAACCACAGGTTCTGACCGCAGACCGGACAGCCGATCGTCTGGTCCCACACCTCGACATGTCCGTCGCCCGGACAAACCCCGTCGGGCAGACTCGACCAGTCGCCGCGCCACATCACGTCGCCCATGTTGGGGTTGTCGCTCATCTCCCTTGCTCCCTCGCCACCCACGCCGCGTATCGCTCCTCGTGCACTCGGTTGACCTCGACGAGATGCGCGCGCCGCGTTGCCCGCTCTTCGGCTGACGGGTCGCGCAGCACGTCGACGATCGCGGTTGCGGCGGCTGTGAGGGCTGCGCGAGCAGTTTCGTACGCGTCCCACAGGTGCGCTCGATCCGCGTCGAGCACGCAGTCTTCGTCGGCAAGTTCAGGGCTGAAATCGTCGTCGCGGCTCAACGTGCCGCTGTCGATCCACGCGTGGATCCAGATGGGATCGCTCGGTTCGCTCATCTCCCTTGCCCCCTCGCCGACGTCGCCGGCTCGATGGTGATGTCTTCGATCTCGACGCGCACACCCGGCCGCCCATCGGCGGCGCGCTCCTGCGTGATGGGTGAAAGTTCGAGCATGCCGGGCCGGTCGTCGACGATCAGACCGGCGCCGTTCATCGGAACGCGCAGCCGACCGATCGTCTTCGTGCCGATCACCGCCTTCGCGGCGTCGAGGATGATCTTGGGATCGGGGCCGTCGTCGTCTAGTTCGCGCTGACCCTTGCCGTACAGGCGGACGATCGACAGGCGGCGCGGCCCGGTCGCCTTCGGAACGCCTGCCATCCACATCGCGGTGTGCAGGTCGGTGCACCACTTCGCGCGCGTCGAGGCGTAGCGCCCCCGCTGCGCCTGCGTGCCCGCGTTCACGAGCCGATCATTCTTCGACGGCATCGGGCGCGGAATGAAGAAGACCCACATCACGGCGTCACCTTCGCCGCTGCGCACTCCTCGACGATCAGCCTCACCCCGTCGGCGTGGTGCTCGACGCCGGCCACGGTGAAGCGGCGGCGCTCGAACGGCGCAACGCCGAACTCGCCCGGCTCGATCACGATCCGCTCGTGCAGGCGCGGGCAGACCTCGCGCGTGACGTCGGCGATGTGCGCGGAGGGCGTCGTCGACCAGCCGTTGCCGGTGACGCAGGTGTGGATGGAGAGTTTGATCATGGTGTGCCCTTCGGCGCGGGCGTGCCGATGACGGAGAAGGTGAGGGTCACGATGCGGCCTCGACGAGCGCATCGAACAGCGACGGCTGCTCAGGCGTCTTCCTCGACGGCGCGCCATCGATCGCGGCGGTGACGATGCCGGATCCGGGGAACAGGTCGATCACCGTGTCGCCCGGTTGGCGCGAGAGGGCCGCGAGGACCCACGCCGTCCACTCCGGCGGCTTCGCGCCGATGAACCCGACGCGCGGCGCGTTGGCGATCAACACGTCGTCAACGGCGCCGGCGCCGCCCCGGTTCGATCGGCGGCCCTCGGGCGGGTACACGATCACCGGCTCCCACTTGCTCAAGATGCGGTGCGAGCCGGGCTGCGCGTTGGGCTTGAACCACGCCATCACGCGGCAGGCGACCGGCAGCGGTCGGTACACGTCGAGGCCGTCAGGGCACGTCGCGATGGCCCACCCGTCGGAGTCCCGCATCAGTTCCTCGACGAGCAAGCGATGGCGCTCCGGCTCGTCCCACTCCGCGGCGTCCGGGTGCCGATCGGATGGCTCGTCGGTGCTCGACCGCTGCCCGGTTCCGTACCACCGGCTCGCGCGATTCTTCGATCCGCCGCTACCGACGAAGCGCGGATACGGTGGGTCGGCGATGATCAGCCTCACGCCCCCACCGCCTGCCCCTGCCGCTCCTTGGCCACCGTCATCCGCTGGACCTTCCGCGCGCGTCGCTCCGCCCGGTCCGCGTCGTGCGTCTCGAGCGCCGCTGCACGACGGTGGTAGCGCGCATCGTCGAGGGCACCGGCTTGCTCGGCGGCGCGGGCGCGGGCGGCGTGCTCGTCCGCCGTCGCGCGATGCCGGCCCGCGGACTCGAACCAGTAGGCGACCGCAGCCACGGCCGTGCAGGTCGTGACGAGGTGGCCGCGGATGCCGCACGCGAAGCAGCCGGACTTGCGAACGGGGCGGGTCATGGGGTGCTCGCGGTGAGGGTGTCGAAGAGGCCGGGCTGCACGTTGGGGCCGTCGAGCATCGCGATGCGGCCGGTGCGCCGGTCGCGTTCACCGGGCGGCCACACGAACCACGCATACTCCGCGGCGTCCGTCGATCCGTCGCCACTGAACGATGGCCGCACCTCGAGCGAGTACACGTCGGGGCAGTGCAGCCGCAGCCACGACGCGCGGGCCGGCGCGATCCAGTTGGTCCGCTGGAGCATCACGACCCACGACGCGCGGTCGAACGCAGCCTCGACGAACGCGATGGCGTGGCTGAACGGCGGGTTGAAGATGCAGACGTCGGCGCGTGGATGCAGCCACTCGCGGATCACGAAGTCGCCGAACGGCAGCAGGTCGTCGACGTCGCGCATGGTCGCGCGCAGCGTCGCCTCGTGGCGCGGGTCGATCTCGACGAGGGTCCACCGCACATCGCTGCGGCGGCTGTTCACCGTCGAGTTGATGCGGCCCGATCCGGCGCACGGCTCGATCCAGTGACCGCCGGGCAGCGCGAGGAGCGGCGAGTCGATGAGCGACAGCACCGTCGGGCGCGGCGTCGGGTAGAACTCGAACGCGGCGACCTCGGTCGGCGGCGCGTCCTTGCGCTTGCGGCCGGTGGCGCTCATGCGGCACCGCCGAGCGCATCGAACAACGAGGGCTGCGCCTTCCGCACCGGCAGGCACCCCGGCGAGTACCAGATGCACTCGGCCTCGGTCGTCGCGTCACCGCCGTACGTCAGGCGACCGCGCGACCAGTCGTGAACCGACCAGCCCGGCATCTCGTAGTCGCCTCGGTGGCCGCACAGCGCGATCCGCAGTTCGCCGTTCTCGCGGCACCACGCGGCGACCTCGGCCGCTACCGGCGTGCTCGCGTCGCTGTAGAGCTTCTCGAACGCGAGGTACGGCGGGTCGAAGAAGATCGCGGTGTCGGTGTCGCCGTAGTGGTGGTTGAGGCAGCGCGACCAGTTGCCGTGGACGACGCGGACACGCTCAAGGCGCGACGCGAGCGCGCACAGCCACTCGCGCACCATGCCCTGAGCGCCCATGCCCTGAGACGAGACGAACGGGATCTGGCCGTGCCCCCTCCCCGCGTCGCTCACGTGCGGCACCTTGCCCAGCGTCGTCGCCTGCACCCCCATCCCCGCGTTGCCCGCGTGAGGGATCTGGCCGAAGCCGTCGTCGCCTGCACCCCCATCCCCGCGTTGCCCGCGTGAGGGATCGCACCAGCCCGATCCGATCCAGCAGCACTGCCCCCACAGCCACCAGCCCGCGATCTTCGCGTCGCCGATCCACTCGGGATCGAGAAGCGACTCGCGCAGCGCGGCGACGCGCGACGGCTCGGTGAGCCAGCGGTGGCGTGCGTAGAGATCGATGTGGCTGACCGGGTAGTCCTGCCAGTCGGTGACCGCGTCGGGCTGCAGCTTGAGCGCGCGCCAGAAGTTGGCGACGTAGCAGTTCGCGTCGCCGATCACCTCCAGCGATGCCGGGCGCGGCGCGGCCAGGAGGATCGCGGCCGACCCGCAGAACGGCTCGATGTACTGCTTCGGCGAGCCGAGGCGCGCCCACACCTCGGCAGCCACAGACGACTTTCCGCCGAACCACGGGAACGGGGCCTTCTGGGCGCGGTCGAGGGCGCTCATCGGGCACCCGGCCCGGTGACGCGGCGGAACGAGGCGAGCGAGTCACTCATCGGCGAGGATGGCGCGGGCGAGGGGTGGGGGTGGGTCATCAAGACACCGTCGTGGTGGGGCCGTCCCACCGGGCAAAGACGCGGCCGGGAGCGGCGCCGTCGTTGTGCTTCAGGATCAGCAGCTCCATCCGGCGCTGCCAATCGCGATCGTCGCCGTGGAACTCGTCGCTCTCCGTCGCGTCGCCGTACATGACGCCGCGGTAGACGCCGATCACGCACTTGCTCAGCTCCTCGATCGGGCCACCGGCGCGCAGGTCGGCAAGCTGCGGGCGCTTGTCCTCGCGCTTCTCGCACTCGCGGTTGAGCTGCGAGCCGATGACGCAGGCGATCTTGTCGTCCTTCGTCGCGTCGCACAGGACCGTCATCGCCTCAGACACGTGGTCGAAGTCCGACATCCGCGAGTCGCTCTTGCGGAGGCGCTGCAGGTAGTCGACAACGACCAGCTTCGTATCGTTGTCCTCGCCACGCCTGCGCCACCGCGCGACGATCTGCGTCGCGGTCATCATGCTGTCGTCGACGAGCCAGTGCCGGCGCTTGTAGAGCCTGCCGATCGCCGGGCCGAGGGTGCCGCGGTCCGCTACCTTGATGTCGCCGCCGGTGCGCAGCGTCTCGATCGGCACGCGACTCTCCGACGAGATCACGCGATCGGCGAACCGAGCGCGCAGGTCCTCGAGCGAAAACGTGTGCGTGCCGATGCCGGCCCTCGAGCACGCATCGGATGCCGCGCGCATCACGCTCGACTTGCCGGCTCCGGGGCGGCCGGCGATCACGGTGCCGATGCCGATCGGGTAGCCCCCGATCTGCTTGTCGAGGGCTTCGATGCCCGTCGGCAGTCCGAGCATGACCGGCGCGCCCCGCTCCTTGGCCGCGTGGATCTTCTCGTAGTCGCGGACGCGCTCCTCGACGACGCGCGCGATCGGCATGCTCGTGTCCTGCGCGCCGCGTAGCTTGAGCTTGCCAAGCTCGAGCCGCGCCCACTGCACGAACGCGTCGCCGCGCATGTTCGCATCGTCGGCGCGGTCGGGATCGTCGAGAGCCACGATGCAGCGATTGAGCGTAAGCCGCGCGTCCCGATCGCCGCGGTGCTCCTGGATCGTGCGGGCGTAGGTCAGCACGTTGTCGACGGACGGGACCCGGAGTTGCAGCGAGGCGAGGTAGGCCATGCTGTGCATCTCGGCTTCCGTCGCGCCTCGTTCCGCGTCGGCGATCTCGGCGGTCGTGAGCGCGATCGACGTGGCACGGCCTCGACGAGCGATCTCGCCGGCCACCGTGATCGCGTCGATCGGCTTCCCGTCGTCGGCGAGATTGACCATCGCCGACCAGATGGTCTGGTGGCGCACCGTCGAGAAGTCCTCGACCTCGAGATCGGCCAGCTTCCCGATCAGCGCCGGGTGGAGCAGGATCCCGCCGAGGACGGATGCCTCGGCGTCGGTGTCGTGGTGTTGACGGATGCGGCTCATGAACTACCTGGAGGAAAGAGGACTGGAGGCGGCTTGCGCGACGCGGCTGCCGTCGACGATCCGGCCTTGGACCCGATGCGACCGAGCGCTCGCGCGACGTTGTCAGGTCGCCAGTTCGTGTCTCCGTTGAACCACCCGCCGCCGTTGCTGCGAGCCTCGAGCGCGCAGGCTTGCTGGCAAGCGATGAGGTCGGCGGTCGAGTACCCGTCGTCGAGAAGGCTGCGGATGCGCTTGCGCCGATCCTTCGTGAGCGGCAGCGGTCGCGACCCTGGGATGACCTCGGCGCGAAGCCGGTTCTGCTCGGCCCACAGGTCAGCGATCGGATCAGGCTTCGGGGGCGCGACTGGCGCGGCCGGTTCGCCTCTCTCTACCTTCTGTTCCTGTTCCTGATCCTGCTTCTGTTCCTGAGTACCGACGCCATCGGTGATGGTGTCGGGATGGTCTGGTACATGGTCGTCTGGCGTTTCGCCGGAATCATTGGAGTTATTCGCCAAACACAGGCGCAAAAACTCGCGAAGTGTGGCGCCGAGTTCATCGCGGAGCGCGCACTTTGGAAGGGAATCGAACGAGTTTAGCCACGCTTTGCGCGAGTTCTCACCGTTTGGTCGCGCGGTTTCGCGCGGAATCCCGCGGTGAATGAGCGCGTTCGTGAGTACAACCAAGCCGGCATCGCGATCGATCTTGGCCTTCCCAGCGGACTCGATCTCGCCCATGCAACGGTTCCACGTGCGCAGCGACCAGCGCAGATCATCAGCCATCACCGCGGGCCGCGCCTTCACGACGCCGGGGATCATCGTCGTCCGCGGACCGGACAGTAGATAAAGCCAAAGCGTCTGCGCGTTCGGCTTCGGCGGCGACAGCGCCAAGAACGCCTCATCGAGCCAGACATCCGGCTCGACCTTCCGGTGTACGCGCGTCGTGCGAGCCACGAACTACCGCCACCCATCCATCACGGTCCGCATGCACGCGAAAACGTCGAGCGCACACCGCTCGGCGTGGCGCGTGATCTGCGTGCCGGTGAAGCGCAGCACGCGGTAGCCGCGGACCTGCATCCAGTTGTCACGTGCCCGGTCGTTGCCAGCCTGTTCCGGCGTCTTCTCGTGGAACGCGTGCCCGTCAGCCTCGACTACGATTCCGGCGCCCGACGTCGGCGCGAGCTCGAAGTCGGCCCGGTACTTCCTCCCGATCCAGGACTGGCACTCGAGCACCCACCCGTTGATCAGGATGTGGTCGTGCATCATGCGGCATCGCTCGGCGGCGCGGACGATCGCCACGCCCAACAGCCGCTCGATCGGGCTCTCGGCGCGGGCCTCGATCTGCGCGATGGCCGCGTCGAAGTCGTTGACCCCGATCGGCTTGACCGTTGGACGGATCGGTGTCGGAGGCGGCGGCGCTGGCTTGGGCGAGACAACGAAACCTGACCGGTGGAGTGATGTCGAATCGTCGTCCTCGGCCATGCTGGCGAAGAACGACCGAACCTCGTCCATCGGCACGCGCTCGTACGCCCTCGCCGTCTCAGCCTGCCGCCGCTCGGCGTCGCTGATCATCTCGGTCGTGCTCACGCCCCGCGCCTTCGCCTCGGCCTCGAGCAACTCCGACATTCGCGGCGGCTTCTTCACCACCTCACCGCCCACGCAAGCCGCGCCCTCGCCCGCCGCACGTCGGTGTGCGCGGGGGTCAAGCGGCCCTCGCGAACATCTCGAGCTGCACCGCGGCGCGGTCGACGCGAACGGCGGTTCTCTGCGGCGCGATGTCGAGTGCGCGAACCTGCTCGATCGGCGCAGGCGGCAGCGGCGCCCACAGGTACAGCTTGCCGCGCACCACGCGGTCCTTGACGTAGCCGGCGACCTTGTAGCAGTAGCCCGGGTTGCGCGACTTCACGCTGCCGATCGCGACCTCGGTACGCAGCCGCTCCTCGGGGAGTGCGCCGTACTTCTCGAGCCAGGTCCGATACGTCACAGCGGTCGCGAACGAGATCAAGTCAGACGCCGACCACCGGCACTCGGGCATCCGGCGAAAGACCATGTTCCGCCACACGAATCGCGGGCGCGGATCCTTGACTCCGCTGCGCCCCGGGCCGATGCCGGTGCCTCGAGCCGACGGCGTCTTCTGCCGCACGACCGCCCACACCGCGGCGCCGTCAGTCGACACGAGCACCACCTCTTGACCGATGCCGGTGAAGGTTCGTGATCCCGGCGTGCGCCTCGAGTAGTGCGGCCCGCAACCGGACCATCGGCCGAGTCCGTCGACGAGATCGAGCGCCGCCCGATCGCTCGAACTGCTCATGCGCCAGACGTCGCTCACCGATACACACTCCCCCGCCGCGCCGCCTGGTACGCCGCGAGCCACTCGTCCCACGCCCGCAGGTACGCATCCGTGTGCTGCGCGCCCGTGTGTCGCCCGAACTGCTCAGCATCCCCGTAGGCGCACATGCACCGATCGCAGCGCCACGGCCGCGGGTCCACGGGCGGCTCCGGGGTGCGGTGCGCTACGACGACCAGCAGGAGGAGGAGCGCGGCGAGGGAGTAGACGAGGAGCATCAGGCTGCCTCCGTGGTCGAACACGACGGAGCCGAGTCGAACAGGTCGAGTTGCTCACCGTCGTAGCAGCCACACTCTTCCTCGACGGTATCGACGGCATCAGCCGCACGACCTTCGAGGTAGTCGCGCCACGCGAACGATCGACCGAGACCCTTTACGTTGCGCAATTCACCGGTGGAACGGGCCGCATCCTCGATCTCCAGAGCGCGCGCGAGCATCTCCGGCTCCTCGACGGCCATGCGATCGATCTCGTGCTTCTTCGTCGAAGGGCAATGAAAGCAAGCCGACTTCCCCGGGCGCGGCAGACCGGCGGCATCGATTACAGCGATGCACTCGTCGCGCCCCATGTCCCACTCGACCAGCGGACATCGCCACTGCCAGCGGTTCACGACCTCGATTACCCCGCCGCGCTTCCTGGTCGGCTGCGGGTTCTTGGCGAGCATGCGCTCGGCGCGCGACGGTTCATCGGCGTCGTATCCGATCCAGCGCTCGACCAACTCCCCGCGCGCCCATGCCAACTGAACGTCGAGGTGGTTGCGCACCAGTCTGTCGACGGGCTGTTGCTTCCATTTCGAGGTACAGCCGCTCAGTCCGTAGGCCTTGCTGGGCAACTCCTTGCGTGCGAGCGACAGCGCGCTGATCGGAATGAACGACCCGTCCTTCCGCTCCCACCGCGTCATCGTGACGGGCGGCTGACCGTGCGCGACCAACCACTCCGAGAACATCCGGCAGTAGTCGTACGTTCGTCGGAACTCGTCGCCGGTGTCGGAGGCGGCGATCAGATCGAGGACGATCCCGCGGTTGGTTGCCTCGACGAGAAGCGCCGTGCTGTTCGTGCCCATGCCGTAGTTCGCGACGATCACGCGCAGCACCTCGCCACGAGCGCCATCGCCACGGCCACGATGACGCACGCGATCCCGACGGCGCGGGGGCTCACAGCGACCCCGTTCCGCGCGTGAAGTCCGGCAGCGCGACCGCGCGCGAGTCGAGGAGCGCGAACAGGTGCAGGACGTGCGGGTGGATGTTCACGTACCGCGCGCGCGGCGGCATGATCGAATACGCCTCGCGGTCGCCGAGGAAGATCTCCTTGCACTCGCGCAACTCGCCCCACTTCGGGATGCGCAGCGCGTGCGAGACGCTCAGGTGTAGCCACGCGCGCCCGTCCAGTTCGACTTGGCACGACAGGATCGCGGCGAGGCTGAGCGCGTCGGACACGTACTTGCCCCCGTCCTCGCCCATCTCGGCGATCGTCCACAGCGGTGGTAGGACCGTCGGCGGCGACCAGCCGGCCGGGACCTGCGTCGACCGCTGCACCTCGTCGAGCGCAGCGAGATCGATGCCGCCGAGGTTGATGTTGAGACGCGGTCTCACACCGTCCTCCGATTCCCGTGCCTGTTCCACTTGCTCCCCGTCCTCGCCCTCCGCGCCGGTACGGGGAACCTCGACTCCTCGCCGGTCCGCTTGGCGTCCTGCTCGTCGAGGAACTTGCGCAACTGCCGCTCGAGCACCGCCGTCGGGTTGCTGCCCTGCCGCGCCGCGAACGCACGGAGCCGCTCGAGCGTGGCAGCGGTGATGGAGACGGAGCGGCGGTGTTGGGCGTGCTTCCGGCTCTTGGGCCGAGCGGCATCGATGCGCGCTGCCGTGGCGTCGATCGCGGTGTTGATCAGGTTCTTCATGCGGCCTCCTTCATGCGCCACGCGCGCGCGTACTTCTCGGTGCCACGCAACCGCATCCCGCACTTCTCGACGATGCCTGCGCGCTCGAGCGCCGCGAGCCGAGCGCCGATGCCGTTGCCGTTGCCGTTGCGCGCGCCCCCGACGAACGACTCCAGATCGGCCGCCGTCGCCACCCCACGCACGACGATCAGCGGGACCAACGCGAGCGCCCGCGGGCTGGGGATCGTCCGCGGCGCCTGCCCGGTGACTCGGTAGACGCGACCTCCGTGCTTGCCGCCGGTGCACTTGTCGACGGCGGCGAGCGCGCCCGTCTTCACGAGCCGCGAGAGTTGCGCCATGACGCGGTTCCCCTCGGTCCACGTCTCCGCGCCAAGCTCGGTGCGGATCTCGGCGGTGTCGCACGGACCGCGCTTGACGATGCGCAGGATGGTGTCGCGGAGGCGGGTGCAGTCGATCATCGCCTCGCCTCCCTGCGGCACTGCGCGAGCACGTTGGCGCCCGGCTCACCGAAGCGGAGGAGGGCGCCCTCGAGACGGTGCGCGTAGGCAGCATCGGACTCCGGGGCGTAGAGTCCGTACATGCCGCGGATCGCATCGAGGATCGCGTCCTGGTACTCGCCGGTGCCGACCCGCCGCGCGATCACCGCGCCGACATCCGCGGGCAGCCGGCGACCGTTGCGCCCGTCGAGCATGGCGCGGAGGTCGCTCTTGTTCGCGATGCCGCACGCACCGGCGGCGATGTCGAGGCTCATCACCGCGACGGCATCATCGACAGCGCGCACGAAGCGGCGGTACTCGCGCGCAGCCTCGTCAGCGGCGCCAAAGTCCAGCGTCAGAGACGACATGCGCCCTCCGTTGCGAACGGCTGCGCACCGGAGGCGTCCACGTGCGCAGTGACGGGGTAGCGATCGGTTAGTACGGTGCGATCGTGATCGACGCTGCCGCCACCCTGATCGATGACGTGCCCCGGCACCGGCAGGTCCGCCGCGATCTCCACGGTGACCGGCTCCACGCGGAACGGCTCCGCCGCATCCGGGTAGGCCGCATCGCCGAGGATGACGGCGCGCGTGGACGTGCAGGAGGACACCGCGACGGCGAGGTCGCGGGAGAGCGAGCGGGGCGGCGTCACGCGGCGGCCCTGCGCGCTTCGGTGCCGAACGACGCGAGGGTGAGGCCGTACGCTTCGAGGATGGCCGGCAGTTCGTCGCACGGGAACAGCGACTCGCCCAGCTCGATGCGGCTCACGATGGAGATGTGGACGTTCAGGCGGCTCGCGATGGCCGCCATGTTCTTCTCGTGCTTCCGGCCCTTCGGCAGCATCCCGCGCTGTCGGATCCGGGACTGCCTCAGCCACGGGCCCACCCACGGCTCGACGCGCCTGCGATTCTTCACGGCCATGCGGACATGATTCGCATGCCGCGCGAGTTTTGTCCACCGACAACGGCAGTTGCTCGCGCTGCATGCGAATAACTACCGGGATACGCTAGGGAAAGAATGCCTCCCCACACGTTCCCGCCGCCGCGATGGTGGACCGATCTACTCGTCGCGCGCGTGAAGACCGGCCGCGGTCGTGCTCCGCTGCCGCCGGGGATGCTGACGCAGCAACAGGTCGCGGATGCCCTGGAGGCTCGGTACGGCGAGGTCTACGACAAGGACGCGATGTCCCGGTGCCTGAAGGGCGCGCCGATTCCGATCGCGTTGGCTGAGCACGTGTCGCGCCTCCTCGGCATCCCCTCGCCGGTGTACGTCGCGAAAGATCCCGATGAGGCGAGTCGGCTCCAGGCGCAGCGCGATGTCACCGAGCGACTCGAGGCCGCCGCAGCCGCTCACACCAGAAGGGTGCACGCCGCCGAAGACGCCCTCGATGCGGAACTCGATGCCGTCGAGCGCGAGACCGCAAAAAGGGTGTCCGGATTCAAGAAACCGATCAGCGGTCGCTCGGCGGCTGTGATAGCAAGAGCGAATGAGCAGGCTACGGGGCGACGCGGCGGTAGTTCTCCGTTGGGCACGAGCAGGCGCGCGACTCCTTCGGGATGATCGAGCGCGCCACGATCGGCTGCTCGACCTGATCGAGCAGCTCGGTCGAGCGCACCACGACGAGGCAGAGGAATCCGCCGCGCCCACGCTGCACTGAGCGATGCGCCTGATACCCGCGTGGTTCTGCACAGTTCGCAGAACGTGCGAATTACAGGTTGCCAAGGGAGTCTGAATCGTAGTACATACGATTCATGCCTGACCTCGCCACCACGCAGCCAATCCCGCTGTTCACCATCCGCGGCGCCGCCCCGCGCAGCCTCGCCGACATCGCGCGGGCCTTCCCGTCGCTCGCCTTGGCGCGGGTCGACCTGCTCGGCCCCGGCGAGTGCTGCGACGAGGGTGGGATGCGCGTGGAGCGTGCAGCGTGAGTCCCGAGGCCGTCAACGCGACGGTGGACCGCATCATCACCGCGGCTCAAGCGGTTAGCGCCGTCGGGCCGCGCGGTCACCTGACGTTCCACTTCGACGAGGACGATGTGGTGCGCGCGGTCGCGGCGCTGATCGGCGGCGACATCGAGGAGCAGACCACCGACCACGGCAACCGGCGCACCACGCGCTGCTTGCGCGTGCGTACCGCCGTCGCCGAGTGCTCGCTCGTCGTGTTCGGCCTCATGCGCTGGATCGCCGAGCCCGTCGAGACGCTGGAGTTCGCGTCGTGACCCGCTCCCCGTCCGATCACTGCCCACCGCTCTACTCGCGCCCCAACTGCTGCCTCTCCGCCCCTCGCGCCGACATCGCGATCACCGTCCACGCGGTCGATGTCGCGACCGGCGAGGCGGTGGTGAGCGTCAACGGCGGGGCGAGGTGGACGGTCGTCATCGTGCACAACGAGCGCGGCGTCTGGTACGTCAGCGACGGGGAGGCGCGGGCGATGGGCGTGCCGCGGGGCGTGGTGGAGGAGGCGATGGGGTCGAGTGCGGAGGGACAGATCGCCGCGATCGTCGAGGGTGATCGGGTTGCGCGGAGGGCTGCGTGATGGCGACCGAGGAGCAGATCCGCGAGTGCGCGCGGAGCGCCGCGGAGCACCTGCGCATGTTCGGATGGGTCTGCGGCGGCGCGTACTCGCCCGCCGGGCCGTGCTGTGCCGACGGCGCGATCACTGTCACGGCGCGAGGGCAGGTCGACAAGAACCACGCCGCGACGCTGACCCTCGCCGTTGCGAAGCGCGTTGTCACGATGATCCCCGAGTGCTTCATGGTCGACAGCGGTCCCACTGGTCGCCGTGATTCGCGCGTCGCCATGATGATGTGGAACGACGCGCCGTCGCGCACCGCCACCGAAGTGATCGCCGTGCTCGAGCGGGTCGCCGCCGGGGAGGGGGCATCGTGATGTCCCTCTCCATCCTCTCCACGCTCGCCCTTCGCCTGTCCCGCGGCGACTCGCTCTCGTACCTCGCAGGCAGCGGCACCGGCCCGCACATGCACATCACCGCTGTCGACGACGAGGACATCGTGCGCCTCCTCGTCGGGGCGGGCGCCCTCGTGACCGAGCCGCGCCGCACCGTCGGCCACGATCGCCGCGAGTGGGACGTGACCGACCTGACGCTCGACGGCGTGGACGTCTACGTGAGCACGCCGCACCGAGACGTCCGCGATGTCCTCGTCGACCAACTCGCCGAAACCGCCGATCGCCTCCGCGCCGGGGAGTCGTTGGCGGACGTGCGCGAGAAGCCGTTGCGGCTCGTTGGCGAGGTGCGGTGATGCCGCGCAAGATCACCGCCGCCGGTCTCACCTCGGGCATCGAGCGCATCACCGCCGGCCTCGAACTCCTCGACAGGGATCGCCCGCCCGCCGGAACGCTGCGCGAGACGATGTGGGCCGACGCGATCGTGGCGCGCAACCGAATGCAGGAGGCAGCGCCCTCCGACAAGGCCGAGCGCATCCGCGACTTCATCCGCGCGGTCGGCATGTACCGGCTCGCGCTCGCCATCGCGGGCAAGGACACGCCATGACCCGCCGCCCATCCCGCCGCCCGCCTGTCATCGTCGAGACGCCCAACCGTCCGAAGGTCCGCACCGACTCGACGGTGGTGCACGTCGGTGAGCGATTCGGCCGTCTACTGGTAGTCGAACTAGGGCACTGCCTAGGGAACCGCGCTGCCGTCCTGTGCGAGTGCGACTGCGGTCAGCGCAAGGTGATCCGGCCTTGGCGCCTGTCGGCCGCGCCGAGGCCATGGCGTAGCTGTGGCTGCGCGAAGTCAGACGCCACCGCAGCCCGCAACCGAGCATCGGCCACGCATCGGATGTCCAAGTCGCGCACCTATCGGACGTGGCGCGCCATGCTCAATCGCTGCACCAACCCCGCGACGAAGGCTTGGCACTACTACGGCGGTCGCGGGATCGCTGTCTGCGACCGGTGGCTCCACAGCTTCGAGAACTTCCTCGCCGACATGGGTGAGCGTCCGGCGGGCAGGACCATCGATCGCTTCCCGAACAACGACGGCAACTACGAACCGGGCAACTGCCGATGGGCGACGACGACGGAACAGAACAACAACCGGCGCAGCGTCCACGTGCTGT
>ERZ1292632.2339-Hain-H43-01um-R2-2339-length-16031-cov-6_pt1 | contig 16031 bp, 28 predicted proteins | sample MGYA00564407_ERZ1292632 | MGnify/ENA primary metagenome ERZ1292632 (study PRJEB36523, sample SAMEA6512637) | groundwater metagenome | collected 2019-01-08 | study: AquaDiva: Metagenomics assemblies of 32 groundwater samples | reverse complement strand
GACTACGCGGAGAACGTCCGGGCCCTACCGCGAGCGCTACGCGATCTCGGCTTCCAGCCCTGCGACTACCTCGACGCGCCACTCGGGCGCCTTTACAGCTGCGTCACGGTGGCTCTGGACGGCATGATGCTGCGCTTCGACCGCTCCGAGGGCGTGCAGCTCCGAGGAGAGTGTCCCCGGTGCTCACAGGCAGGCTGGAGCTATAGGGTACGTTCCCTAGCGAGACTCGGCGAGCTGCTCGTCCAGTTTCAGGCCGACGAACACACGTGCCCGCGCTACGCCGCGCCGGAACCGAGCGACGAAGAGCTATTCATCCGATCGCTGTACCGCATAATCGGCAGCTACGTGTGGCCAGGAGGGCACCCGTGACCATCGACGCCATCGAGATCGACAACCTCGTGATCGACGAGGAAACGGGCGAGATCCTCGAAGGCATGGGCCCGGACGCGCCCGGCCGGGTTGAGCAGCTCATCACCATGGCCGTCGAGGCGCAGCGCGCCGTGAAGGCGTGGGAGCAGGCGTTCAACGCCTACCGCGCGGTGCTCGGCCGGCTGCTCCAAGACCAGCAATCTACCTCGCTCACGACGCCGGTCGGCAGCGTCGCAATCCGGGCGCGCACCACGCGCCGCGCGACGGCCGAGAACCTACGCAATTTCCTCGAGTCGCGCACCGGTCAGATCGACGTCGTCGAGGAGATGCTGCTCTGGCGCTGTGCCAAAGAGCTCGACCCAAAGCGACTAGACGAGCTCGCCTCACGCAGCGATTGGTGGACCGCCGTCGTCGTCGGAGAGCTGATCGAGGAGACGACCTCGACCTGGGTGCAGGTGTCGCCGCCGCGGCCGGAGCCGCCCGTAATCGAGCGGGTGAAACGTGATGATAAGCGCGAAGGAGTGAACTGATGGGACGCGAACTACGCCGGGTGCCGCCTGACTGGGCACACCCAAGCCACTGGGCCGGCCACTATCAGCCCCTGCACGATCGCGAGTATGAGGAGGCTGCCATCGAGTATCTCTCCGCCTTCATGGCGTGGGAAAACGGGCACAATCCCAAGCGGGCCACGTCTGAGACACGCTACTACTGGGACTGGGCTGGGCCACCGCCGAAACGGGACTACTACCGTCCGAAGTGGACGGTCGAGCCGCCCGCCTACCAGGTCTACGAGAACGTCACAGAGGGCACGCCAGTGAGCCCGGTATTCCAGACCGTGCCTGCACTCCGCGCCTGGCTGCTGGAGCAAGGCCACAGCGAGCTAGCCGCCGATGGCTTCATCGCCGAGCGGTGGGCACCGTCGATGGTCGTTAGCTCATCCGGCATTACCGTCGGCATTGATGCTCACGACATACTGTCACGAGCTGCCGAGGTGCCTCCGGGCGAGCAGTTGCCGCGATGAGGCACGATCAACGCTCGGCCAGAGTCAACGGATTGGCGCCTAATCGGGCTTACACGGCCCCTTGCGTGCGCTGGACGCAGTCAGAGACGGAAAACCATCTCGGGCTGCTCTGGCTGGCCAGTTTGGACGATCAGAGCTGGATGGACGAGGAAGACGACCCACCGACAACGGCCGAGCTGGAGCACTGGGACTATTGCTGGCTCGTCTGGCTCGGCCTCATCCTGGCCGGGCTGCTCTTCTGGCTCGGCGTCTTCGCCGGCCTTGCATGGCTCGCGCAGCACATTGGGAGAGGGATATGACGACGACAGACAGGAAACCCGCCGGTGATCTGGCGATTGCCCGCCCGGTGGCGATTGAAGTGCTGGCCGGGCGCACCGGGTACGACTCGGCCAAGATAGACCTAGTCCGGCGTACGGTCGCTAAAGGCACCGACGATAACGAGCTGGAGCTTTTCCTCCAATTCTGTCTGACCAGCGGCCTCGACCCATTGTCACGCATGGTCTACGCGATCAAGCGCTGGGACAGCCGCGCCGGCCGCGAGGTGATGGCCATCCAGGTCGGCATTGACGGCTTCCGCGCGATCGCCCAGGACTCGGGCGAGTATGACGGGCAGGAGGGACCGCACTGGTGCGGAGAGGACGGCGAGTGGAAAGACGTGTGGACGGCGCGCGGCGTGCCGGTTGCCTGCCGGGTCGGAATCTACCGCAAGGGCCAAAGCCGCCCGATCTGGGGTGTCATTACCTACGCCGAATTCTGCCAGCGCGGCAAGGATGGCAAGCCGTCAGGACTCTGGGGCAGCCTGCCCACACACATGATGGCAGTGCGCGCGGAAAGCCACGCGCTACGCAAGGCCATCCCGCGAAAGCTCGGTCACATCACGCTGATGGAGGCGCCGATCCCGGAGAGCGTCATCGAGGAGGCCCGCCACCCACGCCTGCCGCGCCCAGGTGGGAAGCCCAGCACAACCGCAGCACAACGCGCCATCTATGCAGCGGACTACGACGAGGAGGCGCAGCAGGTCCGCCTACCCAAGCCGGGCGAGCGGCCGTCTATACAATTCCGTGGCCGCTCGCTCGCCTGGCCCGATGATGACGATGATTATGCTCAGGTGCCTGAGGTGGAGACGGTCTCGGCCGACCCGATCGAGGACGAGGATAGCCCCGAGCGCATCTCCCTCGCCGACATCGACGACGACACGCCGATCGTCATAGACAGGCAGGCCGAGCTCGCCGAAGCCGGGGACGAGGTCGACCGCGCACAGGACTGGATCGAGCTCTACGCGCAGGCCGACACCGTGACGGCGGTCAAGCGCCTGAACGCGGCAGTCGCACAGCTCGATCTCGACCAAAGCGCGAGGGACCGCATCCGTGCCGCTGAAGCGGCGGCGAAGGCGCGGCTGACGCGGGGCTAGACGCAATAGCGTCCCTGTGTGCTATGCTGGACGCGTTAGGGGGCACCATGGATCAACAGCTCTTGTACCGACCTGAGGAGGTCGCGCGGCTACTGTCTATCAGCCGGTCAAAGGTCTTTGCGATGATCGCGCTCGGAGAGTTGCCGTGCGTGAAGATCGGCAAGTCGATCCGCGTATCACGTGAGGCAATCCAGAAATATGTGCGTGGTCGGATCGACGGCAGTCTGAGATGAGCCGCCGCCGCTACCTCAGCACGGATATCTCGACTGATGGACGCGTGATGGCATTGGCCGAGCGGTGCGGAGCGCTCGGTGCCCTGCTCTATACCTGGATGATCCCACATGCCGACGACGACAGAACGCTGACGGCCGACGCGTATGAGATCGGGTTGAAGGTGATTCCCGGTCTCGGTGCGACTCGCGCCGATGTCCAGCAGGCGTTGGACGTGATGATTGAGCTCGGCCTCCTCCGGCGGTGCTCAGACAACGAACATCGCCTGGAATTTCCAGAAAGTTTCTGGCGGTATCAGAGCTATATCGGTCCTGCCCGCAGAACGCCGCAGAACGCCGCAGAACGCCGCGAGGCAGCGCAGAGTGCCGACGATCAGCGCGACTTGCCGCAAAAGTGCGCCTCGTTTTCGTCTTCGTCTTCGTTTTCGTCTTCGTTTCCGGTTAAGCTTAGCGACGAAACGACGGCTGCGGCCGTCGTCGGCCCTAGTAAGCCCGGGACGAACGAGCGTTTGGCGAGGACGCTGGACGCTCTGGCAGCGGCCGGCGTCTCCTACACCCCGACGGCTCGGGATGGGAAGGCGCTCAAAGACGCTCCCGGTATTTCCCCGGAGCGTCTGGCCGCGGCCTTCGTCGCCGTGGCTCAGGGCCGCTACGGCGACGAGTACATGCTCCGGCACTTGAGCCTCCATGCCGCCGTTGATTGGGTGGCTGGCTTCGAGGCGGCGCAGCTTCTGCCGGCAAAGGCTGCCCGGGTATCGCCAGCCAACGGCCCGCCTCGAGCGAATGGTCCGCCCGTCGACGAATCGGTGGTCGAGCAATTCCGCCAGTTCGAACAGCGCGCCCTGCAGAAGCAGCGCGACCGCGCGGCTGCGCGGCAGGGCGGTATTCCGGACGCAGCGCCAGGAGGTACCTCACCGTGAGCATGTCAGACGCGTTTCAGCAGGTCGTCCGGGGCCTAGAGCTCCCGCCGCCGGACTGGACTGCTAGCCCAGAGACGCTCCTGTACGTGCCGGCGACTGCCGGGATTAAGCGCGAGCTAGAACTGCTCGAGGACGCGCTGAGCAAGCAGGATGGCGGGCTGAATCTGGCTATCTCAAACACGATAGCCCGCGTCTCGAGGCTGCTGGCGGGGGCTCAGGCTCGGGACGCCCTGGCGGCGGAGACCTGCGAGCGCTGCCTGGGACTCGGCGGCCGCGGCCGGCAGACAATCGTCTGGCCTGCCTCAGACCCGGAGGCGCCGCTTCAGGGCTGGTCGGAGCTATGCGGCTGTTCTTACGGTGAGGCGCTGACGGTCAGGCTGATAGCTGAGTCCGAGGCCGGCCGCCGCCGCGTCATCCAGGAGCGGGTCGCGCGGCTCTGGCAGCAGGCCAAAGTGCCGCTGCGTTTCCGGGGTTTGACGCTGGACACCTGGCTGGAGCGGCGCGGCAATGCGCGGGAAGCGCTCGCCGCCGCCGGCGATCTCGTGGTCTGGGCCGCGTCGCGCCGCTGGCTCTATCTGTACGGCCCAGTCGGGACCGGCAAGACGGGTCTGGTCTGCGTCCTGGCTGAGCAGATGATCCGCGAGCTAGGGCGTACTGTCGTCTTCGTCTGCGCGCCGGATCTGCTCGACGCGCTGAAGGATACCTACCGGCGCTACGGACAGGCGGCTGACCACGAGCAGCGCGAACGGTTGGCCGAGAGCGAGAGCGATCTGCTGGGCGCGCTCGTGGAGGCCGACCTACTGATCCTGGACGACCTCGGAGCCCAGCACGATTCGGCCTGGGCAATCGAGCGGCTATCGACGCTGATCAACCGGCGCTACAACGCCGGCGCACAGACCGCGGTCACGAGCAATCTAGCGCCAGTCGAGCTGAGCAAGGCCATGGGACCGCGGGCACCGTCGCGGCTGATAGACGATGCCGACGTGATTTGCCTGGACGGGCCGGACCTGAGGCTGGCATGACGGCGCCCGGCTGGCAGGCCAGCATGGATCGCCTGAACGTACGCCAACGGGATCGACTCTACGCCTGGCTCGTGGCAGAGCAGGAGCGGCTCGAGGCGCTACCGGGCCGGGACACACGCGACTGGCAGGAAGCTACGAAAGCCTGGAAGCTGAGGCTGGCCGAGTACGTGCAGCTCTGCAGAGTGGCGCCGGAACGGGAGGATGCGACGTGAATGAGACGCCTCGGATCGAGCTGACCTGTCCGTTCTGCGGCCCAGGCGCGCGACTGGTCATCCGGACGAATCGCGCAAGCGGCAGGGATTTCGTGGGCTGCGAGCGCTGGCCAAAGTGCGACCACACGCAGCCACTCACGCCCTACCTCGAGGCCGTGCGGCGGGGCGACCCGACGCTGCCGGGGTTTTGATATGGAAATGTATCTACAGCTCCTGCTCGCGTGGCTGCTGGGGATTGTTCTGGGCGGGACGATGGTTGAAATTGGGAGGGCATACGTGGACGAGAATCAATGGGCCTGGGTGTGGGCCGTCATCCTCATGCTGGCCATCGTGATGGTCGGAATTCGGACCGTAATCGAGCTGGTCAAGCTGGCCAGCTGATGGGCCGCCCGTCGCGTGCCAAAGGCCTCCGCCGCGAGCGCGAGCTTGCGGCGCTGGTCGGTTGGACTGGTGATGACGACCGCTGAAGAACGTCACCTCATCTTCGCAAACCGGCTAGCGACTTACGGCATACCTCCGCCTACTCGTGAGTACCGGTTTGCGATTCAGCGCCGCTGGCGTTTTGACTATTGCTGGCCGGCTCAGAAACTGGCCGTGGAGATCGAAGGCGGCGCGTTCAGCGGAGGTCGGCACACGTCAGGGGTGGGATTCAGAAACGACATCGAGAAGTACAACACAGCGGCTCGGCTCGGCTGGACGGTACTCCGATTCTTGCCCGAAAACATCGGGCAAACCGACACCTACGAGATGATCCTCGCCCTGTTGACACGACGTGCCGTCGAGCAAGGATCTGATGATGCGAACTAAGCTCCCCTGCCGGGTCGGGATCTACTGGGCGGCAACGATGCCCTGGCGCTTAAGGCGGATCGCCAGGGCGTGGCTGATCGTGCTGCCGCTCGAGCGGTTGCTCGAGCTCCTGGAATCACATGATGGCTGACCTTGTGCTTTCCATTTTCCCGGGCATCGGGCTGCTCGACATGGCGTTTGAGCTCGAAGGCTATTGCGTAGTGCGTGGGCCTGACGTCCTGTGGGGAGGAGATGTGCGCGTCTTTCACCCACCGGCGGGCGTGTTTGCCGGAGTGATCGGCGGGCCGCCGTGCCAGATGTTCAGCTCCCTGGCCGCCGTAGTCCGGCACAATGGCCACCAGCCTCGATTCGGGAATCTGATTCCGGAATTTGAGCGATGCATTGCCGAAGCTCAGCCTGCCTGGTTCGTCATGGAGAACGTGCCGGGTGCGCCCGTGCCCGCTGTCGATGGCTACATCGTGTGCAGTCAGATCGTCAATAACCGCTGGTTCGTCGGGGAGGCAGAGATCGGAGCTGAGCAGCAGCGTAAGCGGCGCATCTCATTCGGGACGCGCGACGGGCGCGCCCTAGTCTGGGACGTGGCCGCACTGGAAGCACCGCTTGAATGTGGGCGCCGGCCACCCCCTGCCGTCAAAGCAGACAACAGGCGGACACGCGACCGACCTAAGTTACGCGGTAACGGCAAGCCAAACATCTACAGCCTAGAGAACGCATGCGAGCTTCAGGGCCTGCCGCGAGATTTCACTGCCGCTATGCCGTTCCGAAAGGAGGCCAAATTGCAGGCGGTTGCCAACGGAGTACCGATTCCGATGGGCCGCGCGATCGCTCGGGCGGTCAAGCGAGCGATGGAGTCGTGACCAGGCTCCCCTGCCGGGGCGGGATCTACTCGAGCGAAAGGAGGGCGGCTCTAACTGGGCTCGCAACTGTCAGCAGGCTGTGCGTGGATCTGCTGTTTCGAGCCGAACGCAATCTACTCGCTCCGGCAGGGGCAATCTACGGGAGGCAATCATGGATCAAAACCGACTCAAGCAGGTGATCGCTGATCTACGCGGCTCGAGGGAAGTAATTAGCTTCATCACAGTCGAGCTGGAAGATCTCGCAGGGGTGCTAGAGGAGGCGATCGGCGACCTACGAGAGATGCTCGCCGATCAAGACTCGTGACGCTGCTGGCGGCGCTCACAGACGGCCTGGCTGCACACTGGACGCCGGTATTGAGAGGACTGTGCTGATGCCGAAGGATATCCACATCGACCCTTCTGAAGAGGTCGAGGCTGTCGTACTCGAGCTCATCAACTACCACCCGCACCTGGCGGCGGCGCGGCTACTCTGCGTCGAGACGAGCGCGAAACAGAAGTGCCAGCCGAAGATCCTCAGCCCATGGGAGCGTTTCCTAGCCAACGGCTGCGGCTTCCCTCCCGACTCAGAGGGCGAGTACGATGCCGCCCTGGTGGTCAATGACAATGTCTGGCAGCGCGCCGACGACGGTTGCAAGGCCGCGCTGGTCGATCACCTGCTCTCTCACCTCGGCGTGGAGGTCGGCGCCGACGGCTACGAGCAATGGACGATCCTGCCGCATCAGGTGGAGGAATTTATGCCGGTGGTCAAGCGCCATGGGCTCTGGAATGCATCCCTGCTCGCGCTCGGGACGGTTACCAGGCAACTCGCGCTGCCGGAACCGCCGATTGAGATCCTGCTCGAGCATGGCCAGCTGGCCGGGTAACGATGAGTGTCGCGCATCCGCGGACGAAGGCCAAGCGCCAGCAGCACGGAGTGACGTTGCGCGCGGCATGGGCTGCCGGGAAATGGGCCAATCGGCGGACCAGCCCGCATGGGGAGGATCTGCTGTGATATCAGAGCAACCTATCGGCGAGCTCGCCGATCCGCCAGCCTGGCGCTGGGATTCCGACCTCTGCATCCTCGAGCTCGCCGGCGGGCTGCGCCGCATCAAGCTTGCGCGAGGCGGCTGGGGGATCATGACCCAGCTATCCAAGGCCCGGCGTTACTCGATGTCGACGGCGGCACTTGCCTGGGACTGCAATATCGCCCCATGGTGTGTGCGTGAGCGCGTGTACAGAATTCGGATAGCACTCGCAGCCGCCGGCATTCGGCCACCAGAGCTGCTGCTCCGGACAGATGTGCGCCACCGGAAGCTGTGCCAGGGCCAACCCGGGGTCTATTCCCTGGCGGACCCGTACGAGCTCGCCCAGGTAACGGCCTGGCGTGAGATCGTTGCGTCCTGGCGGCTGACCGACGCGAAGCGCCGCCAACTGTCCGATGCATAGGCAATGCGAGGAGAGGAGAGATCCATCCGCATGAAACACTGTCAGACCTGTGGCGGCTGCCTGATGGCAGAGCAGTCCGCCGAGACGCTTACCCTGCGTGAGACCGACTGGTACTGCATGCTCTGCCAGCGCCCGGACAAGCCACCCGCTGTGGTGCCAGTCCCGCAGCCGCTCCGTGCCCCTCGGCCGCGGCGGAGGCCGGCTACGCTAACCGAGTGCTCCAGGGGGCATCCGTTCCCGGAGAATCTGATCATCTCGAGTAACGGCACGCGCCGGTGCCTGGCCTGCTGCCGGACATCGGCAGTCAACATGCGCGCGGCGCGGCCGCTGGGGAGGTACTAGCATGGCCTGGCTCAGCTTGGGCGAGGGATGTCTCGTACGCATCGAGGACGTCGTCGCCATCAGAAGTGAATCCGAGCACTCCTGGACGGTCGAGCCGTACATCGACTACATTGAGAACTCGAAGGCTCGCGCAGCCGTCCTGCTGCGCAACGGCATGATCCTGCCGGCCTACGTCTCGCCAGAGACGCTCCGGAATCGTCTGCGCGCGGTGGGCGAGCCGTGCTAGCCGCGCCACTGAAATTTCTAACCGTCACCTGCTGGCGCTGTCTTGGCGATGGCAAGCTCGCCACGGACGACGCTCAGAGCCCGTGGCGCTATGTGGCTAAGATTCCACTTGAGTCGGCGGCGGCGGTCCTGCTGGGTCTCGTGCGCCCGGTGGACTGTTACGTCTGCGGCGGTTCAGGACGGCTCTTAGAATGTCCAGTCTGTGGTCAGGCTGGGACGCTGCCGTGCTAGCCGAGCCACTCGCCTACGCTTGAGGAAGAGGAGGTCGCAGCGATGAAGCTCTACGAGGTGCGCAATGGATGGATTGGGGCTGGCCCGGCGCACGTCCTTGTGATCGCAGTATCTGAGCAGTGTGCGCTAGATGTGGCGCGCGCGCAATTCCGGGCACTCGCTGAGCGGTGGGACAATCGGTACCCGATAAGTCGAAAGGGTGCGGCGTACTGGTCAAATCTAGAGGTAATCCTACTCTGCGCTGATGTGTCCATGGAATGGGTCAGTGATGAGCGAGACTGAGCCACTCGCCTACGCGTGCCTCTGGGCCCAGTTCCGCCCGCACCCGCGAGGTGCTCACATCTACCACGTGTTCAGGCCGCGGCGGACGGATGCAGATGGTGAGCTGCGCTACCTGCGCTCGCTCTGCGGCCGGAGCCTGGACAGATTCGACCTGCCGGTAGCACAGCCGCCGGCGATGCACCGGCTCTGCAAGATCTGCCGGGCAGCCAGCGGGCGAGGCACACGGAAGGAGTAGACCTAATGACCCCAACACTACATGCTGATATCATCGCGTCCAGCTTTTTCGACTGGGTCCTTATCGCAAAAATTGCGAGCAATGGCGCGCGCTATTGCTCGGCGTGTATGCGGACGGCGAACTCCGGGCGTCGGGAGCCGCGCCCACGAAGGAGAGTGCTGTGCTAACCGAGCCAATCGTCTATGTCTGCCACTGGGATCAGCTCCGACCGCACCCCGGCGGCACGCACGTCTACCACGTCTGCCCGCCGGGCCGGACCGACAGCTACGGAGAGCCGCGGTATCTGCGCGCACTCTGCGGCCGTAGCCTGGACGGTTTCGACGTCATCCGAGAGCAGCCGCCGGCGATGCATCGGCTCTGCAAGACCTGCCGGGCAGCCAGCGGGCGAGGCGGAAAGGAGGAGTGAGCGAAAATAGGGATAACGCGGCGAGGCGAGGTATTCACCATGAGGAGGGAACGTGTCAGAGGTCACCTTTCGATTTACCGGTTTGAGCCCACTGATGCAGTCGAATCCGGCTGGTATGCTGGCTGCGGCGACGAGAAAGCCATCGAAGACCAGCTCAGTCGAGGCGCCAGAACTCGAGGCCGCCAAGCGCGTCTATCGTAATGCGCTCGGCGAGCTCTACCATCCAGCCGAAGCATTCCGCAGCGCGCTGATCGATGCAGCGTCGGGATACAAGGTCGGCAAGACGTATATCAAGACGCTGATCATGGGGGGCGTGTTCATTGCGACGGAAACTGCGCCATTGCTTGATCCTGCATCGGGTGAGCCGATCATGGACTACATCGTGGATTGCCGCCGGTGCGTGGTGCAGAGCCAGGGGATTGTCCGCGCCCGGCCGCGCATCGAGCGCTGGATGACTACGGTAGCGTTCGACGTCGATGAGGGTGTATTCACGGATTCCCGTGTGCTGCTGACGTATTTCGAGATCGCCGGCCGCACCGTTGGCGTCGGAGAGTACCGGCCAAAGCCGCCGAAGTTCAGCAGCGGCAAGGGTGGCCCATTCGGCCGATTCACTGCCGAGCTCATGTAATCTGGCACTCTGCGAGGCCGGGCGCGGCCAGGCCTGGCCGGGCGAGGCCTGGCCTGGCGAGCCGTGGCCAGGCCTGGCGAGGCGAGGTTATTCACCATGAGGAGGGAGAGAGCATGACCGACAACGTACTGGCGTCGAGTCTGGTTCTGAACTACGAGATTTATCCGCGACATGAGGTCGATGAGACGAATATCCGCGACATCGTGCAGGCTATGCAGGCCGGCGCGGTGTTGCCGCCCATCGTGGCAGATCGTAAAACGCGCATCGTCGTCGATGGGTTTCACCGTGTCCGAGCGGCTCAGCGTCTGCACGGAGCTGCTCAGGCAATGGTAGATGCGGAGTTCGCCGCTTATCCCGACGAGGCCGCGATGTTCGAGGACGCGATACGTCGCAATGCCGGCCATGGACGCAAGCTAACACCCTACGACAAGGCGCGCTGCATCGTGCGTGCTGAAGAGCTTCGGCTCGATCCCGAGCGGGTGTATCGCGCTATGGCCGTCACCCGCGAGCGTTATGATGTTCTGCAAGCGCGCAAGATCGCCGTCTTCGATGGGCGCCGGATGGCGATCAAACATACTCTCGCTAGTCTAGCGGGCGAGGATCTGAGCAGCGAGCAAGCGGAGGGCAATCGGAGGGCAACAGGAATGGCGCCGCTCGTTTATGTCAACCAGGTGATCAACGTGCTAGAGCATGATCTCTGGGATAGAGATGACGCACGGATCAGTGAGCGGCTGCGCTACCTGGGTGGGCTGCTCAGTGAGAAGCTGGCCGTGCCAATGTAGCCAGGCGAGGACCGCTGCGAGGCCGGGCGCGGCCTGGCAGGGCCTGGCGAGGCTGGGCTAGGTATGGCGAGGCGAGGTTATTCACCATGAGGAGGGAGAGAGCATGACCGACAACGTACTGGCGTCGAGTCTGGTTCTGAACTACGAGATTTATCCGCGACATGAGGTCGATGAGACGAATATCCGCGACATCGTGCAGGCTATGCAGGCCGGCGCGGTGTTGCCGCCCATCGTGGCAGATCGTAAAACGCGCATCGTCGTCGATGGGTTTCACCGTGTCCGAGCGGCTCAGCGTCTGCACGGAGCTGCTCAGGCAATGGTAGATGCGGAGTTCGCCGCTTATCCCGACGAGGCCGCGATGTTCGAGGACGCGATACGTCGCAATGCCGGCCATGGACGCAAGCTAACACCCTACGACAAGGCGCGCTGCATCGTGCGTGCTGAAGAGCTTCGGCTCGATCCCGAGCGGGTGTATCGCGCTATGGCCGTCACCCGCGAGCGTTATGATGTTCTGCAAGCGCGCAAGATCGCCGTCTTCGATGGGCGCCGGATGGCGATCAAACATACTCTCGCTAGTCTAGCGGGCGAGGATCTGAGCAGCGAGCAAGCGGAGGGCAATCGGAGGGCAACAGGAATGGCGCCGCTCGTTTATGTCAACCAGGTGATCAACGTGCTAGAGCATGATCTCTGGGATAGAGATGACGCACGGATCAGTGAGCGGCTGCGCTACCTGGGTGGGCTGCTCAGTGAGAAGCTGGCCGTGCCAATGTAGCCAGGCGAGGACCGCTGCGAGGCCGGGCGCGGCCTGGCAGGGCCTGGCGAGGCTGGGCTAGGTATGGCGAGGCGAGGAATCCCATTGACATTGGACTGGCTGCATGCCATATTGGCATCAGCCAGTCGCCAGGAGTGCGCATGCGTGAACTGATCATCGCCGGCCAGCGAATTGCTGACGATACGCCGGCCTTCACCATCGCCGAAATCGGCCACAATCATCAGGGCGACATCGAGACGTGTAAGCGCTTGATTGTCGCCTCGTGGCAAGCCGGCTTCTCGGCCGTGAAGCTTCAAAAGCGTCACAACCGGACGCTCTACACTCGGGCGATGTACGACCAGCCCTACACGAGCGAGCATGCCTTCGGCTCGACCTACGGAGCACATCGCGAGGCGCTTGAGTTCGACTTCGCGGATTACAGCGAGCTGAAAACGTTTTGCGCGTCGCTGCCGATCATCTTCTTCGCGACTGCCTTTGATTGGCGCAGTGTGGATTTCCTGTACAAGCTCGGTATGCCGGCAATCAAAATTGCCTCCGGAGATCTGAGCAATATCCCGCTGCTTTCCTACGCTGTCACTACGCAACTCCCGCTCATCATCAGCACCGGGGCCGCCGATATGGTCGATGTCGAGCGCGCCGCTAATGCCGTCCTTGGCCGTAAGGCCGCATTGCTGCAATGCACTGCCGCCTATCCCGCGGCATTCGACCAACTAAATCTACGCGTGATCCAGACGTACCGCGAGCGATTCCCTGAGCGTGTGATTGGCCTGAGCGCGCATGACAACGGCATCGCTATGGCCGTGGCCGCATATGCGCTTGGAGCCCGCATGATCGAAAAACATGTCACCCTCGACCGAACGATGAAAGGCAGCGATCATGCCTTCAGCTTGGAGCCTGCTGGCCAGCGCAAGCTAATTCGAGACCTCAAGCGCGTATATCTCGCCATGGGTGATGGTCAGAAAAAATGTCTGCCTGAAGAGGCGCCGGCACTGGCCAAAATGGGCAAATCCATCTACACGAGACACCGCATTCTCAAGGGTCAGATCATCGAAGACAGCTCGCTCACATTGCTGTCTCCGGGTGGTGGATTGCCAGCCTGGCGATATTTCGACATTTGTGGCAAGCGCGCAGGCTGCGACCTGGAACAGGGCGAACTCATACCCGCAGAAGCGCTTGAGTGGGAGGCATAGCCATGCCTCTGAAAGACCGCGTCATTGTCGTCACCGGGGCCGCAGGACTGATTGGCACTGCTCTTTGCGCCTGGTTGCGGCAAGTAGGAGCGATGGCGATCGGACTAGATTTGCAAGGAGGCGTTACGAGTGACGTATATGGCGCGACAACTATCCTGCGCTGCGACATAACATCACGTGAGAGCGTCGTCTCCGCGCTGAGGGAGGTTCTACGGCGACTGGACGGAATTGACGGGCTAGTCAACCTTGCAGGTCTTGACGCCAAACCTGGTCAGTACACCGCCGGCTTCTGCGAGTCATCGGCACGGATTATCGAAGCAAACCTTGTCGGAACCATGCTGACCTGCGAGATCTTCGGCGGATGGATGGCCATGCACGGTGGTGGCGCAGTAGTGAATGTCGCGAGTATCTATGGCGTTGTCTCTCCAGATCAGCGGCTGTATGACGATTGGTTTGTCAAGCCGGCGGCCTATTCGGCATCAAAGGCGGCGGTGATTGGCTACACGAAATGGCTCGCGACCTACTGGGCAGCGGTCGGTGTACGTGCCAATGTCGTCACTTTGGGCGGCGTGAAGGGTGATAATACGCCAGCATTTCAGCAACGCTACTCCGCTAAAGTGCCGCTCGGACGTATGGCGGAACCCGAGGAATATGCTCCGTTGATTGGCTTCCTTTTGTCCGACGATGCCAGCTACATCACTGGCGCTAACTTCGTCGCCGATGGAGGCTATACAGCATGGTGAACATGGTCGGCCTCATCCCGGCTCGTGACGGGAGCAAGCGCCTGCCGGGCAAAAACCGCAAACTCCTCGCCGGCCATCCTCTGATTGCTTACACGATTCGGGCAGCGATTGATTCGGGCGTTTTCAGCGAAGTGCTCGTGTGCTCGGAAAACGCAGCAATCATGGACATAGCCTTGCATTATGGTGCACACGTGAGCTTTCCCAGGCCCATGCCTTATGCGGCCGACGATTCGCCAGACATCGAATGGCTATCCTGGCTCTTCGCCACAGGCCAGATTTCAGAAAGCGTTGACAGTTTCGCGATCCTGCGGCCTACAAGCCCGTTTCGCACCAAAGACACGATCAGGCGAGCATTTCAAGAGTTCAGCGCGCATGCTCATGAATGCGATTCGATACGGGCTGTCGAACCAGCCCGGCAACACCCATTCAAGATGTGGCTACTGGATTGGATTTGCGCACCATTACTTCACCCAGTGGCAGCGTTTCTTGAGAATGCGGACTGCGTGGACACTACAACTGATCGCGATCACGTGTTCAGTAGACCCACTCAGACACTGCTAAAAGTATATGTGCAGAATGCTAGCCTAGAAATGGCGCACGCCAGGGTTGTGACTCAAATGCACTCCATTAGCGGCGACAATGTTCTGCCATTCTTCACTACTGACTATGAAGGCTTCGACATCAACACTATCGAGGATTGGCTGCTTGGCGAGACTCTGATTGATGAGGGCATGGCAACATTGCCGGGGATAAACTCGGATGGCAACAGCTAGGCCATGCTTGCTCTGTGGAGCAGGTACAACGAAGGGCTCCTATTGCTCATTGCACAGTGTCATCTATCAAATGGCCTGGGACAAGCGCCGCGGCACGGCTCATCAGCGTGGCTACAATGCTGACTACTATCATCTTAGAGATAAGGTCATTGCATTGCAGCCATGGTGCTCTATCTGTATGACTACTGAGAGCCTGACTGTGGATCACATCACCCCACTGTCTAGAGGTGGGAGCAATAGCGTGGAGAATCTGCGGGTACTGTGTGCGGCTCATAATCGATTGAAAGGCGGACGCTAGCACGGTGGGGAGGAGGCGAGTGTTTCTCTCTCAGGCGCTCTGCAAGGGTTGTGATACCGCGTTTATGCCCAAGCGCCGCGAACAGACAAACTATTGTAATCGCGAGTGTTTCTTTCGACACCGTGGCATTAAACCAGCTCTTTGTGAGGGTTGTGGTAATGAGTTCACGCCCAAAGCCACTACCTTCTCAAAATATTGTAGTCGTGAATGCTACTTTCGGTACATCGGCGAACGCCGCACAGCACGGCTGAAGGAATGGCACAGCAGGAGCTTTACTTGCGTGGAATGTGGCAAGATAGTTCAGGCTACACGACAGCGGAAATACTGTGCTAGGCCATGTCAGCTCCAAAAAGAAAGGCGGACTTATAAGCAACTACCAGCAACGACGACGAAGCATTTAGCAGTGAGCGCGGTATGTAGTGGTTGTGGCATTGCATTTACATACCTGAGATATAACTCGGACCGACTGTACTGTGACAGGGCTTGTTTGCGCCGTTCGTACAGAACGAAGTACGGCGCTTCGGGCAGTCTCCGCAAGCGCTGGCAATACAACAAGCAAATGGGTGGTGGCAAACGCTTCTCGCGATTGGAGATTTACGAGCGCGACGGTTGGCGCTGTGGGATCTGTGGCCGTAAGGTGCGTAACACTCTGAAGGCACCTCACCCGCAGAGCGCAACAATAGATCACATCATGCCATTAGCGAGGGGAGGCAGGCACACAAGGGAGAATGTTCAATTGGCGCACTTCATCTGTAACTCACGCAAAAGCGATAAGGGATCTGGGCAGTTGCGACTGGCGTTATAGCCATGGAGGCCATAGGCAAAGTTGAAATTGCCGTGTTCCAAAAAC
>ERZ1292632.2338-Hain-H43-01um-R2-2338-length-16032-cov-12_pt1 | contig 16032 bp, 21 predicted proteins | sample MGYA00564407_ERZ1292632 | MGnify/ENA primary metagenome ERZ1292632 (study PRJEB36523, sample SAMEA6512637) | groundwater metagenome | collected 2019-01-08 | study: AquaDiva: Metagenomics assemblies of 32 groundwater samples | reverse complement strand
CAAATAATTAGCAGACAAGACATTGGAAGCCAAATTGAGTTGGACCAGTATGCCAACAGCAGTGCGCTGAAGCGGAAAGACCCAATTGAATTTCTTCGGGTGTATGCACTAGGCTCCGCTGGTTACAGCGGTTCAGAATGGGTTTTTCAACCAGGCTACGCCTGCAAAGTATGTATACCCGATGAGGCAATAAATGATGAATACTTCAGAATTGGTGAAGTACACAGCATTTTTGAATCAAATGCCTTAAACAGCGGTTTTGATTTTATCGTTGAATTAAGCATGGTTCCTTCAGGTTCACGGCTTGACAATCAAAGATGGACTTATTTAACGACTGGAGAAATAGGCCCATTAAGGCAAATGCGGGACAGACTGAAAGGCATTGAAGAACGCAGTTTGCCTGGTCGAGACTGGTACCCAAGTCTGCCGAGACCATTATGGGAACTTTTTGGAAAAATTCCTCCAGGTGGATTGGAAATTACGCCTTTCGGGCCAAACCTGCTTGGAAATCAAAGTTTTGAGCTTGATTACAATTTCGACGGCCAGCCGGATTGTTGGACTTCAAACACAGCCGCCGGCACGCCATCTTTCAGCAGAGTTGGCAATGCAGCGCATGGCATCTTCTGCGCCAAGATTTCTGCAACTGGCAGTTACGGACTGTTTCTGTCAGATTATATTTCAGTTCAACCTCTTACAGTATATTACGCTTCAGTTTACGTCACGGCTGACAATGCAAGCGGTTCAGTTTACTGCCCCACAATTTATTGGTACAAAGAGGACCAGTCGGCGTCAAGCTCAGGCAGCGGCTACGCAATAGTTTACAATGGTGCTCCACCCACGGGTTGGACTATCAAGTCTGGCAGCGTAACTGCGCCAAGCGATGCTTACTACTGCAGATTCGGAATCAACTTCAACAATAATAATGGCTGCACAAATGCAGTTTACTTTGACAATGCAAAAATGCAAGTGCAGTACACCGACGAGTTCACTGGTGTAACAAATCCAGATGACCATTCAGACGACACGCAAATATGGAGCGGAAACGCTGTAGACTATGCGATAACTACTAGTTGGCAAGAAGTGATTGCTGGAAGCATAGCTTCAACTGAGGCTGCAGCCTATCCTTTCGCTATGGTTCGCATGACAATTGATACTGACACGGCTGCAACAAGCAAGCTTATGCTTAGAATAGAATACAGTGGCAGCGGCATACCATGGACGACTGCAGTCAACCATAGTGAAATGCTTGAATTGACTGATTCAATTAAAGCCACAGCTTTTATTCCTTTGAATCTTTCAGCAAAGTACATTCGAGTGCAAGCTAGAGGCGAAGCCAACATTCACTTGGTAAACTTGTACGTTTACGTGGACCAGTACAAGGAGCATACGCATGTGCCGGTGGACCCAACTCACGTTCACGTGGAGGCGTAGCAAGCCATGAAACCAAAAATAAAAATTGGGGAACCAACAATTTATAAAAATGCGGTTGTCGTACCTTACGAGTTTGACTCAGGAGAAAAAGGCTACCGAAATTTCACTCCTCAACAATTCTTGTCGTTAGACATTGAAGAAATCATTTTGAAGCACTACGAGGCATGCCAGCAAGCCAAACAAGTTAACATAAAAGAGTTAATAGAGAAGAAAATCAAGGAGACGGCTAAAGAAATTCTTTGAGTCTATAGCATTTGTATACGCCTGGCCGCAGCTTCTTTGACATTTGTCAACTTGCATGCTTATTTGTCTTAAAATGGACCAGAAATCATCATGGAATTAAAACACTATCTATTGAGCACGGTTGCTCAGGAGCAAAAAATAAAATGGCATATATGTATTTGTATGTGAAAGTGATTGATGGTGTGGAGCACCAATATTTGACTTTTAGGAGCCCAGAAGTTTACACAGGGTCTTTTGACCGAGGCGAAGAAATGTCTGAAGCCGAAGTTAAAGAACGCTTTCAGGGAGTTTACATTCTACCACTTTGAATCCAGAATCTTTAAAAGAGGGAATTGACACATGGTTTTGCTGAGGGAGTTCCCACAGATTACTTTTTTTCTCACCTCTCCTTCGACTGTGGGAGCTCACTCAACTCTTCTGAAAAGTTTAAATACTTCTTCTACTACTATATAGGTAGAGGTGTTTGTGAATGAACATCAAATGTAAAAAATGCGGATATGAATGGACTTACAATGGTAAGTTGCAGTATGCTACATGCCCAAATTGTTTAGGTAAAACGGAGGCGGAGAAAAAATGAAATTTGTAGATAACGATTCAAGTGCTTACCTTAAAGGAAAAGACGTTAAAAGTGGAGATATAATATTGATAACAAATAAGCCAGAATTTATTTCTAAAGAAGAATCTGGATTTGACAACGACCAATATAAATTTGAAATAATGACCTCTGATGAACAAATTAAAACTTGGTATCCTAATAAAACAACTTTACGTAATTTAGCAAAAGTTTATGGTGATGAAATGGATGACTGGGTTACTCATTATGTAAGACTAACTGTGCTTCATCAACACATACAAGGAGAAATAAAACCCTGTGTTTATGGAGAACCATGCACAAAGGAGGGAGGAAGATATGGAACAGATAACAACAATATCCAATGAATTGTGGAATAATTTCAGAGACTTCATTAAAGAAAATTGTGAATTGGCTGATGAAAGAGAATACGATATTATTACAGCTTGGGTTTTTGCAACAAAAATACCTACTTTATGGGATTTCTATCCCTACCTCTTTTTAAATGGTCCACATAAAAGTGGAAAAACTCAAGTTCAAACTATACTTCTTGAACTCTGTTTTTACCCTATGACTTCCATTGGTTCAGCTACAAGCATTGCTACACTTTTCAGAGAACTTGATAAAGGATTAAGAACTTTAATTATTGATGAAGCAGACTTGGATGGAAAAATAGACAATGAAACTTTTAGAACTTTCTTAGGAATTTTAAATGCTGGTTACAAAAAGGGAGCAATTGTAGAGAGACAAGAAAAAGATAAACATGGAAATTTCAAAACGGTTTCTTTTAAAGTCAGCGGTTTCAAATGCATCGCTTCAACCTCAACTTTACCAAAAACTTTGGAAAGCAGATGTATAACTATAAGGATGAGAAAGACAAGGACAAGATTTCCAATGCGAATAAACAAGGAAAAAGCCAGAGAATTAAATAACCAATTTACAGTATGGTTGTTAAAGGCTCAGGCAAACCTTTCTAATTACCAAATAACCGACGACATAGAAAACTTACTTTTTAAAACTAGCGACAATGATGGACGCCTCGTTCAACTTTTTGCCCCCTTATACTCGGTTGCGCCGGTAGAGAAGAGACAGGTTATCCTCGACTACCTCAAAGAAGCGGGAGAAAATGAAATTGAAGAACAATTAGCAAGTTGGGAAGCTGAAGTTTTCACTGCTCTATTAAAGTATTGTTTTAGGCATCCAAACGAACATTTTATTCCATCTAAAGAAGTTACGGAGATATTTAATGAGAATAGAACAGACCCAGTGATGACGAGGACAATTGCTCGGCAACTTAAAATTTTTGGGTTCAAATACCATAGGATGGCCAATGCAAGGGGTTTCTTCTACGATACAAAGTTAATAGAGAAGTTAAAGGAACGGTACCCCATTAAGATTGAAGTTGAAGAGGTTACTCCAACATCTGATTGGTAGGATGACTAATGACCGAAATGACTCTATATCTGAGAAGTAATCTGAATCTTTTGGATGGATTAGGTATACGTACCATGATGTGGGAGTCTATTAACCTTCTCCCCCCTGTCTTCTCAAATATAGGGTCATTTCAGTCATCCAGTCATCGCAAAGTCGTTTCTGTCGAAAAACGGGGAATTATAAAATTATAAATTGAGGTGATTAAAATGAATAAAAGAGAAGTTCATAAATATCTAGATGGTACGTATGGTACAAGTGAGTTCTTTACAAAATTCAAGTTAAGTTCAATTAAATTTCAAATGAGAAGGACTGTAGACTATGATAAAGAGGGTAGAGTAGATAATGATAGATGGCACTTTCTAGTAGTAGATTATAAAAATCGTCCAGAAGGAGAGGTATATTTCTACCTATAGGTATGCTTGGATATGCTTGGGAGTATACCTATCGGCAAGACCTATGCCATAAGGCTTGCCTCAAATTTCTTTAAATTCAAATCTGAACGACGGGAGGCGGCGGTGGGGGGAGGTTGAAGATGTCAAGTGAAACGCACATTACAGGCAGTTGCTTCGGTAAGTTCATGTTGAAATCAACGGACTATTGTAACCTATCTTGTTCATTAGAATGTATGAGTTCATGTTACGAGGAATGGAATGGTAAAGGAAGAAAGGTTAAGGCGTTGAAGTGTACCACTGAGGCTCCTTTTTGTTCCACATGCGATTGAAGGACTCAAGGTAATTTTTTCCTTGAGTCCGTCTCCCCTATTTTCTGTATTATATGGTGAGAAGAGGATTCTTGGAATTCAATGTTCAAATCCTTTTTATTTCAAATGATTTTTCAGATTCAAAATTTTTAAGGTGAAATCTTGACCTATTACCAAAAACATAAAGAAGAAAGGCTTACATATCAAAAAGAGTATGGAAAAAAATATAGGGAAACTCACCCTCAGGAAGATTATATAAAACATTTAGAAAAGCGTAGAGAAAAATCCAGATTAAAAAACCAAGAAAAACGAAAAACTTTATTATGGCTTCTTGGTGGAAAATGTGTCCGTTGTGGAGAAACTGATTTTCGATGTCTCCAACTTGACCACGTCAACGGTGGTGGTCATCAAGAATTTTTAAAACTTAGAAATAGAGTTAATTACGTCAACTATCAATTTGACCAAATTCAGTCGGGTTCTATTAAATACCAAATTTTATGTGCAAACTGCAATTGGAAAAAGAAGTACGAAAACAAAGAACATTATAAAGGCAAATATTAACGCCTTAGAATTCCACAACCTTTATAAGCCTCTTCAACGCCTTATATATTGAAGGAGACAGAAGGCTTATTATTTTTATCCGTGAGGAGTGGGCGCACAAACGCAGAAATCTTCCTTCGACCTGAGTGGAAGTAAACTTTAATGAAAAGGAGATTAAAAAATTATGAAATTTGAAATTAAAGAAGCCGCAGAAAAATTGGCTTCAAACCCCAAATGGGCAAACAGCCTTTTCGGTAAGCGTTTCATCGAAGAATTTAAGAAAGAAGCAATTCTCACCAGCACGCCAGACGCTGGCACCGACGCTGGCGCCTCAAGCACAATTCTTGAACAAGTCGTTGAAGGCCTTCGAGGCTACCAGTCTCTAGACTGGTTTAACAGCCAAACTTCAACCACGGGCAACACCCTTTACTTTAACGTCATCAAGTCAGGTTCGGCTGCAGCCTTAGCTTCAACCACATTTGCTTCGTTACCAGCAGCCAGCGAGTACCTTCCATGCGCTTTAGACCAAGAAGTCGGAGTTAAGACAAACTGGACTCGAAGCTTTCTTGAAGATGCAAGCTACGATGTTTTAGCTGAGCAAACTCGCCAAGCAGGCCAAGGCATAAACATGTTCATTCAGAAGCAGGCTATGAACCTCATTCAGGCAATACCAGTTGCAAGCCTCGCAAAAGGCATTTTAGTTGCACCAATAACTATAGCACTAATTAAAGACCTAATTAAAGGTTCCGACGTTGCAGGCTACGGCACCTCAGACTACGTGCTGTGCTCACCCGCAGCTTACTGGGACATCCTTAGTTTAGAACAGATATCCAGCGCCCTCTATTTAGGCCCAGAAAGTCTAAAGACAGGAGTCGCACCAACAACTTGGGGCGTAACCTTCGTCAAGTGCTCCGCACTACCAACAGGTTCAGGCGCAGTTGCCATGCATCTAGTTGCGGTCAACTCTAAAAATTCAGTTGGCCTTGGTTGGAGACGACAACTCACCGTTGAACCCTATGAATTGCCAGCAACAAACGACTATGGCTTCGTAGCCAGCATTCGAGCTAGACCAATAATTCTGCGTTCAGGCTCAATCTCAATTGGAACAGGTTCCATAAGTTAGTGAACTAATGTTTAAGAAAGCAACCCCAATTTCCCATTTTTTAATCCTGCAGGTTTCCAAACTCGCAAGGTTTGAAACCTGCCCTAAACGTTGTAAACTTGAACTTTTCAACGAAATTCCATTTTCTCAAAACTCTATTAAATCGCAGCATGCCATGAGTCTCGGCACAAAATTGCATGCAAGCTACAGTCTCCCCTATGGTTCCTTCGATAGGCTTCGACTGCGAACCCTCATTCAAAAAGCCTACGGAGAAATTCTGCAAAAGACTTTAGTCTTCGATGAGATTTCCACTGAAGTTCTCATTCGAGGCATCTACGATGACTTACGGGTTGATTTTAATAGTGAAACAAAGGAAAAGACTGTATCAATTTTAGAAATCAAGACAACCAGTCAACCTCGATTGACAACCTGGGAAATAAAATCAGCAGTTTTTCAGTTGCAGTTATACATTTACCTTTTGAAGCCTTTAATTGAAAAATTCGGATACAAATTGCATGCACAGCATTACGTGGAAATCTATTCGCAGAAAACTGGAAATCTTTTACAGCAAATTCCAGTATACGAAAATCTATATATTGAGGATTCTATAAAAAATATTGTTTACACTTTTTTGGGCTTGCAGGCGTTGAGTTATCCTCCTCTCTACGTCTGCAAGCGGTGCCCAAAACCCGTTAAAATTTTATGCGGTCGAGTTAAACATGAACATAATTGAATATTTCCAAAAATTAACAAAGTTGAAGCCGATTCCTGAACAATGCTCTCTATTAACCACTTTAGTTGATTTAAACGTTAAAAACCAAGCTGTCTCCTGTGGGCGAGGCTTCGGCAAAACTCTGGCATGTGCAGTTGCAACAATTTATTTTACAAGTGAACTTTCAAAAGAAATTGGTAGACCAATCAATATTTTATTGATTTCTTCACAGGCGGAAATGTATGATTGCATAGATAGAATCTTCAGAGATAATCCAGAACTCACGAAGCGCCTGCGAATTCAAGGTATCACCCGTGAAATTCCATCTGAAGAATTTGAGTTTGAGGACACCCACAGCAGAGTGTCCCGACACAAAACTACAAGTAAATCTATCCGTAGCCATAGAGCAGACATAGTTTTACTTGACGAAGCCGCTGGCATACCAAAAGAAGTTATAATCATTGCTCAAGGCTGTTTAACAGGCGACATCAACAAAATCGTTTTAATTTCTACTCCCTATAAAAATAGTTACTTCAATGAAATTGTCAATGAACCAAAAAAACATGGTTTCACATTGAACACTTATTCTTCAGAAATCTGTCCCTGGCAAGCTTTAACAGTTGAGCGTTCTAAAAAAAATATGACTCCTCAAGAGTACGCCAGCGAAATAATTGGTAGACCGCCATTAAAAAGTGAAATGCAGTTGTTCACGAATACCCATATTGATGCCTGCTGCAAAACTGAAGTTCTCAAAGAAGGTGGACCTAATTCAAGTCTTGAAGCCGGCCTCGATTTTGGTTTTGACCCATGTGCCACAGTCCTCTGCATTACAGAAAAAATTGGAGTCCGAAGAAAACTTCTATTCTTAAAAGTTTGGTATAAAAACCCAATAGAGGTTATTGCACCTGAAATTGGTGAAACCTTAAATAAATTTGATGTAAATGTCATCAAGGCTGACAGTCACCCACCAGAATATCATGGTCACATCGAAAAGTATACCAACAAAAAAATTAATTACATTTTCACTAGAGGAGTAAAAGAAGTGATGATTGGCCAGTTGAAACGCAAGATTGCTCAGCATACTCTTGAAATTCCAGAAAATCGAAAAGATTTGATTCTTCAACTACGTAAATACAGAATGGGTATGCGAACCGGCGACGACCTCGTTGATTCTCTGGCATTTTCAATCTATGAACCTGATATTCCATTGCAGGGAGGTAAACCTCAAGTTGTTGTGTATTTTAGACCTTGTAAAAACCACAAGGCTTAATAAGGAGTCCGACCATTATATTGGTAGAGGAAGGAGAAGGCAAATTTTTTTGGTTATAGAGAAGAAAATGAAGAGGTATAAAAATGGAAAATAAAAATTGTAGAATTTGTGGGAATAAATTGATTATTGGAAAAAATACCACTAAAATAAGAACAAAAAATTGGATTAATTTATGTTCAAAATGTAATAGTTTATCCTCATTATATTTTTATCAAGTATTAAGAGAAAGAACAATTCAAATTTTAGGTGGTAAATGTATAAAATGTGGTTTCTCTAATATTAAGGCCCTTCAAATAGACCATATTAATGGTGGAGGAAATAAAGATTTAAATCGTACTTCAAGTTCAGGTTATCTTCATAAAGTTATCCGAAGTTTTAAAAATAAAGAAAATAAATATCAATTATTATGTGCTAATTGTAATCAAATTAAAAAAGTTGAAAATAATGAATGTAAAAAAAAGAGGTAAATATAAATGAATGAAATGAAGATGGAGTCATCTTTTGATTGGGTTAAAATTCCAGCAAATTTCGAAAGAAAGTATCTGGTTAAAATCGTCGCTAAAACTGAAGGAAAAACAGACCATACAAAAGACCTTACTCTTCCTGAGAATGAGAGGGTTATTCGCAACTACAGTAAGGAAGAACTACAAGAGGCTGCTCGAAGCCTGGCTTTTAGGCACGTGGATATAAATCATGATTTAGGAAAGTTGATTCCTAATGCTCTGGTTATTGACGCCCAATATAATGACGGGCAAGTTGAATGTATCGCTTACATTCCCTCAGATTATTGGATTAATGAAATAAGGACTGGGAAAATTAAAGGCGTCAGCATAGAACAAATCAACCGTGAAGATATTCCAATGGGTGATAATACTGTTGATGTTAAAGGCATAAAAATGGTTGGTCTTGCTTTAGTAACTAACCAATTTAATCCAGGAGACAAGGATACTTCAATTTCACCTATGTTCGAGGCTTATAAAGATTCTATCCACTTTGAAATTTCCTCAATTAACTTTCCACCTGAAGAATTAAAAATCAAAGGGGAGCCCTTTGCTGATTATACCGACTGGGAAGATTGCATCAGTAAAAACCAAGATAAGACGGACCCAGAAGCATATTGTGGCTCTATTAAAGCTCAAACAGAGGCTGTGGCCAGCGGTAGTGCAGTTAAAACAGAAGCTGTCAGCGGCAGTGCTGGCACACCAGTGGACAAAGATAAAAGAATTGTAGAACTTGAAACTGCAGTGTCAAAATTGCAAGGCTCAGTTAAAACTATTGAAACGTCAATTTCAACTGCAAAAGCAGATGCTTTCAAGGAAGGCAAGACTGAGGTCATTAAAAGGGTTGAATCGGTGATACCCAGCGTGCTGGTCAGCAAGCAATTCACTGGGGGCACAGGCAGACTACTTCAGGACCTCAAGAAAGTTCTTAGAGAGGAATCATAATGAATTTGCGTAAAACTTTTAAAGAAGCCATTTGGGGCACGCCCAGCCCGCAACCAGTAAAACAGAATACAATTGTTATAGTTAAAAGTTTGGAGAAAAGTTGGGGCACTAGCCCAGCAACAAATTTTCAAGAACAAGTCGACGTTTACAACGAGGATCCTGTTATAAAAGAATCTATTAATCAAACAGCACAGGAAGTTTGCTCAACTGGAATTTTCACGACTGGAAACGAAAAGTATACCACGGTGCTTTCTGGTAAAACTGCCAAGCAGACAGTTGATGAATGGAATAAACAGAATGATTTGGACCAAAAAATTCATCAAGTTGCAGTTGAACTGGTAGCCTTCGGCAACAGTTTTTGGCGGATTTCAGATGGTGGATTCCAGAATATTCCAGTTGAATCAATAGAACGAGCTGTGCAAATTGGTAAAACAGATATTAGGCAAAAATACGATTTAAAAATAAGTGCAACTTATGGTGGAAAAACAATTGGTTACGGCGAGTTTCTGCATTTCCGCACTGGTTTAACTGGTGTTGCACCACTGGGAAGCGGAATCATTCTTGGCTTGCTTAAAGAACCAAACAGCACAACTCCAAGTTTGTATACTGTTAGAAATTCCAAGCGAGCCAGCATGAAAACTGGTTTTGAAAAGTTCAGTTTCGGCAACGAACTATGGAGCCTTGAAGGTGCAGACAGCGGCTCAATGGCTAAGCTAGCTGAGGAAATTACGGATATGGCGCCTACGGGCAACCGCATTATAACAAGTGGCAAAGGCACTATTAGCCTTGCTGTGCCTCAGAGGACTCAAACTTACGATGCCTGGTTAGAAAGTATCGACCGAGAATTCTATTTGAGTTTAGGGGCGGGCATCAGCCCAAATACTGAACCCAGCACAAAAGCCACCGCCGAGGCGATTCGAGAAGTTTACGAAATGAAAGTTGCAAGCCTCCGAAGAGTTCTCAAGAGAATCTTCGAGGACTTGTGGGTTAAAATTCTTGATAAATTAGGGTTTAATGGCTTGCAAGCTGAGGTGAAACTGCACTTTGGCTCACAGGAGATTGATTATGCAACACCAGACATTTTTGCAGCAGTAGACAAAGGAATCATCTCGAAAGAGGAAGCTCGCAAAATTCTGAGAGAATATATGAAATGGCGGCTTGAAGAATCTGTTCCAATGGTTGCACAGCCAGTGGTGACACCAAAAGTGGAAGCATTGCCGCAGCCAGAACAGAAAGTCTCTATAAATTTCAAGATTTCAAGTGAGCCCTTAAAAGTGGAACCTCTGCAAGTAAACTTGAAGGCGGAGCCTTTAAAAAGTGAAGTTTTAATAAAAACAGAACCTTTAAAAATAGTTTCTGAGCCTCAGCAGGTGCAGGTTACAGTTAAACAGGAGCCCGACAGGCTCATAGATGAGAAGAAGGCTCTATTAAATAAAATCAGTGAAAAAGTGAAGACAATTTGAGCATAGAAGCAAGCATTACTTTACCACCGGATTCTTCTGGAAGCTCAATGCGAACCATGACTGGTTCAACTAATAGTTTACATGAGGAAGTTGTGATTGTTGACACGTTTTTGACGCCGGTTGGAATCTCAGGTTCTTTATCTTTAGTAACCGATATTTCAGGAGTGAATATTACAGGTTCAACCAGAACTTTATCTGTTACAGGTTCAGCAACTCAATCTGGCCAGTGGACAATTAATGTAACTGGTAGTGCATTTAATAAGTTGGTGCCTACGGCTCCTATAAGTTATGGCCCAGTAACTTTAACAGATGATTATCCAAATTCTGTGAGAATTGTAAGTGATACTGGAAGCAACCCTATAACTTTTATTGCTTATAATTATGCATTTGATGGTTCAACTTGGGATAGAATTCGGGACCCAAGAACATATACTCAAAATGTAACTGGCTCCGTTAATATTATAGGTGGTACCATTGGGATTTCCGGCTCAAGTGCAACATTAGCGTTTACGGGTTCAATTTCTAATGCGAGTTTTGGATTTTCAGGTTCAGTTAGTCTCACGACTTCTGGCAGTTCAACTGTTTTAAGTGCAAACAGCGGCTCTAAAATAATTGATTCAGGCAGTGGCCTGCGAATTAAGATTTACGATATTGGCATGGCTTGCATTGCCACGGGTAATCATTATTTCTACTTTGGCACAACCACGGGTAGCACGCAAGCCAAGAGACTGCTAAGTTTTGGAAATTCTGGTAGTGCCCATTCAACTTTCGTGCAACCACGCACAAGTGCAACAGCAGATGCTTTATTTCTGATTAGCAGTGTGGCCGACACAGTAAACTACGATTTTGGTTTTGTACAGGAGTAAAACTGGTCTTGACATCAGAAACCCGTTATTTCCGAACCGGCTCAGCCACCGTCAATGGTTTACTAGCCAGAACTTTATTGACTAGTCAAGTTGGTGTCACTGGCAGCATTCAAAATGAGTCGTCCTACGCTCAAATTGGCATCAGAGTTTGGAAGCGTGACAGTGTAGGAACTGAAACAGAGATAACATCAGGCACCCTCGTGGCTGTTGCCACTTGGGATGAAGGAATAGGTAGTGCCATTTACTCTGGGTCTTGGGCTTGCCCTCAAACGTCATTGGCGTCAACTGATAGTATCGTGGTGAGAGTTTACACAGCAGTTGATTTGCCTTTGTACGATACTTGGCAGACGGGACAACTTGGTGTAACACAGTTGGATTCTGCAACTTGGACAGTATACTACTATTTAACTTATAGTATACAATGGGCAATTTTGACTTTCAAGTTTGACACAGCAACATACAACAGCCGTATAACAAACTTTAGTTATTCGACGCCTGCTCCGCCACCTTCAGTGGCTGCACCAGTATACTTTGGTGACAGTTTGTCATGGATGGTTTACTAATGATTAAAAAATGGTTTTTTTGGCTTACAGGATGGGGACCCGCAGCAGAGGCTCCAGAAGCTCCGCCAGAGGCTCCGGCTGCGCCAGCAAAAGGCTTACCAAAATTTAAACTTGCTCGAATACGGCGTAAACAACGGTTAAATAAACTTCAAAAATTAGCAGAATTATTAAGTTTAATGGATGTGTAAAAATGGAAAAAATAAATTTAGCAAAAATTGAAGAAAGACTAAAAAATTTAATAGAGAGAAACAGTGCGGAACACAAGGATATTTCTGATAAAATCCAAAATTTGATTAGTCATGTGAATGACCAATTGGAAATGCATGATGCACGAATTATAAAATTGGAAGATGAACAACTTGTTCAAAATTCAAAATGGAAGGGATTAAAAGAATTGTTCAAGTGGAGTTCACTTGTGGCCGCAAGTATTCTTTCTCTATTAGCCTTGATTTCTTACCTGAAAGGTTTAGGAGTAATTTAAAATGCCAGCAGGATATACTACAGGTTCAACTATTAAAAGTAGACTGCTTATCAGTTCCACGGATTTGTCGTATGACTCTGACATACAGACAGCAATAATCGAGGCTGGCGCCTACATGGACAGCCAAGCCCGATTGGTTGGTGTCACTATTAACACGGGTTCTTGGAGCGACCTTGAATATGTCTGTGCCGACTTGGCCAGTGGAATCTTCAAGCGGCGCCACGTGCCCGATGGTGTCAGACTGAGGAATCCAGCAAGCCCGTTTGGCGGGTCAATGGAAGAAGATTACAGCGGTTACTGGGCGCAAGGCGTACACAAACTGAATTTGTGGCTTTCGCTTTGGAAGAGGCCTCATCAAACAATTTACGTTATCAGCAGCAGCGGCTCAGGATACTTTTACAACAGTGGGTCCTCAGGAAGCAATCCATAGGAGTTCAACAATATGCTTGATATTGCCTCTCACCTTCGAAGCCTTATTACGGGTTCATGGAGCATAACTTATCCCTCTGGGAGTAGCACTAATTTTCCAAGTGGAAGCAACCTTCACACGACAATTTACAGTTATGGGCACGGCGGCTCAGAAGTCTTTGATATAAATGCGGTGTCGCCACAAATTAGTTTCAACGACCAAATTGAAGTGGTCTACGACTATTTGTGCGAAAACACTTACAGAGTAATTCATGGCTGTCTATTAACCTGTTTTGTTGCTCCAATTGCTTATTCTACATTGGGAATTTCTAGTGGTTCAACAATGTTGTTGAATATGATTAATGAGGTTAATAGAATTCTTAAATTGTACGCAACGGGCAGCAGGCTGACTTCAGAAGTGAAACTTTCAGTTTGGAAGTATACCACAGACGCCTCAGCGGAACCAATTATTTTTAAAGCAAACAACCTGGTTAGAGTGAGGTATTACGAATGATTATTCTAGGTAACGTTACAGGTTCAATAGGGCAAACGTCTTCAGACTGCGAAACTTTAACGAATATTAAACAAATAATTTATGATTATGTTTCGAAGCAGCCGGTGCCACAAATAGTATTGAACACGATTGCTCCAATAGGTTTCAACAGACCACACAAATGGGTTGTGGGGCAAATTTTTTGCCTCAGCGAAAATTATCATGCTTTCTACCATAATGGCACATCAAATACGCAATACATTAAACAAAGTGGGTCAAACGTGACTGTGCCATATGCTGTTTTCAGTCAAACAACAACTGGTAGCGGTGGAGGCAAAGTGGTTTTTACCTTTACGGGGTTTGTACCGGTTGATGAACCATGGCAAATTCAAGAAGGACAAGAAGTTGTAACTGTTTATCCATTTGTAAGCCAATACGTTACTAAAACTTGGCCAACGTAGGTGAAAAATTTTGGCGGAAAGACGAGAAGTTGTAGCTTTTTCCATTACATCAGTAGAAAGACAATCAGTGGAGCCAATGGGTTATGGAGAAACGGAAGTTCTGGCGGCGAGAATCAATGAATTGGAAATCCAAATTTTAAGTTTATCAACATTTATTGAAGCCCAAACAGAACAAGTTAATGCTTTAATAGAATTCATTTCAAGCGAACCCAACGCTGTAAAAAAAGGTTTTAGGGGAAAATCAATGTATTGGCGTGGCCTGCGGGCTGTAACCAGTGGCAACCCAATAACAATGATGAAGGCTGGAAGCAATATTGGCTTGCGAACAGGTTTAGGCGCTTTGGGTTTAACTGGGCCTGAAGCCATGTTGGCTGCTATGATTTTACGAACTTTAATTCCTATAGTTGAAGATATTATCAAACGGGAGAATGAGGCGGAATTTAAAAGACGCAGGCTGGAAGAAGAATATAGAAAACGTGCAGACACTTTAAGAGAAGTTTATAGGAGTCTAAGTCCAGAATGACATCAATTGTACTCACTATTAACAGCGTTGACGTGTCCAACGACTTGATTAAATTTGAATCATGGGCAAAAGACGTTGAAGGCGTGGCACGCTTTGCACTGGTGCTGTCCAACTTTCAAAGTAAGTACAGTACAGACTTTAGTGCAGACCAAGTTGTGGACCTTACAGTTGACACTCACACTTATTTTACGGGGTACATTGACCGAATTGTTCCATTAAAAGAACTTGTCGATGACGTTGATTATCAAACAATCCAGATTTCTGGAAGAAATTATGGTCAAGACTTGCAAAATAAGTTTTACGATTATGTTTATTCAGGCAGCAAAGCAGATTGGATTGTGGACCACATTTTAAGCGGCAGCGGCTGCGAAGTAACCTTTACAAGCCCGAACACTGCGCCCAAAATTTATTATGATTCTAAAGGAGCATTTGTCAGCGACAGCCTCAAAGAAATTCTGGAGCTGGTGGACTATTCTGGGTACGTGGACACTTCTAAAGTTTGGCAGATGTTTCCGCATGGGTACAAAAATTCAGGTATCACGCTGAGTTCCAGTGCTGAAGCTGCAAGCAATAATATAATAAAATTGATTGAACACGTTGAAGCCGACAGTTTTGAATTAAAAAATTACATTGTTGTTTTCGGGCCAAAAGTGGAAGACGGTTGGACTGAAGGCAATGCTTCAGCGTGGACTGGTTCCACAGGAAATATAATTTCAGACTTCTACAATAGTGCAACACCTGAAACTGATGAATTTTTGGTGATGAAAGGAGTAGGTGCAATACACTGTGAGTTAAACTCAGGAACAAAATGTGGAATAGTGCTACAATTTCCAAAGTACAACCACGATTATCTAGATTTCAGCACTTTAAACTCGGAGGATTTAAGTTTTATTTTTAAACAGGTTGGAACTGGAATTTACGCTCATCCAAAAATATGGTTAACCGATACTGACGACAAGATAATTGAATATGAAGTAACTGGAACGTCTTTGACTAACCCAATGGCGAATGTTACTGATTCGTTAACAGTTTCAGTTGGAAAAAACGTTGAAATACAAACGGTTCCTGGTTTGTTTCAAGCGTCTTTTCAAACCTGGCATTATATGGCTGGTGCAACGTCGTTTAATTGGAAAATCAAAGCAATAAAAATTTGGAATGACAAAGACGGCTCCAACGTTACAGACTTATACATTGATGGATTAAACATTCCATCTGTTCAATTAACGGCTGTGGGAGACCAAACTGCAGGCACACCTTATAAAGTGCGTAAACAAATAATTAGCAGACAAGACATTGGAAGCCAAATTGAGTTGGACCAGTATGCCA
>ERZ1292632.369-Hain-H43-01um-R2-369-length-46743-cov-12_pt3 | contig 16035 bp, 30 predicted proteins | sample MGYA00564407_ERZ1292632 | MGnify/ENA primary metagenome ERZ1292632 (study PRJEB36523, sample SAMEA6512637) | groundwater metagenome | collected 2019-01-08 | study: AquaDiva: Metagenomics assemblies of 32 groundwater samples | reverse complement strand
GTGCCGGAAGCGGGGAAGGGGCTAAGCGCAAACGCACAAAGCGTTCTCGCCGCCATGAGGAGCGTCCTATCCGAAAAACCTCTCCCGATGGCTGGTCGAACCCGGTTTGTGACTTTGCGGGACGCCGCTGAACGTCTTTACGGCAAGAAGGTCTCGCCTTACAACCAAGCGACTAAGGCACAGGCGGAAGCGTTCGCACAGGGATTGCGAGAGATTCATGGCAATCCTGAACTTATGCAGGCGCTGAACTTGGAGTGGGAGTTCCCAGCGGGGCATCCTAAGCCCCGCGACATCTTTTCTGTGACCGATCCCGACGGAAGAGTAATCCAGTACACAGGGGTTCACGAACGTGCCCCACAAGCCAAGCCCCCCGTCCCCGAGGGGGGGAAGGGTGGGGGAGCGCCAACTGAGGCTGCTGCCGGGTTCAACCCCATCGCCGTTGCGAAGAAGGCAGACGACCTCAACATCCCCGAGAACCCGCAAGGCGGATCATTCACGGCGGAGCGCAAACCGCCCGATATGCACATCGGGCACGCGCTATCATCCCCGCGCTCCATCCGCCGCCCCAACGGAACCACGATTCTTGCGGGGGCGTGGGAGCGGTTGGCTGGCAAGCTCGGCGCGAAGGCTTCCGATCTGACGACGGGTGCAGAGCAGACCATCGAAACGCTGACGCGGGCATGGGGGCGCACGCTCGACATTATCGAGCATAGGATGGGCGAGGCCGCGAAGCGGGCGGGCAAGAAAGCGGATGCCTACGCCGAAGACTTTATCGACCTTGTGGAACGCAAGTTCGACGATCCCTTGCGGAAGGGGGCGAACGCGGCTGAATCGGAACTGCTGGCGCTCCACGACTCACTTACCAAGAACTTCCGCGACTACATCACCGCGAACTACAAAGCCCTAAAGATGGACCCGCCCGAGTTCATCACGGACCAGGGCTATATGCGGCACCTGTTCCTTGGGGACTTGCGAATCAAGATCGCAGGGCAAGAGGGTGTCATCACGGCCCGCACGTTCGCGGAAGCCCAGAAGATTGCCGCCGACATTCTGGCGAAGAACCCTGCCGCGAAGATCACCGCGACCGGGAAGGTCATCAATGCGGGTGACAAGGCCGTGCGGCTGTCCGCCGCCCGGTACTTCAAGATGATCGGCAAGCTCGAAGACACGACGAGCCTGACGAAAGCGGACCTGATGGAAGGGTTCCGGGGGATCATCGGGCAGAAGGGTACGAAGACGAAGTTCGCGGGGTACTTGCAGCATCGAACCAAGGTTAAGGGCTGGTCTAAGGACTACATGGCGATCATGCGCTCGCACGCCTCACAGGTCGCACGAACGCAATCCCTGACGTACCTCCAGCGTAAGATGGAGCCGGTTATCCAGCGGGTCGAGCGCGGTATCGGCACCCCCAACGACGCTCCACTTCCCGGCGTCGCGGAGTCTATGCGAAGCTACATGGATACGCTATGGGGAACGCCGACCAAAGCAGAAATAGCGACGGGCAGACTCATCGAGCAGACTCCCGTGCTCAGGAACTACGTCGCCGTGCCGACGCTCGCACTTCGCGGACTCGCCCGCAAAATCACGGACCTCCAACGCTTACTCAAGCTGGAAATCTCGCCCGCAAGTTCGTGGATGAACGATCTTCAGTCCTACCAAACACTCTGGCCTTTGATGAAGACCAAGGACTTCGTTGCGCTTCGCGCCCAGATTTACAACCCCAAGACAATTGCTCGTTTGCGGGACATGGGAGTGTTTCGAGGCGCGACAAAGGTCGAGGGTTCCGCCGTCACCCAGAGCGGGAAGTTCAAAGGTCCGTTTGCGCTTGCCTCGGATCGCAACCGCGCGATGGGTTACTTGTTTGGGGAGCAGGAGGGGCGGCGTCTCGGCATGACCGAAAAGATGCGGGACAAGAACGGGAAGGCATGGGCCGAGTACGTTGAGTTCAACTCTTCCCAATGGAACGCAGCGCCCCTCATGCGCGGCTGGGGTGGCAAGGTGCTGTTCCAGTTTAAGGGCTTCCCCCAGAAGTACGCGGAGACGCTTGGGATTCATCCTTCAGGATTCATGCAAGAGGGCACGATTCTCGGCAAGGGGCCGAACCGCGCGGCGCGAATCGCAAAGTCCGTCGCCGCCACGACCGCCATCGGCGGGCTCAAAGCCCCGATCCTTATTGGCAAGAGCGTCATTGGCTACAAGGTATTCATGGCGCTAAAGGATGGCTTTGTGGCAGCGGGAATGTCCGAAGAGAACGCGAACACCGCAGCAACCGGGCTCTGGGTTGGGGCTCCCGGCTTGATCGGGGCCGAACTGTCGGGGCGCGTTGCTATCTTGGATGAACCGCGCGGAGAAGGGTTCCTGGAGAAGGCCGGGAACTTCGTGTTCGGGCCAACCGTCGGCAACATCGCAACGGTCGCGGACAACGCTCTGCCTGCGATGGGGATAGGCAAAAAACCGCCCGAGACGATGCGCGAGTACCTGGAGCACGAGCAAAACAAGGACGCGGCACGCAACCGCATTTGGAAAGCCTTGACCCCGTTGACGCGAACCGTGGATACTGCCGAGCAGATGATCCGCTACGGGGCGGATGCTGTAGACGTGAAGGTTGGCGACGACCGCTGGATTCGGCTCACCCCGCAAGAGGCGATTCTGATGTCGCTCGGTTACCAGCCGCGCGCGATCTCTGAGTTCTTCGAGCGTCAGCAGTCCGGCATCAAGACCAAGACGTTTTCCAAGATTCCAAAGAAACGGTAGGAGAACCCCATGCCCAAACGCTACGAGAAAATGCGTGACGCGGGCAAGGCTATTTTCGAGAGGATATGACCATCGGCTTCAACCACCACGGAAAGCCCTCGGAGCCGCAAGGCGTCGGCGTCACAAAGCTCGTCCAGCAGACGGGGGTGAAGTTAGCGCGGCTCGACGCCGTTATGTCGAGCTTCCCCGGCAACCACCAAAAGGAATGGCCCGTCTGGATTCAGGCGAATGACCAGAAGCTCCTGCTGACGTTCAACTGGAACAAGCAGATTCCCGCCAACATCCCCGTCGCCATCGACAAGGCCCTCGCGGTCCAGGACCACTTCCAAAGACTCTGCGACGTGGACTCTCTCATGCCCGACAACGAGCCGAGAGACATGGACTGGGCGAACCCCGCGTGGATTCGCTTCTACCTGGAACTGATCGCGGAGATGCGTCCGCTCGCAAAACACCGTTTAATCGTCTCTCCCGCAACCCACGGGCACTCGAACTGGACGCTCGCAACGCAGCCAAACGAGGCCCAGGAACTCAGCTACCAACGCGGGGCCGCAAGGCACGCGCTGAATGAGGGGCGCGCGGTGCTTGAGACCTGCGACGTGGTGAACTTCCACGGGTATGCGCGTGTGGACCCTGGACGGCGTTATCCCGACGCGGCGTTGGACCTCGCGGGTCCTGTGGTGAACATCCTATCAGTGCTAGGTAAATCGATCTGGCAATGCGAGAACGGGACCTCGCAGGCGGTTGTAGGCCCCATCCCGCATGACAGGCGCTTCCGGCACGTCCTGGAGGGCGCGGAATGCTTGGAGAGCGCTGGGATCGAGCGGGTGTATGTGTATGCCTCCTGGGACGGGAAGCCAGCCGACAAAACGGCGGGCTACGTCGGGCAGGACGGCGCACTGTTGATTTCCAATCCGGTATAATCGTCTTCGGTTCCGGGCATCGCCCGGTAGGAGACGAAGATGAAGATGAAGAATCTCTACGTAGCGGAGAACTGTATTTTGGTTCTCCCAGAGGAAGCCCCCGACAAAAGCAAGGGCGGCATCCTGATCCCCGATTCAGCCAAAGACGCTGAACAGCGCAGGCAGGGACAGCGCGGAACCGTGGTTGCGGTTGGCGTTCGCCGGATAGACGCCACGGGCCAGCGGTTCGATTCTCAGTTTAGCCCTGGACACCTCGTGGCATACAGCCGTTACGCGGGCACAGCCCTCATCCTCGACGACAAGGAGCACGTTGTACTCCGAGAGGACGACATTCTTTTGGTGCTCCCGGCCCCGGCTTAGCCCCCCAAACCTCCCCCAAGAAGACCCGGCAAATACCGGGCAACTGGTCCGCTTCCCCTCGCGTTCCCCAAGGGCGCGAGGGGTTTTCTGCGTTTGGGGGTATCCTTTCGTCGTCTGTACAGACAAGGTTCCGCAAACCTAAGCCGAGCAGAAGATCGCTGCAAACGGTGGTCAAGAAGCGGCGTGATCCCTGAGACTACGTTACAGCAGGAACCGGGCGGTGTGGAAACATACCGTCCTTTTGTTGTATAATAGGTCCATGACACGGCGTTCCTTCGTATCGGCGGCTCTGACGGCGCTTGCAAGCGTTCCGGTGATCGGGGCGGTTCTGCCCAAGCAGAAGCCCATCGGTTATGGGCCGGACGATCTGTTCGTTTCGCTCGACAACGGGAAGAAATGGAAGTGGCTTGGGCGGGCGCCCGTAAGACTTCCGTCCCTCCGAATGAAGAAGGGGGCGATCATCAACTATGGTCCTCCCGTCGGGATGAACGGCGGCGGGACAGGCGGCCCCGCTGGTCTAACAGGCGACTGGCCCGTTGTGACTTACTGAGTCCCACCCCACACCCCAGACGGCCCTCAGCGTGGACTGCAGGGCTCAGGAGAGGGTATCCTGTGGACGGCTTGCGGGCGAGGCCCCGGAACGTGCCGAAAGGCGGTTGGCCGGGTCGCTTCGCGCGGCGGGAGTCCTCCTTGAGAGGCAAAACAGAAATCCGTTGCCAAAACAAAAGAACCGGATATGGCCCGGTTGTGACCGCCGCAAACCGCAAACCAAAAAGAATTACTACGGCGGAAACGGTGAGGCTACCCGTGGAAACCGTAGGAGGCCACCGGAGGCCGAAATAGGGGAACTGACCGGCTTGAAGCCCCTGCCCCAACCCAAAGCCCTCCGACAACATCCGTGTCATCGGAGGGCTCGTTGCGTTGGGTCAGCCGACGCACTCGTACCAGTCGTCAGCGAGCATATCGGTCTGGGACGCAAGCCACGGCACCCTGCCGCCCTGCGTCGGGATGATATAGAGGTACGGCATGGTGTTCGCCGAGTTTTCGTCGGGAATCTGAATGCCCACCCGCTGATTGGGCCCGTTCCAGCCGCGCCGTGCCATGAAGCACACGCGGGAAGTGTCCTTGAGACGGTTCAGCGCCTCGCCAAAGTTGAAGTCAGGTTCGTCTTCGTGCATTGTCTTTCTTGTCTCCTCGCCCCCGTTGGGGCAAAACGTCCTCGCGGCAACAGTCTTTCGACCCGCCCCTTTGCCCCGTCGGGCGCGGGGTGGCGGCCCTCCCGTCCTTCGCTTTCTGCACGGCGATGATCGCGTTCATCAGGGCCTGAGTGCGGGTGGGGCCAAACTGATCGTGGCACAGGATCATGCCCTCCTTCATCTCTCGGCTTTCTCTCGGTCCCCACCGTACAACGGGAGACGGTTCGTGAAAGCCGAGTTCCGGGCATATCGCACGGTGCATTTGTACGAATTGGCCCTGCTCTTCCAGCCAGTCCCACGCGAACACGATGAACTCCGCCGAGGCGCGGTCGTCGTCGGGGTAGATGATGAACGGTCCATGCGTGACATCACCCACAAGGTGCCAGCAATCCGGTCCTCCATCATGCGCTTTTAGACAGACAAACTCCTCCGGCGCATACTTCACGAACTCTTCTATCAGGTTATTGTTCATCCCATATCCTCCGGGTCGTTCAGCGGCGGCTTGCTTTGTCGCTTCCCGCAGGTCTCGCACACGTCGCTGTCCATGTCCACGGTGAACGATTCGCACGATTCGCACTCCAGCGCCTCTCTGCACCTCTCCAGCAGCGCCTCTCGGTCTTGCGAGGAGTTGGCGAGGGCTATCTGTTCTTGCTCTCTGTCATCGTGGCAGTTAGCGCACAGCCCGCCTCTCAACACGGTTAAGGGGCCAAACCCGCAACACCCGCAGAACTGGCCTTTCTGTTCGGGCTCATCACTCATCTTTCATTCCTCCTCTGTGTCTGAGAACCCTACCCACTCCTTTGCGATGCGCTCGGCTTCGGCTTGGGTTTTCACGATCTCCGGTAGGGAATAGCCCATGCCGTAGGTGCGGTCCAACCGCTCCGAACGCTGAACTTTCCAGCGCCCATCCCCCGTTTCTGTCACCGTCGCGAACTTTGTCGAACCCCTTTTGGTCCCCTCGGGCGGCGGGTCTTGTGTGTAGGTCATTTGGGCACCTTGCAACCGGGGCAGGCATCCTTGGCGTGCATCCAATGGTAGCCGTCCCGATTCGACCAGTATCTTCGCCACAGGTGCCCTTCGCGCATCTCTGTCACCAGCTTTTCGTCGCGCATTGCTACGGGTCCGCAGCCAACTACCAGTAGGATAGCCACCGCGTACCGAATCCGCCTGAGGGCAAGACGCCAGAGGGGTTTGAGGGTCATGAGCATCCTCCCGAGGTCGCTCCGCAACCCAAGCACGACAGGCACGTTCCCGTTCTCACCATCGCAAACGATCCGCATGACAGGCACACGTCGCCCGTGTAGCCCTTCTGCACGGCGACCTCGCGGTCCTTGGCACACAGGACGGGCTTCGGGGCTGTGCGTGGTTCCTGGACGGGCGCAAGGGTTGGTTCTGTAACCAAGGGGAGACGCGCGATCATGCGAGCGCAAACCTCTTGCGCGATCCAGGCCATTCGCTCCGAATCGTCGGCAAACTCCGGCTTTAGCGGTTCGTCCAGCACGGCGCGAGCGACAGGTGACAGAGGGATGGGCCATTGCTTCATCCGCTCACCCCCTCGGCCTGTTGGTCCAGGGCGTACAAAACAGCGTCGGGGCGTCCACAAAAGTCTTGGGTTGACACGCGCATATCCTCGCCATCCTCAAATTCATCCCACGCAAGCTGAACGATCTCGGAGTAGCCCTTTGGGAGCCTGACCTCGAACCGTTCCTGAAGGAAGTCCTGCATGGCGATCCTGCCAAATGCCGAGGCGAGGTAGCACATGGCGTTTCCTTCGCACTCCCGCCGACACGTAAATCCCGCGATTCCTTCCCATCCCAGCGCGACCATGATCCGCTCGGCTTGCTCGTTGGTGAGTTCAGGCATCTTTTCCTCCCTGGGCGTCTTGCGTTGCGGCGAGGGCCGCTGCGATCTTCTCATCGAACGCCGCGCAGTCATAGTTGCCCTTGAACGCACGGACAAGCTCTTGAACTCTGTCCAACGCCTTCCTTAGCTTCCGGTTTTCGGCATCCGCGTGGGCGTTGAGGTCATGCTTGAAGCGAAGCCGGAACGCCTCGCGGAAGTCGTCGGTCCAATACTCGGGGTCGGACACCAGAACGCCCATGTTGCAGAGCCATTCGGCGAATATGTCCGCTTCTTCTCGCGCCCGCTTCGCCGATGTCATTTCTGTCTTAGCCACCTTTTGCCTGCTCCGCTTTGGCGCGGATTTCGGCGCTGATGTGGTTCGCCTGCGCGCCCAAATACTCATCGGATATCACGGCACACGCCTCCCGCACCTGCTCCCCGTGGGCGAGGAGGGCGGCTTGGATGCGCTCTACGCGCTTCTCCACGCAAGCCGTACAGTTGTGACCGTATAGCGGCCTGAGCGCCTGTTCGAGAAGGCCCGCCCGCTCTTCTGTCGTCATCTACTTAACCCCCCTAACCGCCGGGAGCCGCATGGCCCCGACCTTGGTTTTTAGCTCCTTCCACCACCGCTCCTCCTCGCGCTTGCCCTGGTCCCAGTCGAGGTACATCCGCTGCGCGTTCTCCAGGATCGCGCGCTCGTGCTTGGTGAGCACGGATGCGGCGGCGGCGGGGATGGTTCGAGGCTTGGTGCGGTTCCAGAATACAACCCCCAGCTGAAGGCTAAGAAGCATTAGGCAAGCCAACAGGAGCCCTATCATCCAGTCCGGCATAGGCTTCACGTCTTCTCTCCTCCCGGCGTCGGCTCTGGGGCGAGGGCTTGGCGGTCAAGATAGTCTCTCAGCGCGCCTTTCAGCCCAGGGTAGTGCCACTTGAAATCCACCAAGCCGCACGCTTCCTCCAGCGCCTCTCTCAACCGCTCCGCCCGTGCCCGCTCGTCTGCGAGGGCGGCGTCGATGTCTGCTGCAATGCCGCCAATGATGCGCGGGGTTCGGTCGTCTTTGTCGTATTCGCTAATGTCCACGTCCAGTCGCTTGAGCACTTCGAGAATGCCCTTGAATATGACTTCCGCCACCGCCAGCGCGGCTTTCGAGGGTGTGGTGCTCATTCGGGTTTGACCTCCTTCTCGATAAGAACCACCTTGAAGAAGGCGGGGCCGCAGTCAACGAACCCGTCGCCCCAGTCGTAGACGGCACGTTCCTTCCTGCACGCCGCCCTCTGCTTCAGGGCGTAGCGCCGCGTCTTCCACGGCCCCATGCGAAACGTCAACGGACCAGCCTCCACAGCCAAAGCGGTTGACCGGCTCGTGGTCAATTCGACAGCAAACCTGCTCATTCGATCTCCCCCTTCTTCCACGCCGCGTTCAGGGCGGCGGCGATGATTTGCAGGGCTTTAACCCCAGATTCCTTCAACGGCCCGCACCATGCTAACACACTGGCCCTGCCATCGGACATCCGTTCCCAGATATGGGAACCATCCACGGAGAACCGCTCTTCCTTCGGCTCTTCGGGTTTGGGCTCGGGGACCTCGCGCCAGACCTGGGTACCGGCGACGAGGAGGGCGGCTTCATTAACCGAATATCTGTAGAACCAGGTGTAGCCCTGTGGTGAACGCCAAGCCGTCCCAGTATCGCGTAATGTCAGCTTCACGAGCCCCAGGTCCATCTCGTCGCCGTCGCGGAAGTCTTTGGTGATTTCGATTCGCTTCATTTTTTGCCTCTGAGCTTGTCTTCCAGCTGCCCCATCTCATTCCAGAGCCGTTCGATCTCGGATTCGTAGCGGCCTATGTCAGAACCGTCCAGCAGCGACATCTCAAAGCGCCACCTCTCTAATGCCTCCGCCACCGTCAGGGGGTTCACCGGGCTCGTGTGAGTGATCGGGTCCATGCGATTCAAGGCTTCTGCTGAGATCGGGTTCATCGTTTCCTCCAAGATTCGTTTCGCGGGGCGGGCCGGAGCTTGATATCCGGCTGGCCCCTGGCGGGAGCCCCTGACCGTTTCTTTATGTGTGGTGCCAACCACGACCTCTTGCGAGGAAGACTTGCCACCCGGTTCATGTCCTTCCACGATGCCGCCCCGCGTTCCCGCCCCCGAGGGAGCGGAAATCGTCAAGATTCATTTCGCGGGGCGGTTGCCGCGATGGGTCTTAACCCGTTCGCAGATCGCTCTGCCCTCACGCCTTACCGTGATGCACGGCTGGATTTCGAGTCCGCCGCCCCGCGTTCCCGCCCCTTGCGGAGCAGAAAACGTCAATTCTCGTTCGCCTCTCCCCTTCGGCTCGGCGCGGTCGCTCTGGGCGACTCCGCCCGCCTCGCGTTGTGGGTTCGACTGCCTATTTTCGCACATCGCGTCCAGCAATGTCAACACCCCCGCGCACATTCTTTTCACACCGGGGTTGACACGGCTTGGCGCACGGGTCTATAATGTGGCATGGCCTTCATACCCGACAGACGAACCAACCCGGCGCTTCGCAAGAACGAGGCCCGCGAGAAAGCCTTGGCAATGGCGGCGGAGCTTGACCCCAACACGGGCAGGCCGGTCTATTCGCTCAAGGAGATCGCGCGGGAAGTTCGGCGCAAGCATGGAACGGTTCGCGCGTGGGTGTCGAACGCCAAGCAGCCGCAAGGAGGTTCAGCATGAGATTGTGGATCGCAATTCAGAAGGACAACAGCGGCGGCGTGTACGCCTACGCTTACGATAAGAAAGAGGTCGCACACGCCAAGGCCATCATCGAGCGCGACAAGTTCAAGGACTGGCCCGTAGACGTACTCGAAGTCGAGGCGTTCCGCGACTGGCCCGAACTGGAGGACAAGTCCCCGGCGCTAACGACGCTGGAGGCGGAGCAAGAATGTCAGACCGTCCAACCGTAAGCGTGACCCTGAAGGGCACGATCCGGCTGTCGAGCTTCGCCTGGGCGGAGATCTCGGCGTCGGCGTTTGGCCTGCACGCCGACATGACGGACGACGAAGTAGCGGCGGCGGTGTCCGGCCCCATCGAAAAGGGGTTCCGGCACTTGCTCCCGCAGGTCCAGGCGCAGGCTGAAATAGCCCGCGACCGGCTGAAGAAAGAACTGGAAACCCAGTAGCGACGCGGGGCTCATCCGCACACAAAGGACAAAGACAATGGCAAAAGACAATGGATGGTCGGGCACAGGATATGACGCAGAACCCTCGACCGGCGGCGGGCTTTACCTTCGCCTGAAAGAAAAGGGCGAGTCCATCCGCATCCGCCTCGTTAGCGACCCTTTCCGCTACGAGGACGTTTTCAAAGCGGAAGGGGAGGACGACAAGATCATCCGCAAGGTCGCGTGGATCGTAATTCACAAAACCCTCGTGGACGGGAAGAAGCACCTGGAAGTCAAGGTCTTTCAGTCAGGGCCGATGGTCTACGGACTTATCAAAGACCTGACCGAGAACCCCGAATGGGGCGACCCCAAACTCTACGACATCGAGGTGACCCGAACGGAAGTTAAGGGGCGGTACTACTCGGTCCAGCCACTCCCGAAACCGATGGGTCCGCTGTCAGAAGCGGAAGCCGAGATGGTCGTCAACGCCAACATCGACCTTGCCAGCGCGTGCCTGGGCAAGAAGACAACAACCGAGCGCAAGGAGACCGAGAGTGCTGAAGGAACCTACAACCCCTTCGACGAAGAGTGAACTGACGCTTTCGGTCAGCGTAGGCCGCAAGATCACGGACAGCAACTACGGGAGCCATGACGTATTCGAGTGCCTTTCGGGGATCACGAAGGACACGACCGAGGCCGACATAGACGATATGCTGAACCGGCAAGGTGCGCTCGCGCACCGGAAGCTCGTTCAGTCGATCAAGGACCGGCTCGATGGACAAAGCGGACCTCGCAAGAGCTAAGCGCATCGAATACGAATGCCCGGACGGGGACTGCCTTCTGTTCTCTACAAAAAGCTGGACCCGTCCGGGCCAGGGACTCAGGCATCATCTGGTAGCAGACTTCAAAGACGGGATCATAACCTGCAACTGTGAAGATGGACGAATCCACAAGAAATGGATCGAAATACTAACTGGAAAGGGGAACCCATGCAAGCATATTCTGGCCTGTCACAAATTGTGCAAACGAATCTTGGAGAGCAAGGAATGAGAGCCTTTGGACACGAGCCTAAATCCTGGCCTCCCGAGTGGCAATTCGAGGAGTTCGCTACCCGTAATCGATTTCGCTGGCTGAAGGACCTTCGGGACCGAGAGCACTACACGGGTAGCGCATTCCGGTTGGTCTGTCAAGCGGTCCTGCACGAGTACGGATTGGAATGGGGACAGAGCATGGGCCACATCTCGGTTCTGATCGACTTCTTCAAGTACGCGAAATCGAGTTCCGTTCGCAGAGCGGAACAGCAAGCCTGGGAGGGCATAACGACATGACGAAACGACAGGAATGTGGATGGCGAGGAGCGTGGCTACGGTGCGAGAATTGCGGGCGCTTCGTGAGTTTCGCGGAATTGGATTCCGGCAAGGCTGTCGTCTGGTATCAGCACGAGACCGATTATTCGGACGAAGAGGAATGGTGCGAGCACGTTCCAGAATGCCCGCCTGTTCCTCGCAGGAGATTGGCGGTATGAACCAACAGCAGCCCCAAGTGGGCGAGATTTGGGCAGACGAGCACGGCGACAAGTGGAAGGTCGAGCAAGTGCTCGACGCCTGGTGCGATATCAAGTGCAAGGCGGTGGTGATCGAACGGAACCTTGCTTCTCGCTTTCTGAGCGAAAAGGCGTTCCTTGAGCAGTTCAGGAGGGTGCGATGAACCATCGTTTGTCCAATTTCGGCGTCAACAAGGCGGGTAACCCCGTGGCGGATTGCGCTGTCTGCGGCCCGCGTGTCAAAGTGCTCCGTGACGAAATGCACAAGAAAGGGGTGTGCTGGCAGGGATGGGACGAGAAAGGCCGCCAGCAAGCCGCTGAGCGCCGGGAGCGGGTGAGGACAGCCAAGACGCGCGTGACCGACCGCAAACGGGCGTCCAGGGCGTTAAAAACGGCAAAGAAGAAAGGGGCGGAGCGGCTGACCTACCTATGGCGCTGGGTTTGCTTTGAGCGGGCGGGCCGGTGCTGCCAGATATGCGGCAAGGGTCCGTTCGAGCAGGGGGACTTCCAGCTTCAGGCGCACCACATCGTCAAGCGGTCGCAATCCAAGCGCCTCCAGCTTGACCCCTTCAACTCGGCGGCGCTGTGCGCGGGGTGCCACATGGCGGCAGACCGCGATCCCATCAGGACGCTCGCGGTTTTGGACGAATGGTGGATCAAGGCACCCCCGAAAGCTGTTGGTGGATCAAGCGGGTTTTTCTGGTCTGGCCTGCCGCGTGTTTCAACGTACCTGCTCAAAGAACGCCGCAAGACCGAGCAGCGGAACGCAGAGGAGATCGAGGAGCGGCTTCTGGCAGAGGCGCGAAAGTACGAATGGACGGAGGAAACCCTATGAGCCCCGTTCAAGAACTTGTCATTGCCGTCATCGAGATGCGGCGCTTGCAGAGAGCGCAGCATGAGAACCACTTTTGGGAGGAGTATTGCAAGATTCACGCCGCCGCCAAAGCCGCCGAGAAACGGGTGGACGCGATGCTCTCGCCGGAACCCGAACAGGGGGAGAGCTTGCCGGGGATGGGGGAATGAGCGAGTGGGCGGGCTGCTACGACGAGCGATGGCAGGGTGACCTCGTTCCCGACGCCTTTTCCCATCCCGCCAAGATGAGCCGTGGCCTCGTGCGCCGAATCTACGCCCATGCGTTCGAGCAGGGCTGGCTCAAAGAGGGCGATTCCGTCCTCGACCCCTTCGGCGGGATCGGAGGGACGGCCCTCGACGCGATAGCGCGGGGTCTCTCGTGGACCGGCGTCGAACTTGAGCCGCGTTTCGTGGCGCTCGGGGAGCAGAACCTTGCACTGTGGCGAGCCAAGTACCCGTATCTGACGGGGCAGGGGCGGATTCTGCAAGGGGATTCGCGGAAGCTGGCGGAGATCGTGGGGGTGGCGGATGCGGTTGTGGGGAGCCCGCCGTTCTTAGATGAACGAGCAGTAGCCGGTCGCAAACAAGATGATCTGGCGTGCAATCGTCAAGGGTACGGGGCCGGAATCCTCAATCACTACGGCACCTCCCCCGGTCAGCTTGGCGCAATGAAGGAGGGCGACGTGGCGGCGGTGATTAGTTCGCCGCCGTTTTCGGAACGCCAGCCAACTGCCAATGCGCGTCCTGGTGAAGAAACCGAGCTTCGGAAGATGCCCGCTGATCGCTATGGGGAGCAGGACGGGCAGTTAGGCGCAATGCCCATGCACGGCTTCGACAGCGTGGTATCGAGCCCGCCGTATGAGTGTGATGCGCTCGGACACAATCGAGGCCAAGCCGGAGTAGAACGCGACAAGGTTTACGGACCTGCAACAGCAACTGAATACGGCGCGACGAAGGGAAACATCGGCAATGGCTCAGGCGACACATTCTGGTCCGCCGCCGCTCTCATCGTCGCCCAAACCCGACTCTGCCTGAAACCCGGCGGCGTCGCCATTTGGGTCTGCAAAGACTTCGTTCGCAAGGGAAAGCGCGTCCCCTTTTCCGACCAGTGGCAAGCGCTCTGCGAATCGCAGGGGTTCCGCCTTCTCTGCCGACACCGCGCGATGCTGGTCAAGCACCACGGTTCGCAGCTCACCATTGAGGGGGGCGAGGACGAACTGATTCGGGAATCCAAAAGCTTCTTCAGACGCCTCGCTGAAAAGAAGGGCAGTCCAAGGATCGACTGGGAGGATGTGCTGTGCTTGGAATCGCTGCCGTTCGGAGAGGAATCGTGAAAGAGGCTAAAACGATGCGCAGAGGGACCGACCGGATACACCCCCTCCGTAGGTTCCCCCTCTTTCCGGCTTCGGAAACGAACGAAGCGAACCTAAACGGCGGGTGTTTGGCACCGACCTTCACCTACTTCACGCCCCGGTTGACACTTGCCTCGGGCCTCCTCTTTGTGGCCCGGAGCGTTGCGCCGCGATCTTCACGGCGTCCGGGCTTCAAATCCGACTCGTTGGCGCAGATGCGGGCGTCGGCTTGGACAGTAGGCTTTCCCCCTCCCGCTTTTGTTCAGAGTCTGCTGGGACAGTTTTGGCCTGCCTCTCCCAAGACGCAGGGACAGGCGGGGGATGCTTTTTGCGAAGATGGTGTATACTGTTCCCATCGGCCCGCCCGACTCGGGTTCGATTTCGGCCTCGGGGATGTGAGTCCCACGGGGCCTTCTCCTTTTTCAGAGACCGAACACCAATCACATCATACCACACATTTTTGCGGGGTGCGCTCTTGACGAAGGAAGAGTTTTCCGTGTGGATGGCGCAAGTGGACTCCCGGCTTGCCAAGCTCGAAGCCAAGTTCAAGGAAGGGCGCTGCCCCGAATCGTTCGAGACGTGCCAAGCGTACTTCGTGGAAATCTCGGCTCCAGGTTTGGCGCAAGGCTTTTGGGACCACGGGCTCATGGCGGGTTGGACGCAAGGGCGCGGCGGGCTCCCGATCCGCAACTGGAAGGCCGCAGCGCGGACGTGGAAGGCGAACGACGCGAAGTTCAACGCGAACGGCAAGGGGAGTCCTAGGACTTCCGAGGATCGGAGTTTCCTGGACCGCGAGTACGAACGGACGCGGGAACAGCTAAGAGCGGTGAGGGGCGAATGAGAGACTTCAATGAGGCGGTGCAAGCGGTGTGCAGGGCGTCGGGCCTATCCCGCGAGGACGTGTTGGAGTACCCAGACAAGCGGAGTACGGACGCGCGGCAGGCGTTGATCTGGCACCTGTACCAGTCGGGCTGGCCCATCATGCGGCTCGCTCGGCAGTTCGGGAAGGACCATTCGACCGTGCGCTACACGATCCGACAGGTCGAGGAAGATTTAGGCGTGCTGTGCGCGAGCCGTCGGGAGATCGCGTTTGCGCTTGCGAGGCAGCTATGAGCAAGCGTCAAGGTCTCTGTAAGTGTGGCCTGCCGTACCAAAAGCGGTTAGCGCGTGGGATGTGCTGGTCGTGTTGGGCGAAGCTGCACGGGCAGGAGCCGTGGAACGACGTGTGGCGCTGTTGCCGGTCGTGCGCGACCAGGGATCGCAAATGGTACCCGCACATCCGTAACGGGCTTTGTTCGGCGTGCTGCATCCCAGACGTGAGCGATCTTTTGGACCCCCACGCGCCCCAAATGCACGAGCTTCCCGTGGATGTGCGGATCGAAAAGGGGTTGATCCCCGCAAGCGTCCGCGCTCAGTACGAGGCGGTCCCCGGCTACGCGCTCCCGACGCCGGGGAACAAGAAGCCCGCCGAGAAAGGACATTCTCATTTCTGCCGGGATGAGCGCGTGAGAACGGGAACCCCGCGTTCGGCGGTATAGGGATGTGCTATAATGGGATCAGGAGGTTACGCGAATGTGTGAATTTCTCTCTGGTCTCACGATGGGGCCAAAACTCGACGGAAAGTTCGGGCGCTTCTACAGCGACCCGGCAACGACCGATTCCCACAGGGAACTTGAGGCCAAACTCGGCTTCAAGGACCGCCACCGCGATCCCGAATGGGCGAAATGGGAGTTCGCTCCCGGCGCGAAGGGCATCACCGACTTCGATGGCTATGCGTTCAAGCTCGATGAAGAGCGCAAGCCGGAATGGTGGACTTTCGATCTTGAGGCAGACACAATCCAGTACGCAAAGTCCAAACTTGCGGAAGTAGTTGTGTCTGCGGGCTCGCACGAGATAAGCGCGGGCCGCTTGTGGGCGTGGGGCTCCGCTTCAGTCGAGGCGTGGGACTCCGCTTCCGTCGAGGCGTGGGACTCCGCTTCCGTCGAGGCGTCGGGCTCCGCTTCAGTCAAGGCGCGGGGCTCCGCTTCAGTCGAGGCGCGGGGCTCCGCTTCAGTCGAGGCGTGGGGCTCCGCTTCAGTCGAGGCGTGGGACTCCGCT
>ERZ1292632.2337-Hain-H43-01um-R2-2337-length-16035-cov-6_pt1 | contig 16035 bp, 12 predicted proteins | sample MGYA00564407_ERZ1292632 | MGnify/ENA primary metagenome ERZ1292632 (study PRJEB36523, sample SAMEA6512637) | groundwater metagenome | collected 2019-01-08 | study: AquaDiva: Metagenomics assemblies of 32 groundwater samples | reverse complement strand
GAAGCACCAACATCAGTAGACTTTCTAAAGCCTACAAGATAGCCAGCTCCAGCACTACCACCGTATCCGCCAGCATAGAGAGTACCATCTCTAGCCCGAACAATCTCCAGAGTCCCGTAGCCGGAAGCTGTAAAACCGCTATCCGATATCTGTATGGCCGCTCCTAAACCATCTGTCGCTGTATTTAGACTTCGATACCACCAACCAGGCGGAGAATTGACTTGCGCCCAAGTAACATGAATAAGAGTACCTACATTGCCTGGAGTCCATCTATCATACCAGGCACCGAATCCAGCGATGTTACCTGCTCCGCCAAAGGAAACTTCAGCACTCCAGGTCTGGCCACCATCTGTAGTTTTACGATATACTGGGCTAGTTACATTCTGATAGACGGTGTAGCCAACAAGTTTAGATGTCCAGACAACTATGCGGCGTAAGTCGGAGTAATCATTGCCGCTGGTATCTGGAGTTACTTGTATATCGGCCAATTCACAGTCCTCTACTATCCTCTATCCGTATTTTGTCATACAGTTCAAGTCTAGCATCATGAGGAGCTACCATCCTCCCAGCCATCTGTTCAGCCTTAGCTCTAATTAACAGTGCAGCAGCTCTAGCGTCTACCTGAGCCTGGTCTGTCAGTGAGCCTGCCAATACTATCTTATACACATCAGCGTAGGCATCTATCTCAGCCTGGTCTATTCCGTAGGGACTAGCACTAGCGATATAGGCACTCCACCGCTTATCACTTCCCTCGTTACCATATACTATGAAGTGGTTAGGAATGAGAGCGTTGGCTCGCTCTATGTAATCGGAGAAGTAGGGCACCTGGTCAGAGTAGAATGTTAAGTTAGCAGCATCACTAGTCTGAGGATACTTGATTTCAAACTGCGAGTCATCTAAAGGTCTCATATAAGACTTGGTCATACTCAGTAGTCTATATATAATAGATGCAGCGTACTCAAAAGGTTGAGCATTGATACTAAACTGAGGCTGAAGAGAGTTGATGATAGTGTCATCCTCTACCAAAGCAGCTAGGGTCATGCCTCCCTCCGCTAGAATAGATACGAGAATAGCATAGATAGTGTCAATTGTGTAGCTCTTGGAGTATAGCGGCGGGTCGCCGAGTCTTATGAGCATCTCTCTCAGTTTGCTCCACATTCCCTCCAGTTCTAATACTTCCCACAGCTTACCTCCAGCAGATACAGTTTGCTGATGCTTTACCCATAGTCTTGGCGGAGCACCTTCATTAGTGCCATCACCAAGATACTCATTCCCAGCGCCAGTTACATAGCCATAGCCTATCTCTGTCCAGTAGCCTCTAATGTTTGGTATTGTGCGAGGATAGTTGCGGAGCACAATAGTAGCAAACTCGTTATATGGTTCCTCAGTATGGTCTATCTGAATTATCCTGTTCCCGTAGGCAGCGCTATTAGTGCTAAGGTCTACTGTAGTATAAGTATCCTTGCTAGTAAAGAGTAGTTTGATGTAAGGAGTAGCGGAAATAGCCTGCTGAGCAGTCAGGTATGTTGCCGATACCGACCTAGCCACTGATTAGCTCCTGTTGAAGCCTCTGATAGTTAATGTTCTGTCGGCAGCCTGGTTAGCACCGCTATACAGCCTGACATACTGGCAGCCGCCAATTCTGTAAGTGATAACCTCATCACCTACACTAGCTGTATTAGCATGGGCAAAGCTACCAGTAGCATCGTCATCCAGAGCAGATACTGCCACAGGCACAGTAGCTATAGCATTATCTCTCTGGACATATGGCCTGACTGTGGTAGAAGTTATAGTTGGAATAAAGACCGTCAGAAACTCAAAGTCCATGCCCAGGTCTACTAGCTTGGAGTATCTATCTACATCATCACCAGTAAACTCTGTAGCTCTGTCTATATCTATAAGAGCTTCTCTCCATGCGCCTGCTATCATGGTCTATCTCCCAACATCCAGAGCCTTGCCTGTAGCTCTGCGGGCCATATCGTAACTCATAGCTGCGCACTGCTTCATCTCTTTGCCACCTTCCTTCATGCAAGCCTCAATGGACATAGCTATCTTGTCCTGTATCTCCTGGTCTGTAGACTCTTTAGTCAACGACTCGGCGGGCATAGGTGTCATCTTATACCTCCTAAGTTACTGTTATAGTAATCTGATTTACAGAGGTTGTTCCCGCTGCATAGGTAGTAGCTAGAGTAGTCAGTGCTAGTGTATATGCAGCTAGAGCTGCCAGAATATCCCGAAGTATTCTAGCCTTAACACTGGCCGCAACTGCGCTGTCAATCAGAATCTCGATTCCATAGTCTGCTGTAGTAACAGTGTTTACACTTATGAGTGCGTTATAGGTTCTGTCGCCAGCAGTATAAGAAGCTGCATTAGAAATAGCGAGAGTATTCTGCCGTATTGCCTGAATAACACTCTGCACAACATCTAGAACCTGAGTTGATGGAACTCCACCACTACCGGCCTCATCCAACCTTATCCTGATTGCAAAGTCAGTTGCCATTCACACCTCCTATGGCTGTGCCATATCCTTAGCAACTCTAGTCAGAAGTGCTTTTATGTATCTTTCTACCAGGTCTAATACTGCAGGCATCATCTCGGCCAGATGCCCATTCTCATCAACTCGAAGAACAGTGATAGTGTTAGAGCCTTCTTTGGCCTCTACTTCTATCTTTTTGTTATTCTCCCACTTGAAGATAACCTCTACTTGTGTCTGGGCCATCTAATTTCCTCCAGGGAGAGGAGTAGCTTAGTCATAGAGACTACTCCTCTCCTCTTTGCCCCTACTTCTTAGTCTTATGAGGCGATGGAATATTAGCAGGTGGATTGCTCTTTACTCTAGCCATCTTATCCTCTCCTCTTCTTTGGATGCTGAGCACCCTTCATCACTTTGCCGCCAGGCATCTTATGAGTCTTACCTCCATGCTTAGCCATTACTCTAGTTGAAGCCAGACTTCCAAGTCTCCATAGAGACTCTCAGTTCGCTGAGTCAGATAGCCTACAATATGCTTAGCCTCCCCAGCAGTATGCGAGTACAGGATGATAGTGCCATCAGTATGAAGAGCAGCCATCCGTTCATTGGCAGTGTCTCCAAAGTAGGCAGTTGGAGTTATGATACATCTGCCCTTCCTCTGAACCCATCCAAAGTAGCCAGATGTAAACGGACTAGACAGGCACACTCCCATAGCCGAGACGAATGTCTGCCCCTCAGCTACAGCATCCTTCAGCTGAGAGTATAGAGACTTGTAAGCTGTTACTCCTTCAGTAGCAGTAATAGCCTTCTTCAGAGGTCTCTCCAGATAGACTCTACAGTATGTTCCGCCGCCCAGGTCGCTTCCAGCTATCCGATACTCTACATAGTGAGCAGGTGAGCTATCAGTAAAGACTGCCAACATCCCATCCTCGAAGAAGTTTTTAGCATAGGCAGTAGCTATCTCCAGGTCAACATCCTCATCTCCAGCTACAGCTGCTGTATGCAAGTCTCCCTCAAAGCCATCTACATCAGGGTCTCCTGTAGCACCTGGAGCAAGGTTAGCATTGACTACCATCCTGGCCATAGGAACCAGAGTGCTAGTAGCTCCCCACTTACCATAGCGGAATAGCCTGCCATCAGCATACTCCAGCCGAGTTCCTAGCGGATACAGTTGAGTTGCGCTTTCAGAGTAGACATCTGGCTCGGCCAGGCTAATAAGCTCTCCGCAGTGAGCAGGTAGCCAGAGTAGGGCACCACCCTTAGAAAATAGGGAGTGGGAAGGTCTTACTACAGCTTGAGGCATCTTAATTCTCCTTTCTTAGACAGTTTAGACGGTGATTGCCAGGTCTTCGATGTCGAACATTCGACTAAGACACAGACTCGACCCAAGTAGGATTGCTCCATAGCTTACTATCCTTAGACCTCCTGCATCGTAGTCCTCCAGCTCTGGAAAGCGGACTAGCTTATAGAGGTCTCCCTGACCTTCAGTTCCTCCATAGACATAAGTGATACCAGGCTCTTGGTTCATAACGTTACCGTGCTTGACTCCAAAGATGCTGTACTGCTTATCGCCGGAGCTATGCAGAGCCCTGGCATCGGCAGATGCACCAGTACCAGTATTGGCCTGTTCCGGCACCAGGTAGTCAGTCCTGATAAGAGGTATTGCATCCCAGAACATGACTCTCTTGCCCAACTCATTATAGCCAAGAGTCAGGAAGCCTAGATTGCCTGCAGTACCAGTAGCTAGACCTACAAAGCCCTTCTCCTGATAGGCAGCATCCATGCGGCGGATAATCTCATAGGGTGCCCAGAGCTCGTCCACTCCATACTTCATCTCGTCCACCTGCAGCCGTAGTAGAGCGAGAGACAGACCCACTTCGTTAGCATCTATGTTCTTAGGGTCGTTGCCTCCGGAAGCCCAGGGAGTCTGTAGAGGCGAGCCGTGCTCTGCACCGAGTGCATGAACTCCATCGAACTGTTTGCTAGAGCCATAGGTAGTGTCGGCATAGATTATTCTAGCCCCCAGCTTCCTCTTAAGACCCTTCTCACACTCTAGCAGTAACCTGGCTTCGTAGTTGTTGTAGGTGCCATAGATACCTGGTATATACTTATCTAACTTCCGCTGGATATAGACTCGGCGAAGAGTCATTGCCTTCTCTTCATACTCTACATCATCAGTCCAAGTGAGTTGCTCGCCGATGTCTATTTCGGTTACAGCAGATTCGAGAGCGCTAACTGCGGCTGGCTTCTCCCTTAGCCACTCTATCTTGAGTCCGCTATGAGCTGCCTGACCTACAGTAAGCCTCTCCAGTGGATTGTTGCGCTTTATATCTTCCTCAAAGACACCTGGAATCTTCAAGGACTGAGTTAGCTTCTGCGCCTCAGCAAGAGTTTTCCAATGTCCGCCACTCTCAGCCACGTTAAGTTACCTCCATATACTATTTGGTCTCTGCTGTTCTTGTGCCCCGTACTGGTGTAGCAGCTAGTATCCTCGCCGCTCTATCCATTGGAGTTTCGGGAGTAGCACCACCCGTGCCTCCGCCAGTTGCGTAGCTACCTACACCACCTCTAGAAGGGCCTAGTGCCTTAAGTGCATCCTCAAAAGCCTCAAGCTGAGAGAGATTCTTGTCTTTTAGCTGCGTATCGGTAACAACTCCATGAGATGTCAGGATGATGTTAGCTCTACGCAGCTCCAGAATCTTGCTAGTGGCAGATTCTAGTCCGCTCTTAGCGGCATCTAAATCTTGCTTGAGCTTCGCAGCATCTTCAGTAGATTCTGCACCCGACTTACGGGCCTGTTCTGCATCCTGTAACTTAGCGTTTAGCTGAGCAATCTGTTTCTGTGCATCAGACACCTCCAACTTGGCTGCGTCAATAGCTCCAGTATGGACTGCCTGTTGCTGCTCCAGTCGCCCCTCTAAACTCTTCTTTGTAGCAATCAAGTCCGACTCGTATACTATCTTTCTGCCATCAACGGTCATTGCTCCGTCCTTGATAGATAGTTGCGGAGTCGCTTCAGTGCTACTAGAAGCACCAGAAGTCTTCTCTGGTTCCTTAGGTTCTGGCATTGATGACCTCCTGGGTGTAGTGTATCATACCATTGGCGGTTTGTCAAGGAATAATCAAAAGCAAGAGGCAATAGATTATCCATGCTACGTCAGTTTAACGTCTGCGCATATAACAACTGGGAGACAGCGTGGCATACCGACGCTGGCGCTGCATATCTTTTATCACTCTATCATAGCCGCTGTGAGAAACTTCTTACTCATCTCTGCATACTCCTCCTTTGCTTTGGCAGTTAGAAGACTATCTGTTGAACCGAAGAAGTATAGCCAAGCATCGAGGGTAGAGTCTATACGGCGAAGATTCTGTCGTGCTTCCCTTACCTTTCGCTCAACACCCGAGATGAGCTTTTCTCCTTCTGGCCCCACAAGATTCTGAAGCTCTTCTCGCTCGGTTCCCCTAGCAACTGAGAATCTCATAATAGCCCGACGCTGCTCTGGAGTATATTGTTCTAATACTATACTACGAATGTTTCTGTAGGGCTTGAGATACTCTCGGCTAACCTGCCAGTATAGCCGCTCCATAGGAGTCCAGTCTATCTGAATCCGCTGAATAAACTTTTCTCTCTGCTCGGCGCTTAGAGATTCTAGCAGTATATCAATCTTTGCATAGTAGATTTCATAGTCGTAAGCATTTCTACCTGCTTCCCAGTCCCATGCATACTCAGGTTTTAGTTCGTAGTAGTAGCGAAGTAGCTCTTGGTCAGGACCTGCAGTAGGAGTCAATATACCTCGTTCGGCGTAGAGCGCTTCCCGTTCTCCTAGAGTCTTCGGAACGTCCTTATAGGCAGGAGAGTTGCCTAAGATTCTAGTTGCCTCAGCCAGGCTAGACTGAATATTATCTCTCTGAGCCCTCCACTGGTCAGGGCCTATCTCCCCAGCAACAAGTTGACGATTGAGTTCCACTATACCAGGTCTAACCAGCTTGCCATCCTCGTATATCCCATCTCGTCTAGCTGCACTATATACTTTATCTAGCTCCTGGTAGTAGTCGTTTATCTTTATATCTAGTGCTTGCCAACCAGAAGGCAGAAGACCAGTAGTAATCCCCTGCCAACGCCGGAGAGCTTCCCAGGAGTAGAGAAGTTTCTGCTGTAGTATATCTAGCTTGTAGTAGTCGGAGAATCTTTTGCCTGTAGTAGGAGCTAAGCGGTCTATCTGCTCTTGGGTAGAGACAGAAACTCCCGTGGCTTCTTCTATAGCTAATCTCATCTCGCTACGGATATTAGAGTACTCACGAGGTTTGATTCTAAATAGACCAGTCTGCTGCATCCATATAGCCTTAACGCCATTAGCCTGATTCTCCGCTCTCAACCATAGCCTCTCCTCTTCTGAGGTCAGCTTTATACCCTGCTTCTTCTTCTTCCATATTTCATCGGCATCATGGCCCTCCTCACCAAGCTGCAACATGGTCTGGAAGTCCCGAAAGCGGTCAGGATAGATGAAGTCTATTACTTTGCCTATATGTGTAGGAGATAGGGCACGGAGAGCAGATAGACCAGACTGTATCCAGGCAGGCGCTAGCTCACCAAACTCGGGTTTACCTGCCTTAGTACCGAAAGCTACTATTGGAGCCATAACATGAATACCAGGATAGAAACCCATTCTACTTACATAGTCAACAAACTCCATACCTGGAATAGCATCATAGTATTCTGGAAAGTCTTTAGTATATGCAGACCTCAGACCTCCCAACCAGATAGAGCCCTTAAAAGGGTCTATTTGTAGGTTAGTAAAGGGTATATTGATGTAGCCGTCATCGGTATTCTCAACATAGCGAACCATGCCAGTTAGAGTACCTGGAGTACGAAGGAAGGTTCTAGGCAACCACCTCCAGCGAAAAAGCTCATAGTTGGTGAAGGGAAAGATAGTTTGGAGACTCTCAGTTAGTATATCAGACTGGTCATAGGTTGGAAAGGCTAAAGCGTGCATCTCACGAGCCCTGGTCATGGCAGACTCTTTCTTGAACCACCAGTCGGGAGAGCCAGCAGATACAGGAGCAGCAGAGGGAACTGGCGGCTTTGCGGCAATGGGGCTTGGTAGCTTCGCAGCAGGGAGCACAGGCTGTTTATACATTGGCAACTGTTCCAGGTCATCTGCCACAGAGTTGAGATACTGTCGCCACTTGATTACATCGGAGTCGGATAGTTTATTAGTAGCATAGAGACTATACAGTTCCTGCCGTATACTCTCTAGCTGCATTACTGTAGGACTATCTGGAAGTAGTGTAGTTGGCTCTATCCCCATATTGCGCCATAGCTGGTCATACACATCTCCAATAGCGTCATCAGTGAAACCTATATCCTTAGCAGTCCTGTTAAACTTCGCAGCATAAGCATTGGCTTGATTTCGCACGTATAGAACAAAGTCTTCCTTTGGGCGTATAGTAGCCTGGTGTCCTGCTCTCACTAATCCTCGATAAACATCGTCGCCAGTAGCACCAAAGAGATAGGCTATGTGGCTAGGAGTTAGGTCTTTGGTTACTTCTGGAATAAAGTCTGGGAGGAAAGGAGATTTGTCTATTGATGTAAGAAAGTTACGACTAGCAGACAGTCTCATATCCTTGAATCTTCGGGCAGTATCATCATGTTCATCCCAGATAACAGATTTGTCTGCTCTCTGCCGCTTCCAAAAAGCACTATCTCTTTCCCTGGCAGGAGTCTTGGATATTACTGCCTCTATCTCAGATATCTTCTGCCGAGTAGCCAAAATGTTGGCAGTTTCAAGACGGGCTATAGAGGAGAGGTCAGCAAGGCGGGCTAGTTGAGTTTCATTAAGAGCTATCGGAACTTGGCGAGGGAAGTTATCACCGAAGAACTTTCTCATTGCAGAAGATTGAAGTTTAGGGTTTCTCATCCATGCCTGAAGATACTCAGCAAATGCCTCATGCACATCCGGATAAAGTTCGTAGGATTCTTCATAACCTATCTTGGTTGCTATATCATCTATATTCTCTGCCCAAGGACGAGGACGCTGAATCTTTGCAAACTGAGAAAGCATCTGTGCTGCATCTAGTGCATTCGCCTCACTAGAATCATATAGTGTTTGTAGATGCGCATGAGCCAACTCATGATAGAGAGTTGCAGTATCTATATCCTTTATGCTACTAAAGTTAATCGTCCCAGAAGTAGGTTCCCACCAAGCCTTAATGCGTCTCACTGGAGGCAAAGCTCCGATAGGAGATACTTGAACTGCTTTTATATTTAGTTTCAGATTCACAGGCAGATTATCAACTGCACTTTTTATCTCGGCTATCTTGTTGGCAGGAATCCTGCTGAATGTTACTTTGCTCCAGTCTACCGCTCCACCCCTACTCAGACCTTGAGCATGAGCAGTCATGGTATCTATCATCCTGTTTAGCTCTACTTCAGATGTCTCCATAAAGTCGGCCAATAGCTTAGCACTGCCTACATGAAAATTGTCTGCTTGTAGACCTCTTAGCTGACCTGCTCTCAGTACTACCCGCTTGCGAAATTCATGATTCCTTTCTCCTACTGCCTCTATCCAGGCAGTTATGTTCTCCATATCACCTAGAAGGTCAGTCAGGTTCTTGGGAGGGTTTACTGCATACTGAGTAGCTTCCTCCTTGAGTATTTCTATCTGCCTGGTCAATGCTATTAGAGACCACTCTCGTTCTCCAGCTAACACATCAGCCATTCGGCTATCTATACCTTTGGAGAACATACTGCCATCTAGAATACTGTCTGAAATTAGATTCTTACCCGCTTCGCTTACCTCAGTTGCTTGACGAAGTATCTTGCTGATGTCCTGACGAATAAGTCTCCGCTCCATATCGAGAATATCTATCTTGGCCTGTCTCCTAATACTCTCAGGACCTCTAAAAGATAGTTCAGTTATCATCTTATCTATATCTTTAGTATCGGACGGGGAGAACCGACGAATAGCACTGAGTTTAGAGAAGTGTCTATCTGCCACTTCCTTTATCATTCTAGTTTCGGCAGGGGCTATCTCTGCAATAGCCTTGAGAAACTGGACTTGATAATTGTATGTTACCTGCAGAGCATTCAGCTCCGCAAACATATCGTACTGACTCTGGAAGCTACCTACCCTTATCACTTTTCCGTGAATATTCATATTTATACCAGGAGACTTACCACCGACAAAAGGTATCCAGTCAGGTAGTACTACATTCTTGGTTATGAATGGAATTACACCACCCTCAAATACTGCTGTTTGGCCAGTCTTAGGGTCAATCATAGCCTGAGCTAGTCTTCTCTCCTCCCCTCTAGCAAAGAGTTCTATATCGTAGGGGAGATTAGAGAGGCCACCTAGAATCTCTCTCGTATGCTGTATACCTCCCCAACTATTAGGATACATAAACTCTCCGCCACCCAGGAAGCCTCTATACATATTCTCAATAAAGTTACCAGGGCCAAAGTTGGCAAAGAGCAGATTCCACCTTGCCAAAGGCATCACAAACTTGCGTTCCAGAGCAACTAGTCGAGTCCAGTACAGTGCCTGGTCTGCAACTCTAGAGACCCAGGATACAGATTGTCCTACCTGAGCCATATGCTGATGTATAGGACTGCGAAGATTCCCATAGCGAACAGATTGTAGATGGTCAAAGAGATTTATAAACACTTCCTTGGTAGTACTACCCTTTGCCATACCTATAGCATCCTGGATAGTTTTGTCCTTAAAGGAAGTTAGACGAGTAGATAGCTTTCCCATTGCATCATCTGTAGCCTCTACAGCTAAATCTGATAGTATCTCTCCGGTAGCTTGCCTGACTCCTTTGCCGCTAAACATATCAGCTACAATCTTGTTGAGTCTGCCTAACCTTGCAGTATCGAACTCTAGTTCAGCTATGCCTTTAGTGAGCTTGATAAAAGCCTCGCTGTCCAGATATGGATATTCCAGTAGCCTACTACCTACTCTAACCATAAGGTCATTGCCTTCTGCGGGACGTTCTACCATCTCCCTTACTGATGCCTCTACAGTATCTATGATATTCTTGCGTGTTAGACCTTTAGGAGTGCCAATGTTAGGAAATCTACGACCCATAAGACCCATAAACTCACTCATACTACCACGAGCGAAATCTCGACTCATAGTAGTTAGAGTCTTCGGTATCTCGTATCTAGCAGTAGCAGAGCCGGTTTTGAGAGCTTGCAGAGCCCAGGAGGTGCCCTTAAGAGGAGTTACTAATACCTCCTTACCTGCCTTGAATACTGCATCTGCACCATGCACATAGCCAGACTCGAAGGCTTGAGCAAGAGGCCCTACCCTAGCTCCTACATCCTTCATGCCTAACCGAGTAAGACCTGAGCCTAGTTTCTTGCCAATCCCAGGTAGTAGACCGATACCCATATAGCTAGTAGGGTCAAAAGCACTCTCAGTAATGAATCTTAGCCAGCCAGGCATTGAGGTCTCAGTCATAGCTTTGGCATATGCTGACCAGCTAGACTCACCCATAGACCTATAGTAGGTATATTTATTCTCCACTTCAGCTGCTATAGTATCTTCAGATGTCTTGAATACTCTATGAACTCCTACTATAGCAGCAGCAGCGAGAGGTATAGGCAGTATCTTGAAGTACTTATCCACCACTAGTGAAGTAGCCATAAAAGGCTGAATGAGAGCTAATTTGGCGAACTCAGCGGGAGTAGGCTCGGGAGCATCAGCAGCTATCATACCTGCCCTCAGCAGGTTCATACGGTTAAGCTCCACAGTCCACAGTGCAGTTTGTTCCCGAAGGAAGCTATCTATCCTTTTGCGCTCATCTCCCTCCATTTGCACCCTGCCTAGAAGCTCTCTTGCATCATCAGTAGTCATACCTTCAGGAAGTTTGCCTATATCCGGCCTGAAAGCCTTAGAGATTTCGTCTACTGTAAGATTATGAACTGCCCTCATTTGTAGTTTAGGTTTGGCTAGACCTTCCTCCAGTATCTTCTTCTGCGCAGATAGTAAATCTCCATCATAGCCTTCGGGAAGGACATTAGTTAGATGTTTCATGCTGTTGAAGGTTTTGTCTAACCAAGCAATGTCAGAGGCTTGCATCTGGTCATTGAAGATATAGTTTAGAACATCATCAGGCTTAGTAATGCTAAATGTAGAACTAGCGAGATAGCCAGGCAGGAGACCCATAACTCTCTGCTTCCACACGGTGCTTTTCAGTTGCTGAGTACTCAGTTCTACAGCCTGATTAGCCTCTGCTATTTCTGCCTCACGTCTGGCCTTCTGTACGGGTAGTAGTGGTGGTATATCAAAGCCAGCATAGGCAGGAAAGGTTGTAGGAGAGCCGAATCTGAATCGGAGAGGAGATGTAATCTCACTTTGACGCCGACGAGATTCTTGCAACTGCTTTTCTACTTGGTACTGCTGAATACCCAGAGCCTGTAGTTCCTGCTCATAGCCAGGATAACGCTTTGGAGGTTTAGTGGGAGGCGATAGAGTAGGTCTAGCTTCGGGAATCGTTGGCTGAACCATAGAATTCTCCTACATTGTGAATAAAATCACGGGTGTAGCTGAGTATGGACATCCCTGTCATCTCGGCTGCTGCGTTCCAGGAGGTAAAGGCAGCCTCTGCGGTAGTGCTTCAGGTCTACCCATACCAGGCACTATGCCTCCTTGCTCAGGCTGTTCTGCGGCCCCACCTAGTTGAGCCTCCGCAGCCATCGCAGCCATATCATACAGTCTCGCAGACTCCTCATCTCCAATATCTGAACTACGAAGGTAGGCAGCCTGCTGACGATAGTAGAGTACCAAGGCTATTACTGTATTAGTGGGATGAAGCTCGGCCATATCAACTCTAACCTGTGCTCGCTCCTTCATCCTGTCCCTAATATCAGGAAATAGTTTGCCAATGACATAGCTGTAGCTCAGACGGAAATTAGGGTCTAGCATTCTAGCTACAGTAGCCCGCTGCACCAGGTCGCCAGGTATCTCGACCTCATAGTTTGCAGATACGAGAATATCAGGAGGTAGATTGTCTGGTAGTTTCCAGTTGTAAGGCTCTACTCCCCGCTCCTTAATATCTGCCAGCCAGTCATTGTCCATGTCCTCGTTCAGAGCAATAAGAGCCTGATGAAAAGGCTTTATTACCTGGTTAGCTGAGGCAGCTATCTGACTCATCACATAGGCAGTAAGTCCTCCCTGGACACTACCGAACATAGACCAGCTAACTCCTCCTCTTTGCATCATAGCTTCCAGGTCTAGTTGAGTGCTCCTTAGCTCCAGAGGTATAGGAGGTGCTCCGATGACATCTACAGAATCATCAGGCCCGCCCCTCCATATAGTGCCTCTGCCAAAGGTATTTTCGGGACGGACTATTGCTTTGCCACTTCTGCTACGCTCAAAGATTCTAGGTTGAGCAGTATCTCGCAGTAGTTGCAGACTGAAAGACCACCATTTGTTCCATGTGCGGTAGATATGCTCGTTGGTAGCAACAATACTCTGACCTATCTCCTCTTTCCACCGCTCGGATGAGGAAGTTACACCAGCATTGAAAGATGTGGTGCTAAGTTCGGAACCCTCAGTTAGCGCACCCATATCAGGCAGACCGCCTACTGGCGCTATATAGATAGGCCAATGGCGGAAACCAGTCGGCTCGAACTTCATTAGTTTGCTATCCATAACTACTGCATTATAGATAATGGAGTTGAAGGGAAAGATAGGAGACATATCTGACCACCAGTAGTCGTATACTTTGACACTCTTTGACGGTGCAGGTATAGTCCAGCCATTATGCTGACATAGACTCATTGCCTGCTTGCCAGACATGGTGAAGATATGAGCTACTTCAGATAGACCTGCATCTCCATCCCACATAGGAAATACCTCTGCTGGGTTCCAGATATCTACATAGACTCTCGTGCCGTCATCAGCAACTATACTGAACTCGCTATACCAGCCGGTAGAGAGCATAAAGCCTATTCTTGTGCGGTTAAAGCTCTGGCGAGGATTAGACCTACGGAAGGTTCTGAAAACGTCCTTCCAGGCTTTAGATAGGAAGTCGCCGACAGAGGCAACAGAAGCAGTTAGCTCCAGGTCTGCAAGATTATACTCTTCTATCCTATGCGAAATCTCTACATCAAGTAGATGCAGAACCAAGTTATACATAGCTCTAGGGTCATTTCCAACAAACGACTCCATCTTATCTGTCTTGAGTTCATCTACTGACTCAATTAGAGAATACCAAGAACGCATCTTGCGATTGCGAGGCTGCCAGAATCTGCTCAACTCTGAGCATCTGGCAATTACTGTTGTAGCATTCCTATCCATTATCAGCTCCTCGGTACAGATGTGCTTGCCTGTGGCAGCTCGGACACAGAGCAATCAGATTGCTGTCTATATTCTCTCCATCATCCTGTAGAGGCTTAATATGGTGGATACTGGCCTTAGCTGGAGGCAGAAGGGACTTACCACAATGTTGACAGCAGCAGTTAGCCTTTCTAATAGCAAAGTCTCTAAGAACCTCCCACTGCATATTGCCAGTTCTGTAGGCCGCAATATGGCACTTTTCAGAACAGTAGACAGTGTTAGCAGTTGGAGTAGAGCACACTTTACAGCTTGTCATATACGCATATCCTAATCTGAGTACTTGCTAGGGATAATCATGTTCTATCATCCTCTTCCCCAAGAGTCGTTCCAGCCATAGCTACCAACAAAGCCTCGCTGTACTGGTTGGGCAGTTCTACAGACAATGCCAATAGCTCCACAGTCATGATGGTCATCTGCGCCTACTACCAGTATTCCACTCTTCATCATGCTATTTCTACGAATATTCTTCAGTTGAGACCAGAATCTAATATCCTGGCAGTCTATGTATTCCAGATTGCGACTAAGCTCAGTTATCATATATGGCTTGGTAGATACATTGGTTTGCCAGCCTATAGCTCTAATTATCTTGCCAGTTCTAGTATCCTCTCGCCAGTAGAGGTCAGGATAGTCTCGGAGATGACTAACTATATCTAGATTATCCTCAGGAGCTAAAACACCTCCATTGTAGTAGTGGCCTACTTCCTTCATAAACTCCGCCATCTCCCACTCGTCATAGAAGCCAGCCAAGGTTGCACAGTGCTGCATAATAGGAGGTATCTCCTGGCCTTCGCTGCTTCTGTAGCCTTCTGTAAATGTCCATACATGACCTACAGATTCCGAAGTCTTGCCCTTGCCTGGGTCTATAGGGAGAACATACCCTTTGCCATCTTCCCTATCATGCCAGATATCTAAAGTAGCACTTGTGCCATTCTTGGCGTTTACTATGTTCTTCTGTATAGGAGCAGGAAGACAGTGGCGAATCTTGTCTGCTATGATATCTATATTGTAAGCCTGGTCTCCAGCCACCTGAAAGCACGACTCATCATCTTCGGGAAATTCCTGCTCGAAGATGAAAGCGGTCTGGCCTGTGCGATGTAGACTAGCCATCTCAGCTTTCTTGTATCTTCTCCAGCGCAGCTTAGCCATAGAAGTGAGGTCATCAAAGTTCCACTTTCTGAGCAGAAGTGTCTCGTCAGGTTGAAGATTAGGTAGCGGGTCTTGGTCATCTCCAGGAAGAGAGAAAATGTCATCTGCGAGCATCATGTACTCAGGATGGATAAACCAGGGATAGAAGTGAGGCTTATAGACCGATTTGCCTAGCTCCCTACCCTCTTTAGCTGCTCGGTAAATGTCGCAGAATGGATTATCTTCACCGTTGGCCGTGCTACCTATACGTAATTTAGTGCTAGGAAGTAGAGGTACTCTCTGTACTGCAGATGCCATGATAGTTTCGTGGGAGCCTGGAGGCCAGAAGGCATACTCGTCTAGAAGTAGATTATGTATTGCTTCTCCTCTACCAAGTTCATAACCTCTTGCAGAGAAGATATACATAGTAGAGTAGAAGTTCGTATCCTTATTCTCCCAACTCAGCTCCGTAGCACTTCTGTGGTCGAGTTTGGGTATAGTGGGTATCTTCCTTAGTAGGCTCTGATGAAACCTCTTAGCCTTCAGGATTTGCCTCTGGGCTGAGAACTCATCATAGCTAATTATGACAGATACTGTGCCATTGATAGTTATGTTATCCAGGTAGAAGTCTCCTACTACTATGGAGGTGAAACCTACCTGCCCAGGCTTAACATATACATCTCGAGGACCAGAGTTGGTCAGAACATCTATCTGAATAGAGTTAGGAGATAGGGGAACTCGCTGGCGATTCTTGTTCTCTATTTCTAGCAAGCTAGAAATTGTTACGCTACGATTAGAGAAGAGAGCTTTCATAGCCTGCTCACGAGTGATAGTGGGTAATGCTACTGATGCCATATTTATATACCTTTAGCTACCTCAGCCTATTAGAGTATCTCTCACGCCAGTATGAGTCTTACCTCTACGTTTATAGAGAGCTGCTCTACCTCTCTCTCTATACCGGAGCAACCCACTTCAGTTTACACCATAATGGCTGGGCTATTCTGATGGAGCACGCCCCCCAACCACTCCTCTCCCCACCCACCCTAGCTGCTTACCGCCTAATATCCCCTCTGTACCCTGTACCCTCTGTACCCT
>ERZ1292632.1849-Hain-H43-01um-R2-1849-length-19239-cov-4_pt2 | contig 16048 bp, 11 predicted proteins | sample MGYA00564407_ERZ1292632 | MGnify/ENA primary metagenome ERZ1292632 (study PRJEB36523, sample SAMEA6512637) | groundwater metagenome | collected 2019-01-08 | study: AquaDiva: Metagenomics assemblies of 32 groundwater samples | reverse complement strand
GGCGACCAGTTACGCGGCCTACATCAGCGCGGCGACTGGCGAGGCGCTGTACGTGGCAGTCGGTATCGCCAAGTTCGCCGAGACGGTGAACCTGGATACGGGCATTACCTTCACCACGTCCGGGGCGATCATCAGCGAAGACGCGACCAACACGAACTGGAACGCTGGCGCGGCCAACGAGGCGCTGAACTTCGGGCCGACTACGGCAATGGATGTGGTCATGCACGGAGCGGGTGCGGGCAAAGATTTGTTCTTTGACGCGAGCGGTTCGCAACTCTACGTCGGCGCGACGGTGGGCGCCGGCCAGCGGGCAGGGACCGTGGGCGATTCCTGCATCAACATTTTCAACGGCGTGGCTGCACCGGCGGGCGCGCTGGCAAACGCTACCACGCTGTACACCGAAGGCGGCGAATTGAAGGTGCTGGACGCCACCGGGAACAGCACGACGCTATCGCCGCACGAAACGGTGGATGGCAAGATCGGCGCCGACTGGACGTTCCACAGCGTCAACACCGTGAGCGGCAAGATGCTGCACATCGAGGTCGAGAAGTTGCTCAAGGCGCTGGCGGCTCAAGACCCGGCATTGGCGCAATACATCGTCGAGAAGTAACGCTTACAACCCGGGGGCGGAGATTGGCTCCGCCCCCACAAGTGCAACGCGGGCGCAGGAGAACGGCCATGAAGTTGAGTAATCGGAGGGTGTTACACCTTAACGCCATCATGCAAACGTTGGCGGTGTTGGAGCGGTCGGGCGGCGTATTCAAACTCGACGGGCTGACCAGATTGAAGCTGGTGCGCAACGCGAACCGGCTGGAGGATGCTGTCAAGGCACTTGCGGCGGTAGAGAAGGCGCTGGTCACGCAGGCTAGGGGCAGCAAGACGGACGCGGAGATTACCGAGGCCGACAATGTGGCGTTCCGGGCCGAATGGGCCAAGGTGCTGGACGATGAGACGGAGGTACTACTGGCTCCCGTCAAGGTGTCGGCGCTGAACCTGACCGCCAACGGTCTGCCGCAAGACCTGTTGAAGATCACGGAACTCGTGATGGACGACATGCCGGAGGACTTGGATGCTCTACCGGCGCCACCGGCGCCGCGCGTGGACGAGGTGAAGGCGGAACGCGATGCGGCGGGGAAGGCGTAATGCCGTGCCGAAGAAGTCCATCCTTAATATCGCCTATCCGGCTGCGGGACTGCATCGGGGGGCTGGCTACCAGACGCAGCCCCCCTACACTACGCCCGACGTCCTGAACGTCCGGCCACGCGAAACGCTCAAGGGGCGCGAGCGCGGCGGGTCGCGCCCAGGGCTGGTCAAGGCGTACAATACCATACTCGGCAGCGGCAATCCGGTACGGATGCTGGGTTCTATCGCATACCTGAACCCGGACGCACTGACTATCGCCAGCGACCAGTTCGAGGGGGCAGCGCTGTCAAGTACACTGTGGTCTGCCGCGACCTGGATTGACGCGAGCCTGCCCAGCATCCTGCCCGACAGCCTATCCGTGTCCTACAACATGGCGCAGGGTGCCGTGCGGACGGCCCTGCCGAACTTCGACACAACGCTGCCGTATGAGATAGACGTGTGGGTCGCGCCCTACAACGGCAGCCACAACGGCAAGTACCAGATTTTCGGCGGGATGAACAACACGACGCCGGTAGCGACCACTGACGGGTTTGTGGCCGAGTTGGTCATGGAGGACGCGACGGGCGCGTACAGCGGCACGTTGAAGGTGTACATCGCCGGCGGCGTCACGTCCTACGCGCTCACGAGCGGCACAACGACTCTGCCAATGGCGGGCTGGTTCTCGGTGATGTACACCCCGTCAACCAGGACCGCCGTGGTGTCATGGTGTGGCGTGACGTTGTTAAGTCAGGTCTGCGCATTCGGCGGCGGCGGTAGCGCGATGGTCGGCACGCGGGTCGGCTTCGGCCTGAACTGCACCGTGGCTGGCGGACTCGCGTTGGTGGACGAGTTCCGCGTCCAGTACGCGACAAACGCGAAGATTCAAACGCTCGTCCGCCCCATTGTGGCCAGCAGCAACGGACTGCTCTACAAGGAGTCTTTCGCCGGAACAATGGCGCAGGTGAGCACCACTCAGACCTTGGCCGGCGACCGCCAGTTGCAGTGCGCCGAACACGGGATGAAGCTGTACATCGCCGATCATGGCAACCCGCGCGGCACCGGCACGACGGGCACCGTGACGACCCTTGTGCTGGACGACGCCGCGGTATCGTCGTGGAACGCCCTGGGCATTGATTCCGACGACGACGTGGTGGTAATCAGCGCGGCAACGGGCGCGGGCACAACGCTGGGAACGTTTACGATACTGGGCGTACACAATACCAACGGCGTGACGATGCAGGCCACGAGCGGCGTCACCCCGGCCGATAGCACGAACACGGTTTGGCGCATTGAGCGGGCGCCGAAAGTCTACGACCCGGTCGCGGGCACGCTTACCCTTTGGGTAGCTGCAAGCGGTAAAGGGCAAGTCCCTACCGGGTGCCCGCTCTTCACAATCTGGCGCGACAGGCCCGTGTTCGCCGGCGCCCCCGTGGCGCCCTACGTGTGGTATGCCGGCCGCCAAGGCGTCACGGCAAGCACCAACCTTCTGGACGACTTCTACTACGGAGACCTGGAAAGCGACGGCGGGCGCGCGGTGGCCGGAACAAACGTTGATTCCGGGTCGTTGGCGGACGAGATAACCGCCCTGGCCCCGTGGTCGGACGACTACCTGCTGTTCGGTTGCCCCAAGAGTCTGTGGGTGCTGCGTGGCGATCCGGCCTATGGCGGGATGATTACGAACCTGTCGTACCACGCGGGCATTGCGGATAAGCGGGCGTGGTGCTTCGGCCCGGCGGGGGAGTTCGTTTTCCTGTCGTGGGACGGCCTGTACATGATGGCGCCGGGCGCCAGCACGTACCCGGTCTGCGTGTCCACGACGATACCGCGCGAGTTGCAGAACATTGACCGCGCAACGACGACGGTCAACTTGGCCTACGACGCGCGGGACCGGGGCGTGCACATCTTCCTATCGCCGGGCGCGGGCGATCAGCAGTTGCATTGGTGGTTTGACTTGGCGGGGCGCGGATTCTGGCCCGTGCGCATCCCGTCGGCCAATGACCCGTTCTGCGCGTTCGAGTATGCGGCGGCAGCAGCGTCCAATTCGTGCGTGCTCATGGGCGGTCGCAATGGCGTCATTACGCGGTTTCACCCTGCACAAGAAAATGACGACGGAACCGCCATCAGTTCCTACGTGCTGCTTGGCCCCATACGCCTTGGCAGCGACTACCACGACGGCTTGGTCAACGAGATACTCACGGTGCTGGGCAAGAACAGCGCGGGCCTGACGGCATCGGTGCACGTGGCCGACACTGCCGAGGCGGCGGTTGACGCGGCGGCGAGAGAGTCCAAGACGCTGACGGCGGGGCTTAACTACACGTGGCGTCCGAGGGCGCGCGGCGGGGCCATGTGCATCAAACTGACTGGTCTGGCGGCGAGTCGCGCGTGGGCGTGCGAACGGGTGACGGCGGTTCTGGAACGGCTGGGAAAGCAGAGGAAACTCTAGCATGGCCCAGCTGCCAACCCACGTCGGCGTAAACTCCTCGGATGAGATTCGGCGCACTTTTGCGAAGCTCTTGAGGGACTTTACGGGGCATACGCACGACGCGGCGGACATCGTTTCCGGCGAGATAGATGTTGCGCGTGGCGGCACGAACATCGCATCCTATGCGGTCGGGGACGTGCTCTACGCGAGCGGCGCAACCACGCTGGCGAAGCTGCCCATTGGTACGGCGGGGTATGTTCTGACGGCAGGGGCAACGATACCTTCGTGGGCAGTCATCCCGACGCAGACGAGCGCGCTACTCAGCGCCACGCACACGGACACGACGGCTGCGGCGGTCGTGCGTGGAGACATCATCACCGGGCAGGGTGCTTCCCCTACGTGGACGCGGCTGGCCAAGGGCACGCAATACCAAGTGTTGACGGGCGGCGCGTCCGAGCCAGCATGGAGCACGGTGGCGCTGAATCAGGCGACTGCAATCAGCGGCACGCTGCCCGTTGGCAACGGCGGAACGGGACAGACCACGGCGCAACTCGCCATGAACGCCCTGGCTGGGGCGGTCACGAGCACCTACTATCTGCGCGGCAACGGTACGAACGTCGTCATGGCCGCGCTGCAAGCTGCGGACATCACGGGGACGGTGCCCGTTGGCAACGGCGGAACGGGAGCGGCAACGGCGACGAACAACTATCTATTCGCTGGGCCGGCGACGGCGCCGGCTGCTGCGCCCAGCTTCCGCGCCCTAGTGACTGCCGACCTCGGCACGACGCTGGAACCGCGATTCTCCAAAATTGGCCTTGCCATAGCAGTTGACGCCTCGGCATTGCTGACATCGAGCGGCAACCAGCGGTTCAACTCGACTGGCTCGAATATCTACACATTGCCCGCGTCCAGCGCGTCGGCCAGTGCGCTTGGACTGGCCGCCGGCGCGATAACGACAAACAGTAATGGTGCGAGCATCCTCTTGTCGTCAACGTCAGTGGATGACGGCGCGGACGGCACGATCTACATGTACACGAATCAGGCTGGCGTAGGCGCGGGCGAGCGCGTGCAGATCACGCCGGCAGGCCTCGTGGGCCTGGGCATGACGCCGACGTACAAGCTGGACGTGAACGGGCAGGTGCGCGTGGTCGGAGCGGCAGGTACGGCCGGCACGGACACGAGCGCGTTTGCTGATACATGGGTAGACACGGGACTCCGGTTCACGTATGGCGGCCAAACCTACTTGATAGGAGCGTACATTCGGGAAGCCGACTTTACCGGGGACGCCACCGCCGTCTTCCACGCGCGGAGGATCACGTAATGAGCTACGTCTACACGGCGAAGACGCCGGCGACCGCGACGCAGACGACGCCTACCGGCTGGTGGCCGGGCTGGACGTTCCCGAGCACGTTTGGGAGCTACGACCCGTGGCCCCCGGCGTGGCCCATGGCGACGACGGCGTACACGCTGTCAGTGACGATACCGGCGGACATCACTGCGGGCGCGACGGTGGCGACCGTGGCGCGCATTCTCAAGGCCGGGGTGGACACTGCGGACCTGAACCTGCACCTCATTTCTATCCAGTACACTCGTGCCGACACCGGGGCCATTGTTCAGTGCAAGAAGACTGCGGGCGGGTCGTGGGCGAACGGCATCACGTATCAGGCGACGAACTACACGGGCGCGCGGTACGGCGTCTCGCAGTCAATCTATGTGAACACGACGGGCCTTGAGGGCGTGGTGCTGGTGTGCACGGCGACGATTGTGAGCGTGTCGCCGGTAGTGACGGGGGGCGCCAGCGGGACGATTACGGGAGCGTCGGACGTTACATACGCATTCAATCTGGGGTACCACTGGACGGGACAGGGGGTGACATGGCCCACCCTGACTATTCAGAGCATAACAACGACGACCGGTTACACCAATGCCGCCAAATCTATCTACGGCTCTGGTGCCTTTGACCGCGTTCGCGGATACTCGGGGTTCTCCCCAGCAGTACCGATACCGGCAACTACGATAACCGGCGCCGTGTTGAACGCGGACTGGGTGAACAAGGATACGACGCTTGAGGACTTTATCAGCCTCGACATCTACCTTGCGGCAGATGGAGCGTCGCCCGTGACATTGGGCACGTATGACCCATCCGGTCTTTCCCTACTGGCTTCGGTTGCCTCTGGCGCACTTGCCGCAGGCGTTCCAGTCTCAATAGCATTGAACGTGGCGACGCTCAACGCCAACGCAGGCAAAACGATGCACATACTCATGGTAACATCCGTTGAGGCTGCGGCGGGCGGCGTGAGTAGCGCCCCAGACTATCAATCTTCGGGTATGTTACTTGGAACGCTCTCTACGCCGTGGGCAATAGTGCTGTCATTCTGAGGAAGGAAGTGTTGCATGGCGAACATGGGGCAGGCGGAACGAGACCGGTACAACATCAAGCGCGGCGGCACGGCTGGATTGCCGTACCTCATCAAGGTGGGCGAGACGCCAGCCGCCGCCAAGACGCGGTTCGACACGGCGCAAGCGGGCACGCCAGCTAACGCCGGCGTTGCTGCCGTGCCGACAACCGGCACCGCCGCCAACGCGCCGGGTATCTACACGCCGCCGACGCTGCCCGGCGCGGCCGAGAGCGCCATACCCGCGACCTTCACGCCCGAAGCGTTCCTCAAGTCTTGGCAGACGCAGTACGACAAGGCGAACGCCGCCAACGAGACGCGCTACAAGGATATCCTGGGCGGCTACGGGCAGCTTGCGAATCAGTACGGGCAGATGTACTCAGACCAGTCGCTTGCGAATCAGCAGGCCGCAGACCAGATCAACCAAGGCTATAAGGCGCGGTACGACCGTGGCCTTGCAAATCTGGAAGGCGCGGGCGTGCAGGCAATGTCTGATATCCGGCAGCAGTACGGTGCCACCGGCGCGAACGTGCAGCAGAACCTTCGCAACCGGGGCATGGCCGGGACCACCATCGCGCCCACGATGCAGTTGGGCGTGCAGCGCGAGCAGCTTGCCACCGAGGGGCGGCTGAACGAGCAGTTGCGCAAGGAGCGGCTGGCGGTTGATTCCGGCCTGTCCGGTGACAGTCTGGCCGCGTACCAGCAGCAGAACGCGATGCGGGCGGGCTTGGCGGGCACCTACGCGCAGGGGTTGACCGGCATCGGACAGAACACGCTGAACTTCAAGGAACGGCGCGAGGACGTTGTGCCCGACTTCGGCACCTACGCCAGTCTGGCGATGAAACTGGGTCAGGGCGGGCTTGGCGCGGGCGGCGGCGGTGGGTCCATTACCACCATCGGGCCGGGTGGCAACAAGGCACCGAACTTCAACCACTTTGACCGGGTGAATGAAAATACCTGGAACCGGTACACACCGGAACGCACGCCGTCATGGATTACGCCCGCTGGTTCCGGCATGGCTGGCGGGAGCATCGGCGGGACGGGCGGGGCTGGTGGGGGCGTCAGCGGCAAGGGCGACCTTGGCCTTGGCAACACGATGTACGGCGGCAACCCCACGGCATCCTTGGGCGGGGGCGGACTCAGCGATTACGACTACTTCGGCGGCGAAGAGGGCGGCTGGGATTTCGATGCCGGTAGCCGGGGCGCCGCAAGCCGTTCCGTTCCGCGCCCGATTCCGTTGGTCAGGCCGAAGCCAAAGGTGAGACTGCCGCTCATGTACGGCACATACGGGAGGTAGCATGGGCATTCGAGTTGTCTACGGTCCAGCGCCCGCGCTCGCGGGACAGGCCGCGCTACTTGCCGGCCTGGGCGACTACAGGAAGTGGCTGTTCGAGCAGCAGCAGCAGCAGAACGCGCAGCGGGGCAGCGAAGCGATCCGCTGGGCACAGTTGCAGCAAGAGCAGGATAACGCCGAAGCGCAACGTTCATTCACGGCAGAGCGCGACCAGTTCCAGGCTGACCAGCAGGTGAATCGCGACACGTGGAATGCCACGACAGACCTTGAAAAGATGAAGTTGCAGCAGGACTTTACGGAAGACCAGCGGCTACGCTCCCAGGAGTTCCAGGGCGAACAGCCCATGCGGCAGCAGCGGGCCGAGGAATGGCAGTACACCGAGCAGCAGAAACAAAAACTGAACCAACTTGCGGAGTACGAGGCGACGATCAATCAGCAGGTATCCAGTGGAGAGTTGTCCCAGGCGGACGGCCGGGCCGCGTTGCAGACCCTACAAGCGCACCGGGCGGGCATTGCACCGCAGGCAATGCCGTGGCTCAAACAGGCAGCCCGTCCCGAGGGCACGCGCGAGGGCGATGTCGGGGTTCTCACGGACGCAGACGGAAACGATGTGCCCTACAAGATCATCAACGGCAAGGCAGTCTTCCCGCCGCAGCGTAAACAGGACAACACCGCCGGCAAGCTGGAAGAGAAGCGCAACGAGTTCATCCTCAAACAGACGCAAGCGCTCTTTCAGGCAGACCAAGATACTGGAACACCGCGGTACGAGAGTGTTACAGACGCCCTGGACGACGCTGCGGCGCTGTACGACACACTGGCACGCCGCAAAGCAAAGGCGCGAAACGCCGCGCGAATGAACGAAGCAGACAGTAAGGCATACGACCAGTGGCAGGCAGGCCAGACGCAGCAGCCGGGGCAACCCCCGCCGCCGGCCCCGTCCGCGCCAATAGACGCAGCCGCGCCGCAGCAGCCGCTGCCCCCGCCGCCTTCGCCTGAACGCCCCGTCCTACCCGCCGCGCCGCAACCGACAGCCGCAGAGGCCGACGCGCGCACGCGAGCATGGAACGAAGCGACCGCACACGGGCTGGAAGGCTGGGAGCGGCAGGAGTACGTGCTGGAGCGCTTGCGTAATCCTGCATTCGTGGGCGGCGGTGCAATGCCGCAGCAGCCAGCGCCGTCATTCGTGCAACTGGCGCTACCGGGAGAAGCGCAAGCACCAGCAGCGCCGCCGCAAACGCAAACCGTGCGGATACAGAACGACGCGGAATGGAAGGCGTTACCGCCAGGTACGCGATTCATCGGCCCTGACGGTATTCTGAGGGTAAAGTAATGGCCGAAGCGCCGTTGTGGATGCAGTCCCCGCCAGTCGCGGACGCAGCAGAAACGACGCCCGCGTGGGCCACGTCGCCGATAGTGACCCCCGACGCGCAACCCTCTGCCCTGGACATGCTGCGCGAAGCGGCGGACGTGCGGCTCCCGGATGCGGTGCAACTTGACGTTCCACAAACAGACGCTCAGAATGTTTTGGAGTCGGCACAAGGCATTATGGCGCCGCCCCCGCCGCCCAACCCCGAGGTTGCCCGCGCCGCCGCAAAATTCGCAGCCGTGCCGCCGTGGTTGCGCGACATGTACGCCGGATTCGTCATTGGTGGCGCCGAGTTGGTAAGCGCGGGCGCCAACGTGATGTCGGGTCTTGGCCGCCCCGGACGATACCTTAGCGGAAAGCCAGAGGGGGGCGACCCGTTTGAACTAATGGCCGCCAAGGCCCACGAGGACGCGAAGGCGTGGGGCGAGGCCGTAAGCCAAGTGAACGCCGCCGAAGGTGTTGGTTCGACCGGGCAGACCGTGCGCCGAGTCGTTGGTTCTATCATACCTATGGCGGCGAAGATCGGTACTGGTGCGGCAATCCCCATCTTCGGAGCGGAGACGTGGAACAGCGCGCGACGCGACGCGCTGGCACAGGGCGCGTCAGAAAGGACGGCCAACCTGACCGCAGCCCCTAAAGCCGCCTTGGCGATGTTGGGCGGGCACGTGTTGAGTAAGATTCCGGGGCTGGGGCAGGGCGCCGCAGTGCCAGCCGCGTCTATCGGAGAGGCCATCAAGAAGTTCATCGCCGGGGGCAGCAAGGACGCCGCGGTGCTGGGTTCTCTGAACATCGCCAACATCGCCATTGACAAGTTTGCCGGGCTGAACGATCAGCCCGTGACGATGGACATGGCAGAGCAGATAGCACTTGAGTCGTCGCTGACGGCGTTTGGCTTGCGCGGGTTTGGCGTGGTGTTCAACAAAGTCGGCGGCGTGGATGCAGTGGTCCCGCCGCTTCTGGCCGACCCGGAGACGAGGGCGGCACTGGCGGCTAAACCGCCGGGCGCTCCGGTCAGTCGCGCCGAAGTGCCGGACGGTACGCCACGAATGCCCGAGAATGTGCGGGCGGTGCTACCGGACGTGGCGCGGATGCTGTCAGGAAAACGGGAGGTGCCGAATGCCAGTGGCAATGGAGCGGGCGTTGAAGCGGGAGGCGTCAAAGAAGCTGGGGTGGTCGGAGGCGCGCCGGTCGAGTTACGTCTACGGGGCGATGCGCAAGAACGGGTGGAAGCCGCGTCGGGAGCGGGCGAGGTAGCGCTGCCGCGTGATCTTGCCGGAGCGAAGCCAGCATACGGCTATGGCAGCAAACAGTTCACGCTGCGATTCGAGAGTGACCTGGACAAAGCGGCGTACATCCTGGCCCAGCCAAAGCGCTCGAAGGCTGACCAGCGTTACCTCCAATGGTTCATGGCAAAGACCGGAGCTACTGAGGAGCAGGCGCGTCAAGCGGGTCAACAGGTGCGCGGCATAATCAAGGGGATGGCCAGGGACGCCCAGCCGGGCGAGTTAGTCGTTCTGGCTGCGCCGCCAGACTTGCGCGCGCAGCACAAACTGGCGGGCGAGGCGATGCTGGCAGAGGACATGCGCCGCGCCGCCGAGCCGCCCCGCGCGCCGCCGCCAAGCGAGCCGCCTTTGCCACCGAGCGAACCACCGCGGGACGGGGCGATACCAGTACCGCCGGCTCCGGAACAGCGTCCATTCGGCAGACCGGAACTTGCCAATAAGGGAACGGAGGCGCCGCAACGCACACTGGTAGACCTGACCGATGAAGGCATGGTTCGCCGAGGCGTGCTTGAAGGCGACAGGATTGTGGTGGACCAGGTGCGCAAGGCCGCGCAAGCGGACATTGCAGCAAGTGGTCCTGATGCGGCAGTGGTGCGGCTTAACAAGTTGCCCGTGGATGCGTGGACCACGAAGGACAACCTGGCCTTTGAGGAATTGCTGAATACGTGGGGCCGCGAGGCTATCGCCAAAGCCGACCCAAAGCGCATGGACGCGCTGGTTGAACTGTCCGAGAACTACCGACGTGGCGGAACCAAACAAGCGCAGGCGTTGCAGTCCCGCCGCGACCGCGTTATGGGACCGGCAGAGCGACTATCGCTGGCACTCTTTGAGTTGCCCGAGTACATGAAGGCACGCGAGGCGCGGGCCGACGATTCTGGTAGACCCGCCGAGGCCAAGCGCGTCCGCGATGAATGGAAGGCCAAGCTGCCTGACATCACCAAAAAGTTGAAGGAGCGTGGCGTTGACCTGTCAGACCCGACCACCTTCACAGACAACACCAAGGCGGCGACGGCGTACAAGGAGATTCACGCGCTCAAGGGCACGGTGTGGGACGCGATACACGAGTTCCAGTACGACATGATGCTGATGAACCCGACCGGCATGGCTGCGGATACCGCTGGCGGCATAGCGTACACCGCGTACCGGCGGTTGCTGGTCAAGCCAGTGGAGGCGCTGCTTGAGGGCGGGCCACGCGGCATGGCGCGCGAAGTGAAACTGGCAACGTCGTTCGACTCGATGCGTCGTGCGTGGGAGCGGGCCACACGAAACTGGATGGAGACGCAGCGCACGGAGTTGCCGTCGCTTGAAGTAGAGGCTGGCCGCAAGGGGACCATCGGCGCCGATACCCTGCACCACGGCATCGGCGGAAAGCCTGGGCGCGCACTACGCTGGGCAAGCACGACGCGCATGGCTAACGACGAGTTCGTGAAGTCGTTTGCCGCGCAGTACGAACTGGCGAGTATGGCTAAGCGCATCGCGGGCAAGGAAGGCTTGAAGGGAGACGCATTCGACTCCCGCGTTGACGCACTCATGGCCGACAAGACCTCGAAGGCATGGGACGAGGCTCTGTGGGAGGCCAAAGAAAGCACCTTCCAGCATGAACCGGGGCCGTGGATGAAGGCGGGCATTGACCTCGTTCGCAAGCCCGTGCCGCTCGACGCTCGCGTTTTCGGCGGCGCGCGACCGCTGACTTTCATCTTCCCGTTCCTCAAGACGCCTGCGAACATCGTCAAGACGGGTCTGCGCCTGAGTCCGCTGGGGGCGATACCCGCAGGCTGGAAGGCAATCTGGCGTACTGACCCACACTGGAAGACATATGTGGCAGAGCAGATGGTCGGCGCAACGATCATGGGGACGCTGTACGCAGCCTACGACTATTTGAAGGACAAGGTGGACTGGGACGAAGTTGGCGACAACCTGACGCCGGCTGGCAAGGCGATGTCGTACCGCACCGGCAGACAACCCCTTTCCGTTGCCGTCCCGTTGACCGATGGTGGCCGCGCGTCCTACGGGCGCATCGAGCCGCTTGCCACCACGGCACCCGCAACGCTGGCGCTCATCTACGGAGCGCGAGCACTGGCCAAGGGCGACGGCGACGGAGCCATGCGCGCGGCGAAGTACCTTGCCTCGACAGTCGAGAACAAGACGTACTTCCAATCGCTTGCCAATCTGACGATGTTCGCGTCTGACCCGACTCCTGGCGGGGCGTCCCGGTACGTCAGTCAGATCATCGGCTCCTTCTCGCCGGCGCTCCTGAAGCAGTACCAGCGCGCGACTCAGGAAACGATGCCCGAGCGCAAGGTGTGGGGCCAAGGCAAGGAGTTTGCCGAGAACGCAGCCAAGCGCCTTGGGGAGACGATGGTGGAGTCTGCCGGCACGACTGGCGTGGACCTGTGGGGCCGCGACAAGAAGCGCGCGGAAGGACCAGCCGCGTACAAGATGGTCAGCCCCGTGGACCTGCGCACCGAGGACATGACGTTGGGTGATAAGGTGTTCTTCGCGTACAACAAGACCGCGAAGAAGGACTACTACCCGCCAGAGTCCAAGCCGGACTACAAGTGGAATGGCGAGACGGTCTTCATGGACGACGCCCAATTTCGCCAGTTCCGGCAACTGGCCGGTCAGGCTGCCGACAAGGCAGTGCACCTGCTTAAGCCGTCCGTGGACGCGCCGACCGAGGACGACATTGACGCGATCAAGCACATCATCACCAAGACGCGCACAATGGCCGAGGGGCAGCTTGCGAACGAATGGCACGGCGGTATCAAGGCGGCACCGGCAGAACGCATTGCCAACGCCGTCTACACCGACATGCTCAAGTCGGCCCAGGAGTGGACAGCCAAGGACGAAAACGGCAGTCCCAAGAAGAAGATGCCGCGAGCACCCACGCCTACCCAGCGCGCCAAGGGCATGACGTTATCCGATGTCAGGGCCGAGTGGATTGCTGACAAGGAACGCGCGCTGGCGTTTCTGCGGCGGCGATAGCTTCCCCTACTTTCTCTTGCAGTTGTTCACTGTTCGTTGGTGAGGTCTGAGCAAAGCGACCCCGCGCCGCAGTTAAGCAGCGCAGGACCGCAATGCGACTGCCCGTTGGAGCCGGCCTTCGCTTAGCGTCTGCGGCTGATTTTGTCGAGTCGCCGCAGATGAACCCCGCACTCGCTGGCTCTGTTACCGCCGTCCGGTCGTCGTCGCGTACACGGCGGGAACACCGGGAGTCTTGCGAATTGACGCCCCAACTCCCAAGCGTTCAGCCAGGCGTAGAAAGGGAGTTGGAGCGAGGGGCCGTAGCCCCCATTCCTATTGGTGTTCCGTGTCGCACTTCTGGCGCCTGGCTAAGACGCTCATAGGTGAGTGTATCGCGCGACCGGAAGGTGTCAAGAAAAATCCACAACATTTTTACGCCAACTTCGCCACCGCTTCGTGCCGCATCTTGACAATCACGTCCTGCAACTGTGCCACAACCGCCTGATGGTCGCCGTGCATGTAGAGGGCCGTCGTGGCGCCCGCGTCGTGCCCCAGCGCGTGCTGAATCGCGTCTCGGCCGATACCAGCCGTGTCGGCCCAACTTGCCAGCGCGTGCCTAAACCCGTGCGCAGACATCATGGGGATGCCAGCCCGCTTGCACCGTGGCCGCAGCAGGAACCGCACGTACCCCGCCGAGATAGGCCGTCCCGGCAGCTTGCCCGTGCACCTGTGCCACACCAGCCCGTCCGGGTAGAGCGGCTGGCGCGCGACGAGTTGGCCGAGTTCGCCGACCAGCGGGATAGTCAGTTGGTTGTGGCCCTTCCTCTTAGGTATCAGCCACACGCCGCCCTTAACGTCGTCACGCCGCATGGCCGCGGCCTCGCCAATGCGGTCGCCGGTGTACAGCAGGAAGTCGAAGAGGTCGGCAATCGCCTGTTCCGATTGCCTGAGTAGCTTTGCGTACTCTCCGGGACTGAGCACGTGCCTGATGCGCTTCTCGACACGGAAGGGGTCGGTAGCGTCAACGGGGTTGGCTACCACAAGCCGCCGCTTGAAGAGCCACCGGAAAAACGAACCCACCTGTACGCGCTTGCGATTGCACGTGGCAGCCCAGCCGGGCCGGTCGTCGGCTTGGCCGGCAGCAGCAAGCCAGGCCAGCCAGCCGTCAATGTGCAGCGCCGTGACGCTTTGCAGCGCGCAACCGCATCGCTGGCGCAGATCGTCAAGCAGCGCCAACGTCCCGGCGATGTACGCCACGCCGTTCTTGCGCACGGTCAGGCGCTGCCGGTACATGTCCAGGGCGTCCTGCCACGTTACGTCAACGGGCAACCCCAGCGGTTCGCGGGATCGAGCCGCCCACTTCGAGGCCAAGAACGCAGCGGCCTCTTGTTCCGTGCCGGCGAACGCGCGCCGGCACTGCCGGCCCACGGCATCCCGCCAGACACACTGCACTTCTTTCTCGTGCAGCCAACGCCACGAACCATGCCCCGTCGCCTTCCAGTCGCTCGGGTAGCTCATTGTCAGACCCTCCACACGGAGTATTATCGGCACAACAACACCAACGATAGCGCATTTCAGCAGAATCGTCAAGTCATGGAGAAGTTTTCTTCCATAAAAGTTTTTCGCAAGATTGTTGTTGCATTCTCCTGAAACAGACGATAATACCTTTGTCAGGACTGAGGGAAGCGACCAATGGCCAGACACAGAGGCGCGGTAGACACGAAACGCCTTGCTCGCGCGGTGGACCTGTACAAGTCCGGATCAACACTCTCCGAAATCGGCAAACACCTTGGCGGAATCTCCGCGCAAACGGTCGAAGGTTATCTACTCCGGCACGCGCCCGAGGTGATCGTGGCGCGCCGGGCAGAGAAGGGGACAGCATGAGCGACTTTACACCCACCCAGCAGGCACTGTTTGACGAGCACGCCGACATGGCGCGCAACTATGCGGCGCGTCGCTCCGAGCACGCACGACTCCTGCCGGACCAGTTACAGAACGCTGCTTTGCGCGGGCTGGCCGAAGCGGTAGTAAGGTTTGATCCGACTCGCGGGGCGCGGTTCACGACGTTCGCATACCGCAGGATATGCGGGGCAATACGCGACGAGGTGCGGGAGCACAGGTGGTGGGGTCGAACAGCCCACCACGGACACAATCGCACCTTAGCGCCCGCGTTCACCCGCGACGACCAGAAGGGCGACCCATACGACCAGCGGGGCACAGACCCAGAGAACCTGTGCGGCGAACGAGCGCTGCATCTTCCGGTCCCCGACCACGCTGCGCTGGTCGAGATGCGTGACCTGTGCGCATTCCTGCTGTCTGCCGTTCCGCTGCGTTTCCGCGAGACCGTGCGGCGCCTATTGAGTCGCGAGTCCTGTGCGCAAGACGAGGCGGCGGCGCTGGGCGTGTCCGAGCAGCGCGTGTGGCAGGTGATGCGTGCATCGGTGGCGGTCATGCGCGTTCGTGCGGCGCGGCGGCAACTGGCGATCAACTGAGGACTGCACATGATGTACGCGATAACGGTCCACAAGGCGGCCAACTACTCATACACATCTACGCTCTTATATAGCACGCGCGAAGAGGTGGACCTGGCCGTCCATCAGGCCGCCGAGTACGAGGGAACGATTCGCGTAGATGTGCACGACATAACGTTGCCCGCGCCGGCGCGCTCGTTCGCGGTAACGCAGACACGACGGCTAGTAGAGACCATCATCCCGACCATAGAACCGATTGCCGCAACCAGCACACAAGAGCAACCTGGAGCCGCACCAAAGGCCCCGGCAGCGCAAGATAACCAGAAAGGCGGCGAGTGTGTGTAATTTCAAAAGCGGCATTGTGTTCAGAACTGGCGACGTCTTGACCTCGCCGTTCACCGAGTCCCACGAAGACCTCATCGTGTTGCGCGGTCTCTGGGACGACACGCCCGGATTTATGCAGAACTGGTGCCGCGTCGAGTATGTGCCGGACGCAGAATGGAAGCTCTGGACGCTGCATATGGACGAGGGCAGCCCTGCGTGGTTTGATGACGCAATGCGTCTTCGCGTTACGGAACATTTCGAGCGCCTTGTTGCCGGAATGAACGTGACGGGAGAACGAAGGCTCGTCGTTGGCGAACAGGTCATAGTGCGCGATGGCGGCACCGTGGCAGTCTTGGCGCGTGGTGCGTCCGCTATTGTCTTGTCCGGCGGCACGGTGCAGAGCGTC
>ERZ1292632.1673-Hain-H43-01um-R2-1673-length-20671-cov-12_pt1 | contig 16050 bp, 23 predicted proteins | sample MGYA00564407_ERZ1292632 | MGnify/ENA primary metagenome ERZ1292632 (study PRJEB36523, sample SAMEA6512637) | groundwater metagenome | collected 2019-01-08 | study: AquaDiva: Metagenomics assemblies of 32 groundwater samples | reverse complement strand
AGTTTTCAATGAACTGCCGCCATAGCATCGGCAGCCGCATCCAATCACGGACACGTCTATATAGCGGGATATTTTCTTTTAATTCTGTGCCATTGTCGCTAGCTCATCTTGTATCTTTTCTACGCGCTCAATTTCTTTTCTGATTGCTCTTTTCAATGTCCGTTGGTCGCCCTCTTCAAACTCTGCAATGATGTCTATCGCATCGCATAGCTTGTGTATTCTACTCTCATAGTCAATGCTTTCATTTTTCATAGTTATTTTAGTACTACGCAAGCCGCAACACCTCTACAGCGTACGGCCTGCGTAGTGTAGACGTGTTATTTTGTAATTCCCGTGAAATTGACTAGCTCACGCGATTGGATACAAACCTCATTCAACCCATTCGCGCTTTTGCTATTCAATCCGCATATATCGGCCCAAAAGCCAGTGATGTAGTATTTACCAGCTTTTACCTCTCGCGGCTCGCCATTAAAACTCTTTAGCGTCTTATCGCTTACAAGCTCTATGCGAGTACCACGATGTACTTCGTTCCATTTTTTCATGCTTTCATTTCTCTACTCCCGCTATATAGTGTGTCAACGAACAGCAAACACTAATGCAATCCTATCTAACGGCTAGAATAGTGTCAAGAGATATAAACAACACAATACTGCGTGAGAGTATTGTCAATTCCGGCCACATTAAGATATAATACAGGTAATATGCAAACAGTAGCCGATTCGCCCAAACAAAAGAGACGCAACACATTCCCCAATGCGGCCCAAAGAAGAGCTAAGGACCATAAAATACAACCTACAGGCAGGCAGAAACTCGCCGCCAAGCTAAGAAGTGAAAATCCTACAGAGACAGATAAGAATATATTATTACAGGCAGGATATGATTATTCTACTGCAACAGTGCCTAGTTTAGTAACGGGAAGCATAGGTTATAAGTATGAGTTAGCTAAATATGGCTTAACAGAAGAACTTATCACGTCTTCACTTGTAGAAGATATACAAGCCAAACCACAGAAAAGAGTAAGAGAGTTAGAGTTAGGCGCGGATATATTAAGCATGCGTAAGCGCCCAATAGAACAGAGCAACACGCTTAACATAGCTATCTTCAGCACTGAGCAGCAAGAGCGCATAGCACAGCGCATTATAGAGACACTGAAGCCTACGAGTGAAGGGAAGACATGAGAGACTTGCGACTGCGATACACTTACGAACAGCGCTTAGAGTTTCAGGACACGATAACAGTGTTGAGGCAGTACATTGTCCCGATACTTAAAGAGCGGCAAAAGAATCGCTGTAGCGCGTGTTTTGAGCCTTTAGTGGCCTTTGATATTGACCATGTCCTTTATAATCCAATGGCAACATTAGAACACATCCGATTGCTCTGTTTACCTTGTCATAAAGCATCAACCAATTTCACACCATTACGCTATCGATAATATGGCTTAAAGCCTTGTGTCAATATGTCGCGCAACAGTTATTTCGCGACATGAGTCCTATGTTATGAAGAGTACACCTACCCACGTTGATGGGGGGTGGGGGGCTTCAGGTTCATGGCGTCTCCCTCCCAAAATCCCCGCACTATTTGAACTCCTATTGACAAGTTATACACTTCGTTATATTGCTTTAAACAGTAAATAGCGTATTCTTATCCTAATGGATGATCCTCAAGAAGAGAAGTTGGCTCTTATCTTACAACGTAGTAGGGAACATTTGGTGGATTTTATGATCGCGGCTGATCCTTCGTTCGTTCCCGCATGGCATTTGGATATGATTGCCGATGAGTTGGAGAAGTTGGAAAGGGAAGGTGATACAAAATACAAGGTGCTATTAGTGTTATGCCCGCCGAGACACGGAAAATCTACGCTTTGTACTGTGGGATTTCCTGCTTGGTTTTTGGGGCGGAATCCTACAAAAGAAGTTATAACGGTTTCGTATTCTGCGGAATTGGCGCAGGATTTCGGCGCAAAGACAAGGACTATTGCAGGAGATGATGTGTATAAAGCTATCTTTAACATTTCTCTGAAAGAGGACGAACAGGGAAAAGCGAAGTGGAAAACGAATAAGGGTGGGAGTTACACATCGGTAGGTATCGGTGGCTCGGTAACAGGACGTGGTGCGAACTTTCTGATCTTCGATGATCCGATTAAAAATAGAGAGGAGGCTGAATCTGAAACTTATCGTCAACGAGTGTGGGATTTCTTTACTTCTACCGCCTTCACCCGCTTGGAACCGAATGGCATTGTTGTTGTTATTCTTACCCGTTGGCATGTGGATGACTTAGCGGGGAGGATCTTGGCGAACGAACAATTAAAAGGACGGACGAAGATGATCCACTTTCCATCTATCGCTACTCATGACGAAGAGAAACGAAAGACAGGCGAGGCTCTATGGCCGGAAAGATTTTCAGTTGCCGCGCTGAACGAAATCAAGAACACCATCGGCCCCTATGATTTCGATGCCCTATATCAGGGTTCCCCCGTTCTTACCGAGAATCAGGAATTAAATCCCGCTTGGTACAGGCCTATCTCACAGGAAGAATTGGAAGCGAAACAAACTGCGAACTTCTTAACGGTTGATACTGCTATTTCAAAGAAGAGTTCGGCAGATTTTACCGGATTCTGCGACAATGGAGTTGATTCGGAGAACTTTTGGAACTTTCGTGCATGGCGGGCGAGGTTAAACCCAGATGAACTTGTGGAAACTATCTTTGCGCTCCACGAACGCAGAAGGTACACTACGATCGGGATAGAGAAGACAGCTTATCTGGACGGACTTAAACCATATTTAGATGCTGAGCAGAGGAAGCGTGGTCGCTATCTTCCCATCGTAGAGTTGAAGCATAATCAGACTGCGAAAGAGGTTCGTATTCGTGGATTGATCCCACGATACGCCTCTGGCTCTATTCGGCATGTGAAGGGTGAATGCTCGGTGCTTGAATTGGAATGGGCGCAGTTCCCAAATGGATTACATGATGACGTGTTAGATGCCGCCGCGTATCAATTACAGATCGCAGACGGTACTCACGCAAACACCATTTCAATATACAGACCGAAGCGTGCTGGATTCGCCAGACGTTGACTTATACACAGATTGAACATTAGGAGCTTGACAAACTATCATATATATTTGCGATATGTACGGCGTTAAGAAACTGACAGTACAGTGCCATTCTTGCTCAAAATCTTTTGATACTTTTCCTTGTAAAATTAAGGCGGGGCGAGGAAAATACTGTTCCTCGGTTTGTTATTGGGAATCGAAGAAAATAAATATGTTAGGGCACGGTTTTTCCATTGAGACGAGAAAGAAGATGTCAGCTAAGGCTCGTAAGGGCGCGGAATCACCATTTTGGCGTGGAGGCACAACACCGCTTTCTTATTTGATTAAAGCGAATCAACTTTACCGTAATTGGCGAAAGGGGATTTTTGAACGAGATGATTATACTTGTCAGGAGTGTAGAGAGGTGGGTGGGGAGTTGCACGTTGACCATCTAAAGCCTTTTGCTCTCATTCTCTTTGAGAACAAGGTTGATTCTCTTGAGAAGGCGTTGAATTGCTACGAACTCTGGGAACAAGATAATGGACGCACACTTTGTGCTAGTTGTCATCGAAAGACACCAACGTATGGTCGAAATACACTTATTGCTTTGGGAAGACTCCGTTCAACAATATGATTGGAACAAAGAACCAAGAATCGCAAGTATCCTCGTATACACCCTCAACGGAGGAGAAAGCATTTATTACTACTGTTCAACGTGCTTATCAGCAGGGACACAATATCTTAACCAAATCGTGGGCTGAGCTTAACCAGAACAGCGTCATCGACGACATGACTCTGGGGCGCAGGATGTTCAATGCGTTTGTTGATGTGGGGGAATCCGATGTAGCTACTGATTGGCGATGGAAAGGAACGAGGAGCGAAGCGCGAAAGAAAGGAATCGCCATGCACGCCAATCTTACCGCAGGGTATCTGCTCCCTACCTTCCAAGCGCAAAATGACGCAAGTGAAACCGATAGAGGTTTCTCCGAGTTTATGACCGACCTCGTTGAATGGATGGCGCAGGATGAGAACTCGGATTATAAGACGAACTTTCTTTCTCTAGTGTTTGGTATGGAGTCCGACCCCATTATCTACCTAGGGGCTGAATATCAGGAAGTAATGCAGACCATCAAGATGAAAAAGGAGGATGGGAAAATGGACATAAAAGAAATCCTCGACGAAGTGCTTTCAGGTTTTAAGGCTCCCATCTATACCGCTGACCAAATACTCTTCACTAATCCGTTTGAGCGCAATTTACAGAAACAAACCTGTCTTATAAAACGCCGTTGGATTGACTACTCGGAGGCGGAAGCGATGTATGCTGACCATGAGAACTGGGACTATGTGAGAAAAGGTGGTTCGGCATTTTATTCCGAAGACGATGGATTGTTCTACGACATCAAAGACGAAGACCATCCAAATCTTGTTGAAGAGGTGACGTACATGAACCGTCGAGAGGACACCGAAGTCTGCTTCTTGGGTGGTGTGTACATGGGAGAGAAGAACGTTGACAACAACCCGATGAAGCATCGAGACAACTTTGATGCTCCGAGGTACAACGTCCAGCAGTTCGGCTTCTATCCAATCGGTTCCCACTTTATTTTTTATAAGTCAATGATGGCTTCACTCCGTTGGGACAACTCCCTTTATGACGCAATGACGGAAATAGCGATGAATCGCGCTATTCTCGATACAGAAATGCCTATTGCTGTTTCAGGTTCAGACAAGATAGACCAAGATATTATCTATCCGAATGCTGTGGTTGCCTTGCGTGATAAGGATACAAAAATAAATCCCCTACTCCCGCAGTCAAATCTCAATAACATTTTCCAATCGCTAAACGCGACAAAGGAGTCTATCGCCGAAGGTTCGGTATCAGAAACGATGTCGGGCCAACTTCCCGCCGCCTCTCAGAAAGCCTATTCTGTGGCGCAAGCGCAATCGAACGCGAAGAAGATAATCAGTGGCGTGGCTAAAGGTCTTGCTACATCAGTGGCTCGATATGGACTGCTTATGGCAGATCTCGCCATAAATCACCTCACAACCGCTGATATTGATGAGATTGTCGGGGACGAAACGAAGATGAAGTACAAGTCGTTCATTTTGACGAATAAAGTCATGGGTGGACAGCGACAAGATAAGAAACTCGCATTCTCTGAAGACCTCATCGGCATGGAAATGACCCCTGACGAAAAACGCAGGAAGGAACTTGATATGTATTCCGAGAGTGAAAAGAAAGGTTCTGCCGTCGTATATGCCAATCCTGAATTGTTTGCCAAATTCAAATACCTTTCCCGTGCAGATTATCGTGAAGTATTTGCGCAGAATGACGAGCAAATGCAAGCCCTTCTCACGGCACTCGAAGCGCAGATGAGAGACAACCCCTACGCCAACCAAGAGGAAATCACCAAAGAACTCATGCATTCCTATTTCCACTCTAAGGGGGATAGGTTTGTCAAGAAGGCGGAACAACAGATGCCACAGAACACATCGGGCCTTCCCAAGCAATTCGCACAAGGAATACAAAGTAGGGCACTGGCGGGAGCTACCGCGAATGCGGGATTACAGTAGTTATACACAGATTCATTTGACATCTAACCTTTATCACTCAATACTTCAAACATGAATGGACGCGCCGCAAAGAATTTAGCTCACCAACTCGCAGGAGGTATTCGAGATAGGTTCGGGAATTTGATGAAGAAGTATCATGCAGCTTATGAGAAAGGCCAGAAACGCCCAAGCATTCAGAAGATTAAAAAGATGATGGACGACTTTGGTTACAATCCTTAATAGATTATAAATAATTTTATGGCAAAAAAAGAAGTTAAGGAGGGAATCGCACGTTTTGATATTATAGATGGTTTCGTTTTGGAGAATGAAGATAAACTCCGTCGGGTCATCGAAGGTGAACCGGCGCGTTCAGGGCAATCAACAGGTGGTCTTTTAGAGAAGTATCAGGAACTTGAGTTAATCCCCGAAATGGAAGTCTTGGCTCATTACGACAAACTCGGTGGCTATATCACAAAGGGTATCGGTGGAGGTGAGCGAGTCAAGGTAAAGAATGGCGCGTTTTGGAATACACGAAAGAAAGCTCCCAAAGAGAAGCCTGAAATCATGTTCGTATTCAAAGTAGGGGGCAACTTCATCGAAGTAGACGACCCCGCAAAATTGGCACAAGCTATTACAAAGGTCGAGAACGCAGTCGCGGAAGATGCGAAGAAGAACCAAGAGAAACGCGAACGCGCTAAGAGAAAGCGACTCACAAAATAACATGCAAGTAGGGAAATACAATCTGGAGAATGAGATAAAAGCTGTTGCCGCAGTAGGTGAGGTTGGTGACAAGAATGACCTCAAACTTCTCGCCGCGTATGACAAGCGAGGAGGTTTGATTCGCCTTGAGGGAGTTCCGGTTCCTCTCGGCACATTCTGGGACTTCAAGAAGGGCGAAATTAGAAAGCCCGACGCGAAGTTGAAACAGTTTTGGAAGGGGGTGAAATAGCTCTTTATGAAAAAGCCGAAAGGCGCGTTTGAGACTTTCTCGGTTGATGATGTGTTACGCGGGAATCGGTGGAAGGGACAAGAGGTTCCACTAGAATTCCTCTCGGCCCTTAAAGAAGAGGCCGCGACACTGAAACAATCGCAACTGTGGAAAGTCCTCAAAGCCGAACTCCAGTGGTTCGCCATCAAGTCCCTCATGGAAGCAGGAACAGATGGTGAAGACATTAGAATCGCACGTATCTTCGGAAATATCATCCAAGTGATTGATGAAAAGTTAAATCAATTAGCAAAATGAGAGTGGCTTAGGACAGCCAGTGATTGGAAAATCATTGGCCTATCCCAAGCTCCTCTCGTGAGCTGCCCAGCGGGGGTAAAGCCGTAAGTAAGAGTAACTTTTAATAACTCAAAGCCCAGCGGGGGCAAAACCGTCGTCAAATATGACTGAAGAAGAACAAAGATTGGCTGAAGAAGCCGCAGCAGCCGAAGCAGAAGCCGCCGCCAAAGCGGAGGAAGAAGCGAAAGCCGCTGAAGAAGCTCTTTTACAGGAGCAAGAGATAGACTATAAGACTCTCGCTGAAGCCGAGAAGCTCCGTGCCGATGCCGCAGAAGCTCTTATCATCAAAAATAAGAACATCACTAAGCGACAGGAAGGTAAGGAAGGCGAACAAGCCGGACTTACCGAGGAACGGGTTTTGGAACTTATCAACGCCGCAAAAAGCACTGATGAATCTCCCGAAGCAAAAGCTCTCGCAGAAGCACAGAAGAATCTTAAGATAATTCAAGCGAAGAATGCTGAAATCGCCAGAGCGTTGCAGAATAAGACGACTCCCCAACGGGATGTCGCCGGAACTCAACGCGATGGTGAAGCGACAATCGAGCCTAAATTACCAGAAGGTTCTCCACTTAAAAGTTACAAACACGAAGGTAATGGTATTTATTCAAAGAAACTCGCCTCTGGCAAAACTTTGAAGATAAATACCAAAGCTGGTGTTGGTGAACAGAAAAAATGGATTGAATAGTCTATCTTCATTAGAAGTTAGACGCTCGTTGTTGAAAAAATAACGAGTCAAAAAAATGGCTAAGTTTGATGTCAAAATTGTTGGGAAGTGTCCCAACCTGCCGTTTCGTGTTGCGGCATCTGCTACTCGCGGTTATTATGGCGAGCCGACGATTGTTGCCCCGACGTACACCAGTGGTGTATCAAGCGTGAATACAATCGTTGTGCTTACCGATGACATGCCCGTAATCGGTACCGACCAACTGGTTGGTATTTTGACGAAGGACATGACAGTGAATAGTGCGGGAACAGTTCTCGCACATCGCACGACGGTTGGTGTGCCTCGTCCAAACGAGACACGCATTCGCGCTAAAGTAACGACAGCGGCAACTGCTGACACGGAATCCGAAGCAATCGGCCTTCTGTGGGATATTTATGTGTTCGACTTGATTTCAAGCACGTATACATTCAAACCTGCTGCGGCTGATACAGGCGGATTTACTGCACGTTGGTTCAACTATGTTAAGTCGCAGTTGGATTGCGTTGCAGACGCTCGTGCAATTACGCGTGTAGACATTACCTAGTGGTAATTAAGACCTTTATTAGAATCATCACTTAAATGATTTATGCCCATCACGGGAGGCCACAGTGCCTCATTAAGCCCCGATGATACGCAGACAGCGATTGACGAGGTGATGTACGAGAAGTTCACTCGAACTGAAGTACCGGGATTTCTCTCGGCTCAGGACGGGTGGTTCTTCCACACATCGCCTACGGATTCGATGGCGTTCATCTACGACGAAGACTCCAACGTCGGAGAGTTCGAGGAGACAGGAGAGCAGGAAGAGGTCATCACGACTTCGACCCGTATCGGTAATACGACCACAAAACGTATTACAAAGTACACGAAAGAAGTCCCTATTTCGTGGGAAGCCTTCAAAACTTCTCAACAGGGAAAGCGTGAAGCAATCGGACAACAGATTGGTGAACGCGCAAAAGTTACTCAAGACAGACTCTCGATTATCGAAACCTACGGCGACATGGTTGCAGGAACGTACAACACGACTCCTGACGGTCAGGCTGGGGCTTCAAACTCTCACACCACGCTCAATAGTGATACTATTGATAACTTGGAGACGGGAGCATTGAACGCCGATAACTTGTGGACGGTTGCTCTCAGCCTTATGCGCCAACGCGCACAGGACTTTGACGCAGGAGGTCACATGTTTGAAGCGATAGTCGTCCCAATGCAACTCTACAAGACTGCACGGGAAACGCTTGGAAGCGACCTCGTGCCGTTTTCAGGTGAAAACCAACTCAACATCTTCTCTACCGATTTCGGTAACGTGATGTTGCGTGCCTCGGTCTACCTCGACACCATTCACAATCCTGCGGCGAACGCAGCGACGACGTTTACGGTGCTTGGTAGAAACCACAAGATTGAACGTAAGGTTCTTTCGGGACTTTCGACTTCGATGATTGAGCCGCAGTACACTACGACTGATTCGTATGTCATGCGTGCCCGTTTCGCGGAGTCAAGATTGATTGGAACTTGGACGGCACTTGTGTCGAGCAACGGAACTGCTTAATAGCGTAATTGCAATCACACCATGAAAATAATTAAAGAATGGTCGGGAGTGATTGCGCTATTGGCAATCATCTTCACTTGGATAGTTCCATCACCCTCCACGGGAGTTTTCGGAGCAACAGGTACTCGTATGCCTAATGGTTTGAGTACCAATTCGACATCGCCTGTTGCGAACGAGCTTCGCACGACGACATTGACGGTAGATAGTACATCTGTCTTTACAGGTGGAATCACGAATTCAAGTACGGTTACTAACAATGGTGCCGTAACGAACAATTCTAGTGTTATCTATAGTTCTGCTACATCTTCTTCGGCTATACCCTCAACGTATACCGTTGTTCAGGCAGACCTATTGACCAACAACACAATTATTGCTGGATTGGCGGCAGCCTCCACATGGACTCTGCCAGCTACTTCAACACTGACTTCGATGATTCCTGCCGCAGGCGATTCACAGACATTCTGTGTCTTGGCGTACTACAACTCACTTACGTTTGTTGCTGGTACAGGAATGGACTTTGAAGTTGCTTCAACCACAGACGATGTGTTTGGAGTTCCTTCTAAAGTTATCCCTGCTGGAAACAGAGGATGTCTTACATTCACTCGCGCCACAACGACGGACGTGAACGTAGGATTCGTTCGGTTCATTAACGGCGATTAGTCGTTTCCCCTTTCGGTGTCTCGAAATTATTTCTTACCTTGAAAGGTAAAATCCGGGACACTGGATAGGGGACAGCGATTCCAATTAAAAACTAAAGATAAATATGAAAATAATCATAGAAAAAGTCATCGGAGGATTTATCATCTTTATTGCTATATTGGGCGGTATCCATTTCTCGGGCCTTGCAAATTTGTCTTTCGGAGCCAATGCCTCACCTGGTACACGAGGATGTACCCCAACTGCTACAAGAGTTGCTTCGGTAGGAAATCTCAACTCCTTACAAGTGCTTGCGACTTCCTCTCTTCGTTCTTACGCAATAATAAGTGTCTTACCCGGTACAATCCCAACTTCAACAGTTTTCTTAACATTCAATAACGATGCGAGAGCGACAAAAGATACTGGGACTGGCCCTGTCTTGTCTGGTACAACTACTTCTCCATCTGCAACTACCACGCAAACTAATGCTTTCGGCCTCAATACTGATTGGGCTTATACGGGCGCGATACAAGCGATAACAAATATGGGTTCAACTTCTATCTCAATTACCGAATGTTTGTTCAATTAGTATCTTCTTAGCAGACTTTACAAAGTAAAGTAAAGTAAAGTCTGCGATAGAAAATACAAATTATGCCAAACAATGAACAACAAGCGACACTACAAGCCGATACATCGGTAACTCCTCGTGAGGATAATGTTGTTGAAAGCCAGTTATCCTATCCTCTCGATCTGAATTCTTCAAAGATTATCGAACGACAACAACTCGGATTAAGATATCCTCGTGAATATATGCGAAATACTGGTCGTATTTTAATAATAAAATTTAATGATGATGGTGTTGTCTTAACGACAGGGGATGGAAAATTCTTTTTCCCGATACCAGAGGAGCTAGATAATACATATTTTACCGCACTCCATGTGGCATTTTCCACCGCCTCGACTTCAGGAACTCCGACTATACAAATTCGCAATGTAACGGATTCAGTTGATGTCCTTACGACAAAAATAACCGTCGATGCAAATGAGTTTACTTCATATACGGCGGCGACTCAACCAGTTATTTCGTTTGCCAATAGTCAACTCGCTAAGGGCGACATCATTGCCATCGACTGCGATGTTGCTGGAACTGGCGCGAAGGGAGGAACGCTTATAGCGACGATACAGTCATAATATGAAAGGTAAATGCAAGAAATGTGGTAAAGAGACTTCGAGAGAGGTGTACATTACTTGTAGACCTTGTTCAAATCGAATGAAGGCTATAAAAAATATTGGCAATAAATATCGTCTCGGTAAGATTCCTTGGAATAAGGGAAAACAAGCTGGTTCGCTTCACCCACTTTGGAAAAGCGACCGTACTTCTTTGAAGACTGACAGACAACAATGTTACGATGGTCGGTATCGTGAATGGATGCGACAAGTCAAGAACAGGGATTATTGGAAGTGTCAGATTTCCAATGATGATTGTTCTGGGCGTGTCGAAGCCCACCACATTTTGGGATGGAGGTCGCATCCTGAATTGCGTTATGAGATAAAGAACGGCATTACACTATGCCACTTTCATCACCCGCGAAAGCGAAGTGAAGAAGAAAGGCTCGCACCAATCTTTACAGGATTGGTGTTGTCTAAGTTGATGAAATTTGAGCTTTGACATTTCAACGCCGACAACAGGGACAGGAGCAGGAATTGGTGGCTCAGATTACGCTCTTTCCCATGAAGTAACGGCGGGAACCAAAGTCCTTGTTTTTGGCGTGAATGCACTTTATGTCAGTGGCAATGGCGCGACAAGTGCCAAGTGGGATACAACTGCGATGTCTGTCGCTGCTAATAAGAATGATAGTTCGTTTTGTGCAGCAATCTTTTATTTAGTGAATCCAAAAGTAGGAACATTCAATGTTATCGCCCATGATGATAATAATGCTGGTGCAGCCGGTAATAGTCCGAAACTTTTTGCGGTCAATCTTTCTGGCGAAGTCGGTACTGCCGATCCCGTTGGGGATTTGCATACAGGCAGTGAAGATCAAACATTTATTGTAGAGGGTACTCTAGGAGCCATCTTTGATACGTTCATGGGAGATACCATAGCTGATGTAGATGTAGCTAGTACAATAATTTATGCTAATGCAACAATAGGAATTGCTGACAGAGCTTCTGCTTCATATCGCACTCATTCTGGCTCGAACATTACGGTAAATCATACCGCAGACCTAGATTTTTACGCAGGAGCCGAATTTAAGAATGGAAATGATTTAGTAACTCTTCAGATGATTTCATTATGAGGATTCCTGCCGACAAGATTTGGCGAGGTTGTTTTCAGGGCAATTATACTGGAAATATCTGGCAAACAAGGAACATTGACTTGTCGACTTCGCCAGGACGTATTGGATTAGCTGACAGAATGATAATTCACAATGACGATACTGATACCAATCTTTCAGGGCTTTTGACAGTGACAAAATTCATACGAACTGATGCTGATGCAACCGACAGATATTGGGCAGTGTGTGGAGTGGGGGTAACAGGCGGGCCACTATTCAAAACAGCCTCTGCAACTCCAATTGCGACGTGGGCTATTGATACACTTGCTACTGACACCACACCTCCGAATGTATTGGATTTTGAGATTCATGAGAGTGCTAACGGGGAACAAAGATTACTTGCGACAACGCCTACCAATGTGGCAATTCTTAATAAGACGGGGGCCGCGAACCTTTGGGATGTTGATTGGGGTACAACGGTTGCTGCTCCAGCTATTGTCCTCACTACGGGAACCCTTCATCCGATTGCTCGCCTTCAAAGACTCATTGCCATAGGGAACGGTAATGTTCTTCAGGTAATAGATAAGAACGACGTGGTAACTAACTCCCGTCTTATTATGCCTTTCGGGTATAGTATTCGCAATATTTATGCTTCATCGGACAGATATTGGATTGGTTGTACCAATTTGATAGGAACAAATGCCAAAATAATCGAATGGGATGGATTCTCGCTCACCTATAATAACGAATATGATGTGATCGGAGATATTCCGCTTTGTGGCTTCATCGTTGCGAATATTCCATACTTCATTACGAATTATGGATATATCTATCGTTTCTCAGGCGGTTCTTTCAAGGTGGTACAACAATTCCCGCTCGCAGAAGAAACACTCCCCACGCTTGATGTAAGCACGTATGGGAGTGTTGTAAATTCTGATAAGGTCTACATTCTTGCTGATGACAATACAGGCCCGTCTGCCGACATTACTGTATCAAGAAAATTCCGTACTGGTATATGGGAATTTAATACTGAAACATTATCTCTCAATCATCAGAGAGCTATGGGAGCTTCAAAGACGGCTGGTACCGATCCAGACTATGGACAGTCTCCATTAGCTGATACTGGAGGATTGCTTTTTGCCTTTACCGCTAACTCAAACGTCCTCATGGCAGGTGGTAGATTTTATTCGGCATATTCAGGCACTCAGCACTATGCCATTTGGCGCACGATACAAAATAAAGCACGCTATCAGAGTGTTGGAACAAATAGAGGATATTTTATTACGACTTATATTCTTTTTGACGAAGTTGAGGCTGCTTGGGAAGGGATTTGGGTTAAGTTCAAACGCTTCGTCGATTCTTCCAATAGAATCGTAGTCAAAGCACGGGTGGTAGACCCCAAACTGTTGGCTTCTGGCGACTTAGGAGCAACATCATCCCGCATGGTGGTTGAAAAATCAGGAACATGGACGACGACGACCACCTTTACCTCGGTAGTCCCAACGGGAGTCGCGGTTGGGGACGAAGTTGAAGTAATGAGTGGGAATGGTGCGGGTTGTCTGGCGCACATTACAGTCCTTTCTGCAATACCCGATAACTCGGCAACGATTACCGTTACTGTTGACGACGCTATTCCATCTCTGAATGCGAGCGGAAGCAGGGGCGCACTCTTTCGTTTCGATAACTGGGTGAAGTTAGGAACGATAAGCTCAACAACCATCGGTTCGCAGAAACTCAACATGCCATCAGCACAACACGGTGAATTCGTACAATTTAAGATAGAACTCAGGGGGTTTGAAACTGAGGTGGACGAGATTATCCCAATCCTCAAAACACTTACTAAGTCTGGTCAAGCGTAGTGATATACTCATTGCATGAAAGTCATAAAGAAAAACGAGAATGAGTTTGAGATAGAATCCTCTGAAATTGTGAAGAGTGTCCTTACTCTCAACCAAGTGAATGCAGAGATTGCTTCGATGGAAGAGAGGGAAGTTGCGCTAGGGAAACAACTCATGCAAGTTCAAGAATCGCTTGATAACGTGAAGACTCACAAGAAAGATATGCAAAATACCCTGAAGGAGATGAAGAAACTTGTATGAGCACGCCTATCTATAGTTCTGACGATTTATACGCAGAAATTCTCGGTGCTTCTCACGGGAAATTTGCTCAAGTTCAAGATAGAAGGGTAGTGGCAAATAGAGCAGTCAGATATGTCATTGGTGATATTGACCTCCGTTCTGCGAAGCGTTCGGCGCAACTCTCGCCCAATATGTACGAAAATGTGTATGAATATGCCGCGCCCACAGATTTGAAAGGTGAGAAATTGATTGACTTCCGAAGACAGGTAAACCGTCCGACAAATGAACGGTGGTTACTTGTAGACGATGTAGACTTCGACAGGAAAAAGACCGTTTCTCACTACAGGGTTGCTGTGCGAGATGAGAACTTTTCTAAACTTCTAATGATTGATGGACTCGATACTGCAAAAAGTAAAGTGCTCCATACGTGTGAATCTGTTACCGCGAATGGAACATGGGCAGCAACCGCCGATGCTTCTAATCTTACTGTTGATAACGATAACTACATTACGGGAGGTGGTGCGTTGAACTTTGATATGGCTACGGGAGCCGCAACGGGCTACATCGAGAATTCGACGATGACCCAAATAGACCTCACGGACTACCAAGATAAGGGGGCAATCTTTGTGTGGGTATTCATTCCCGACTACTCCGATGCCGAGGGTGATACGGTAACGAACTTCATTCTCCGAATAGGAAACGATACATCGAATTACGTTAGCCGGACTGTTACGACCAATAATGAAGGCGCGACATTTCGTGATGGTTGGAATCTCCTACGATTTGATTTGAATGGAGCCACCGCGAGTGCGGGAACTGTTGCATGGGCAACAGTAGATTATCTGCGCCTCACGATAACAAAGTCTGCCTCACTCGCCGCAGATACTGATTGGCGAGTAGACAACTTCATTGCCCGAATCGGTGATATCTATGATGTTGTGTACTACTCAAAATACGGGTGGCAAACATCCGCGCTTGCATATATCGAGGAAAGTACAACGACCACCGACCTTCTCGTTGCTGATACCGAGGAAATAGAGGGTATCGCTTTCAAGGCCGCAGAGTTAGCGGCCAACGAGCTTAAAGATTATGAGGACGTACAGATACAAAGGGCTGAATATGAGAATTGGAAGCGCAACTATCAAGCCTCGAATCCGAGTGAGGCTCTCAAAAAGCGTCGAAGTTACGGGCCATTACCTTGTTATCGTATATGAAACCTGAATACTACACAGCTCCGGACGGCACAGCACAGGTGAGAAATCTACCCAATCCTAGTGGTGGTTACTACTCTGGCCCTGTCTCTGGTGCACCGACTACGATTCCCGCTTCTACAGTAATTCCTGCCGCCGCGCCAATCTACAGCCCACAAGGTGGCTATCAGTTTGGTGCTCCCGCAACACAAGCACCTCAGTCGGTTACGACTCTATCGTCAACCAATGGCCAGCAAATCGCGACTGAAAACGCCACAAAACTCGCTGCAGAGCAACAGTCGTATCAGTATGTTGACGCGAAGGGAAATATGCAAACTATTGGCGCAGCTTCTCCTGAAGAAGCTATCAAGAACGCTCCGAATCGTGACCCTAGTAGCGGTGTGATGCTTCTTAAGCCACCATCAAACAACGCCGCCCAAGCCTCTATCACAAACGCTATCAACGAAGGAGTGAAAAGTGGTGGCGCGACACCAGAACAGACTAAAGCGTATTCAGACGCCCAAGACACACAAGCGAAGATTGACCATGCACTTGCTCTCGCGGAAGCCGCCAAACAATCGGGTGACCATTCACAGGTAGATTTCCTTCTGAAGCGTGTAGAAGAAAACAGGAAACTTCTCACTAACCAACTCGCACAACTCCATGCTGACATGAAACCTTTACGTGAGAAACAACTGCAACTTATGACCCCTGGGGCGCGAGAACAGGAACTTGCGAGACAGGTGAATGACAT
>ERZ1292632.719-Hain-H43-01um-R2-719-length-36664-cov-9_pt2 | contig 16055 bp, 31 predicted proteins | sample MGYA00564407_ERZ1292632 | MGnify/ENA primary metagenome ERZ1292632 (study PRJEB36523, sample SAMEA6512637) | groundwater metagenome | collected 2019-01-08 | study: AquaDiva: Metagenomics assemblies of 32 groundwater samples | reverse complement strand
TTTACGTTTCCTTCTCTCATGCTGCCCATGCCGTAGCCCGCCCCTTAGTCGCCAAATATCGATCCTTGCGCGGCTCTTCCTGCATCGGCCACACCAGCGCTAACCCCGGCTCCGCTATCCGGCTCAGAGAATCCATCATGTCATCGTGTACCGCAACGGGGAACGCTACATATTCCTGCTCGACAAAATCATGCACCAGATCCCGGGTTATCCCCTCGTAATCCGTATAGCTCATCGTGTGCGGTAGGTACAGATGACCCTGCTCACAGATCGGTATCAGCCGCCGTATCCGGTCCTGCTTCGGCGTCTGACCCTTGACCTCGACGATAGCGAAACGGTAGTTCTCGGCTTCCTGCACGCTCTGGATGTGGGCTATGTCCGCCATCAAGCCATACGCCTCGTACCGCACCTCCGCAGGCCTCCACTTACGATGCAGGCGCATCACCGCTGCCGCCCGTTCGGTCAGGTTCAGCCGATCACGCACAATGTCCAGCGCGTAGTAGTTGTGATCGGCACCTAGGCCGATGATCCAGATTGAGGTGTAGTCCGACGAAGAACGTTTCGCGTTAGCCGCATCCACCAGCATGTACTTGGTCATCCCCTCGCCAGAGCGATTCGCGAAGTACTTAAGCCAGTCCCGCTTGAACCCTTGCGTCGCATCAGCCAGGGGATTTTGCATGAGCTGACACGAAAAAGTGTACGGCCCCATGTCCCGGCGCTTCTCACGCAGCCGTTCCCGCGTCCACAGCGTAGGTTCGCCGTCTATCGTCCCGTCATCGGTAGCTAGGCGCATGCGCAGGCGAGCGGTCCCTCGGTCCAGTATAGTTTTGTAGGAGTCTGCCCCGTGATACCTAGTACCGATGAACCTTCGCCGGCCGCCCTCGGCGCCCAGGTTGTAGCTGAGTTCGAGAGCCTCGGTAGTCTTCGCCATCATCTCGGGCGACGTCACGCTGCTCGCCGTAACCACGTCGTCGTAGACCATTAGCGAATAGTGTTTGCCCGTCGGCTGGCCATCTACCAGCCCGTGCGCCTCTATCGTGGCCACCGCCGGATTGCCCTTGCGACGAACCACTAGCCCGCTATCTTCGCTCCATGTTGGAGCCTCTTTGCTCGCGTTCGACCACAGCACGTCCGGGAATAATGCTTTGAGGCACTCATTCGACTCGAACTCCCGCTTGATCTGGCGCAGGAAGCCCTTCGCGATCGGGCGTGTATGGCTGAATATCCCGACCGTAACCTCCGGGTCTCTCAGCACATCCTGGATTGTCAGAACGTAGGTAATGATCGTCGACTTGTAATGTTCACGCGACCAGAGATCGAGCATGCCGTCGGGCTCACTCTCCACCTCCAGGCAGCGCTCCAGTATCCACTGGTGTTCCGCGTCCGCTCGGCTCAGTCCGTACCTCAGCAGCCAATACAGGTCCGTTAGGCAGAATTCGCGCATCGTCGCGTGCTGCTCGTCCGGTGAGAGCGCCAGCAACGAATGCGCCAACGTCGTATAGTCGCCGAGCGTCGTCGCCCCTGGAATCATGCTCTACCGCCGGTTGTTTGATTGTGAGGGCTGCTACTTCCTGCATCAGCCGGAGATACTCGTGCGGATTTTCTCTGGCGAGGGTGAGGAATGCCTTTTTCCCGACCTCCCGCCAGGCGTCCAGAGAGTCGAGTAGAAACTCCGCTGTTACCGCTGGCCGCTTGATCGGCGGGCGCCCGTTCGGGTTCCCGGATTGGCCCGGTTTCCACATAGCCTCCGTGAATGCCTTGTTGAGAACTTGTTTTCCACGTGTTTTGGGGATTGTCTGTGCGCCCACGTTCTAACCGTTCCTGATCGTCGAGGATGCCGAATAGCTCATCCCAGCCTGCGAATATAGGGATGTTGAGCACACTAGCAGCCCGGTTCATCCCCGCGAGCGCGGGGAACACGCAATAGGCTCTCGATACTCAGGAGTTTTTCTGTTCGCCGCCATTTCGGAACATTGCACTTATTCCGTTTAGTTGTCAAGACTGCGCTTACTGATCCAACAAAGTATTTGACACCCTGTCGCACTATGCTACAGTAGAGTCATGGATACATCGTATCCGCCGCCACCAGCCGGTAGCCTGGTGAGGAGTAGAAAATGAAATCCATTAAATTCGCGTTCGTCCAATCCGGGTACTGTGTGTTCGGAGTTGGGTTCACTGAACGCCAAGCGATCTCCGACGCACGCAAATGGCTGGAGCCGAAAGAGGGCGCGCAGGGCAGTATGTCGTTTCGCGATGTTGAGGCGCTGCTGTCCAATCAAACCGTTGACGGTGGATTCGAAATGCTCCACTGCGACGACGATGAGTTCGATTCCTACCTGAAAAATCAGGGCGGATTTGTGAAACGCGGCAACGGCTGGTATCCGCAAAAATGAGCGCATTCGCATCCCTGATGCGTCGGGCCGACACTCTACGTCGGCTCGAATCCAATCCGGTCCACTCGGAATGGTGGGTCGGCTACATGCGTGGCCTGCGCCGCGCCCACCATGGCGCGCAGTTTGGTACGCAGGCAGAGCATGACCTCTGGCACTCCGCCGTCGAGTCCCCCGACCCGCAGCGCGCCGCGCTCGGCCGCGGCTACCTGGCCGGACTCACGCTGACGATGCGTGATCCGGAATGAGCGGCCGTCCCTCAGCCGCCACCGAAGCTGCCCTGCGCGCGGTGGCGGCCGGCATGTCGATCTCCCGCGCTGCCCGCGAGTATGGGGTAGCGCGCTCCACGGTCATCCGCGCCCGCCGTCGGGCTGGCCTGCCAACCCTACGCCGAGTAGCTCCCTGACCTGCTCCAATAGCTCTCGCTGCGTCCAGTAACGGGCCTCCCAGGTCCGGGGCGCGATGTGGTAGCCCAGCTCCCCGGCGAACCGTTCTGAGCCGTCGCCCTGCTGATGATGGATAGGACAGAGTGGCAATACATCCAAGTGCGATGACTTTCTCCCCACTCCGGTTATCCCAATTTTCGTATGATGAATCTCGACAAGTCCAACGCCATAGCCGAGATTGCGACACACGCAACACCCGAGCGCGGCGACTTTTGCATAATGCTCACGCTCCGCTTTTGTCATGGGATATGCCTCCATGAAACCTTATATTTTGCTTTATCCACGCAACCAGCAGATACACCCAATATTGCCGCTAACTTTGGTACTGACAGTTTGCTTTTTCTTATCATCTCAACAGCAGCGGCCGTTAACCTAGCGTTACCGTTTTTTTCTTATAGTATACATCATGCAAGACCTGCTATACGGGCATAGTGGGCCTTTGCTGGGGTCATCGTCGATCACTCCGGATGCGGCGCGGTCGTTGCTCGAGTGTGTTGCGATGGCTCGGCCGACTGCTTTGTTGCGCGACCCAGCGGATCGTTTTTATTGCCCCACTGATACCAGCGGTGCGGCATACGGCCGGAGCAGGACGCGATCATGACGGACCATCCGCCAGCCAAACATCACGCTCGCCGGCCCAGGCCTCTACCGCCGTCATGTAGTCCGCGAACTCGGCAACGTCCAGATCGGCCGTCGAATGCGGGATCTGTAGCGCCTTGCCGTTGGGCAGCTTGAATTCCTCGCAGCCTAGGAATTTGGACTTACAGTATTCGTGCCAAACGTCCGCGCTGTACGCCACGCCTTTGGGTTTGAGTTTCTCCGCAATCGCGTGGTATAGCAACCACAGCCTAGCATTCTGCGGGGTTGACCGGGTATGCCGCCGGTGGCAGGTCGGGCAGCGCGTGACTTTCGGTTGGCGCGGATCAGCCATCAGCGCGCCCCGTGATATAGAACGCTTGCGGTGAATTGCGCCAACCAAGCGTGATGGGCGCCGCTGCCGCGTGTCGCCGTATCCGCTCGATCGCCCGGCGGCCAGTCTGCCCCAACTTGCGGTTTGTCCGCTCCCGCAACTCCCGGAACGCCTGGTCGCCCTCCATTGTGTGCAGAATAGCCCGTCGCTCGATGTTGCGCGCTACCGTGGCGAGGATCGCCATGGTCTCCGGGTCCGACACCCGTATCATCGGATTGCGTCCGGTGTAATGGCAGGGGTCTCCGTCCTGACATGGGCACAGCGGATCGCCGTAGGCGCACCTGATAGGCTGTAATTCGGTTTTGAGAATGTTTCGCATTTGTCCTATTTCCGATTCCACGAGTGGGGTTGTTCGCCGTTGCTTGGTTTCCTGGCGCATTTGCTTTGCTGTTGCTCTTAGGTTTACTTCTGGGATTGGGAGTTCAACCGAATCGCGTTTTGGTTCAACACCAGTTCAACACCAGTTCAACAGCGGTTCGCGTTCCGTATCGCCGCCGCTTTCGCCCTTGCCAACCCGGACGCCTTCCCTTTTGCAGACGCCGCCGCTTTCGCTGCTTGTGCTTTCACAATCTCCGCTTCGCATCGGAAATTCGCCCAACCATCCGAACCGAGTGTAAAAAACTCATTGAGCACAACATCCACAATATCGGCTTCGTTCCGCATCCCAATCAGTCTGGCCACTTGCCCCACATCTGCCGGCAGTGCCGCCTCCCGCGAGTAGTACAGATCCAATAATAGGCGATACGCCAGATTCTCCAGGAGCGACAAATGGCTGGTCGCAACTCGGTAATCGCCGATGTGGAACTGGTAATAATTCATCGCGTAAACCCTTTCAGCGTCGCCGAACTTCACGCAAGGTGAGAATTGCCGGAACGGGCGCAGGGAAGCGCCTGTAGGCTCTTGCGGTACGGCGACGGTGGGATGGTTCACGGTGTTCCTTTCGGCTTCTCACAGCCAACTTCGCAAATTATATCCGCTTTTGCATCATCCCCGCAACTGCCGCTATACCTTCCGCCAGCATTAGATCATTTGCGTCCTGGCCAACGGTCGCCGGCATCGTCCAGCATAGCCCGGTCGCAACCGCTGCATCCTCCCCGACTTTGGAATGGTCGTTATCCGCCATCACGTGCGTGCCAACCCCGCGTGAGGCGACGTAGGCCAAATTGCCCGCCGAAAAGCATGCAATCACATCCGCCGTCCGGTACAGGGCTTTGACCGCTGCCCGCACCGCGAGCGCCGTGGCGTACCCCTCGCACAACCATACCTCCCGCGCCTTGCCGGTGCCCATGCGATGGATGGCACCTTTTGACCGCTGGCCGTACAGGTATTTTTTTTCACCGGCGGCATTGATCCGCTGTAACCCGACCGGCTCCGATTTGGCAAACAGGTCAAACATCGGAATCAGCAGCTCGCCATCCAGCACAAACCCCGGCTCCTGCGGAAAGCCCTTGCGGACCAGATACGGATGCGCCTCGCGTGGCTCGATAGCCGGCCGCCCAGGCTTCCAATCGCGCCCAGGACGCGGCATCACCAGTTCCGCCGCCTCTACCATCGTCTTTGCCTTCTGCGCGGCTTCGCGGGCCATTTCCACGCGTTCGCGGGCCTGTTGCTGGCGCTTCCGGTTGGCTTCAGCCTTTTGTTCGGCCGTCCACGGCTTGGCCAGTGGATCGGTCCACCATTGCACCTTATCTCCGGCCGCCCAATCCATGCACCAACCACGGTCGCGGTCCAGCATGTAGGCCCCGTTAGTCGAATGTGGCTTTGCGTGAGTTGGGCAGCGCTGGATTGAGCCGTCTGCCACCAGTCGGCGGATGGCCAGCCCGCAGGCTTCGGCGAATTGCTGAAAGTTCACGCCGCGACCCCCGCTTGCGCTTCTCGCCGGGCCTGCGCCTGCTTGCCCTTGATGTACCGGATGCGCTCCGACTTGATCCAGTTCGCGACCTCGCGCGTCAGCGGCGCACCCGGCGTATCCGCGAACTCGCGCGCCGGCCAGAGTCCCGTCATGTTTTTGAACATGGCCTTCGCCATCTTCTCGCTAAACTCGCCGCGCTGACTGCGGGCATAACCTACCAATTGTGGCCACACATCCGCCGAAAGGCGCTTGCGGTCGCCGCTGGCGACGAGCTCCTTGAGCGTCCCGGCCACGTGCTGTACGGTCTGTTGGCGTGGCCGTTCGTGTCCGCAAGCGGGACAGCGCGGCATCGGCTTGAACAGGTGTTTGCAGTTGCCGCACTTGATGAACTCGACCTCATCGCCGTCTTTTTTCTTCGGCTTCGGCTTCGGCTTTCCGTCATCCAACTCCAGACAGCCCGTTTCGAAAAAATCGTTCCATTCGTGCCAGAAGCGGGCCGAGTTGCCGGAATGATCCAGGACGATGCAATTGACCTTGGAATGGTGAATCCGCAGGCCGCGCCCGAAGAACTGGATATGCTCAGCGAGCGACTTCCGCAACGGGCGGGCCATGATGATGCAGGACACATCCGGCACGTCGAAGCCCTTGGTCAACGCAACCGGAGAAATCAGGCCACGAATCGTGGAATTCGCCTTGCGAAACTCCGTCACCATTTCCGCCCGCGCTTCGTCTGGCGTCCGGTAGCTGTAGGCTTCGGCACGAATCCCGGCAGCGTTGAACTGGCGGGCCATTTCCTCCGCGTGCGCTACGTCGCAAGCAGAGCAGATGAACTTCCGGCCCTCGCCGTGCTTGACGTACTCCGCTACCACGTCGCCGACCACCTCCAGCGCCCGTTTGCTGGCCTCGGCGTCCACCCACTCGCCCGCAACGACCTTGACGCCTTCCATGTTCGGCTCGACTGCGGCGAAGATGCGATAAGGGGACAGAAACCCGTCCTCGATCAACTGCGCCGTTGTCGTTACGTTCACCAGCGCGTCATAGAGTTTGCCTAGGCCGCGCGTAAACGGCGTGGCGGTCAGCCCTATCGTGATCGTGTTGCGCGGGATGATCCGGTCAGCGACAACCTTCATAATCGTATGCGCTTCGTCGATCACCAGTAGATCCGCCTCTGGCCACTTGCGGCGGGCGATGGTCTGCGCGGAGCACAATTGCACGCGTTGCCATGGGCGCGCCCGTGGATGGTCGGCCTGCACCACGCCATGGTCTATCCCGTAGGTGTCAAACATTTCTGATGTCTGATTAATTAGCGTTGTTCGGTCTACCACGAAAGCCGCGCGCCTCAACTTCCGGTCTGCCTCATTGATCAAATGCGAGCCGATCACCGTCTTGCCCGATCCTGTCGGCGCACACAGGATGATGTTCTTTTTGCCTTGCCGGATATGCTCGCGGACCTGTTCAATTGCATCGAGTTGATACGGGCGCAATTCTAGCGGCTGCGCATCCTCTCGAAACAGGCCGGAACTCATGCTGTTTTCCGCGCGGCCATCGCTTTAACCCACTGAATAGCGCCCTTCGGATTCTGCGCCCCACTGACCTTAACGACCTCTGACCGGAACCGCTCGGCGTCGTTCGCCCGTTTTAGTAACTGAGCGTTCTTGTCCATTTCCATGTCTTTTTCACGCACCGCATGGGCATTCGCGCGGACCAGTTCATCTACCTTTTTCGCCAGATCGGTAACAGTAAGCGCCTCGATCCGTTCCTGTAGCTCGAAGGTTTCTGCGGATAACTGATCGACTAATTTGATTGCCTCCGTGAGTCGATTGTCGTGGTCCGGTTCAGGCTGCTTTGCCGCCGCCTTTTTGCCCGCCTTGACTAGTCTGGTTGTTACCCGCGCACCCTCTGCGCCTACCCGTTCCCGCCACTCCCCGACCTCGGCCTCGAACTCGGCTTCCGGGACGGCGGCGATAGCTTGGGCGCGGCTAGAAAGGTCTTTGCTGATACCAACATCGGCCAGGGTTGGGCTAACCGGTCGTGACTGACGACCGGTTGGGAATTCGGGATTTCCGCCCTTGTTCAACCCAGGCCCCGCCTTTTGCGCCCCAATCAACTCCCCCAGCCGCCGCTCGGCCCGGATACGGATCTCGGCCGCGTCCATTTCGAGGGTTTTGTCGTTGGACATTTGCCCGTACAGGCGCATGGCTTCCGCCTTGTCGCGGATGTCCTTGACTTCATCGACCTGCTTGCAGACTGCCAAGGCATGTCGTGCCGCTTGATACTTGACCAATACCGTCATGTTGAACCCTCATTGCTGCACCCCGCCCCAGCGATGGACAGGACCGTGCTGACGCACGGTGAAGGGTCGCCAGGGGGGATGCAGCAAAAAAGGTTCATTAGATCGCTATCCTTCTGTGTGGGCCTGTCCAAAGCCGGCCCGGCAATACCGATGCGAACAGGAGGGATCGCTCGGTTTCGTTCCCGGAAATCATTTTGCCCCTTGTTTCGGCAACCTGGCTATTGCGGCAAGCCAGGCGCGCGGTATCCCGCGTTTCTGCCAGTGTTCTACAGCTTGCCGCGTCATGCCGGTAAATTCTACGAGTCGCTGCGCCCCAAGTTCCTTAATCAACTTTTGGTGCGCTTTGATAGTTTTCTTATTCATATCATCTATACTAGCACATGCAACAACCGTTGCGCAATATCGGTCAATCAATTTTTTCTATTGACGCGGCTTAAACGATAAAAACATTTGATGCAAAATATCGCAAATAATACTTGCAACAGATGTTGCATTGCTTTAGTATCCACTCATACCAAAGCGACGCAACAGGAGATCACCATGGAACTCTACGATATGGATGGCGGGCGGAAATGAACACCGAATTGCGCCCGGCCATCAAAGACCGGACGTACTCCGAGTTAGAGGGCCAACTAACCATGACCCTGGCCGAACTGCGTATCGTCCGCGAGGAGCGCGATCTGCTCCGCACCGTGCTCGAGCAGGTTCACTCGATGGCGCTGGCGGAAGCGCTTAACGGCTCGCGGCCGTGGCACTTGGCGCTGTCCCGGATTGACGGCGTGTTGCGGGTGTTGGAATGAGCCACTTGACAACCGTATTTCCTGCGCCCCGCCCCGCTTTCCGTGTGCATTCAGGCGCAGTCAACAGGGAGTAACGAATGAAGGCATACAAGGCGTTCGATAAAGACTGGAAGTGCCGCGATTATCAATTCGAGGTCGGCAAGACTTATGTGCATCACGGAGAAGTGAAGTTGTGCCCGACAGCAAGCGAAGCAGGGCGGGGTATGGGTGGCTTCCATTTTTGCGAGTACCCGCTTGACACGTTTGAATATTATCCGCCAACCGGGCGATTTGCCACGGTCGATCCTGTCGATGTTTCGCCGGAAACCGGTGACGACTCAAAGCGCGTAGCCAAGTCGATCACAATCAAAGCCGCGCTGACCGTCGCTGGCATTGTTTCGGCGGCGATTGAGTACACCGCATCGAAATGTGAGCCGGTAAACACGCGGCATTCAATCGGAAACCGGAGTGCTTCATCGGCCACCGGGGACCGGAGTGCTTCATCGGCCACCGGATACCAGAGTGCTTCATCGGCCACCGGGGACCGGAGTGCTTCATCGGCCACCGGGGACCGGAGTGCTTCATCGGCCACCGGAAACTGGAGTGCTTCATCGGCCACCGGGGACAACGCTGTTGCCGCCGCCCTCGGCCTGGAGTCGAAGGCGCAGGCCGGCAAAACGGGAATCGTCGTCGTTGCGTGGTGGGACGGCGAGCGCAAGCGGTTGACTACTGGGTACATTGGCGAGGACGGGATTCTAGCGGATACGTGGTATCGCGCCAATGAGTCCGGCAAGTTGATCGAAGCATAGGGAGGGCGCAATGGAAAAATGCAGGAGGACAGCATGAGGCACACTCCGCCAGACTATACCGATGCGCACCTGTACGGAACGGACATGCGCCAGTTTCGTTTCGTGCGCGAATCCAAGCTCCCGCTCGGCACATTCCCGCGCCGGATCTGGCTGCGGAGGATCAACCCGGATCGCGTCGTGTTCGCGGTCTGCATCGTGGTCGGGCTGCTGTTGATCACCATCATAGGAGTCTGAAATGAAACTTGAACTGGATGAGCAGGACGTGGACCAGGTGTTGCTGGACTATGCCAACACGCTGTTTCCCGGCCAATTTGACCGCGTCGATGTGAAATGCACCAGCTACGCCTCGGTGGCGTCTCGCTGCTCATCACGCTGTATGGGCTGGCGTTGTGGCTCGTCGTCGTGCTGGTCAGTCTAGCAGCGCTCATTGCGCACGTTGCCCCTGCCTATCTCGGCCTGATGCTGCTGGCGCTGCTGTTTGTGCTGGCCGCAGTGATGGTGCATCGGGGGCTGCGATGAGCGCGCTACCCGCAGGAGCTGGGAACGTGCCCGATGGCGTGCAACCGGCTGACTACGATCCGCCTGAGCTGTTGCCTGATTCGTGCGATAGCGAACCGAACGATGACGCGATGGAAGCGTGTACTTGGAAAACGCGGGCGCTGGTCAATGTGGATCGGGAGGCGGCATGAACAAGAGCGTGTGGCTTCGCGCCGCTGAGATCGTCGATAGTGGTAGGGGTGGATGTTGTAACGCCATCGAGCTTGCGCGCTACGGGCGCATAAGCCACCTTGATCCAATAGCTCCCGAAAATTATCGCTTTCGTTACGTGTTCCGTGAGGTTAACGCGGCGTATTGGTGGCCTTTGACTGCCAAGGGCCGTACCGCTCGCGTCATCGCCCTTTTGCTGATGGACGAAATGGAGCGCAACCCATGAGCACGGTAGGTAAACTTATATTCGGCCCGACCGACCCTCAAGCGGAGTTGTCGCTTATCCGCGCCGAACTGCACATCTGTCGCGAGCAAGCCGCGATCCTGCGCAACGTCGTGCTGATGCTGCGCTCGCTGATCGCGACGGACGGACGCGCGTCGGCGATCCGGGCGCTGGAGAGTATCGACAGTGCCCTCAAATTGACGGAGTGATGACATGACATTATTAGAAGCCATTCGCAATATCCAGATCGAAGCATGCGACAACAGGAGATGTGGATCGCGGACGGCAATGCTGCGTCTAGAACGATCCTTTCGCGCGCCCGGGCTAAACGATGCCGATACCGCCCAGATGATGCGTAATGCTGACTACTGGAATTGTGATGGACAACCGTACCCACATTATCTGCCGAAACAACGGACCTGACCGCGAAAGGAACCTGACATGAACCTATCCCAAAAACAGGCAGCAGCGAAACGATACTTGCGCGCCAAGCCAGTTATCGAACAGCTCGGCTCTCGCTATTTATTCGCGCCGGAAAATCGGGTTAAGCGGTTGAAGCCGACAGTGCTCGATAAATGGCGCGCAGCGCAGGTGCTGGAGCGGGTGACCCCATGATCCCCCGCCGCAAGCCAGCCGAGTGCTACAGCGTCAGCCGCAGCCCGCTCGCTATCTTGCGCCGCGCCCGGGCTGCGTTCATCGGTTCGGGCAGGGTAGGGCGCAGTGTAGTTTTGCTGCTCGTCCTGGTGCTGCTGGCGAGTACGTTGGACGGCAATATCGAACTGGCGCGGGAACGGGATAGGGCAGATCGGGCGCAGGAACAACTTGATGCACTGGCAGCCTGGCACCGGGAGCAGACTGTTCGCGTGTCGCTTGAGGGCAATGCGGCGACGGTCGCTAACCTTGCTGGCCGGGTGGCCAACGTGGTGCGACCGTGAGCCTGTCCTGCGATTGCGATTATGACGATGGCGACTATGGCGCGAGGATGACATGAGCACGCGCACAGAATTGCAGGCCGAGGCGAACAGACTAAAAATGTGCGGTCGCAAAGCGCGTAATGCTGCCGTTTACAAACGGATATGCGCGAGAGTTGAAATGCAAACGGCAATGGAAGAGGCGCAGAGACTTGATAAATATGCGTCTGATTATCTTGCGCAAGCCGCCGCACTCGAACGCCAGATAGATGATATGGCAGCGGAGGCGAAGTGAGCCAGCAGCAAAGCCATTTTTTTCAACAGGAGAAGTACGATGAACAGGTCGGAGAGTTTAACGGAGTTAGCGAAGGCGTTATGCAAGGCGCAAGCGGTAATCGAGGGCGCGGCGAAGGACAAGACAAACCCCGCCTTCCGGTCGAAGTATGCCGATTTGGCAGCTTGCTGGGATGCTGCCCGCGCACCATTGACGGACAACGGCCTGTCAGTGATGCAATTCCCCCGTTTGGCTGATGCGGGCATCGAGATTGAAACCTTAATTCTCCACACCAGCGGCGAATGGGCGAGTGAAGTCCTGACGGTTCCGCTCGCAAAGCGGGACGCGCACGGCGTTGGCGCAGCGATTACCTACGGGCGCCGGTTTTCTTTTTGCTCAGTAGTCGGTATCTGCCCTGAGGATGATGATGGAAACAAGGCGGTCGGTAAGGTGGATAAAGAGACCGACGACAGAAACTCGCCATGGACGACCGAATTGATTGATTTGGCGACTGAAGCGGCGCTGCGCGGCAGTAAGGAATACAAGACGTTTTGGGTTGGTCTCTCCGAAGCGACGCGCTCCGTTCTGGTACAGACCAAGGAGCACGCGGCGAACAAAGCAGCCGCAACCAAGGCCGATTCAGCCGCACTAGCCGCTGCCGCGAAAGAGGAAGTGCCCGCATGAGCGAAGAACTCATCCAGGGCTCGGAAGCATGGCTGCATGCCCGCCTGGGCTGCGCTACGGCCTCGCGCTTCGCCGACGTGCTGGCGACGACTAAGACCGGCTATGCGGCCAGCCGACAGAATTACCTGACGCAACTCGTACTGGAGCGCATAACCGGACAGGTTGCAGAATCGTTCACGAACGGGGCGATGCAACATGGTACGGAAACAGAACCGTTAGCGCGGCTTGCCTTCGAAGCCGCGACGGGGTTGATTGTGCAGGAAGTCGGTTTTGTGAAACTGACGCCATGGATCGGGGCCAGCCCGGACGGCACAATTGACGATGATGCTGGAATCGAGATTAAGTGCCCGATCCAGGCCACGCATTTAGAGACAATCCTTGCGCGCAAGGTGCCGACCAAATACATCCCGCAGATTCAGGGTTGTATGTGGGTGACGGGTCGCCAGCGCTGGCATTTCGTGAGTTATGACGACAGGTTCCCCTCGCATTTGCAGATGTTCCGCGCCGTGGTCGAACGCGACGATGCTTACATTGCCAAACTGGAAACGGAAGTCAATAAGTTTCTGGGCGAGGTTGCGGAAACGGTCACGCAACTGGAGAAATTCTGACATGAAACCAAACCCCGCCCGCCCAGCGTTGGCGTCGTGTACCGGCGGTCTGGGCGGGAACAGGGGCTTGCAATCCAAACCGGAGCGAAACATGAATCCAACCAAACTTGACATTGCCGTCCATGCCTATATCTGCGCGCATGGTCCTTGCGCTGTCACCACATTGCAGGAGGCCGGTTTATCTACGAGCCGCGAAATGTTATACAAAATCGTCAAGCGCCTGACTGCGGGCGGCTATTTGCGCTATCTACCGCAGCCCAAGGCGCCGCGCGTAGGGATGTGGATGGTCGTTGCTGACAAGCTGCTGCCGGAATGGGTATCGCAAACCGGCCCCAAGGGTGGCCCCCGGATGCCGGTATCCGATCCGGCCTGGGAGCGCAGGGTCACGCGCAGTACCGGCACCGTACCGCTTGAGCTATTGCTACGGCTGACGCTGATAGGGATGGTAGCGCAGCAATTGACGTGGAGGGTGGGGACATGATGACTAATGAGCAGATCGAGCGGCTGGGCGTTCTCGTATACGACATGGTTGTTTGGTCGGAGTGTGGACGTGGGGAGTACCCACCAAACGCGCTCCGTGACTATGTGCAAACCCTGCTCACGTCGGAGCGGGCAGCGGCTGTCGCGGAGTGCGCGGAAATATGCGACGAGTTTGCGCGCACGACCAGTCCAGTTCGCGGAGTTCAACTTGCCGCAGCCATCCGCAAACTGGGAGAGAAACGTGAATAACTTGAGCGAATGGCTACGCGGAGAAGCAACATCGGGCGGCGAAACGTGGAACGCGCGGATGATAGCTGCCGCCGCCAAACTGGAGCGACTGACCGGAGACCTGAACATCGCTCGCTTGCGACTCAACGCGCGAGTTTGCACGGAATGCCCAGCCAAGGACGCACTCTCTCGGCTGCAAACTAGCATTAACGCAGTCAATGGCGATTACATCGTTATGCGCCAACGGGCGGAAAATGCGGAAAGCGAGTATGCCACCCAATGTGCGCGAGTTGCAGCAATCAGAGAACACAATGTCACACTGACCGCAGAGAACGCGGCGCTGCGCATTGACTTGGACCGTCTAACTCACGGTTCATGGTCTAAAGAACTAGCACGCCTATCCGCAGAGAATGCGGCGCTACGGGAGGCTATAGAACCATTCGTCCGCATCGTGAAAGATTCATCGGGACGCATCCCAACCGAGCGGCTATCGTTGGAAAACTGGCATTCGTTGACCAATGTATACGCATCCAGCAAAGCACTGGAGACAACGAAATGAGTGATACGCCACGGACGGATGCCGCGCAGATTGAATTGCTTGAGGTAAAAACGCCTCAACCGTACCGGGTCGTTGAGCGTTGGGTGGTCCGCGCCGACTTCGCCCGCGCCCTCGAACGGGAGAACGCCGCCCTCCGCACCCAACTTGCCGAACGGCAGGCGGCGATTGATGAAGTAGTGGCGTGCAAGGAACCGATTAATGATGGTGGTAAACGTGCACATCTCGCATGGTCCGCCCTCCGCGCACTCGCCACCAAGGAGCCGCAACCAGCGACGAAGGAGACAACGAAATGAAGTACCGCAAAAAGCCTGTAGTAATCGAAGCAACGCAATGGTTCAAACATGGCGATCATCCGTCTGTTCTGCCGCACGTTGACCGACTCGCGCCGGATCAACCGATGCACGCGACTTGTCACAACTGCGGGAGAGCACAAAGCCGCGAGGAATTTTTTGCAACACACGGATTGATTGGCACGCTAGAGGACCTCGGCGAAGGTCAGCTCGTCTGCCCCGGCGACTGGATCATTACCGGCGTAAAGGGTGAGATGTATCCGTGCAAACCAGACATTTTCGCGGCGACATACGAACCAGCAGCGAAGGAGCCGCAACCATGAGCTTTTTCAACAGGCAAGAATTGGGCGAACTGGTCGAACCCGGCCTAGAGCGCCGCAGTTTTTCCACGTGGCTGAACGACTCCATCTGTAAGGTCGTTACCAACGCGATCCGTAGCTGGGGCGTGACGGGGTGCGACAATACGTTGATCGCAGAGGCCGTAGAGTTGTACGACAAGACGGGGATGAACACCCTTGTTGCCTACGAGGCCGCTGCGATCACCCAACCATCACCGGATGGCATCCATCGCAAGCGCGGGCTGTTCAATGCCGTATTCAAGGGCAGGATGGACTGGGAGCCGCAAGGACCGCGCCGCGATGAACCCAACAGCATCGGGTTCTTCTTGAGCGCGCAGCCCGAGATTCGCGCGGAGTCAGTGTGCGGCGCCGATCCTGACACGCTATTCGGCCCCGCCATCAACATCGCAGGCAACCCGGATGCGTCGCTCTGCAGGATGGACTCTCAAATGCGCTGGATACGCGGGGAAATGCGAGAGTGCATCAAAGTGGAAACGCAGCACGGCGTCCGCTGGCTGCGGGTTTTAGAGACCTTTTCCGTGGAGGAGTGATGGACTGCTCTTGTGACTACACCCCAGCAACGGTGTATCGGCCGTCCGAACACAAGGCCAAAAAGCCGCACACATGCTACGAGTGCGGGCGCGCGATTGTAATTGGTGAGCATTACGAGCGCGTGTTCGCTATTTGGGAAGGCGACCCAAAAACATGCTGCACGTGTCAAGACTGTCTTGATTTGCGCAAGTTCGTGGTAGCGCATGTGCCCTGCTCGTGCTGGACACACGGGAACATGCGCGAGGAGGTTTTAGAAGACGCGCGCGAATATGCGCACGAGGCGCCCGGCCTGTTGTTCGGCGCGTACAGGCGCGAAGTGCGAATCCGCAGTAACTATCAACGAAAGGAATGATCATGGCAGACAAGATTGAAGTTCGCGTTAACGATGTACTCGTGTACTCACAAGCCACAGACGGCACACAGCCTCCGGTAGTCGTGCCGCCGCCAACTAACACGACCCGCGTTGTACCGCCCCCAGCCGATGTGCGTTATTGCTCCAATTGCCGACGCTGGCATCGTCGGGATTATATTCACTGCCAACATAGTGGGCCTTGGGGCGGCGATATTCCCAACGACCCGCGATGCACGTTTGTCAAAGCACCCTCACAACGAAAGGAATGATCATGGCAGACAAGATTGAAGTTCGCGTTAACGATGTACT
>ERZ1292632.2331-Hain-H43-01um-R2-2331-length-16061-cov-9_pt1 | contig 16061 bp, 36 predicted proteins | sample MGYA00564407_ERZ1292632 | MGnify/ENA primary metagenome ERZ1292632 (study PRJEB36523, sample SAMEA6512637) | groundwater metagenome | collected 2019-01-08 | study: AquaDiva: Metagenomics assemblies of 32 groundwater samples | reverse complement strand
CGTGGGTTGCGTGGCTCCGCACGTCCTCCAGGGCACACTCGACCCGCTGCCGGAGTACACAGTGCCAGCACCACCAATGTGAGCGCCCCTCCACGTCAAACCTTTCGGCGGTCTCGGCGCAGTCGTCACAGAGGGACTTGTTGCAACCCTCACAGTAGTGCTGTGCGCGGTAGTTCGTCTCGCCTGCCCCATCCTGCGTGACCTCGGCGTAGAGACAAACCTCGCAGCTTATGCAGTCGCCGAACTCAAAGTGCCCGCTGGTTTCCTCGGCGGGGTCGCCGGAATTAGCAGGTCGGTCGGGGACGGTTCCCAAGTCCAATCTCCTTTCCTTGCGCCCTGGGCGCACGCTACGGCGTTTCTGAGGCGGGGGCGGTATCTTTCGCCGTCCCGGCGGCTGAAACGCCAGCCTTGGCCTTCCGTGTGCGAATGGGGGCTGCATTGGCCTCCTTGCCCGTGGCTGCCCTGACCGCAACGGCCAGTGTGGCTCGGCTGACAGCGCCGCTGCCCAGGAGCGCCTCGACCTTCTCGATGAGTGCATCGCTGTCCGTGATGTCCGTTCCGTCCAGACTGACCTCAACGAACGGCGCACTGGTTTTGACCTTGAGGCCCAGCGCCTCGGTGATCCGCACCAGGCGGTTCATCTCTCGCTTCTGACCGTTCTCAAACCTTCTGACTGTCATGCTCTTTCTCCTCCTGGATTTTGTGGTTCCCCTGCCTGCCGCAGTTCCTCACCTAGCAGCCGGTTCACCTCAGAGCGCGGCACCCGCCAGAGCTTGTTGCCGATCCGCCGGCCCCGGATAGTTCCCCGGTTTAGGCCAGCCCGCACGGCGCGGGGTGTTACATTCAGCAGGCGAGCCACCTCGGATACCTTCAGGGGGCCATCGTCTCTTTGCTCAATGACGCCCCTAGGATGGTCAATGTCTATGCCTACTAAGGCTCCGTGAGAATCGAAGTCCAGTACCACGCCTGGGGCCACCTCACGGGAATCTGTGCTGACCCGCGGGACAAGGTGAACGTAGAGTGAATCTGTCTCTGGATAGTAGTGGAACTTCATCACTTTGGGAAGTATAGCACTTCTGCGGAACGGCGTCAAGACTTTCGGGCACTTTCCGCGGCGAGAAAATCCTCAGCGGGGCGCTCCACTCTCGCCGTGCTCGAAACGGGCAGAGCGAGCGGCGGCGTAGGCTGCTAGGACACGGGGATGACGTTCTCTTTGTCTACTATCCCCAGGATCGGGGCAACCACAATTGATTCTGCCTGAACGGGATTCGTATTCGATTCCTACTGTTCCGCAGAGATCACAGACGCAGAACTCGTACTCATCATCCCAGGGAACCGCAATATGGTTCAGGGGAAGATCATCTGGGTCGGGGATGTCACCCCAGGCCACGATAGGTAGTCCTGGAATAGAGTAGGTAGGACAGCCTAGCGGATCGTGTGTGAAAATCTTGTCCCGAAAAGTATCCGCCTCTTCTTTGGTCGGCTTGATCTCAACAATAACTTCAAGCCCAGGCAACCAGAAGTCAGGTAACCACCAGTGATTCGCCATCTGATAGCCTTCAGCCTCATAGCGCCATTCAATACCGAGATTATCAAAGAACACTGCCCACCTTGCCTCCAGACGACTTCGAAACCGGCAGCCCTTGTAGATGGTTTCAATTGGCTTGATCTTGTCCTGCATCTTCTCCTCCCGATTCCAATGGATCAGCAAGTACCCAAGTCCTTCGCAGTCGATCTCCAAAACGAACTACCCTGGCTGGCCTGCCGTCGTTGGCTGGGAGTATCAGTCCATACTCCTTAAGGAGTCGCCCTATCAGATTTGCATTCACAGGCTTGATAAATCGGGATAGGGTTGCCACACATTCAGCCGGGAACAGAAATTGGGTTGATGCCTCTAAACAGTGTTCCCTGATTAATTGGACGAGAAGATCACGTCCTTCTGACCATGAGAAGGGCTGGGACTTCTTCCAGGTAGCACCATCCCAAACTGAAAGCCAAACCTTCCTGTTCTTTTCCATGACGTGATGATACCAAGTTTCCAGAGTTTTGTCAATAATCAATTGCGCGACTTTTAGTTGCTCCGTTACGCGTTGTTGCCCCCTTTAACGCGCAACTTTAAGATTACTTGCGCGTGTGCGCGTGATCACGCGTGTACGCGCGTGTCACGTGATGATGGAGTCCCCTTATATTAGGTAACAACGCGTAACAAATACAAAAAACGCGCAACGTTTTGGCCTGAAAGGGGTTTTGGTTACGCGTTACTCTTTTCACGTTGCGCGTTAGTACGGGTCACGTAACCGTTTTTGAGGCTCAAGTGTCTCTTTTGGCGGCGGGACCATCTCTGGCTTCAAGACCCAGCATCGCACAAGCTGCTCGCCGCGCCGGATGACCTTTGCGGGGCGCTCACCTTCCTCAATGTCCAGCACCCTAGCGGCCTTCAGCGCCCGGCCTATCGAGTTGGTGGTCATGTTGCCCAGGCTACTCCTCACGGCATTGGCGGCCTCTGTGGGTAGCAGAGCCACCTTGCCGTCGTGTAGGAATCCAATGCCTGCCTGACCTGGCTTAGTGCTGGCCCCCAGTGTCAGGCGCTCAGAGGCTAGTCCCGCCAGGATGGCCTGAAGGAAAATCTCGTGATCGGCAAGCTCCTGGCTCTCCTGGTGGGACTCAGCAGCGATCCCACGGAGCAACTGATCTGTCCGCTCGGATAAGTAGGCGGCCCGATCTGGAGTCATGCCCCAACTCACGCAGAACTCATAGAGCCATGAGGCAGCACAGATAGCTTGCCGGGCGAACATGCTGGCCGTTGTTCCCGGCGTATCGCCCATCAATGGATGTTCACTGATCTGGCTGTAGGCCACGAAACCTGCCATTAGTTGACGTAGCTTGTGTCCCTGGCCCGATAGCTTCTCGACGGCCTCGATGCTCAGTCCTCCTTTGGGGGCGACCACGACCAGACCGCGCCGGATGACGCTGGCCGATCCCGTAGCCATCTCCGGCAGTTGTTCACCCGTGAAGATTGGCAGTGCTCGGATGTACCAGTCGGTCTTGACGGTAAGGTCTCTGGTGAGCCTTGTCCGGCCCGCACTGTCATAGACGTGCTGGGCGATGTTAGCGATGCCGGGGATGTTGATGGTGGCGGACTTGATGTCGTCCAGGATCACGATCACGTGCTGGAGATGCCAGCCGATCTGCTCCAGCGAGTAGGGCGTGCCATCAGCGTTGAGCATGGCGAAGGCTTTCCGGTCCCAGGGTCTTGCCTTGTTGAAGAGCATGAGAACGCAGCGGGCGGCGGTCGTCTTGCCAGCGCCCGTCTCGCCTGTCAGGTAGAGCACATAGGGACTACCCTGGAGCAGATCAATAGTTGGGGCCAGTGCGGCGTGCGCCAGCAACGGAAGCATGACTGACTCCGCGTGTACGGTCAGCAGTAGTTCCAGCGTCTCGATGCAGGCTCGTCGGGCACCAATATCGTCGGGGGGCATTTCGAGATCATAGCCCCCGATGTGCGGGTCCGCGTTGCGGATCGCAATCTCGCCCTTGTTCGTGACTGCTTTGCCGCTGCGGATCAGGATGCTCGGCATGACGTAGGTATCCCCGGCGTAGCCCGGCCCAACCACCCCCTGGTAGATCGGGCAGGGACTGCCTATCTGGGTCAGCACGGCGATCAGGTCCGGTAGGTGGCGGGCGCTGCATGAGGCGTTGGGGACTGCCTCCAGGAGTGCCTTGCGGAACGTGCGGGTATCTGAGAGGTGGGCAATGGGCCAGAGCACCGGCGTCTCGCCACCGCAGTGAATCACGGCGTCCAGGTGCGGCGGTTCCTCGGGCACCGCGGAGGTCCAGACGGCGCGGCGCTCTAGCCTCCAGTTCGTGACCTGGAATGGCTCGGAGTCCTCCTTCGCCAGTGACCGCATGAAGTACCCGTCGGGGCGCTCCGTGATCTCCCAGCTTCCCATCTTGACCGCTGCTGTAGGCGCTGGTTCCGGTTGTTTCGCTGCTACCGTAACTGACTCTGCTTGCTCAATGGCTCTGGTGATTCTCTGGCGGAACTGCTCGGCGTCCCGTCCACACGCGTCCCAGAGCGCCCGCGGGTCCTTCGTGCCGTCCGGCATGGCCAGCACCTGAACTTCGCCCTGCCAGCCCTCGGCAGACAACACCGCCGCCACATCTGCGGGCATGGTCCCCACCGCGTCCGGCTCGCTGACCACGAACAGCCGGGCCAGCCGCATGACCCGGGCCTTGCTCTGCCGGAACGCCTTGCGGAAGTTGGCGACGCCGGGCACGCCCAGCGCGGCCAGCCCGCAGTGCCAGAGCACGTGGCAGTCGGATTCCCCCTCCGGCATGATGACCAGTTCCGAGGGATCGGACGGCAGGCGATCCAGCCCATAGAGTGCTCGTGGCGTCCCGGCCTTGGCCTTGATCTTGGTCTCTTTCTTGACGGCCTGAATCGCTACCCGGTAGGTCTCTGTGATCTGCTGGCCGTCCGAGCCGTAGTGGGGCATGGCGACCGCCGCCGCGCCCCGATAGGTACAGTCTCGCAGTCCCCAGGCGGCAAGCTCCTCGGCAGGCACACCGAGGAAGGCGGCGTACTGGGCCAGCGTCACGCCACGCTGGACCCCTAGCCGTTCCGCAAGCTGGCGCAGCGCCTCGGCGAACTCTTTGCCCTTGCCCGGCGTGTCCCGATCCAGCCACACCTTGCAGGCCAGCGTGATGAGGTCGTTGCCGCCGGTCTTGCACTTGAAGCAGTGCCAGCTTCCGGTGTTGGGATTGACGCTGAGGTTAGGACGATGGGTTCCGCCCGGATCGGATCGGGCGTTCTCGCGGTCGCCGTGGAACGGACACCAGCAGGTCAGTTGGCCGTCAGATTGCGGCTTGGGTTCAAGGTCGAGAAGGAGTGTCTGAACATCGGAAAGCAGGGCGGACTTGACTCTTTCGAGTAGGCTGGGTATATTCAAGTTAGGAACCTTTCACAGAGGAAGTCCTTTCAGGATAGGCCCCCCGCGGTCGGCGGTTCAAGCGCGGGGGGTCTCGTCTTTCCAGACCAGATAACGCCCAAGGCTTGCTAAGTCCTCGACGACCCATTCGCTTCCGTCCGGCAGCGGTATCGAAATCATCTTACTACACTGGTTTAGACTCTCGTACACGGAAGCCATAAAGGTTATGTCTAGCTCAGGATGATAGGCCGTTAGATAGAGTTGGATTTCCTGGGTGTCATTTTTGGGGCATTGGCCTACCCAGGAGGATTCCAAATGTTCTCCAAGCACGCACTCAAGGTGGGCCTCGAAACTTTTCTTGATCTTGGAGTACTGTTTCTCTAGCTTGCTTCTGTCAAAAAACTTCTTCTCCCGTGCTGCGGCCAGGCAACGCTCTCGAAGATCACTCATGCTTCTTGCTCCTTGTCTTGTCCTTTGCCAACTGCGGCCCGGCCAGTCAGAAAACGATCAAACTCTGCGGCGAGGTTCCCGCGCCAGCGCTTCTCGAAACAATCCAGTCCCTCAAGGGGGCGTTCAGCCGTGGCGTGATAGAACGCAAGCCACCGTTCTGCGCAACGAAAGTGGGCTGCCTTGCCGAACGGGATTGCGGGGAGGTTAACAATCTCTACTTGGCTGACTTGATGCCTGCACAGAAAGCAGATACGGACCTGAGAACCCGAACCGTCAACCGGCGGATCAGTGCTCTTGTCTTGGTTGGGCGCTCCGTGGTAAACTAGCGTTGAATAGCGAACGGGTATCACAACATCACTCCTTTGCAGGTGCGGAAGCGTCCGGCGGCCCAGCGCAGCCGGGCGTTTCTGTTAGCGGGCCGATGCGGTTACGGGCGAGGACCTCGTACTCCTGGTATTCCTTCGGGCTGATCTTTACGTATCCCTTGCCTACTTTACCTCCGGGACGTAGGCGAGCTAGATGCAGTTCCCGCCGGTGAAACTCAATGTGTCCTGCTCTTGTAGTGGCGCAAAGATTGGAGAGGGTATCATTGAGAGGATTGCCGTCAATATGGTGGATCATCATGCCTTTCGGAAGTAGCCCGAATCGGGCTTCCCAGATTGCTACGGATCGCAACTTCCAGACTTTGTGTTCTGCTACCTTTATGAAGGTTCTCAGTGTGCCGTTCTTACATCGGCGCACTCGTACGGTGCCTACTTCAACGTGATTGACTGGAATAGCTCCCGGCTTGAACTCTGTCTCCGGGCTAACCCTGATTCCCTTCACTCCCTTGTTCCAGGGAATCATTCCCTTGCGAAACGACCCGCTGTTAGGCCCTGACCCCTTGGCGAACTGATTTCCAATGAGGTAGTTGTTGTTCCTGCTCATGGATATAGTCTACGGCTGGTTCTGGAACAATGCAAGGGGGCCGATTCTGCTGGCTCACGATCTGAACAAGGTTGGAGTCTAGGACGCTCTCGGCGGGCAGCCCCGCCAGGGCCTCAAAGACGTGTCTGCCGTAGAGAAGGCGAACGCTCATGGTTCAGAAAGTTCGGCGGGCGCGGCCAGCTTACTGGGAGGGGCTTGCGCTAGTGCCGCGCCCGCCTTTGGTGCGAGGTGCTGCGTGCGGCGCAACTCTCTACGCTCCGTCGGTGCGCCGCGCCTTAATCTCCTGCCAGACCTGATCCCGCGCCCGCTGGAGGGTAAGGACGCCGACCGCTGCATTTTCCATGTAGGCCCCCATCGCCTCCGCGACATGCTCGAACCGGAACTCGGTCTTGCCGTAGTCCCGGCGCACAGCCGTCCACTCGTGACCACAGGCTAGCAGGAAGGCTACCTGCTCCACGTCCGAGAGCCAGACCGTGCCGTTGTCAGACGCCGCGGAGGGGGTCATCACTTTCGGATTCTCCACCACTCTGTTCCTCCTCTTCACCTGGTTCGCGCGGCGGTGTCCAGTTTGGATCGCGGCCCAGCACGCGTTTCACGTCTGTTACCTTCGGGTTCACTTGGCGGTTGTAGGTTTCGTGGGCGACCTTGACGATGCAGCGGGTTCCGGGCAAGTCATTCAGGTCAATGTCCTCGTACTTGCCGCCGAACTCATCCAGCATCTTGGCGAGCCGCCAGCCCCAGCTTGATCCCTTCTCCTGTTGTGGCGTCAAAGCCGTAATGGTCACAACGTCCTCATGGCGCTCATCGTCCACCTGGAATATCCACTTGAACATTGGCTCGCCTGTGCTCCGGCTGGCGTCCTCGACGATTCGCTCCAGTGTGGCCTCATGTTCACCCTCCGGGATCAGATCATCGGACGGCTCAGGCGGATAGTGGGTCACTTTCGGCAGCATCGGCTACTTCTCCTTGTGGTTCGGGTTGTTCAGGGGACTGATCCTGTTGGGGCTGTTCGCCGAGGTCATCGCTTTCCAGCAGGCGGATCAGTCTGTCGGCGTCCTCGGGGCTGAGCATCCGGGCGGTTGGTGCATCGGCTCCGCCGATCTGCCGGAGACACTTCTGGTAAGCTGCCTCATCCATGCCCTGCTTGAGGGCGGCGATGCGGCCCAGTTGGGCCTTGGTGACCATCGGGGGTGCTGTGCCATTGGCGACGGCCAGGCAGAGTTTCTCGAATGGGCTGAGGCCGGTGTCTGCGTCTACGGCGGTCAGCGCCGCCAGCCGGTGCAACGGCTCGTTGTTGATCTGCGTTTCCTCGGCGAACCCGAAGGCCCGCATCTTGACCTCAACCTGCTGCGCCTTGGCGTCGCGGGCCGTGCCGCCCATGTGGCTGTCCAGGCAGACCTTGATATGTTCCAGGGCGATGTCCCGTTGGCGGTCACGCTCCTGCCATTCGGTTGCACCAGTCTCTGGTTTCCAAAGGTCCTTCGTGCCCTCGCTCTGCTGAAACTCCGGCTGGAACTTGGCCTTGAGGATGTTTAGGATGAGGGGCTGGATGTCAGCATAGGTCGGGTTGATGAGCGTTCGGGCGTTGATGATCCCGCGCCGCTCCTTCTCGACCGTGGCCTGGTAGACGAACTCGAACTCATTCCGCATCGCCAGGGCGTACTTCTGGCGCATCGCTGAGTCAGTGGCCCGCTCGAAACGTTCCTGGAGGTTGCCCTTGGGGAGCCTTTGCATGTACATGAGCAGCGAAGGCTCGTGGCCGAACTCAGCCTCGGCGCGCATCTTGGTCTCAGTCTGGTAACGCTCGACTCGGCCCTGTGAGTTGACGGCGGTTGCCCACTCGTAGGCGACCCGTGCCGTCACAATGCAATGGAACGTCCCAAGCTGGAAGAGTGTCAGCCACTTGACCCGCCAGGGTTCTCGCAGCGTGTCCCAGTCTTGAATCTCCATTGCCTCCCGGCCCTTGCGGAGGAGGTAGGCGCTCCGGTAGGTCTCTGAGATTCCCGTTATGGAGTCCACAACCATGATGCCGCCGATCTTGGCGACTTCCTGGGCGAGTTCGAGCATCTGGTCAAAGTTCTTTGAGGGCCATGAGAGAACCTTGATTCCGTTCAGCCGTTCTCCCAGGGCGACAACAGCATCGTCCGCCCCGCCCTCAGTGTCTACCATGTAGACCTCGGACTGGCCGCTCTCGCGGGCGATCCCGGCGGCACAGTCCACCGCGAAGTAGGTCTTGCCCGAACCGGCGCGCCCGTAGACGCCGATCTTAGCGAACATCTTGCCCTCACCGGCGGCTCGGAGCTTGAACTTCTCGGCGATGCTAGTCTTGGAGGATGCTGGTTTCTGAGGCTGTTTCTGGTTGTCTGACATGGTTCTCTTCTCCTTGGTTCGATTCGGATTTTCGCTTGCTTGCCTGCCGCCACAGCACTGCGAGGCCCAGCGCCTCGGCGCGGTGAAGCATCGTGTACACCTGGCCGATTCGCACCCCGTAGAGCCGCGCCAGCGTCGTGACCTTGGTTCCGGCGTTGTAGAGCCGAGCGCACTCTAGATCGGCGGCGCGGCGGTTCCGTTGGGCGATGGAGGGGAGGCGGGCAATCATGGGCGCATTATACGGAAAACGGACAGTTTTGTCAAGGCTCAGGGCTTCCATTCTGCCTCGCTCATGGCGTCAGGATACCCTCCATTGACCAGATGTCTTTCAGAGCTTCTTCGCCATCGGTTTGTTTGTCCCACCATTGGTACAGTGCCGTCCATTCAGGTCCGTCTAGATGACCCAACAACATGCTAACCAAATCGGCCAAGTGCCATGATTCGATATGGTTCCAGCAGAGAGGATAGTAACCCCCAAGTTCACAGGGGCGACGCGTGGGAACCTCGACTGGCCACGGAATCAGCCGTCGGATTTTGAACACTGCGGGGAGTGCTTCTTTCGGGAGTGTTGTGCCAGTCATGGCGTCTTGACCTCCATGTCGGGAACGGTGAACTTGATTCCGCCGGTCTCTTCGTCGGGTTCTATCCTGACCCTAACATTTCTCAATCTGTACCCGAGCAGCGAGTCGCTGGCGGACTTCATGGAGCAGATTCTTCCCCCTGCTCTATGTCCGGAGGGAAAGCCCAATTTGTAGGAGCCAATCGAACCGTCTGCACATCCTCTGAGGATTATTTCCTTTGTCTCCTCAGAAACTATTCGCAGGCCGACTTGAATTGAAACTACGGGGCCGTTCCGTTCCAAGAGTTCGCGTGCTGACTGGTTCATATAGCATATACCGTTAGCGTCAAGAGATAGTCTAGCGGGTGCGTTTCGGCCTCCGATGTAATCCTCAAACCATATTACTTCGCTCATGGCGTCTTGACCTCCGGGGCTTGGATATTAGCTATCAAGAGTGGGTGCTCCAATCGCTCCAGTGCCCTCACGATAGCCTGGGCGCAGCCCAACAGGACCAGGCCCAGGGCGGCGATGTCCGGGTTCTCAATGCGCCGGAGCATGGCGGCGGTGTAGGCCAGTGCGTTGTCTGGCGAATCCTGGTCTTGGATCGCGACGGTGTGCATCCGAACGAAGTCCGGCGCAACTATCTGGGGCGGTGTGATGTGGATAGGAACCTCCGAGAATCTTTCTCTGAAATCATGTGTTGGCATTGGGTTTTCCCTTTCTGGGTTACTAAGGATAGTGTTTACTGCTTCAGCGAACTTGACGTAGTAGCTATCCATTGTGGTTCTCCTTTCAGCCCCGCTTGGGGGGCCAGAACAGAAACGCGAACAGCAGGAACCCGATGGCGGCGAATCCCAGCATGGCCCGCCAGCACCACAGTCGACCGGCGGGGCTGTCACCAGACAGGATGGTGCCCAGGCCCAGCACCAGCAGAGTCCCAACGGTCAAGCCCCAGGCGATGCGGGCACGGGTGAGGTCGGTCATGACCCGGTCCTCCTCTTGGAGTGTCGGTTTTGCTTCTTGATGTGCCGGGACACCTTTGCCGGAAGCCAGCGGCTCCGGTAGTGAGGCTTGCGTGAACGCGTCGGGCGACTCATGGCCCGGCCCTCTCGATCTCACCCGCGAGCCACCGCACCTTGTCCATAGCGCTTCCCTTGCGAACTTCGGGGGGGGCATTGTCTGAAGTGAAGGGGCCGTAAACCGTAGCGTCATGGCCGTAAGTCTGCCAGTCCAAACGCTTGTCTCCATTGACCGCTTCGTAGCTCTGCGTTAGGAAGTCTAGGCAGCGCACTTTGATTCCACGTTTTTCTAGGCGTTCTGCGAGTACATATCCTTTCATGGTCCGGTCCTCTCGATCCATCCAAACACGTAGTAGATGCAGCCCATCGCGGCGGCAGCGCCCAGTACGGCCAGCACCCAGGCCCACCAGGGCATGTACGGCGGGGGCTTCGGGGGCTGCGCTCGGCGGCGACGCCAGCGGCACGCTCGGCAGTTGCACTCAATCATCGGCGGTTTCCTCCTCGACGGTGTCTGAGATCGCACCCCAACGAAAGCCACATCAGCCGTCGCCTGCGGGGGCTTCGTGGTGCCGCTCTCTCGGACAAGTACCAATACCAACCTGCGGCGGTTTCGAGCGCCCTCACCGCACGCTTGTGGTGCCCCTCTTTCGCCCAACGCTTTGCCGCCTTGCGCTCGGCATTGGCAAGATCGTGGAGCATGGCTCTGTAGTAGACGATGGCTCTCAAGGCTTTCTCCTTTCCTGTGGCCCGCCCTGGCCGTCCCTATTGGCTGACAGTGCTGGATCAGGTACACGCTCACTTCCCTCAACAGTCTTCCAACAGAAGAACTGGTGCGGGAATCTGTCGTAAGGAAACCCGGCGCACCATCTCATACCTTGAGGGGGCTCCAACCGGGCTGTCTCGCAGTGCTCGTCACAAATGAAGGTCTCAGCATCTTGAATCCAGCCGCTGTAATCCCGGCCATAGGCTTTGCTGGCCGGATTCCATCGGGCATTTTCCAGGAGAAAAGTGACCCGCCAAGTCGCAGTCTCACCGCAGTATTCGCACCACCGGCGTTTGTATATTTGCAATCTGGTCATGCCTTCTGATGGCGTCATCTTCTTGCCTTTCCTGTGGCCCGCCCTGGCCGTCCGAGGCAAGGCGGGCAGAGGGCACCCGGAGCGGGGACAATGAGGCCCCTGGATGGCTGCCCGTACATCAAGCTGGCTCCGGCGAATCCAGGGAGGTTAGGCTGTCCCGGTCCCGGGCCTCGTCCACACGTTCAGGCCCCGCCCTCAATAGCAGCTCTAGAGCAGTCATCAGGTCGGACCTGGTCTTCGTGTCCCGGTTGTGTGGGTCATGCATCAGAGCGCAGAAGACGAAACCCAGCGCGAACGAAAGGATATCTACGTCCGGGGCGGGATCGTATCCGTCCAGCACGTCCTCCACCCACGCGACAGTGGCGGCCAGGGTCTCCCGACCCTCTGGGGTGGAGATACGGTGTCCGGCCCGCCCTAGGATCCCATCGTAGTCTCGACTGAACAGTTGCTTCGCCATCCGTGTCTCGCTCCTTTCAGGTTGCCTCTCCCTCCGCGGCCAGGGGCGTCCAGATTGAGTTGCTCGTTTCCCAGTGTCCACCCCTGTCCTTCCAAGGCCAGGCAAAGGTCCACAACTCAACGTCAGCCAAGTCGTTGAGCCATTCAGCGGCTGTCTTCTTGATGGTTCCGGTCCTCGGAATGTATCGGGCCACCATCCTCTCCGGCTCAAGTGAACTGAGGAAATCTCTCAGATGATCCATTTTATTTTCCTTTCAGCTTGCCCCCTGCCCACGGAACCCAGGGTGGCGCGTGCCGGGCGGAACGGGCAGGCAATGAGACCCGCCGCGGGCGGCTGGTGAATCGCTTATTGGTATGCGTTTTGAAGTAGCTGCCAGGCTTGACGCAACGCGTCGTCTCTGCGTACAGCTTTGACCCGGCGATGGGCGCACTGGGCGTGACCGTAAAGCTCTGGAATCTGGATGATCTCACCTAAGCCCTCCCGTAGAAAATCATTCGTCACCACGATGTTGTGTGGTTCCAAGGTGATGGTTAGTCCGCCTTCTCGGGTCAAGACTTCACCGCAGAAAACGCATCGGTACTCTTGTGGCTTCGTTTCTAAGTCATCCATTGCTCTTGTCCTTTCTGCCGCCGTGGGCGGCTTACTCTTCACTCTTGCGGAACTTGCTTGCGCTGCGCTGCCCGGCCACCTCAGCGAGTATCAATGTTCGTTCCTCGCCGGATGCGATCTCGGTGCCCGATGCGATTCCGCTCTGCCCCTCGGTTGCTTCATAGACATGCCAGCGAAAACCGCAACGATCCTCAGTTCCGTGCAGGTCCTCGACCTCGTACCAGATGTGATTTCTGAAAAAGCTCATTGTTGTTCCCTTCTAGTGTTGCCGGGCGGCAATGAGGCCCGCCGTGGGCGGCTAGGCGAATCTAGTACATGAGGCAGCTTACGGCTTGGCAGACCAGTTTCCAGGTGTCATTCTCCGGGTTCTCGGAAACAAGTCCCACGACTTGACCGAGGCGCTCGGCTCTTCGCCACTGCGCCAGGATGTCCCTGACCTTGCCTGAGACCCGTTCCTTCGCTCTCCTCAGATCGCGCTCGGCCTCGGTAAGTTGTCGCTCTGCCGCGTGCAAGGTATCCAAGTAGTCCAGCAGATTTTCATGGTCCATTTTCAGGTTAGTCTTTGGCATCTCACTCCTTTCGTCGCCGGGGGCGGCTAGTTCTTGCTCTTCTGGTCCGGGTGAATCCAACCGCCACACGGGGGCCGTATCTTACGGCCCGTGGCTTTCACGATGTCGCAGATGATCTGGGTGCTGGCCTGTTCTAGCTCCCAGCTTTCCCGCTTCAGTCTCTCCGCCGCCCGGTGCAACTCGACGGCCCGACGGCGGTGCTTCCTTATCTCGCATGGCGTCATCTTGGCTCGCCTCTCAAAGAATCCACATAGGCAACCCAGGCCAGAACGTCCTTGCGGGTCTGCGCCTTTTTCAGAGTAAACGGCAGCCCTATTTTCGGGGTGATCTCCACGGCCCAGCCCAGCCTGCCCTGCTCGATCGCTTGAGCGTCCTTGACTCGCGGGTTGTACCGGAGTTGGTTCCTAGCGGTTGTCTGTGCCCTTGTCTTGGTCATCTTGGCTTACTCCTCTTTGTCATCATCCTCGAAGTCAAACCCTTCAGGGGCCTGGGCATGGAAGGCGTTCACGTAGAGTTCCCTGTCGGGATACTTGACCTTGATCGTGTCCTCAGCGTCCCCCTTGTGAGCATCGCAGCGCACGTAAGGCCGCAGCTCAGGGTCGGGCCAGGGGTAGAGAATCCAAACAGCCCGCCTTGGGCACCGGGATTCGGGGTCGCCCTTGAGAAAGCCCTGGTCGTCTAGGCGCGGGGGATCCGCGTACCAGTTGCACCGCTCATGCGGCCAGCGTGGTTTGTTGTCTAAGGTCATCTTGGCTCACCTCTCATCCAACGGTTGAATAAAGCCCGTGATCCCGTGACTAGCTGATACGATCCGTCTCTACGCTGGCTCACTAGCGCCTCAGCGTGGGCGCTCTTCAGGGTGACCATGGCCGCGTACCCTTGCTCTTTCAGCATGGCCGCATAGGATGGCCAGGCTCCCTGCAACTCTTCGACCGTCTCATGCGTGACTGCGATCTGGGTCATCTTGGCTCACTCCTCTCCGAGCGGCAATCTCTTCGGGGCGTAGCGCTTCAATGTAGGCCCCGACCAATAGGACTCCCTGATCCGCTCTTGGATTCTGGCCCACCGGGGCTGACGGTAGCGCCATCGCAGCATGGCCTTGATCTGTCTCATGTACCATCTGGGTCTGGGGGTCATCTTGTCTCACTCCTCCCAATGATCCGGGCAGTAGAAATGGCCCGTTGTTTCCGACTTGCCCCAGCCTCTTTCGAGGGCCAGGTGTTCAGCATCTTCTTCGCTGTATGCTGATGGGCCTACGGTCTGGCAGGATTCGCCGGGCGAGACGTAGGCATGACAAAGAGTGCGGTATAGTTTCGCGGGTCTGGACTTAAACTTTCCGCCGGGCATCTGTTCCCACATGACGCTCACCATCCTTGTCCTTCCGGGACTTGCGGATTGGCCGGATCGTGACCGTGACCTCTCGCCCGTCGTCGGTTGGCCAACTTACCTTCGTTGTGCCCCGCCCCTTGTCTATGGCCAGCGCCAGCAGCACGGCCTCGATCAGTGCATGGCGAGCGGTCATCTTGGCTCACCTGCCTCTTTTAGTGTCGAGCGGATCATGTCGTCGAGCGTGCCGATCCAGCCCGGCGTATTGACCTTGGCTGCAATCGTGGCCAGCGTGGACGTAGACACCCTTTCAGCCTGTAGTTCCCAAGCGCAAGGAACCACGCTCGCATTGTGGCCTTGCTCTTGGAGTACACCGGCAATCTTCTCTAACAGGAGCTTGTTGCACCTGATCCTACCCATCCTGGCTCTCCCTTGCCCCGGCCCCTTGGGCCCGCGGGCTATCTTGAAACCTGTGTCCACTGCCCCTTGATCTTGCGCTCGATCTTGATAGCCGGCGGCGGCGTTCGCAACTGCGCCAGTCGTTCGGCTTCCCAAACCATGACCGTCTCATCATTGCCCAGCCCTACCCAACGGGCCGCCAGGTCAACTGTGATTCGGATACTCGCACTCATTGCCTTGCTCCTTGCCCCGCCGGTGTCCGGCCGCGGGCAGTTTCCGTCTTGGCCGGTTCCCCGGCCATTCACCCGGGCACTACCCGGGATCATCAGGACGGGTTCAGTTCTCCAAGACGAACTAGCACGTCATAGCAGCTTTCGGGAGTGTCCGCCCGCGGGCAGTTGGGAACATGTCCTTCTGTGCGCCCACAGTCCGAGCAGCACTCCGCCCAGACTGCGGGTATCCACCGGGTATTGCCCGGTTCTAGCTTCAACTCCGTGTGTCTCACCAGCTTGTGAGTGTCGCCCTTCTGCCAACTCATCCTCTATCTCTCCCTTGCCCCGGCGCTGTGCGCGCCCGCGGGCCTCGCAAACGTTCCCCTCAAACAGACCCCCGATGTGCTAGGCTGGATTATTCCTCGGACAAGTCAGCAATGATTTGGAGCAGTTCTGCTACCTCTGCGGGCAAGTAGCATCCTGGCCGAAGGTTCCCCGGATACGGCTGCTCGTTCTCGCCGTTCTCATTGCCTGGTAGCTTGAAGTGGAGCTTGTCCGGGTTCCGCCTTGCCCAGTCAGCACAGTCCCTAACTGAGCGCACGAAGCACTCTAGACTGTTGTTGTACTTGATGTGTATTGCCATTCTGTGTGCTCTCCCTTGCCCCGGTCCCGTGGACCCGTAGGCTCACCCGATTCGCACGGTGTCCCCGGCCTGCCCGTGGTCGAGCACCCAAAGCACCAGGCTGTATAGGTCGGGGGAATGGTGTGGTCGGCGCTCGGAGGTTCCGTGGCTCAGCACGGCGACCCGTTCCTCGGCGATGGTGTCAGGATCCTCCTGGATCGGAACATCCGGCTCCAGGTAGGTACGGCTTACTTCGTTCAGGTTCAACATCGGCTTGATTCTCCTCGGTTTGATTGTGGGCCGGGCGCTTTGCCCTAGCCTCATTGGGATTATACCACAAGTTCGGGATTCTGTACACCCATTTTTCGGATATTTTTCCTTGTTAAGTTTGGCCCCGATTTGCGCGGTGCGACGCGGAAGTGCGCTTGACAGGATAGAAACTTTTTTCCTTCACTTATTCGGAACCTTGCCGGAGTGGGGCGGATTCGGGCGGTTGACGGGCCGCCACGGGCGGGGCTAGAGTAGGGGCATGGCC
>ERZ1292632.1869-Hain-H43-01um-R2-1869-length-19072-cov-5_pt2 | contig 16062 bp, 18 predicted proteins | sample MGYA00564407_ERZ1292632 | MGnify/ENA primary metagenome ERZ1292632 (study PRJEB36523, sample SAMEA6512637) | groundwater metagenome | collected 2019-01-08 | study: AquaDiva: Metagenomics assemblies of 32 groundwater samples | reverse complement strand
AGCACATAAATTTTATGTGCTCGGCGAGCGAAGCCGAAGCGCCAGCGAAGCCGCTCGCTGGGCGGCTGAGCGGTAGCGAGAACTTAGTCGGTCAATTATTAATGTAGTCAATAGTTTAGACTTCAATAACTACCGGTAAAATCATTGGTCGCCTTTTAGTTTTATTATACAAGAATTGCCCAATTTGGTCGCGGATAAGTGATTTGAGATAGTCGGCATCAATAGGTTGAAATTTGGGGATTCGCAGGGTTATACCTTTTACTCGATTTCTGATTTGCTCGACTAATTCTTGATTTTCTCGTAAGTAGATAAACCCTCGTGAAATAATATCAGGGTTTTTCAAAAGCTTTCCAGATTCCCTTTTGAGTGTTGCGATAATCACCACCATTCCTTCTTGCGCCAAAGTTTTTCTATCTCTTAAAACTACCTCTCCAACATCCCCAACGCCTAAACCATCAATCATTACATAAAAAGCCGGCACAGTTTCTTTAGTGATTCTAATTGTATTTTTAGTTATTTCTATTATTTGGCCATTATCAGTCAAAACAGTGTTTTCTTTCGGAATGCCTACTTCTTGACCTAATTCAGCGTTGCGCCAGCGCATAAAATAATAGCCATGGATGGGGAGAAAGAATTTTGGTTTAACTAATTTTAAAACTAATTTTAATTCCTCCTGAGGGGCATGACCGCTGGAATGAATATCAACAATTTTTGAATGATAGATTTTAGCTCCTTGACGAGCCAAATTATCTTTGAGATTCTGAACCGCCCGTTCATTGCCCGGGACAATTGAAGAAGAAAAGACAACCGTATCCCCCTGTTTAATTTGGAGATAACGATTTTCGCCATTAATTATTCTCATTAAGCTGGCGTTAGGCTCTCCTTGGGCACCGGTACAAAGAATCAATAATTTATTGTCAGGATAATGGGACATTTCTTCTAAGGGAATAATATCTTCGGGATTAATTTTTATATATCCTAAACGTCGGGCGATCTGGATATTAGAACGCATTGAATAACCGCTGATTGTTACTTTGCGGTCTAATTTTTGGGCGATTTTTATAATTTCCGCTATTCGGTCTAAAAGCGAGGCAAAGGTTCCCACAATAATTCTTCCCGGAGATTTTCTAAATATTTCTTCGAGCGTTCCTTCTACTACTCTTTCTGATAAAGAATAACCGGGCTCTTCGGCATTAGTACTATCAAGCATCAAAAGAAGGATATTCTGGTTGCCAATTTTCGCGAATTTTTCTAATTCCGAATTTTTAGGTTTCCCTTCTTTGTCATGTTCAAGTTTAAATTCACCCGGATGGACTATTTTTCCCATAGGGGTATGAAGAATTAGGCCAACGGTATCAGGAATATTATGGGTAACAGAAAAAAATTCTACACCAAAGTATTTTGAAAGGGGCATCACTTTATTGAATTCAATCGGTTCAATTATAGGTTTTATAGACTTAGAAAATTCTTCTTGGCGTTTGAGGATTATTTCTTTAGTAAGTCTAGTGGTATAGATTGGCGGGTTGCCTAAACGGCCTAAAAGATAGGGGATGGCGCCGATGTGGTCATAATGGGCGTGAGTAATAAGAACAGCTTTGATGTTTTGACGTTTGGCTTCTAAATAAGAGGTGTTGGGAATAATAAAATCAATCCCCGGAGTTTCTTCTTCAGGAAATTGAAGCCCCATATCAACAACGATAATTTCATCCCGATATTCAAAAAGCATCATATTGCGGCCAATTTCTTCTAATCCACCCAAGGCGATAAAACGCAAAGAGGGTTCTTTCTTAACTCGAGTCATTTTAGTTGTTTTAGTAAATTGTTTGATCATGTTTAGTTTTTAATTCGTTGAGATATATAAGACTGCTTTTAAAGCACCAGGAATATTATCACTACCATCAAAATGGCCTTTCTTGTGTTCGATGATTATTTTTGCATTCAATCTTTTTTTAAAAAGATTTTTGTTGCTTATCGGTACAAATGGGTCATTATCCGAAAAGATAGCAACAAATTTATTTGTATGTTTTTTTATTTTCTTAAAATTTATTGGCACTTCTAACCAAGGCTTTGAGATTTCTTTTTCTTCTTTAGTCTCTAAATTTTTTAAAGTAAACCAACCAGCCACAAAAACTGCGCCACCAGCTTTTTTATCAGAAGGTAGGGTTTCTAGATATCGAAGAATAGTTTGACAACCAATACTATGGCCGACAAAATAAGTGTTTTTATCAGGCCTACCTACTTTTTTTGATAGATAATTTACCCAATTTTCAATTTTTGGTTTTTCTGGTTTCGGCATAGCAGGCACTCTGACAGAGAAACCTTTATTCTTAAGTTCTTTTTTAAGCCAAGGAAACCATCCTTCATTAGGAGATCCATCCCAACCGTGAATTATAAAAACCCGCTTTTGTTTTATTCTCATGGATGACAATCTGAGTTAATTTGCTGGTGCCGGAGGAGGGATTCGAACCCTCAAGCCTTACGGCACTGACTCCTGAAGCCAGCGTGTTTTCCAGTTTCACCACTCCGGCCTAAGACGCATTAAGATTTATTCATTAGCTTTTTAAATTCTTCAATGACCCGGTTTCCTGCGCTTAGATTAATTTTATTTATTTTAGCCAGCCAATAACTCGTCCAATTGGAGAGAATAAAAGAAGAAAGAACATTTTTGATTCGGCTGTCTTTTCCCTTGATAATAATTGAACCTACCCCTTTCTTTTTTAGAAATTTTTGGGTAATTGTAGCTTTCTTTTTAATCTGGTCAAAATCAGAAGGATCCATCAAAAAAATAACAAAAAAGTTTTTATTCACTTCTTTTTGGCTAAAGCCGGCAATCTCATTATGACTGAGCTCGGGCAAAAAATGACAGAAAGCCGGGATACTAACAGTTTCATTGAAGTTGACTTTCCAATAATGAGCCAAAGAATAGTTCTGTTTTGAAGAATAAATTAAGGGGATTTTTCTATTTATTTTTCTAGCTAATTTTTGACCTTCGGTTTTAGATTGATAAACATCTAATTTGATATTTAGTATTTTGATTTGCGGAAAGAAGTTCTTCAAAATTTTTAACTCGGCAAAAAGCATATAGCCGACAGCTTGACGGGGAAACAACCCCTCTTTTGGAATAATAATCAAAGGAACTTTATCCTTTTGGGCTAATTTTTTCAATTTCCCGCCGGTAGTTATAACTGCCCTTAATTTATATTTTTTAGCTTTAATAAAAGAACTTATTGTTTCTTCGGTGTCGCCAGAGAAAGAGACAAAAATCAAAAGAGGATTTCTAAAAAAATGATAAGGCAAATCATAATTTTTCCAGATGACAATCGGTACGGGAATATTAAGTTCTGGGATCAGAGCTTTAATAGTTTCACCGGCTAAAGCGGAACCGCCTACGCCGCAGATAATAATTCCATCGGGTTTTTCGCCCCGAGTCTTAATTTTTTGATTAAGAAAAAAACCAGGTTTTAATTGTTTAGGGAAGCTAATAATCGCTTTTAAAAAGTCATCCATTTTTAATTTCTTTTATTTGTTTTATTGACCAATTTGAAATGTCAATAAATCGTTCAGAAGGAAGGGTAATAACTTTAGTTTCCAGTCCTTTTAATTTATTACTGACAATATAAAGATATATAGGCGAATAAAGAAAAACTGCTGGTCGGTCTTGTTTTATTAAATCTTGAATGCTAGTTAAATCTTTTAGGCGTTCTTCTTGATCAGGATTTTGACGGCTTTTTTCGATTAAGGCATCAACAGTTTTATTTTCATAAAGAGCTAAGTTTAGCCCCGGAGGGAATTTCTGAGAAGAATGCCAGAAGGAGAATAAGTCCGGTTCATTATTTAAAATATTTCCAAAAATTATAATCTGATAAGAACGGTTATTAAAATAATTATTTTCAATTTCAGTTAGAGAAACAATTTTAAGATTAACCTTAACACCAATTTTTGTCCAAATCTCTTCTAGTATTCTAGCCGTTTCAATAAGTATTTCACTTTGGGGCACAATGACCTCAAATTCTAAAGGAGTTTCTTGATTTTCAATCAATTTACTTCTGATTTTTCCATTTTCGTCGTTTTCTTTTATCTTCCACCCAGCTGTTTCTAAAATTTCTTCCGCTTTTTTCAGAGAACCAGTCTCTTCTTGAGTCTCATTAGCTATTCTATTATACCCCTTCATAAAAGGTAAAATTGGTCCTTCCGCAACAAAAGCTCTTCCGTCAAACACCTTCTTGATAATACTTGATTTATCTAAAGCTAAATTAAGAGCAATTCTGACGTTTTTATCTTGAAGCGGTTTAGTTAGAGTTTGGTTAAAGAAAAGAGCATAGTACTTTGGCTGATAAAATTCAAAAAGCTGATGGCGACGATAAACTTCTTTTAAATTTTTGGCGCTGATTCCTCCAAAACTATCAATAAGACGATAATTAAAAGCCCTAATTAATTCTTCTTCATTAGGATAAAATTTTATAACTAAATTATTGAGGTAAGGTTTTTTATCATAATAGTCTTTGTTTGCTTCCAGAATAAAGTCAGTGATAAACCCATCACGGCGTTTTTTTACAGATTTGAATTTAAAAGGACCGCTACCAATCGGGGTTAGACCGTATTCTGAGAGTTTAATATTTTCCGGAGGGATATTAGCAAAAAGATGTTGAGGAATAATCTTTAAATCCCTAAGGTTATTTTCAAAAAAATAATAAGGATTTTTTAAAATTAATTTTACTGCTCTTTTACTTACTCTTTCAGTAGTAACTCCCTGCCAGCTGGTAAAAAGGGGACTTCGAGTAGCAGGATTTTGGATGGTTTCGATAGTAAAGATGACGTCATCGCTTGTCAATTGCTTTCCATCGTGCCAAAAAATATTATCCTTTAAATAAATATTCCAAACCTTGCCCTCTTCTTCCACTTTAATATCAAAAGCTAAATCAAAAGCAAATCCTCCCCCTCCGTTACTTTTTAAGATGCTGCTGAAAATTAAACTGGATAAATCACGATCAACTTCATTAGACTGAGAAAAAATAGGATTAATAAAAGTTGGCTGCCCGACGATACCTTCTTTAAGAGTGCCTCCATTAATAGGAATAGTTTGGGTATTTTGATTAAACCATTGGGAAAACAAGAGAAAGCCCGAAGTGATAAATATAGCAATTCCTCCTAAAAGAATCAGCTTTTCCCTTAGGGAGAGTTTTATAAATACCGCCTGTTGAAATTTCGGGCTAAAGAATTTCTTAAGCCAATAGAGGATATTCATTACCGAGAAAATTTAATTAACGCTAAAGCAAAATACCGTGATTAACACAAAAAGAGTTTATTAGAATTCAAATAATTTTATATCAGCTAAAGCCAGGAGGATAAAGACAATAGCCAAAATTACCGTAGCAAAGAAGATTATTTTTTCGAGCCCTCGGCGAGTTTGATAGAATTGACTGTCGCCACCAAAAACTCCGGAGAGGCCGCTGGAACGCTCTTGCAAAAGGATGAGAACAATAATGGCGACCGAGAAGATGATTTGAGCAATATGGATAAATAATACCATTAATTTTAATTTTGGCGGGTGAAAATTCGTTTGGCTGAGAAATTTATAATCAAATTAACAAAACTAATGATGAGAGTAGCAAATAAGAGAGCTTTCAAGTCGCTAATATTAACGTAATCAGAAAATCTGTCAAGGAGATAAAGGCTGATGGCATTAATGATAATAATAAAAAGACCGAAAGTCAAGATAATTAAGGGGCCAAAAATTAATTTTAAAATTGGACGGATGAAGAGATTAATGAGGGCAAAGATGAAGGCAACGATTATAATCACCGGAAAATCTCTTTGAAGGTAAAAGCCCTTTACAAAATAAGCAGCGGCTAAAAGTGCTAAACTATTAGAGAAAATATTAAAAAGCAGTCGGGCTAAAAGTTTCATTTTCGGAAAATTATTACAGGTATTTAGAGAAGAAATTTTAACAGACTCTTTCCCGTCATTTCGGCAGGCGGTTTAATTGTCATTAACTCCAAGATTGTCGGTGCTACATCCGAAAGCATTCCAATGACATTTTTTTCTTCAATTTCAGCTTGGGCTTCGGTTTTCATTCTTTCGAATTCCTTATCTATAAAATAGAATGGCACCGGGCTTGGATCATGCTTAGTTTCAATTCTTCCGCTTAGGGGATCAACCATTCTTTCTATATTACCATGGTCAGAGGTGATAATTAAAATTGCGTTTGTACTAAGAGCCGCTTCTTCAAGTTTGCCTAATTGTTGGTCAATAATCTCCATCGCTTTAATAGCGGCATTGAAATTCCCCGTATGGGCGACCATATCAGGGTTAGCATAATTCATTAAAATAAAATCATAAGCATTTTCTTCAATAGCCGCAATTGCTCTCATAGTTATTTCTTTAGCCATCATCTCCGGATATTCATCATGAAAAGGGACATTTTTTGAAGGCACTAAAATTCGGTACTCATTAGGAAATGGTTCTTCTTTGAGCCCATTAAAAAAATAAGTAACATGGGCGTATTTCTCTGTTTCGGCAATTCTTAATTGGAGTTTATTATTTTCCGAAAGCACTAAACCCAAAGGGTTTTTTACCGTATCCGGAGGAAAAGCGGCTGGCACATCAAATTCTTCGCCATAAGGAGTAAAAGTAACAATCCCTAAATTTTCTAAAGGTTTTCTTCCAAATCTTGTAAAGTCAGGGTTGATAAACGGCTCCAGTAGTTGACGGATTCTATCTTTTCGAAAATTAAAAAAAATCAGGGCATCTCCAGACTGAATAAGGGCTTGAGGATCTACGATTGTTGGAGTAATAAATTCATCAGAGCGGCCTTCGGCATAGTTCTTCTCAAAAATTTTCTCTAATCTCTCCGAAGAAGTTGTTTCTAAAGAATTAACTACTAAAACCTGATAGGCTCTTTCCGTACGATCCCAGTGCTTATCTCGATCCATTGCATAAAAACGGCCGGCAATACTAGCGATTCTAATTTTACTGTTATATTTTTTGATATCTTCTAAAAGCTTTTTAATCAAAGACAATCCAGATTGAGGCGGGCTATCTCGTCCATCAGAAAAAAGATGGAGATTAATTTTAGAAATTTTTTCCTGATTGGCGAGTTCTAAAAGAGCAATTAGATGTTCATAGGCGCTATGGACATGACCTTGAGATAAAAGGCCAATTAAATTAAGAGCTGAATCATTCTTTTGGGTATGGTTCAAAGCTTGTTTTAAGATTGGATTTTGAAAGAAACTTTTGTTTCTGATAGCTAAACTAATTCGAGGATAATGCTGGTAAAGAACTTTACCAGCTCCCAGAGTTAAATGACCTACTTCACTATTTCCTTCTTCACCCCAAGGGAGACCAACAGCGATGCCTGAAGCTTGAAGAGCTCCGATAGGCCAGTGAGTTTTAATGTATTCAATGGTTGGCAGCTGGGCTTTACTCAAGGGGTTGCTAATATCTTTAGGAGCGATTCCCCAACCATCAAGAATAGTTAGAATAACAGTCCTTTTCATTAATTTTATTATAACAGAACAGTCTTGATTTAGGATATCAAGATTTTGACTTTTTGTTTTTATTAAGTCATAATTTAGGCAAAGGTTTGAGAATTTTTTAATTATTTAATTTATTATATAATTCCTAAGTAATTCATAAATTTATTACTTTTTTAGAAAGTTTATGAAGAAATTAGAGAATAACTTTTATGTTTTATTCAAGCTCGTTTTTTCTAATCGGGGGTTTTCTGCTATTGATAGGAGGGCTTTTGGGATATTTTCTGAGGCAAGTTGCGGCTGTTCGTCAAGTAAATTCCATCGAACGGAAGATTAAATCTCGACTGGAAAGTGCTAAAACCGAAGTTAAGGAAATAGTTTTAAACGCTAAAGATCGAGCTACCGCTATAATCGATGAGGCGAAAAACGAAGAAAAGCAACGGAAACTTCAGATCGCTAAATTAGAAGAGCATCTTCTTAAAAGAGAAGAATCCTTAGATCGTCGTTCAGAGGAAGCCAACTCGCGAGAACAGTTTTTAAAAGAAGAAATCAATAAACTGAAAGAGGCTAAGGTCCAGATTGATGCTTTCCGTCAAAAAATTATCTCAGAGTTAGAAAGAATAACTAATCTTTCTCAAGCCGAAGCTAAAGATGAACTCTTTAAAAACTTAGAAAAAACCCATCAAGAAGAAGTTTTTTCAGCTTTACAAAAGTTGGAGAAACACCGTCAACAGGAAATAGAACAGAAAGCTTTCAATATTATGACCACGGTTCTTCAGCGTTATGCTCGATCCCATATTAGCGAATTAACTACTAGCAGCGTTAGTTTGCCCAGCGATGAATTAAAAGGGAAAATCATTGGCCGGGAAGGGAGAAATATTAGAACTTTAGAGCGTCTTACTGGCGTTGAAATTATTATTGACGAGACACCGGAGACCATTACCATTTCTTCTTTTGATCCTCTTCGGCGGGAGATTGCTAAAATCGCTATTGAGAAATTAATAAAAGACGGGCGAATTCAGCCCGCCAGAATTGAGGAGAAAGTAGAAGAAGCTTCTCGAGAGATTAATAATCGAATTATTGAAGCCGGTGAAACAGCGGTTTATGAAGTGGGAATTCTTGATTTGCCCAAAGAAATTATTCAACTTTTAGGGAAGTTGCAATTTCGGACTAGTTATGGCCAAAATGTTCTTCTTCATTCTATTGAGTCCGCTCACTTAGCGGGAATGTTAGCCGCCGAATTAGGAGCAAATGTTGAGGTAGCTAAAAAGGGAGCACTTTTACATGACATTGGTAAAGCGGTAGATCATGAAGTCGGGGGTACTCATTTAGAATTAGGCCGAAAAATCCTTAAGAAATACGGGGTGGAGGAAGCAGTGATTAAAGCCATGGAAGCTCATCACGAGGATTATCCCTTTGCCACACCCGAAGCCTTCATTGTAGCCGCGGCCGAGGCAATTTCTGCTAGCCGGCCTGGCGCCAGACGGGACACCTTTGAGAATTATCTTAAACGACTAGAGGAATTAGAACGAATAGCGACCAGTTTTGAAGGAGTAAAAAATGCTTATGCGGTCCAGGCTGGTCGGGAGTTGAGAATTTTTGTAGTGCCAGAAAAGATTGATGACTTTGGCGCCTTAAAATTGGCTAGAGATATAGCGGCTAAGATCGAATCGGAGTTAAAATATCCAGGCGAGATTAAAGTTAATGTTATTAGAGAAATCCGGGCGGTGGAGTATGCCAGGTAGTAGCAAAAGTTTGGTAAAGTGTTGATTTTTGACTATAATAGTTAATAATTAAACCGAAAGGTCGAAAACAATAACTTTTTATACACAGATTATGACAAAAGATGGATTAATAGAGGAAGTGTTAAAAATAACTGGTCTTAGTAAGAAAGATTCTTCAGCTGCTGTCAATGGGGTATTTGATACTATTACCAAGATTTTATCTAAAGGCGATGAAGTGGTAATTACTGGTTTTGGTAGTTTTCGAGCTGTTAAGAGAGCAGCTCGGGCTGGCGTTAACCCTAAAACTGGCGAGAAAATCCAAATAGCCGCCTCAACTAAACCTAAATTTAAAGCGGGCAAGGCTTTTAAAGAAGCAGTTAAATAACCGTAGAGTTTTGCTCAATTACACCCCAAAATTAATTGGGGTGTAATTGTTTTAGCGAGTTTTAATAAAGTCTTGGTTGATTAAATCAGCCATTTTAAGGAATAAGAGATAAGCAGATTTTATTTTGGTATTAGACTGGGTTACTAAATCTTTAACTTCACTTACATTTACTTCTTTAGATGTTTTTTGTCTATTAGCGATTTCCGAAGAAGTTGCTGTTGAGGAGCCTGTCCAAAAAGTTGAAGTGGCGGTAGAAGTTGACTTTAGGAATTCCGGCGCTGTTTCTAAGTCCAAGTTTGTTGAAGTTTGATTTTTAATTGTTGTTGTTTCTGAAGAGAATACTAAAGTTTCTTCAATAGTAGAACTGGTTTTTGCAAATAAAGTAGCTAAGAGGGCATCGGCTTTTTTATTTAATAACTCGCTTAATTCAATATCTCCCGCCGCTTGATTTAAAAGTTTTTCCAATTCAGCGATATTAAAACCTATCCCTTTAAGTTTTTTAAGATCGGCGCTAATTCTTTGTAATCGTTTCTTAGACATTTCAATTATTTTGGTTTCTTGGGAAGCCAAAATAGCTGAAAGAGCTCTTTGGATACTGGTCTCATAAATACCGAGACGCCAGTTTTTAATATCTTGAGCTAATTTTTTAATATCGTCTTGACTTTGAACATCATTAATTTTTTTGGCAGTTTCTAAATACCACCGTTCTATAGACTGGAGATCTTCAATAATCGCTTTCAGATAATCTTCTGAAGTGACAAGATTTTTAACTTTTTCAAGAAGTTCTTGATTTTCTTTAATAGAAAGATCAATTATTTCTTTAAGTACTTGTTCTTTATCACTGAGTTTTGTTTCTTCTTGGGAAGAGAAAAATTTATCCAAGGTTTCCTGGATCTGTTCAAGAATAGTCCCCGATTTTTTATTAGTCGGTTCTTTTTCTGGACCTAACAATACTAATTGACTATTATTACTTTCGTTTTTGGAGCCTTCAGGTTCTGGTTCTATTAATGAGGTTTGACTGAATGAAAAATAAACCGGTGTTAATATCAGGCTGAAAACTAATAAATTTATAATGAATATTTTCTTGGAATTCATAATTCGTGATTCCTAATTAGTAGTTCTTGTTATAGAAGGCTATCTAAAAGTTCATTTATCTTAGGATTTCTAATTTCGTTCTCATCAAGCCAATAAGAATCAAGTTCTTCTTTTATTAATTGCGATTCCTTTTCTAGCGATCTTGAATTTAAAGAATTAGATCGATTCTGAGAGATTTGGCTCAGCACTAAACCAATTTGTTTTTCAGTTTCCTGCCAATAACTAACTTCGGTTAGATAAACATTAATATCCGATTTTAACCATTCATCTTTTAAATTGTGTTTATCAAGACTGCTAATATAAGGGAAATAGACTCCTTTAAAATTAACTCCAGTCAGGATAATAAAAGTAATGATTATCGCCAGCGAAAGGGCCAAGCCCATTTTCAGATTGCTGAAAATTAGACTTTTTAGAGATTCCGGCGATTGAGTTTGAGGAGTAACTAAAATAAGCCGGCGAAGATTGTTTATAAAATATTGATCCGGCTCAATACCTTTTAAGAATTTTATTTTTTTAATTAAATCAGAATTTTTCATTTTCCAGAATTTTTTTTAAAGCTTTGATAGCTCGATGCTGGATAACCTTTGTTGCTCCCTCGGTTTTCCCTATAATTTTGGCGATTTCTTGATGACTGAGATTTTCAACAAATCGCATTAATAAGACATCTTGTTGATCTTGACCCAGTTGTTTGAGAGTTTGCCAAATTTTTTGAATTTGCAGCTTTTGATCGAACTGAACTTCTAGATTTGACTCTGTTCTGAGAATTTCTTTTAGATTAGGGCTGCTTAAAGCAAAAACTATTTTCTTAGTTCGCCAATAATCAATAACAGCATTTCTGGCAATTCGGTAAAGCCAAGACGAGAACGATTGCCGAGGGACAAAATCGTTTATATGCTGCCAGGCATTCAAAAAAACTCGCTGGCAAATATCTTCGGCTTCCTGACGATGAGTTACTTTTAAAAGAATAAAACGATAGATCGGATTAAGATGCCTATCATAAAGCACAGCAAAAGCCGCCGCTTCGCCTTTTTGGGCCTTTCTGATTAAATCTACTTCTTCTAATTCATCGTCAGAATTAGATTTTAAGTCTTCTAACATAATAGAACGAATTAGTGGTCGCTTAGGTTACTTTCTTTTCCACTTTTAGGATAATCCCAATTTTTAGTTAAAATGTCAAAGATCGGGCACTTCTTCAATTAATTGGAGTTCTTCCTGAAGACCTTCAAAGCCTTCAATTTTTACTTGTTTCTGAGGTAATGGCGGAGTACTGGTGTTGATTTCTGGAGAGGCTTCGGGTTTTGATTGAAACTCAGCCGGAGGATTTAAGACAGCTTCGGTATTGTCAGTCGTCTTTGGTAGTTTGACTAAGAAAAGCGAAAGGAAATAAAATCCTAAGATCAAAAAAGCAATTAAAATTAAACCACCGAAAAGTTTATTTTTAATAAAACCTTTAAAATCCATACCAGGTAGTAGAAATTCGACAGTTATTTATATAAAATATTCGACTTTGGGTTAAACATTGTTTATTTCTGCCAGATAGAGTTTTCCCTGAAGACTTCGCCGCCAGAGGCGGCCAGTCGAATTTTCACTACCTGGCATAATATTTTATTTTAGCAATAAAAATGATAAAATGGAATACCGCGATTAAAGTATTCGGGAGTTTAGGTAAGTGGTATACCGGCGGTCTCCAAAACCACAGTCGGGGGTTCAATTCCCTCAACTCCCGCACTATTGACAAATATATATGGTATGCTATAATTATAATACAAATAGGTAGTTCTTTTAAAATAGTCAAAAAGTGAAAATTTACCCTCCCATCTTTCCGGAAAGCAACGGGCGTAAATCTTCTTGCACAGTTTTGCAAAGTAAAATTTGAGAGGGAGAAACAGCCAAAGGTTCACCTGGGAAGATGGTGAGGGTTTACTTGCTGTGAAGCCAATTAACTGGCAAGCCTGGGGTCCTGCTATGGTGGCGGGATGAGGGGCGAGCCAAAAAAAGAAAGGAGATTGCGATGGCAAAGAAAGATGTCCATCCGATCGTTAGCGGTGCTGGCGGGAGCGGCAGCTTCGCTGGCGCGTTAGTCAACGAACTTGAGAAGATTGGAGTGCCATTTGAGATCATTCATAAACTCAATGGTAACACGGAGGAAGGCAGAATATTTGTCCGTGCCTGTGCCGAGAAAATTGCTGAGTTGGTAAAAGGGGTGCAGAGCGATTTTTTTAAGCTTATTTCCGGCAACGAATCTCTTGTTCTCAATTCGGTTGACGGAAAGGAAATCCTGGCGGACGCAAAAGACTTATTTATGTACATTGATTCTGATTTCAAGAACTATGGCGCCGACGAAAAAGGACTGGCAACGGGAGAAATATTTGTACACGTGTATGGGATGACAAAAGACGCCACCTTTTCGCAGATGTTCAACTCTCTTTCGTCGGACGTGAAAAAACTTTGTCTCACGCAAGCCCAGATCAAGGGTTTCGTGAAAAAGTACCGCCACTGGCTCAGAGCCGACGGATATGCGACCTTTTTCTTATTTGAGTCAAATAGCCAACTCTTCGTTGCCAACGTGCACGTGCGTTCCGACGGGGGGCTCGAGGTGAACGTGCGTCGGTTTGAGTACTCGCTCGTCTGGCGCGCCGAGTGCTGCCTGCGGGTGGTGGTTCCGCAACTGGCTTGATACTTTGTTCTTTATTTTTCAAAACAATCCCTTGGACTCTTTGGAGTTCAGGGGATTTTTTATATAATTGTAATGCAACTAGGAAATACTTCGCGGCTACGGCTTCGGGTCAAGGAAAATATTATGCAAGATGACTAAATCTTTGTTCTATTTAATTAACTCTCGAATTTCCTGAAGGATTTCTTGAGGAATAGGATTTCTTTTTGGACTTTTACCCGGATACCGCCACGCGGAAATAACCCTAATCTTTTTAGCCTTGTCGCTGGTTGCTTTTTTCTTGTCGCTGGTCGTTTGGTACATTACCCAGATTTCATAAGGGTGTTTCTGAGAGCCAGCTGATTGCATTACCGCAATTGTCTGGGGCGCGATTCCTTCTTCAACGCGGTGAGGATGGCGCAAGACGCGCATTATTCTTTGCTCAGAGAGCCGATAGTAACGCATTTTATCACGACTGTGATAAGTCCAAATAATTTTTGTAATTGGTGAGAAGATTATGTTAAAATTATAGTATAGAGCGTAAAATAAAAAAATATTTATAACTTGGATGGTTCCCTCAAAAGTATTTTTTACTCAAGGGAAGGGCGTTCATAAAAACAAACTTTCTTCTTTTGAGTTGGCCTTAAGAGATGCCGGCATTGAAAGGTGTAATTTAGTTCATGTTTCTAGTATTCTCCCGCCGGAATGTAAAATTATTTCTGCCAGAGAAGGATTGAAATATTTAAAGTCCGGTCAAGTTACTTTTTGCGTAATGGCGAGGAATGAAACCAATGAGCCTAATCGTTTAATTTCGGCGGCTATTGGTTTAGCGGTTCCTAAAGACAGAAAATTATACGGCTATTTATCAGAGCATTATGCGTTTGGTGAAACCGCTAAAAAAGCCGGAGATTATGCCGAAGATTTAGCCGCCACCATGTTGGCTTCTACTTTAGGGATAAAATTTGATTTAGATACTGCCTGGGACGAGAGAAAACAAATTTATAAAGCCAGCGGTTATATTTTTAGAACTTCCGGTATCTGCCAATCAGCGGAGGGGAATAAAAATGGTCTTTGGACGACGGTGGTGGCCACCGCAGTGTTTCTGGAATAGAAGTTTTTTAGAATAGAAGTGTTTGCGGAATAGAGAAAAAAATCTAATTTTATCCAGTTATTATGCCATGGCAGAATAACTGGATAAATATTAAAGTATTATTTATTTCAAAGAGCTTGAACTTCATCTTTCACCTCCTTTAGTTTTAATAAGGGGATTTTTTAAATTTTAAAAGATACTTGTCTTTTATTTCTGGAGCGGGTAAGGGGAGTCGAACCCCTGTCAGCAGGTTGGAAACCTGCGGTAATGCCACTATACGATACCCGCACCTTTGACCCTAATTTCTTGTCAAAGTATTTATATTATTATAAAGTAAATAAAATGGTTATCAAAAAACAGATTAAACGTTATCTTTTCTGGGCAATCTCTTTCTTTATAATTTTAGTTATAGCGTTATTTATTTGGCGTTATTTTTTAATTACTCCCCCTTTTGTGCCAAAAGAATTTTTGGAAGCTCGGTACCAGGGAGCAGATATTGCTGGAGTAATTGTCAGCCAGGCAGCGGTTTCTAATCAACATCTGGAGGCAATAGCTCGTTATGATAAATCTGGTGAATTCCGAAAAGCCCTTCAGGTAGTAGGAGAAAATTCAGTTATCAACAAGGAGCTAAGTCAGAAAGCTATTGAGCTATCCAAGTCCCTAGAACAAATGACTTTGGCTTTGGCGAGGATCAGGCCTAATAAAGCTCGTTCCCTTGCTCAGGAAGCAATCGTCTATGAAATTGGTTTAATCCAACATTTGATTAACTACAGTGACTTGTGGGCAAAATTATTAGAAGTTCTGCGAATAAAATTTGAGAAAAGTCTTGGTAATTCCTTTCCTCAGGGCAATCATGAGATCGAAGAATTAATCCAAGAGATTAATAAAGAAGTAGAAGCGATTAATGAGTTTAATCAGAAGTTTTCTAAAACTATGACTGAATTTGATCATTTAACTTCTTAGTTTCTTGACGGGGCTTACTAAACACAAAAATATAAAAAATCTCTAAAATAGCGAGAGTATTGAGAAGTAACAAAACAATAAACCAAGTTTTATGATTTTTATGAGACGCTTTCCAAAGAGCCATTCCCTTCCAAGGCAAAACCCAAAAAAGAAGTAAAACGCTTAACCAAGGATTTTGTTGAAAAATATTTTCTAAGCCGCTCATTTGTTGAATTAAGTTCGCCATAAGAGTATTATATTCCAAGGAAGCTGGATTGTAAAATTAAAAATGCTAATGGTGGCTATGGTGTAATGGTAGCACTAGAGTCTGTGGCACTCTCGGAGGCGGTTCGAATCCGCTTAGCCACCCCAACTTAATATATGAAATCAAAAGAAAATTTACATCCAAAATCTCCTCGCGCCTGGGTTATTGATGTCAGCATGTGCTATGGACACCAAAGAACAGCTTACCCTCTCAAGGAATTATCACCGCAGGGTAACATTATTAACGCGAATAATTATTTGGGAATACCGGAAAAAGATCGAAGATTATGGGGAGGAAGCCGAAGTTTTTATGAGTTTATTTCTAATTTTCAGCGTATTCCCTTCATTGGTGACATTTCTTTCCGTCTTTTTGATCGATTTCAAAAAATTATTAGCCTTTATCCCAAAAAGGATCTCTCAAGGCCTAGTTTTATGGT
>ERZ1292632.2330-Hain-H43-01um-R2-2330-length-16068-cov-5_pt1 | contig 16068 bp, 19 predicted proteins | sample MGYA00564407_ERZ1292632 | MGnify/ENA primary metagenome ERZ1292632 (study PRJEB36523, sample SAMEA6512637) | groundwater metagenome | collected 2019-01-08 | study: AquaDiva: Metagenomics assemblies of 32 groundwater samples | reverse complement strand
GGGTTAGACATCCGATCGCCACGCCTATCCATATTTTTATTTTCATAATCACCTTTCACCACAGGGGCGAGTTGGTCGCATACTGAAAATCCCATTTGAAGACCTCGACGTGGTCATAGATCGCCGGGTTGACAGCGTTGAACGGCTCGGACGCTTCGATATTGTTGGTGAAGCCAGCCGCGATATTGGTCTGGGAGAGGTACGTTGCGGCCGATCCGATCCGGGTATAATAGTAAAGATCCGCCCCGAAATACTTGGTGGCGTATTGCCCACACCAGACGTTCGTGATATAGCCCACGGCGTTGGTGGCGTCGGACCAATTCCATTCCGCCGCGCCGGCGGGATGCGACATGATCTGCGCGTCCGGATTCAGCAACGCCTTCCGAGTATAGCGAAACATCGAAAGCACGGCGTAACGCTCATTGAGATATTCGCGGGAACAAATGGGGTACGAGTTCGCCCAACCCGGCCACTCCGCTATATCTCCATATCCAAGCGGCATATCGCTCAGCCGCTGGTAGATCCGCCCCACCGGGACCCAGAACGATAAAATGCAATTAGTCGGGAACAGTGCGATATTGGTGTAGCTGTATGAGTTGGTGCAAATAAACGCCTGAATATTCCGCGCCCAATTAGTGAGCTGCACGGCGGCGGATGCCACGATTGCGTTCCGCACGGTGTAGGCGGGGTCGTATACGATGTAGCTCACCTGCGCGGTGATGGCCCAACTGGAGGACGGAACGAGCTGGAGCGTATTGGATCCCGTATGATCCGGGGCCATGTAGGTTTGCGGCAGGTCGAATCGATCCTGGCTCGGATAGCCCCGGAACCCGCAGAGGATATTCGTCGGGTTATCCTGGTTGGTCACCGCATAAATCAGTTCCCCGATTTTAACGGCCTGGGTTGACCAGGTGACGGAGAACGTGGGATCGTTCGGGTACCAGCGCCCCACGCCCAGGGAGCCGTTGCTGTTGGTGAAATGTTCGCCCAGCCACGCCCAAATATTGCTGGCGGCCGAGTAGTCGTAGAGATCCTGCCAGGAATCGGCGATGGTGCGATCGTCCGAATTGGTGGCGAATAAATAGGGCGCGCAGACCCAGCCATTGTGGGAATAAAGGTTATTGAGGCAGAGCAGAATACAGGCATCGATTTGCCCGAGTTGCTTCGCTCCATGATCCATGAATTGCCACCAGTAATCGTCTGGTCTTGCGACCGCTTCGCCCTCAATAGTAGTATCCCCGGTTATCCGTCGGAGCATTTGAGCGTTGACCGAATAGGGCAGTCCGCCGGTGACGGCCAGACTCTCAAAAGCCCAGTTGGTATTCCCCACCAGGTCCGAGCCCCGGGCTGTGGCATAGCCGACATAGAGGCGTTCCGCCGCGGCGTTCATCAACTCGTTCCAGTGGTTGGTAGAAATCCAGACGGTGTTAGTGCCGAGCCAGGGGCCGAGTGCCTGTGCCGATGGCAAAGGGCAAAAGGCAAAGAGCAAAGAGCAAAGAGTCCCGATCCCGAGGACGGATCGGGATGAAGCACGAATTAACGATTGACGAATAACGAATAACGATTTGGGAAGTTTGAAGATCATGGCGCCTTCGCGTAGCCGGATGAAATAAGAATGCCGCCGCCGGCGTGGCCGTATGCCGTGATTTCCGTTATCGCCCCGCTCGAATAGCCAACCTGATAAAGCCATTTCCGGAAACATTGGGTGTCCGTTTGCGGCCTTGTCGTGCTCCCGAGAATCACGGGCGACGTACTGAACCAAGGTAGCTCGACATAAATATAGGTGGCGTCCGCGCTCACAGTCACCGGGGTTGCCGCCACGTCAAGGATTCCGCCGTAGTCAATCTCCCCGGCTTTGACCGTGAACACGTCGCCCGTGAAACCCACGCCGTCATAACCAAACAAGACCTTTGACCATGGAAATTCGGAATGCTTTGAGGAAATCACCTTTCCCCCGGCCGTCTGCTGTATCCGAATCCCGAACCCGGCTTGAATCTGCTCCGAGTGCAAGTAATCCATCAGCCCATACCAGGCCGAAAGGATGTCCTCTTTTCGCTGAGGTCTTTTTAATTTCATGCGGTAACGTAAATATTCGTTGACCAGCCTGTGTCCGAAAATTGCCAAGTCTCGCTTTTGACGAACTTGATTCCGGTCTGCCTCACAGCTAAAACCGTTTTAAGCCATTTATTAGTCGAAGGGCCTGTCATGCTTGTGGGCGCGCATATCTTTCCAACGTTCAAAATGACATTCGTCTGCGAAAATACAAAAGAGTTCAAAACTTCTTCACGTGTAAATTCCGGCTGGGGAATGAGATACGATTCCACTCCCTTGGCCAGAGCGTCCGTCTTCTGCTCTGCCGTCATCGTGGGATGGTTCGAAATCGGCTCCTGAATTACATTCGAATTCGCGGAGAGCGTCACCGTGCCAGCGGCCGGCGTGGGCGCGCCGAAATCAACGTAACTTGCCGGCTTGAATATCACCTCCATCGTCACGTAATCCCTTGACGGCTTCTGCTCGCGCCGGATCGCCCGCACAAAGCATTGCGTATAGGTCCCGTCCGCGTCCCCGAAAGAAAACGAATTCGTCAAGTTCGATATCCCGATATAAGTCCGCCGGACTTGGGATCCGTCCGCCGTCTCCTCCATACCTCCGCCGGCCTGTTCCACCCATGCCGTCAGGGATCCGCCGATAACCGTTACCATTTTAATACCTCCCTATTGCGTCGCCTTCTTTCAGCACGGCGAGGATTTCCTCGGATGTTGTGAGGTGTTGTTGGGCAATATTAAGTAGCTTGTCCTGCGCCTTCTCCACCGGCTTCGCCCCGTCCCTCACATTCGCACCGATTCGCACCAACGCATTCACCATCGGATTGGGGGCCACATAGCCCTCACGCTGATTAGGCAGCAAAGCCAGTTGCGCCTCAATCATGGCAAAATTCTGTTCGGCAATCTCGTTTTCAGCTATAGATTTTTGAATTGCCTTCTCGTTCTGTTCCACCCACCGCTTCCGCTCGATCGCGGCCACGCGCGCCTCATGCTCCTTTTTCAAAACCAGCTTGGCCTCGTAGAGCTTCCGCTCCGCCGCCAGCTCCTTTTCGAACTTCTCCTTCAGCGCCCGCTCCGCCTCCGCCTGGATTTGCAACGGGCTCATTTTATTCTTTAATTCTGCCGGCGGCGGTGCAGGAGTATCTTTAAAAATATCCCATGCCTCTTTAAAATTCCCTGTGCCTAAATTTCCTATAAAAGCCATTAATTCTGCGGTACTTGACATCAAATTTAGTTTTGTCATTTCCCAGGCATCCGCCATATCCTTGATCATCTGCACGTCGGCCGCCGAGAGCGACCCGGTAAATTCATCCATCCCCGTCTTCGATTCCTTCAAAAGCGAGACAAGCCGAGGCCCGATCCGCTCCCCGAAAATATCCACCACCGCGTTAAACGCCGCCTGCCGATCCTTGGCGGACGAGATGGCCGTCCCGATCTTTGCAAACAAATCGTCCGTCGAAAGCATCCGCACGTCTTCAACCGAAATTCCGAGTTGTTTAAACGCCTCCGCCAGCTTCTCGTTCGTCGTTACGTCCGATTGCGCGTTTTTTAACTTCCCCAGCGCCATCGTGAGCTGTTCAAAGCCCACCCCGGTCTGGACCGCCACCGAATTAAGCGCCTGCATTTTCTCAACCGATATATCCAGGTTCGCCGCCGCATCCCCAATGTCGTCAAAAAACTTGATCGTTTTAAGGGCAAAACTCGCCATCATCCCGGCCCCGAACATCGTGGCAATACCCGAGGCCACATTCGCCAACCGCCCCTGCAAGCCCTGCGCGGCTTTCCCCGCATCGTCGGCGTCCCGCTTGAATTGGGTCGGATCCATGCCCAGCATGGCCGTTAATTTCGCAATAGCGCTCATGGTGCCGCCTCCGGCGGGTTCCCGGTCGGTGGGGTATCCTTTGCCATCGCGTCTGCCCGGGCCGCCGCCTCGCGGATCGTCCGGGCCATCTCCAGCAATTCAATCTGTTGATCGGTCAATAGTTGGCTCTCCTCGCCCTTGGCCAGCCGCTGGCGCTCCACGTGAAGTTCGTGCCAGGCATTCGCCTGTGCAAAGGGAAAATCCCATGCCAAAGCCAGGGGCAGGCGCATCACCGTCACAAGAAAATAAACCAGGTGCAATTCAAAGGGCGCACCGGTTTCATGGCCGCCCTTCGTCTCAATCGCCTCCGGCGCCGTAAACGCGGCCGCCAGGTAATCGCGGAAAATTCCCTGCGCCTGGGCCAGATCCGCCTTGCGCTGCGTCCGCCCCCACTTGATAATATCCTTCCCCGGAACATTTCCCGCCATCAGCGTCCGCACATTATCCGCCCAGTTATTCGAACAGATAAAAACGGCCGGCACGAAATCGGAAAAAAGAGGGACCCCGCCGATGGCGTAGGGCGAATTCAGCCCCCTCAATAAAAATAGGTGGCCCAGGCTGAAAGGCAGGAGTTGCCGCCCGAGCACTCTGGGCGGCGGCCGGCACATCGCCTCAAAAAAAACAGTAAACGCTTTACCCGGCATATACCCCCACCCTTATCCGATTTTCGGCCGTTGCGGCCGACAAGATCGATCCGGATATTACCTCCGCGATCCTCTGCGACCTCTGCGGCCTTGGCCCGGCGGAGCTTCCCAGCGAAGACGGCTCAGGTAATCCCGTAATTCGTCAGCGTCACCACCGCCCGCTGTTCGCCCTTGGTCAGCGTCCGCACGCAGGAATCCACCAGGAACGCCGATAGCGCCGTCACCGTGCACATGGCCTTTTCAGGGAATTCGGAAAAAGTTCCCGTCGTGGCGATCAGCGTCAGCACCCGCCGCGGCATCTTCTGGAAGATGATCTTGGCATGGAGTGATCCATCCGCCTTGTCCACGTCCTGTTCCTTCGCTTCCCCGGCCTCGCTGTTCTGCACGTCCGATTCCGTAATATAGCCGGGAATCGCAGTCTGCCCCGCGATAACAAGGGTTCCACCAATTACTGTTGCTGGCATAATGCACTCTCCTTTTTTCCGCTTTCAAACTGCTGATAGGTCATAACCGCGGAATTGTCCTTTTGACCCCAGCTCGCGGCCATCCGGCACATGTGCCCGAGAACGATGTCCGCATTAATTCCCACCTTGAATCCGAGCTTCTTCGCCGCGCGGCAGAAGATCCCATCCTCCCCGCTCCGGTTATTCCACTCGAAAATGTTGTGGTCTTCCCCATTCTGCTCCACCAGCGCGTCAATCGCTTCCCGCCTCACCAGCGTAAAGGCCAGGCCCACGATATCCACCGGCACAATCCCCTTCAGCTCATCGTTCGGCACCAGGTAGGGCTTATCCTCGGCATCCCGCCGGAACGCCACCGGCAGATACGGAGCCCGGCGCGAGGTGGAAAGCCCCGCCATGATCCCGAACCCGTCCGGCCCCTGGCGCAGCCGCTCCAGCGCATCCCAGGCAAAGACCATATCGTCATCCAGGAACAGCAGGCTGTCGCACCCGGAATGCAAAAACTCCTCCACCAGATAATTTGCGGCACAGGAATGGGGCAGCCCGATAGCCGGTCCCAGTATTTGATCTTCGGCCCTCAATCCGCACCGCAAAAGGTTTGTCCAGGCATGAAAAAAATCGGGGTCCGGCGCGTGCGCAATCCGCACCCCCACCGCCACGGATCCAAACCCCGCCACCGGATTGCGCTGCCGGTAAATCGCCCGCCCCACCCGGTAATTCTTCCACGAGTTATGATCGGTCCCGTCCGGCCCAATCCAGTGATGCGCAAAAACGACATCCCGCGCCTCGATCACCACCCTATCCCGGTACGCCCGGAACGTAAAATCCGTGTCCCCGTAAATCCCGTCCGACCGATCGAACTCGGGCGCGATGATGTTAAAATCCTGTTGTTCGTACCGGAGCCGGTTCAAAATCGGATGGCAGAGCAGCTTATCCTTCCGGAGCCCATCCCCCACCCCCAGCACCGCCGGCCGGTCCAGCGGAATCAGGCGCAAAAGCGTTTCATCCCACCTGTCAGGCGGCTCAACGTCATCCGCCACCGTCACCAGAATCTGGCCGCGGGCTACCAGCGCCCCCTGATTCAGCGCAAATACAGGCCCCGCGTCCGTCCGTAGGATATATTCGAACGACCCCTTATTCTCCGCCCGGGCCGTCCACAAATTACGGACCTGCTCCGATTTCTCCCATCCCCGGGAAATATGTATCAGGCTGATCAGGGGTTCATTCATGCCGTCACCGTGCTCGGCGTGGTTTTCACTTCCACCGTGATAATCGAAACCAGCACCCGCTCCATCAGATCCCGCTCCAGGGTTGTCGCCTGCGCAAAACTGAAATTGACGCCCACCACTTGCATGGTATTCAGTTCCGCCGCCAGCGTGTCGATCGCCAGCGCATCCATTACCTGTCGGCGCGCATCCGCATTCCGCTCCCGTGACGTTCGTAGAGTCGCGCCCGTCCCGTCCTTTTCCGGCGCCGCCTCCGACTGAACCGCCACCTCAACCACCGTATTCCGGAAATCCGTCCAGGACGCCGTCTCGCTGATCGGCGACGAGGCCCCTGCCTTCACTACCGCGCAGGGGAATTGAACACCCTCGTCGGTCCAGGACGCATAAAACTTCATCCCGTCCGGGATCTTCTTCTTCAGATACGCCGTGAACGCATCCTCGATTTTTTCCTCAAGATCCCAGGTTTTCATCTCATGCCGCCTTTATGAAAAAGCTGGCCAGCGTGCGGCCCGCCCGTTTATCCCCGCGGGCCACCGCCGCCTTCCATTGGCGTTCAATCTTCAAAGCCGCCTGCGCCATAATCTTATTCCCTGCCCGCGACTGCACCTCAGCATCCCAGCCCGCCGGCATCGCCTTCAAAATATAACTCAACCGGTCTTCTTTGATATACCCGCAGATTTTGTCACCCAGGATTGAATAAACTTTGCTCGTCCCGGGTAACTCTCTTCCACCCGTAGAGGGTCCGCCGATCTTCGAAAGACCCCACATCCATGATCTTTTAGCCAACCCGCGATTCCCGATTTTGGCGATGCGGCTTCTTACGTTGGCAAATATTTCCCTGTTGGGTTTGGGCGGTTGCCTTAATTTTGTCGCGGCATAATTGTAATAGTGGGACATATCCCTGCCGGCCATTCTCATTACCTTGTACTGCGGTTTCCGTAGTAAATGTGTGAATCTCGGATTGTCGATCACCGGCCGCCGCGCCGGCGCCTTCCTGGCGATCGCCCGGGCACTCTGCGCCATCAGGATCAAAGCATGTTTACATGCTTCCGCCCCCGTCCGGCCCCCGATATCCATCGAAACATTGAGAACATCGCGCAAGGCAACGGAAATATCCCGCTTCCAGTTCCCCACCGTTTTCAATGTCACCGCGCTTGCCATTTTTCACTTACCTATTTTGGACTGTCCCGACTCTCTTAGAGGTCGGGACTTGACGCCGCTTTTCTCATTCCAGTTCAATCGGCCGCTGCTTGCTCCATTCAATCTCCAACAGCGCCCCCGCCGGATCCAGCGCCGCCCGCATCACAAACACCGGATCCCCGTCGATCGTAATCGTGGCCCCGCGCTCCGGCTCCGTCAGGTCACCGGCGCTCACCCGCACGATCCCCGTCGTCGCCCCCTTCTCCCCCAGCGCCGAAAGGTCCGCCGCGCTCGTGGCCGTGTCCTTGACCCCATTGGCCGTTTCCGTCCCGGATTTGACTTCCACCATGGATTCGGGAACCAGACCCCGTATAGTGACCAGTGCTCCGCGGGCTGTTGATTGCAGGCTCATTTTAAAAAGGGGGCGCCCCGGAAAGAGGCGCCCCCGCAACTTCAGCCGCTTACGGCGCAGCCGTGGTCGAACCGCTCGTATTGATCGTCAGCAGCGCCTTGGCCCCGGAATTGAACTCCTCCACGCTGTCCCATTCCGTGCAGTCGAAGATATTCGACCGCAGATCGTCGTCCGGGAACGAGTTGATCTCGAAAGGCAACGCCGCGTCCGTGGGCCAATAGATCATGGTCCGGCCCAGTTCCGGCTCGCTCACGAAACTCATCTCGTCCGTGCCGTCCGGGATCTTAACGATCGCCGCCGTGGTCCGGTAGGCATACGGCCAGTTGATATCGTCCGCAATCAGCACCTCGTCCACGGCGAAGATCGCCTGGAGCATCGCCTTAAACACGGTCTTGTCCAACGACATCGCCTTGATTGCGTCCAACCCGCCGAACGTGCGTACCATCAGGTTCTGGATGGCCGTCTGCTGGATCAGCCAGCGATATTGGCCCACATTGCAAACGAACGCCGTCCGCCCGGCATACCGATGCACCGTGTCGCAGGCATTCACAATGCCGTCGATGATCGCGCCCGTGATGCTCGTGCCGGCGCCGTCGATCAGGGCCGCCAGTTGCGCGGTTTCCAGGGCGTTCAGCACAGACCGCTTCGAAGCCCGCGCCCCGCGCTCGTCGCTCTTCGCCAGGCCGCCGATCAAGGGGATCATCTCCCAGGGCAACTTATAGCGCTTGATGCGCTCCCCGGCGGACCAGGCCGCCGAAGATTCAGCGAGCGTCACGGCCGTGGGGGCCGCGCCCGCGCTCCGGCTGGTCTGTGCGGCGCTGTCCGACACCAGGGTGGAGTAATAATACGTGCCCGCCTTCGCCTGTAACCGCGTGATGGGGAATATAAGGCTTCCGATATACCCCAGGGGCGCGTTCACCGGCAACTCTGCCAACTCCGGCCGCCCGCCAATTTGAGTCCGTATTGCATCGATCATTTTACCGTCTCCTTTTTTTCAAACGTTAATCGTTAATCTTGATCCAAACCCGATACCAGAACCCCGTCTTCGTACTCGTCTGATCCACGCTCAACGCCAGGTCGTCACCCGTGCAAAAATATCGCTCCGTGGGGACCGTATTGGAGGGGAAGGCCGCTCCAGTATTGTCCGTGGCCGATATCCTCGGTCGGATAACCGCGCCCGCCGTCAGGCTGGCATTCGTAAAAAGAACCGTGGGTGTCAGATTCGTGCCGGCGGATGGAGTCGCCACCACCGTCACCAGGGATGTCGTGCCCCCCTTCGTCGGAGATTGGATAATAATCTCCTCCACATAACCTTGCTCATTCGCCGTCTGCGTCAAAACCTCCGTGGAATCCGTGCCCTGCCACAAAATAAAAGGCACGACAATCGATCCCGCGGAAGCGCGTAAAGCCAGAACCAAAGAGAATGACACCGCCACCATCGCAAACTTGTTTTTCATTTCTGCAATCCTTCCGAGAATGCGCCGCCCCCATCGCACTATTTAATACAGAGCACGTTCGTCAGTCCGGCCACGTCGATGGGAGATTTGTATATCCGGCCAGGCGCTAAGCCCGCCTCGCTGGTCGGTAAATTAGTCACCAGCAAATAGCCACCCGCGCCATTGATCGTTACATTCGACGACAAAATGGTTGTGCCATTAGCCGTGACGGTCCCACCGCTGACAATTTCGATGGTCTGTCCATACACTTTCAGGGTGGCATTACTCACCAGCGTAAAATCGGATGTGCCCATGCCGGAGGCGTCACCGGTTGCGCTAATGTCCCAGTCGGAACTATTGAGCGCAATAGTCTCGTTTCCGGTGCCGAGAGTAGTCGCAGCCGCAAGCGACAATATCGTTCGCTCCGTGCCGCCCACGTAAACAGCATATCCTATTTGCGTATCTTCAGAGGCCGCCGTATTATCATTGATCGTTACCGTGATTTTTGCGAGGTCCGTCAAATTAGTCGCGGTTCCGGAATAAGCGTTTAACGGCACGACAGTAACGTAAGTGCCGTTTGACATTTGCGTCAGTGTGCTCGCGCTTCGCAATGTCAATGACCCTTTATTAAGTCCGCCAACCGCGCCCAACGTAAGTCGTACGGCGTTGTCGTTCGTTTCAGAAAATTGCGCTCCGTTATCCAGCGTTACCGTCGTGTTCGTCGGGTTCGCCAGGGCCGCGTTAATTTCATCCACCAGCGCCGGCGTGCTGTGGCTCGATACCGTCGAAGCTCCGAACACGCTGCCTGTCATACAACCCATCACGATAATTAATCCAAGCGCCTTCTTCATCTTCCCGCCTCCCGTTTTGATTTTTTCCGAACGAAATTTTTCCAGAAGCTGCGGATACTTATCCGCCGCCTTCGCATAATCGCCGCCGCAGACTTGCATGGCCTGGTCCCAGGTCTCGATCGCTGGCTCGAAACTCAGCGCCCCGTCCAGGTGCGCCACCAGCTTCGACTGCGCCTGCTTCAACTGGTCCTGTAGCGCGCTCACCCGGTCGTCGGCCGCCTTCTTCTCCGCCGCCAGCGCCGCGGCCAGCCGGTCCTTTTCGCTCTGGTGCGCCCGGGAACCCTTCTCCGCCTCTTCCAGCCGCGCCTTCAGTTGTTCGATCCGCTCCCCGAATTGGAGCAGCGCGGCGGTATTGCCTTCGAGGATTCCGGCCGACCGGCCGCGTTCGTAATCGCTCGATTTGGCGACAGCCTTATCCCCCATATCCATCATCGCGCAACAGCCGGCAATGTCGCACGTCATGGCCTTCAGACTGCACGCGCCGGCGTCATTATTCTCGCAGTCGGCGCAGGCGCAACTTTCGCAACAGGTTTCACCGCCTTGCGCTTTAACCCCATTTGGGGAATGTTTTTTTGCAGCCGTTCCAACTGCCGCAGATTGTTGGGCGTCAGATGATTTACCAGTTCCATCGCTGTTCTCCTTTTTCTTCGGCTCTTCCAAAGCCAACGCCTTGGGCCATTTGCCCGCCGCCTGGATCTCCGCCTTCACTCCCGCGAATTCCTCCGGCTTGAACGGATCGCAAAGTTCCTGGATAAAGCCCAGCGTCTTAGCCTCCTCCGGCATCATCCAGCGCTCCTCCACCATTAGTTTGCGCATGGAATCTTCCGATTGACCGGTCCGCAGGGCGTAAAACTTAACCGCCTCCTCTTCGCAATCCCGCAACGTCTTAGCCTGCTTCTCGTGCGTGGCCGCGTCCCCCACCGTCACACTCCACGCATTGTGTATCAACCACCGCCCGTTCTGAGACATCTGCCGTTTCTGGCAGGCCACCGCGATCAGCGTCGCCATGCTCGCCGCCACTTGGATTTTCGCCACCGTCTCGACCCGCTTATTCAACTCGCCGATCTCCTGGACAATCCCATTGCCCTCCCAGACATCCCCGCCCGGAGAGTAAATCTCGAAAACAACGCGCTTGATATGCGCGCCGATATTCCGAAGCTTCTCTTTCATCATCGTGTAATAGACTTCCCAGCCGATCACCCCGATAATCTCGATCGTTTGCTCCGTCGCGTCCGCTGCGGCTTCCAGAAAATAAACGCCTTGTTTCTTCTTCATACCGGCTACTCCTCCTGCTGCTGCTTATTGTCGTCCGTGCCGGAGGCCGCCATGCCCCCGCTTTTTTGTTCGAAAATCGAAAGAGGAAGGCCGAGCTTCCTGGCTGCTTGGAGTTGGGTGGAAAGCGATTCAAACCTTTTTTCCCAGTCCGGGCCCAGAAGCTCGGCAAAATCCGTCGTCCCATTCTTCAGCCGCTGCGCCACCGCCGTCGATTCCTTCAACTCGTCCACGCTCGGCATCGTCGGCCAGGTCCAGGAAATCTTCCGTTCCCAGCCCGGCGCCAGCGGTTTCAAGCCGATGGATTTCTGCGCCTGCGCCCAGGTCAGCGCCTTCCGCGCAATCCAGTCCGCCGCCGTCCGCTCCAGGTGTTTTTGCAGCCAGTAAAAAGTCACCCAGGTCATAATCATGTCGCCGCGGAACGATGTGTAGCTCGAATCCGCCCGGAGCATCGAATAAGCCCTCGCCAGGCCCAGCGCCGAACCCGAATAACAGATCACCGTCTCTAGAAAATCCTTCAGGCTCGGGTTTGGATGATCCAGTTCCGGGAATTGAACCGTGTCACCGCTCTCCAGATAATCCATCAGGCCGCCCGTAAACGCCTCCAGCCGTTCATAATTCGCAGCCGTGTGCGTGGTTTGATTCGCGCCATCCGCGGCCACATCCGCCGCCGTGCGTCCGTCGTTCTCGGGGAGATATTCCGGGTTATTAGCCGGCGTATCCCAATCCGTCACCGCATTCTCGCGTTTCACAAACGCGTATTGTTTCGACGTTTTTTTCGCGCTCATCAATTCGCAGGCGAGGATTTCATATAAATCTACAAAATTTGTGCTCGGGGTAATGAGCGAAGGAACGCCCCGCCCCTGATTCAGCCGCCAGGGATTCCGCGCCAGAATCGCATTCTCACGCTTCCAGATCGTCACATCCTTCGGATCGTCAATCACCGGCAGGCCCCGTTTCCCCGTGGAACAAAAAGCGAGCACCCGCCCCCAGTTATCCCGGATAATTCCGTTATCCTGTTTGGCCTCGGGATATCCCTTTTCCTTCAAAATTTTTTCGCTCACCGGCGCCACCTGGTCCGCTTCCCAGGTCAGGATTTTCCCGCTATTCTCCACCAGACCGTCGTCGAACACCAAAAGCGCATCGCCCTCCCGGACTTCGGCGGCAAGGATATTTTGGAACAATGATGACAAATGCAGATCGTCGCGGAAATCGCAGTCCTTCGCAAACACCTCGTTAAGCCAGGCCGTCGCTTCCCCGCCGTCCTCCGTATTGATTCGCACTTTTCCCAACTCGCCCACCACATTCATGCGGATCTGGTGCATCATCGACTTCGCCGGCGAATAATTCCGCTCCAAATCCCGGCCCAGATTGCAGCCGTGCAGCCGCTTGGTCATGTCGTAAATCTCGCCCTCGTTGCTCGTCTCGCGCTCCGGCTGGCGGCGGAAACGATTCGGCTCCGTGGCGTCGTATTTCGATAAAATTACCGCCCTTAAATTTCGACGGGCTTCCAGATATTGCTCCCGCGCCTGCTCCAGCGAAAGGGGCTTGTCGGGTTGTTTTCGGGAAGATGGTTTGCTTGCTTTTTTCATAGCTGGAGATAATTCCGGTAGCCCGAGAAATCGGGCGTGACCCGTTTGCGCACATTTCGCTGCGTGATCCGCTTCGCCAGTTCCACCTCGCGCTCCTGGAGCCACTTGAGCTGGGAAGTATTATAAGACACCGTCATCCCGCCGAGCGTGAACGACGCGATATCGCGGCGCGCCCCTGTTGAATCCAGTGTGGTCAACTGCTGAATACATTCGCGCACCGCCGCATATTCTTGAACTGTCGTCAGTGCTGCCATAATATTATTTCATAAAAAAACTCATAGCCTTTGCCTTGTATGCCTCCACGATGAACCATTAAAATAATGCCGTCAATAGTCGCAAGCCCGTTTTTGTCCATAATCTGGACACAAAAAAGCCCCTGGTTCCAAAACCAGGGGCTTGATGAGACCCTTCCGACTTATCCGTCCTATTTCTTTTTCCTCCACCTCACGCGCGCGGCGGCGCGCGCTTGGGCGCTGGTCCGGGCCTTCGCCTTCCCGGTCCCGGCCCGGCCGCCTTTGCGGCCGATCCCGGCTAAATATTTTTTGACTTCCGGGGTCAATGGATTTGTATTCATCCGATTTTCTCCTGCCCGGATTACCCGCGCAACTCTCCACTCACTTCTTTTTCGACCATCTCACACCACCGTGCAAACCGTTCTCCCTCCCCCCCGGATTCAGACTGACCCGCGCAAGAAAACCACCTGTCTCCCTGTTTCTCGAACGTGCTCGACCATTTCCACCCGAACCGCGTTGCGCTCCCGGTCGAGGTTTCGTTTTCCACTGTCCACTCTATCGTTGTCCCGTCGTTCAACCGCTTTCTCATGGTGTCTCCTTCCGGGGTTTCCCCCATTTGGTTTCCCGCGATCCGCGCGGGCTCGGTTGAGGGTTGGTTGAGTCCCTCTCTCATCTGCAATTAGTATCGCACAACCCGGTTGCGCATACAACAAAAATCGCTCAAATGATAACATTTTTTAATCGTCGGTTTGGCCTAATAGTCATGCGGTGCCCCGCCTGGCGCCCCCGGATATGCGCAACCCGGTTGCGCTTTAGGGGTCAAAACTGCGGATTCATTGGGCTTTTCGCGATTTTACCCCCTTTTACCCCCATAGCAACACATAGGGGGGAGGGCGATCGTCATTCCTAAGGCATCCTAGACGTGTCCGAAATATGCGTTTTTATTGGGGTTTTTGCGTTTTTGTACGTATTTGGGCTTTGTGCCCGCATTTTTTGCAACGCGCATAGGCGAGATCAAACGACATCGTGTTCCGACGGCCCGCTGTTTGTACAAATGAATCGCGCGCGCCGCACCGATCGCATACCTCAACGTCACGGATCACGATCTGTGTTTTGCCCGACAGGACTGTCCGGGGCGGCGCCGAGATACGCCCATCCGCCGCCGGCGGCGAGGATGCTAAATACGATTTTTGTTCCACCTCCGTGGGCTGTGTTACAATTCCGCGTTCAATCAGATCGCGCCATTTCAATTTGCCCCTTAAAAAATGTTCGCGCAACCCGGAGATCCGTTCGATACGATCGTCAGTCAGTTTAAAATAATCGCCCATGATCCGGCGCGTCTGGTTCATCCAATCCAGTAATTTTTTACGCTCCGCATCGGTGGCCGGCAGCGCCAGCACCACCACCCGGCGATTGCTCCAGCGAAGATCGTTGCGGTCCGCCGATTCGACGCGGCCCAAGTGTGGAGCCGCATAAATGTGGCCGCATACCTGCGGCATTAAGATCACCTGCCCACCCATGAGGTGACAGGCGAGGCTCAAAATCTCCTCGTCCTGCCCCCACTCCTCCAGGATTTTAAGCGGCTCGCCTATTTTAAAATACCACTCTCTCCGCATTGCGTAACAAGCGCCCATCACCGCCGCAACCGGCTCCGGTTTTTTTGTCGCGCTTTTATTTTTATTCCATTTTACAGAAATCGGCCAATACTCGTCGCAGACCTCCCGCGTCATCATCCGCAGGCAAGCTCCGTTCAGGACCGTATCCCCCATGCTTTCGAAATCATGGCCCAGCATCTGGGTGCGGAAACAAAGCAGATCCCGGGCGTGTTATTTTTTAGAGAGCCGCCCGACGATCGCGGCAATCCAGCCCTTTGGAAACGTCATGTGCCCGTCCGTTAAAATCACGATGTCAGCTTTCGATTGCAGAATCCCGTAATGCCGCGCCTGGCCCGGACCGCGGGGAACGGACCAGGGCGCGAAGAGGCCGGCGCCTGGTATGGCTTTGATGGTCGTCTCCGTGCCGTCCTGGATAATCCGCACCGGCGTCTCTTCCAGCGCCGCCAGCGCCGTCCGCTCCAGATTCCCTTCCAACTCCCCGCGCACCGCCATAACAATTTCTGTTTTCATTTTTTAACTTTCCTCCACTGGCACCCGCGCCTTACGTTTTTCCACATACCTCTTCACCACCCGCGGCATCCCGCTCGGCGAGAGACCGCCCATCGCCGCAGCCACATAACAGCCCGTCAACGCATCGCCCCAGTCCCATTCCGAGCCCGGCCTGTGCGCCCACTCCCAGCGCGTGCCGCCGTCCGTCTCGTATTTATTTTTGAGTTTCTCCGCCGTCACATGCTCCGCAAAACGCCGGTGATATCCCTCCGCCGCCTTAAACAGCGTAAAACCGCCCGGCGCCCCAGGGTCCGCCAGGAAAGCCCGCTGCGCCGTCTCCCGCCAGAGATCCGCATTAAACGCCACAAACTGCCCGCTATCCCCATTGCTCAAATGGCAGCCCTCCATCGTCCGCCCCACCACATAAGATTTTCGCGGGAAATATTTACCCGCCGAAAATCCGCGCGCCGGCAAAACGCGGAACGGATAAACAGCCGCCGCGGCGAATTTATGGACCACGTCCGGCTCATACCCACGGTCAACCAAAAGCATCCCCAGCCGGACGGCCCTCCCCTGCCTCTGTACGGTCATTACGGCCAACCGGCGGCACAACTCCATTAGTCCGTGGTAGATCGCCTGTTTACGGGCCAATTCCGGCGCGTTTTGAGGCCATAGCTCCCCATGCCCTTCCGGCCACCGGCCATACGCCGGGCAATGCCCCGTCATATCCTGCCCGAACCCAGCCAGACACCAGTGCAATCCGGACCGGTTAATATCGCAGTGCCCCACA
>ERZ1292632.1447-Hain-H43-01um-R2-1447-length-22888-cov-5_pt1 | contig 16077 bp, 15 predicted proteins | sample MGYA00564407_ERZ1292632 | MGnify/ENA primary metagenome ERZ1292632 (study PRJEB36523, sample SAMEA6512637) | groundwater metagenome | collected 2019-01-08 | study: AquaDiva: Metagenomics assemblies of 32 groundwater samples | reverse complement strand
CGGATGCCCGTCTGCCAGACGCCACCATCGTGGTGGATGCCAGGCCGCCGGATGCCTCACTGCCCGACGCGCGGCCGCCGGACGCGGCGATTCCGGATGCCCGTCTGCCAGACGCCACCATCGTGGTGGATGCCAGGCCGCCGGATGCATCACCGCCAGATGCGACTGTTCCGGACGCAACGCCGCCCGACGCGCGGCTTCCGGACGCCACGCCCCCGCTCCTCGTCAACGGCGCCACCTGTACGGTGGGCACCCAGTGCGTCAGCGGGTTCTGCGCTGATGGCACGTGCTGTGAGAGCGCGTGCTCTGGGGAGTGTATGTACTGCGGCAACTCGTTCGGCATCTGTGCGCTTTTCTCCGGGGGCACTGACCCTCAAGACGAGTGCGTCGGAGCCGGAAGCCCCGATGTCTGCAACGGGGCTGGAGAGTGTGTTGCACCATGCCTGGTGGACGCGGACTGCAACGACGCCAGCTTCTGCACGGCGGATACCTGCGTCACGTTGGGGAGGTTTTGTCAGAACACCTCAACGGTGTCCTGCTCGGTCGCCAACACGAGCTGTAACCCGGCAACGGCCATCTGCTCCTCGGTGTTCCGCGTGGAGACCGAGGTCGCTTCGCTGGTCCGCTTCTGGGTGAGCCCATCCGGCCCGAGCACCAACATCAGCGCCGTGGATCCCACGCCCGAGTTCCCGGGCGACGTGGATCCCGAACCCGGCGAGCGGGCCGTGTCCACGTTGTTCCGTATGGATCTGGACGGCGCCATGTGCGCGCGACCGGTCTGGAACGACGACGACTACCCGAACGCCGCCACCCCGCCGGTGGCGATGGGCGCTGGCGCCGAGTCCAAGGCGCTGACAGCAGGCGGAGTCTGGTACGGGACCGCCGGAGCTCCCACCATGGGCACCGTGTATCTGTATCGGTGCAACGAGGACGGAAGCTCGTGCGTCCTGGTGGATTTGTTCACCATGGTGCACCCCTGCTTCTGGACCGGGACCGACTGGGACTGCCCGGTGACCAACCCGGAGGGCAACAAGTTCTACTCCGACGACGCGCTCGTCGGCGTTGCCAGTCCCTGCCCGTAAACTCTCTCAACCGGGGGATACCCTGAATCCTCCGCGCCAATGGCAAACAAAAAAGGGAAAATGATCCGGGAACCCGCTGTGGCGAGTTCACGGTCAAGAACGACCGGGGGGATGCAGATGAAATCTGTCTTCCTCCCTCCGCACTTGATCATCACAAAACAGTGGTGGCCAAATGCGGAATGCCGCATTAAAAAATAGCCGATCAAACGGCTGTTTTTTATTAATTTTTTTGTGGACATTTAAGACGAATTTAGTTATAATATAGGCGCGTTAATATGTCATTCGCCTTTAGTTTAACTCCTAAAAAAACTTTATCCGAATTTGAAAGCGCTTTGTTGACAGTTGTCATAATGGCCGGTTTTGTGATTCATGGCATTTGGCAGGGCCAGTCTCTTTCGTTCTACGCGATTTTTATTTTGGTTTCTTTTTATTCAATTTTTAAATATCCGAAAACCGGAATTTATTTAATTATCATCGGAACAATGTGGTTTGAGCGGCATTTTACACTTCAGCCATTAACAATAGGCGATGTTTCATACAAAATATATCCGTTGGATTTTATTTTGCTGATAACCGGGCTAAGCTTATTCGTTCGCGTTGTTGACAAAGAAATAAAATGGAAATGGCATAAATTTGACACTCCAATTTTATTGTTCGGGCTGGCCGCGACTTTCGGATATTTGTTATCTTGGCTCAGAAATTTGGATCCGGTTTTGGCTTTCGGCACCTACAAAAATTATTTTTTATACGCGGTTGTTTATGTTTTTATCGCTTTGCTTTTTAAGACAAAAGAAGACTGGAAAAAATTAATGGCCTGGTTTTTCGCCGGCGGCGCCGGCTTGTTCTTTTTCCTATTTTACGGAATTATTACGGGCCATGGACTTTGGAGCGATTTCACGCCTTTGTCAACCTATGGCGAAAGATTGATTGCCGGAACACATATTTTTTACATGGTTTTATTCGGCTTTTTTTTAATGTCATTGTATTTTTGGAAAAGCGAATTTCAAAAGAAAATTTCTGAAAAAATTATTTTTGCCTGTATCGGACTGGTCGCGATTGGAATTTTAGTTTCCCTGGTCAGGCATTTGTGGGCGGCTCTGGCCGTGATTTTTATTTTATGGTTTATTTTTTTGTATCGCGAGGAGAAAAAAAAGATGATCACCTTGGGGAAAAAATGTTTCGCGATCGGGCTGTTTTTTATATTGATTTATCTTTGGGTATCGTTTTCGTTTAAAGGCGCGGTTCCGCAGAATTTAAGCAAAGGTTATTACGCTGTTAAGGAGCGCGTTGGCATAGAAAGCGTCGCTAGATTGGAAGACAGCAGTTTCAGATGGCGCATATCGGCCTGGGCGGTCGGGGTTGTCTTGTGGACAAGGCATCCGGTATTAGGTTCAGGTCTTGGCCAGTTGGTTTCCGGTTATGACAATATTGTTCCGTTTGAGATCGCGGCGCGGGAATTGCATAATAATTATCTCGGTATTTTGATTCAGTTGGGCGTGGTTGGGCTGGGCGTAGTGTTGGCGTGGTTTTGGATGTTGCTCGTCAAAATGAAAGAGATGTGGAAATTTACGCAGGCTCGCGACAATTTTTATACACAGCTTACATTTACATGGGTGAGCGTTGTTTTGCTTTTTATGATCGGTTTCAGCATATCTGTTTATTGGGATGTTAATTTTTTTATAATCTGGTGGTGGGTCGCCTTGGCCGCGGTCAGATTTTTGTCTGACGAAGTTAAGCCGCCGCTTTTTTCCACTGTTAAATTTTAATTTATGATTGCGTTTTACGAACACGAACCGGCTGGCGCGAGGAAAATGGAAATAATAAAAGATATTCTTGAAAAGGAAGAGGAAAACAAGGGCAAGAAATTGCGCGTGCTTGATGTTGGTTGCGGTGACGGGCATTTGAGCGCGTATATGGCGTCGCTGGGGCATCAAGTCAGCGCCATAGACACGGACGCTTCCGCGATTGAAACGGCAAAATCTTTGTATAATAATGTAAATTTTTTGAACTCGGATTTGAGCGTGGTAAAAGATAAATTTGACGTAGTTACGGCTTTTGAGGTGTGCGAGCATGTCCCGGATGAGAAAAATTTTACGGAACAGATGCGGGAAAAATTATCGGAAAACGGCCTGCTGGTCATTTCCGTGCCAAATGGCTGGAGTTTGGAAGAAATAGTTCGCAGATTTTTGCAAAACAGCAGTGTTGGCAGAAGTATCAAAAACTGGATGAGGAAGAAAAATGTTTTGCCAAAGAGCGAGTCGCAAACCCACGCCGACAGTCCGCATGTTCACTTTTGGCGGTATTATACATGGAAAAAGAATTTTGCGCGGAATAATTTTAAATTTTTGTGTTCGTGGAATGTCTCGTTGTTTTTTAAGCAGTTGTATTATTTGGGATTTCGCAGATTTTTGAAGCCGGCCGGCGCGGTTTTTAAATTTTTGGATAAATTTGACGGCAAAATCGTTAATTTATTTCCATCTTGGATGGTTGACGGATGGCTGATGACATTCAGAAAATAATTTTATGAAAATTTTGCAAGTTAATAAGTTTTTTTATAGAAGGGGGGGCGCGGACCATCATTTTTTGGATCTTTGCGACTTGCTTTCGCGCAAAGGCAACGAGGTGATTCCGTTTTCAATGCGCGATCCCAAAAACGAGGCCAGTCCGTTTAGTAAATATTTTGTTTCGGAATTTAAATTGGACAGTTTTAACGTCCGGTCCTTGTTAAAAATTGGAAGGATGCTGTATTCATTTGAGGCCAAAAGAAAAATCAGCCGTTTGATTAAAGATGCCAAGCCGGAGATCGCCCATCTGCATTTAATCTATCATCATTTATCGCCGTCAATTCTTGGTCCGTTAAGAAAAGCCGGAATCCCGATAGTTATGACGATTCATGATTGGAAACCGATCTGTCCAAATTATCTTTTGTATACCGAAGGCGCGCCTTGCGTAAGGTGTAAAAATAAAAAATATATTCAGAGCTTTACGCATAGTTGCGCGAAGGGATCAAAAATTAAAAGCGGTCTTATCGCGCTTGAATCTTATTTTCATCACTGGAAAAAATACTATGAGGATTATGTGGATTTATATATTGCCCCAAGTGAATTCGTGAAAGAAATGTTTGTCTCTTTCGGTTGGAATAAAAATAAAATTCAGGTGTTGCCGCATTTTTTGTCGCCTATTATTAAAGCGAGTGAAAATGCGGCGCCGTCTCCGCAAACCACGCGGTTCGCTTATGTCGGTCGGCTTTCCGCGGAAAAAGGCGTGGACAAACTTGTTGAATATTGGCGATCAAAAAATATACAATATCAGCTTGATATTTTCGGAAGCGGGGATTTGTACGAAGGACTTAAGAATTTGACCGCGGATAATCCAAAAATAAAATTATTGGGGCAGATTAAGCGCGAGGAAATGGCAGAGAAGCTGAAAAATTATTCGGCCCTGATCGTCCCAAGCGAATTTTATGAAACATTCGGCCTGGTCGCGATTGAGGCATGGGCCGGAGGCGTGCCGGTTCTCGCTCACAACAGGGGAGCGGTCGTGGAATTAATAAACGCGTCCGGAGCGGGTTTGACTTTTGAATGGGGCGATGATTCGCTGGAAAAAGGGTTGGAAAAAATTTGTTTTCCGGAATTTCGTCAAAAGGCCGTTGATTATATGAAAATACATCATTCGCCGAATGAATATTACGAAAAAATATCCGCAATTTATAATGGATTATTGGCCAAGCGATTGGCGATATGAAATTAAAATTTTATAAAATTTTTGTCGCGATATATGGAACGATTTTCGTCGCGGTTTTGCTTGCGAGTATTTTTAGTTTGGATTCTGTAAGGGCGAGAAATTATCCAAAGCTGGCCAATATTTATCTTAAAAGCCCGATTACGAGGTCGGACGCGGAAGAATTGGCAAAATGGGATGTCGTAATTCTGCACATGCTCGCGCAAAAAAATAGCGCCGATCAAATCAGATACATGCGCAAATTAAATCCGAAGATAATAATTTTGTCCTACATACAATCGCAGGAATTCCCAATGTCAAAAATTAATGAATGGGATTTGAATAAAACAGACGGGATGTTGCATAAATTATCCAGACTGATCAGCGACCGGATGTGGCTAAGAGACGGCGCGGGAAATCACGTGACATTTTGGAAAGATTTTTGGATGCTCAATGTCAGCAATTATCCGGCGGATGGCGCGCGATGGACCGACGTCTTATCCGATTATGTCGCGAATGATATTATGTCTTCGGGTCTTTGGGACGGAGTTTTTTATGATAATGTTTGGGAAAGAGTTTCGTGGGTAAATAAGGGTCAGATTGATATTAACAATGACGGGTTGGTTGATTCAAAGGAGGTGATTGACAGGGCATGGAGTGATGGCATGAGCGCTTTATTTAAATCGACACGGAGCAAAGTGAAAAAAGACATAATAATCGTCGGTAACGGAGATAAGGGTTTTTATGGCGATCTGAATGGATTATATGTGGAAAATTTTACACATTTTTCGGTCGCGTCCTGGAAGGAAAGAATGAGATCGTTTGAAGTGTCTAAATCTTACGTTAAACCAATTATCGCGATTATCGCCAGCGCGCCAGTGGACGGCAAGTCCAAGAATAATTACAAAGCGATGCGTTTTGGCCTGACATCGGCTCTTCTTCAAGACGGTTATTTCGCGTTTGACGCCGGATCGGAGAGCCACGCGGAAAAATGGTGGTATGATGAGTATGATATAAACTTGGGAAGGCCCAGCGGCGATCCGGCTTCCTTGAATAATAATTCCAAGTTTGACGATGATGTTTGGAAGCGAGAATATGAACAAGGAATTGCGATTGTAAATGTAACAAAAGAATCTCAAGAGATTGATTTGGGCGGTGAATATGAAAAAATTTCCGGCAAGCAAGATCCGCGAGTGAACGATGGAGCGATTGTCAGCCAAGTCACTCTTGGAGCCCGTGATGGGTTAATTATGTTCAAAACATTTCAAAATCTCAAAAATTCGGTTTTTTCAAATGGAGATTTTATCCGTTTTTTTGATATGAGAGGCGGGAGGGCGAGGAACGGATTTTTTGACTATGAATCAAATTATTTGGCCGATACGAAAATTTACGCCGGTGATTTAGACTCAATGGAAGGCGACGAAAAAATTGTTTTAAGCGGCAACAGAATGAACATCCTCAACAGCCGAGGAGACATTTGGTACCGCGATTTTCCTTTTGGAGGAAATTTTAAAGGCGAAATTGATTTGGCGGTTGGTAAATTATTTGACCAAAAACAAGCCAATGTCGTCGTCTATTCCAGATTGGGCGGGAGATTATCTTTGTATAATTATTTTGGCGCTCCGGTGAAAGAAGATATCTATCCTTTTGGAAAAAAATATAAAGGTGAAATTTGGGTCGCGGTTGGAAACAGCGATCTGGACAAAGACGGGGAAGTGGTTATCAGCTACGGCAAAGGAGCGCAATCTGAAATTGCGGTTTTTGACAATAAAATCAATAAGATAGAAAGAAAAATAAGAATAGGCGAGGGTGTTGGTGTCGCCAGGGTCGCGCTGGGCGATGTAAATGGCGATGGAGTCGTGGAGATTGTTGCCGGCGTGCCTTTCAAAAATTACAATATGATTTATATTTTTGACAAAGATAACAAAAAAATCAGCCAATTTAAAATATCAACGACTTTTAGCGGCGCAAAGATTCGAATAGAAACTGAAGATGTTAATTTAGATGGGAAAGATGATGTGGTGGTAATGACGGGGCAATAATTATCTGCCGGTTAATATACAGGCAATCGGTCCGTCAAATTTTAATCCTCTGTTCAACGCTTTAGTAATCCCGACTAAAGACAAGGCGCTGTTAGGGGACGGAACAATTTTTTCTGTTTTTTTAATAAGCTCAATCGCTTCTTCAATATCTTTGTTATTCGCAACCCACCCGAATCCGCGCGATGATTTTATGGCCTCGGCGATTGCTTCTCGTCTGAATCCGACCAAATCAACGATGGCCTTTGCCAAACTTTTTTCGACTACTTCGTCTTTTCTTTCTTCTTTATATTTTGTCGGCAAAGCCTTCACGATAGGGTGGCACGACATTGTTTGAATTATGTGTATTTGAGGATTTTTATCGGCTTTTTTAAAAGCTTCATGCAAACCTTGAGCTGTGGTTCCACTTGATGTCGGTATGAACACGGCGGCCAGGTTTTTGATTTGCAAAAGTTCGTCAGCCAGCTCTTCGTAGCCGATAAGCGCGACATCATCGGTTGATTGCCTAAGGTTGATCGCGGCATCTCCATTCTCCATCTTTAGCGCCTCTCTTTTAGGATTTGCCACTTGATGTATTGTAATGTGGTTACTGCCGGCTTCTTTTTTTAACGCGTCCATTTTTTTAGGTTCAATATTTTTTCCAACAAAGATAACCAGTTCAGTTCTAAATTTCAAACCAGACCCGCTTAACCGGTTGATATAGCGAGCCGCGGCCAGAGCCGCGTTGCCTGACGAAGAAACACAAAATTTGCCATGTCCTTTATTGCCATAAATTTCAATCATTTTTGGAATTGATCGTCCTTTATGCGAACCAAAGGGGTGCAGATCTTCCCGTTTCAAATATAAATCCGTGTTTAGGCCAAGCGCTTTGGCAAGTTTTGTGGCTTTAGTTTGGGGTGTAAGCATATGTGTTGCTATTGCAATAAACGCGGTTTTAATGTATAATCTTATTTAGTTAAAACTAAATTAAAATTTTTATGAAATTAATTTGTCCTGAATGTAAAAACGAAGTTGACCTTTCCAATTATCCCAATATTGAGGCGGGTCATGTTGTTGAATGTAATATCTGCGGCATAACTTTAATGATTAAAACTATTGACTCTGATAATATTACCGCCGAGATAATTGATGAGGGGAAATAAAGGTTCTCTTCGCAAATAAAACTACGCGTGGTCGGCTATTCTGACGTAACTATGAGCCACAAGGTCTTCAATCATTCCTCTAAAACCGTGCGAGCCAAGAAACACGGCCACATCTCCGATTTTTGAATTTTCCTTGACATAATTTACCAATTCCGCGTCATTTGGAATGTACTTTGTCTGTCGGCTGTTTTCACGTATTACTTCCGCCAATTTTTCTCCGTCAAAATGTTCTTCTTCCGGGTTGTTTTTTAATTTTGTCAGCGTCGGGATCAATATTTCGTCGGCGTCCATAAAAGCCTTCGCGTATCCCGGGATTGATTGCAACGTTCTGTTTCCCGTGTTTGGTTCAAAGATCGCGAAAATTTTATTTTTTGGGTATATTGAACGCAGTGTTTTGAGGGTTGCTTTCGCTTTTGCCGGAGAATGAGCCAGGTCATCATAAACCGTAATTTTTCCTTCGTATCTTTTTTCAAGACGCCTTTTAATTCCGCGGAAATTGGAAATGGCTTCGGTAATTATTTTAGTTTCAATTCCAATCTCTTTCGCCATGGCAAACGCCCCGCAAATATTTTCAGCCATGTGTTCTCCAAGCACGGACGAGCTTATTTTATATTTTACGCCGCCATTATTTATCACAAATGAAATGCCGGTTTTGCTTTGGTTAACTTCGTTAAATATGTAATCGCCGTCTTTTTTCCCGTATTTTATTATTTTAGCTTTCGCGCCGGCTCTATCCAAAATTTTTTCCACATTCTTTCCGTCAACGCAAGCCACAACGATCCCATTTTCAGGAATTTTATTTGCCAGGCCAGCGAACGCCTGAAAGTAGCTTTCTTCCGTCGGATATACATCCGCGTGATCCCATGACACGGAAGTTAATAAAAGATGGGTGGGGGAGTAGTGATCAAATTTTGGGCTGTTATCCCAGCGCGCTGTTTTATATTCGTCGCCTTCAAGCACGCTCCATTCTGGATTTTTATTTTCATCTTTTATTTTCGCGCTAAACCTCATGTTTAAGCTGATGCCGCCAAACATGTAAGTTGGGTCCATGTCCGATTTTGTTAAAATCCAAGTTAACAACGATGAACTGGAAGTTTTGCCGTATGTTCCGGCGCAAACGATTGAATTTTTTTGGACGATATGTTCGGCGATAACTTCGGGGTATGACTTATATTTCAGCCGGTTTTCTCTGGCGCATAAAAATTCAGGGTTTGTTGAACCCGCGACATTTCCAACGACAACAATATCCGGCGCGCCGTATTTCATCATTTTTTCCGGATGCCAGCCGGGGTAAAAATAAATTCCGTGATTTTTCAGATGCGTTGAAATTGGCGGATAAAAACCGACATCACTGCCGGAAACCGCCCAGCCATTTTCTTTGAAAGCAATCGCGAGCGCGCCCATGGCCACTCCGCAAATGCCGATAAAGTGAATACGCTTCATAATCGAAATAAGTGAGTGAAAAGATTAAATACTTTTAATCTTTTTCGAACGAATGAGATTATGTGGGCTTTAGCCCATATTTTTTGCTAATATTTTTTTTAACTCATTTAGATTTTTTTTCCACTCTTTTCCGTCAAACCATTCCAATCCCGCAAATTGCAATTTATATGTATCTGTCTGGCGTTGGGCCGAACCGAGATAAATATATTTTTTATTATTTTTTTCCGCCCAGACGACCGCTTTTAGCATCATGCCCATTCCGAGATTTGGTATCTTAACATTAAGATTATAAAAAGGATAGCAATAATGCAAGATATTTTTTGTTTCCAGACAGATGCAGTAGTCAACGTATTTTGTCATCCCGAGCGAGGCCTTAGCCGACGAGGGATCTCTGTCGGTTTGTTTTTTGGACAGAGATTCCTCTCCGCCAGCTGGCGGATTCGGAATGACAGTGGGGATCGTATACACAAACAGCCGGTTAAAATTGCTTTTTTTCTCATCGGTAATTAATTCTTTTATTTTTCGCGCGCTGAAAGTTTTGTCGCCGAATTTTTTTGCATAAAAATCTTTTCCCATTTTATGAATATTCCAGTCATAGTTTTGATAGGGGATGGGGTGAACGGCTAATTCTAAATCTTCGGCTTTTTTTAATACCCGTTTATTTTCCGACGATAATTCAAATTTACCTAAATCTATTCTCAAACTTCTGGTCTGGTTCATTACGCCTTTGCCGACGCGCGTAAAAACATAGCCATTATTGTATGTGGATTCAATATTTTTTTCGCTGAAGTCATCAATTGTTTTCTCTTCCCATTTTAAATACATACTATTTATAATTACTAGGGGAGAATAAAGAAGAAAATTTATTTTCTTCTTTTGAAGCCAGACGTAATTTCAAGTTCACTTATATATACTCATCCAAACCGCCGCAATCACAAAAAATGAATGTACCAGCCAAAAGCGCATCACGATTTTTTCTTCGCTCCAGCCGCGAAATTCAAAATGATGATGAAGCGGCGCCATTTTTAATAATCTTCGGCCAAACACCCTCCGGAAAAAGACCTGAAAAATTACGGAAATTATTTCAACAAAAAAGATAAAACCAAGAAAAGGGATGAGCAGTGTTCGGTTAATGGCGATCGCGTTAATCGCCAACAAAGCCCCAAGCCCGAGCGAACCGACATCGCCCATCTGGAAGCGCGCGGGTTTGACATTAAAGTATGTGTAGGCAATCAGAGCTCCGACTACTGTCGCATTTAGCAAAGTGAATGAAGTTCTTCCCATTGTCCAACTAATCGCCATCAGGCCGGTGAATGTGGAAATTAACGCGCCACCGGCCAGCCCATCCAAGCCGTCTGCGATATTAACAGCATTTGCGGTAAACATTACGAAAAATATTACGATAGGTATTATCCACCAACCAGCAAAGGCCTGCCCGTCAAACGGAATCCATAGCGAGTGCCAGTGCTGGCCAAGTTTATAATAAATCCACCAGGCGGTTACCATGCCGGCCGCCAATTGAAATAAAAGTTTTTCATGAACTTGTATACCCTTGCCCGGATGCGAGCCGAAAATTGAAACAGCTCTGCGATAAAATTCCCAAGGCAAGGTTATTATGTGCCACAGTTTGGTATACCAACGTTTGTGCACTTTTATAAGTTTGAATATTTGTGAAATTTTTCGTTCGCGTCTTTTTTTGCCAAAAATATTAAGCAAATCATCCGTTGCTCCCAAAATGGCCGAGATGCCCATCACGCCGATCGGAACATAAGTGTTTTCACGATTCCAGTTGAAAAATATAGTCACCGCGGTTACGGTTAAAATCACGAGAAGCCCGCCCATTATCGGAGTTCCAATTTTACATTTTCTTTCGCCGTGCAGAGTGAAATCGTATTCGGCTCTGCGCGTTATGTTATATTTATATAAAAATTTTGTTAAGAGTGGCGCCCAAATGAATGCCCCGATCGCCGACGCCATGATGTATGTTAATGCTTCCCGCAGTAATTCAAGTGACATATTTAGATTTTAATTCTTCTTACCCTAAGAATCCTCGCTTTTTTTGCTTCTAAAAAAGTCTCATTTTGTTCTCCGTTTTTTTCGTTTTCAACCCATTCTTGTTCCAGCGCGCCAGCTGATGGATTTATTATTTTTATAATGCCTTCCGTGACCCCGTGTCCGTATTTTCCCTCGCTTGACCACGCGCGTGAATGAACATATTTTATCAAGCCGTTATCATTTTCCGTTATCAGCAACACATGATTATGCTGATTTCCAGAGCCTGTATCCAACATAGTTATAAGGTCGCCCGCAACCGTGTCCGTGATTTTTATTTCATCAGAACACCGATTGTCGGCGTAAACTCTTACGTTGGTATTTTCTATTGGCCTCAAGCTTGTTATTAATTTTTTTATAAAACCGAGCTTTTGTTTTTTTAACAGCATTTTAGGCAAGTTGATATCGCGCGTTTCTTTAAAGTGGCTCGTTAAAACTTGAGTTACAAACCCGGAACAATCTATTCCTAAATTATTGTCAATTAAAAATTGGCGCAGCCAGTCTGTTTCCGAGCGCTCGTTTTGTTTTGGGTGAACACAGCACATTCCATTTATATCAAATAGGTCCTTGCAATATTGAGTGGAAATTATTTTCGCTTCTTCCACGATTTCTTTTGGGGTTCCTTTGCCGATCAAAACTCTCAACTGGCCTCTTTGGCCGGCGCGGGCATTATTAAAATACGGGCACCTCACTCCGTTTACGTTTGAAAAAGGCAGGTTGAAATAATCGTGAATAATTTTTTGCGCTGATTCTGAAAGCATATTAAACAAGGGCTTTAATCAAGTTTTGTTTTAGTATTTCAGGAATTAAATTTATTTTCTCCAGCTTGTCTGTCGGTATCCACTGCAGTTCGTAGGAATTATTTTCATCATTTCTTAATTTTTCAGGGCCGCCAAGTTCGGCTTTGCCGCGCACATGCGTTCCAAAAAAATAGTATTCTTCTCTGGGAGAGTAGATATGGATCGGTTTTCTGGTCGGATCAATTTTAAATTTTAAATTTGTTTCTTCCGTAATTTCACGCTTGGCGCTTTGCTCCACGCTTTCGTTCGGCTCAACGGTTCCTCCGGGCATAGCGTAGTATTGGTTTCCATATTTGTTCCGTTTGATAAGCAGTATTTTTTTGTGTTTAATCAAAATTATCCCGGCGCGTTTTACTTTCCACAGAGCCGCTTTTTGCGCTGAAATTATGGCGACCAGTATCGCCTTGCCGTTAATATTAAAAGTTCTGTGTTTTTCCATTATTCCTTTTTCCGATTGGATCCGCGCCAGATCGCTTCCGATTTTTGAATTTTGGTATTTAATAATGTTGAATTGCGTCGTAGTTTTAATTTTTAAATCTTTTATTTCGGCGATTTTGGTTGTGACTCTTTGCAATATTTGCGCGCCGTCAAAAATTATCGTCAGTTTGTATCCGTTTGGATTAATTCCAAGCAAACTCGCCAAATGAGCCTCAAAAGTCGTAGCTTCGTTGGCTGTTTTTTTGAAACGCGATTGCAGGGTTGATTCATAGGTTGTGGAAGCCGGTTGTCTGGCGTTGATTTCTATCAAATAGAATTTTCCGGTTTTTTGATCAAGAACGGCATCAATTCCGAAAAGGCCTTTCCAGCCTTGCGTTAAAAGTTTGCGCCCGACGGCTTCGGCCATATTTTTATAATCTTTGGCCTGTTTTTTTGTTAATAGTTTATGAGGCAGAGCCCAGTCATTTCCGATTGTGGCGAATTTATTGTCGGTAAAAGGGGATAGACCTGTGATTTGGTAATTAATATTTCCAAAAAGAATTTTATTGCCCCAAACCAAATTGTTGTTCGTAAAAATAGGACCTTCAATAAATTCAGAAACACGCGCGTCGCGCAGGGGGAATTTTTTTTTAATTTCCTCAAGCGTCTTTTTGGAATCAATAAAAACAGTCCCGGTTCCGGTGTGTGAATGATTAAATTGCAAAATGAATTTTTTCCATCGCCAATGCAAATTTTGGCATATATCTATTTTGTGTTCAGGCAAAAGCTTTTCAAGCTCGCCCAGCCAGGTTACTTGGGAGATTTTTTCTTCAACCGTATTGGCCAAAGCGGCGCTTGGATTTAAAAGAGCCCAGCCATTGGTTTGGCAGGCCTCTTCAATGCGGGTTGTGTTTTTAAAAACTAAAACGCAGTCATTTTTTTGAATGATGGATTTTGTTTTTTTATGTTCAAGCAAGGCCGCCGTATCCAGTTGTTCATCGCTGTTTTTGTTCGGTATCAAATAAATATTTGTGTGTTCCTTCGCGAGCTTTTGAGCAAATGGAGTGCGATTGGTTATGATGTGATAATTCTTAATATCTAAGGATTCGGCCGCCCGTTCAAGATCGCGCGTTACATAAAATAGCCGTCTTTTGGAGAGTTCTTTTTCAATGGCTTTGGAAATATTTGATTTGGCCATAAGTTTACTATATAATAGTAGCTGAAATTTAACATAAAATCAAGGAGATTTGAAAAGGCGTTATGGATGCGTTTTATAATGAATTGAAGAACTACGGTATTGTGAAGACTAACGAATTGTTGTCCAAACATACCACATTTAAAATCGGCGGCCCGGCCAGGTTTTTTATTATTGTTAATGATCTTGAAAAGTTAACTGGATTGTTAAATTATGTTCGCGGGCAGGATGTTAATTATATAATTTTGGGGGGTGGTTCAAATATGCTAATGAGCGATAATGGATTTGATGGCCTGATTATTAAATTAAAATCAGAAAATCAGCCTCAAATTAAAGAAGAAGATGGCAAATTTCTGGCTGTCTGTGAGGCCGGAGTGGCGCTATCTGCGTTAGTTGATTTAGCGTCAAGAAATTCTTTGTCAGGGATGGAGTGGGGCGTTGGAATTCCGGGAACTGTCGGCGGGGCCATAAGAGGAAACGCGGGAGCAATGGGAAAAAGCGTCTCAATGCCGTTAAAGTGGGTGGAAGTTTGGCGAGACGGAGAAATTCTTAAACTTTATCCGGAAGATTGTTGTTTTGAGTATCGCGACAGCATTTTTAAAAAGAACAAAGATGTTATAATTAAAGCGTGCGTGGTTTTGGAGAAAGGGGAAAAGCAGGCGATCGTGTCTCAAATACAGAATAATCTTCAGCAGAGAAAACACTCGTCGTTTCCTTCCGCCGGCAGTTTCTTTAAAAACCTCCAACTTGATAAATGGCCGGGCAACCACGAGGACCTTCCCGAAAAATTTAGACAAAGAGGAATGGTGCCGGTTGGTTGGATGTCTGAACAGCTTAATTTAAAAGGTTATTCTGTCGGCGGAGCCAAATTATCCGAAGATCATGGAAATTACATTGTTAACGCGAATAATGCCACTCAAGCCGATGTATTGACTTTGGTTGAAGAAATTAAAGGAAAAATATATAATAGATTTGGGGTGGAATTGGAGCCGGAAGTGGAAATTATAAAATAAATATAAATATAAATTATATGCAAATCAAAATAAACGGAAAGGGGATTGAGTTAACTGACGCGATTAATGATTATGTTGAGAAAAAAATCGGCGGATTAAATAAATTTTATGATAAAATAATCAGAGCCAGTGTGACTGTGGGAGTTGAAAATCGCCATCATCAAAAAGGTCAAATTTTTATCGCCGAATGCAAGTTGGAAGTGCCTGGCAAGGATTTATTTGCTTCAAAAAACGAAAAAACTTTATACAAGGCCATTGATAAAATTCGAGATTATCTTGAATCCGAGTTGAAAAAACATAAAACAAAATCAAGGGAGAAAGACAAGAGAAAGGTAAGAAGTAACAAAGAATACACTGTTGAGCTTGTTTAGCGCCAGACTTTCCATATATTTCAGCTTAGAAAATTCGTTTTCAGTTCATGCGGTTCAAAATTTTAATTATAAAAATTAAAAACTTGTTGCAACCAATTATGCGCGGCGTGGCCGGTTCTTTTATCGTAACCGCCGGCTGGAACTGGTACCACGTTAAATACAGGCCTCATTGGAGGTTTGTTTTAATTTCACTCGTGACATGGCTTTTGGTCTACTTTCTTTTTTTAGGCGGAAAAAAATTATTTCTTTTTATTATTAAAAAAACAGAACACGGCGCTTTTTGGCGCAACGAGTTCGCGCTTTCCGTGGATAAACTTTTTTTCGCTTCCTCGCTATTTTTTTTGATGTTCTTTTTTAGAAACGAGCTGGCGAGTTTGATTTATTCATCAGCAATTTTATTTTTACTGTTTTTTGTCGTGGATCGCCAGTTTTCCAAGCATCCAAACGCCGTAAAGTGGCGCGTTGTGAATAAAGGGTTTTTTTCCGTTGTCTTTTTTCTGTTTTTGGTCAGCGGTATTTTGCAATACATCGGGTATTCTTATTATATTTTGGACTCCCAGAGTAAAATTTACAACATCGTGGTTTTCCGTTCCGTGTCCATCACAATGTTTTGGATGATCGGTTTTGCTTTGGGCGGTTTGATATATTTGAATGGGGGAAAATGGCGGCGCTATTTGGGGGTGGCGGTTTGGCTGCTGACATATTTGCTTACGCTGTTTGTATGGCTCGTCAACATAGGGGTGTTATATTTCGCCGGACTTTATTTTAGCGAGCATGTCTTTGGCGACAGAACCTGTGAGCTT
>ERZ1292632.2328-Hain-H43-01um-R2-2328-length-16089-cov-4_pt1 | contig 16089 bp, 16 predicted proteins | sample MGYA00564407_ERZ1292632 | MGnify/ENA primary metagenome ERZ1292632 (study PRJEB36523, sample SAMEA6512637) | groundwater metagenome | collected 2019-01-08 | study: AquaDiva: Metagenomics assemblies of 32 groundwater samples | reverse complement strand
GAAAATTAAATCCGGTTGCCTACGATGTTTCTTCTCGCGGCATCACTCTGCCCGCTTCTTTTGATTTAAATAAAGCTCAAATTGAATTTTATGTTCAAGCTGTTAAAGATATTCTTAAATCTCGCTCCAAGCAAAAAAAATGAAGGTAAAATTCGTCGACCTATCCGAGCCCACTCAAGCTGTTAAAAAAGAATTTTTGAAACGCCTTGGCGCATTTCTGGATAAAGCCAATTTTATTCTCACGGATGAGGTCGCCGAGTTTGAAAAAGAGTGGGCCGTATATATAGGTACTGATTATGCGGTCGGCGTTTCAAATGGCGCCGACGCGCTTTGGCTCGCGTTGAAATCTTTGGGCATTCAAGAAGGGGATGAGGTCATCACTCAAGGCAATGCTTATAACGCCTCCGCAACCGCTATTCTCCGCGCCGGAGCTGTTCCTCGTTACGCCGACATCAATCCCAAAACTCTTCTTATCGACCCGTCTAAAATAGAACCCCTCATCAATTCTAAAACTAAAGCGATCATGTCCGTTCATCTCTATGGTCAGGCCTCAGATATGAGCGCTATTTTGGCAATCGCTAAAAAGCATCAGCTTTTCGTTATCGAGGACTGCGCTCAAGCGCACGGCGCTACCTGGCAAGGCAAAAAAGTCGGGGCTTGGGGAGATGTCGCGGCCTGGAGTTTTTATCCCACTAAAAACCTCGGAGCTTTTGGCGATGCCGGCGCCATCACAACCTCAAACGCGCGGGTCAAAGAAGAAGTTCGAATCTTGCGCAATCTTGGCCAGACCTCAAAAAACAATCACACGCATTTGGGCTACAATATGCGTCTTGATCCCATCCAAGCCATCGCGCTTTCCCTTAAACTTTCTTATCTAGATGAAGCCATTAGAAAACGGCAGCTAGCCGCCTCTCTTTATAACGAACTTTTCGATCAAGCTAAACTTCCAGTTGAATACGTCCATTGCGACCCCAGCGCGACGCACGCCTACCATTTATATCCCATTAAAATTCTAAAAGGCGAGCGTGAAAAAGTTTGCGAAGAGCTCAAGAAACGTGAAATCGGCACCATGCTTCATTATCCCGTGCTTGTTATAAACCAGCCCTTCTATCTTAAAAATTTGCCGCGCGATAACTGCCCAATCTCGGAGGAAACCGCGCGCGCCATTCTCTCCCTTCCTCTTCATGAATCCATAACCAAAGCGGAGCAGGAATACGTCATTGATTCTTTAAAATCAATTCTATCGTAGTTGCTTCAAACAGATGCTAAATCCAAAAAAATCGCTCGGCTCCCAAACGTTCTTCTTGGTTTTTCTTATTGCTTTAATTGGCGGCGGCACTGGCGCCTTCGCCAAAATATCTCTAGAAGAAATCACGCCGCTTTCACTCGGCTTTTTAAGATTTCTCTTGGCGGCCGGAATTTTTTTGCCGCTGGTTATTAGAAAAAAAGTTTCTTGGGCCAAGATTAAAAAACTTTTTCCGCTATCACTGCTCTGTAGCGCCAACGTCATTTTTTATATTTTTGGTGTTCAAAAAACCACCGCCACCATTTCCCAAATGCTCTACGCCTCAAGTCCTCTAATCATTGCTTTACTCTCATTGGTTTTCCTAAAAGAAAAATTATATTTGAAGCGCATCCTTGGGATAATTACTGGAGCTCTGGGAGTTGCTTTGATAATTTTTCTCCCGCTTTTAAATAAATCTTCTATTTGGAACGGAGATCTTTTTGGAAACATTCTTATCCTAATTGCCATTCTCTCCTTTTCTTTTTACGTCGTTTTATCGAAAAAACTTCAAGGGAAATTTACTCCCCTAGAATTAGTTGTTTCTTTTATTTTCACAACTGCCATTATCCAGTTTCTTCTTTTGCCTTTTGATTTTATTAGTCAAAATTATTGGTGGCCAAATCTTACTTTAAATAGCATCTTAGGACTTCTTTATCTTGTGGTGTTTGCAACGGCAATATCATATTTTCTAACCCAATATGCCATAAAAATCTCTACCCCTGTCATTTTTTCAATGACGTTTTACTTGCAACCGATTCTAGGTTATTTATGGGCCTCGGTTCTTTTAGGAGAAAGAATTACTTTTGAATTTATTATTGGCGCTCTGCTTGCGTTTATCGGAGTGGCGTTGGTAACTAGTTTTAATAAAGACAAACCTAAGTCAGGCGACTCAGGCCTCCAAACCTAACCCTTACTACTTTCTTAAGCAAGCTCAATCGGAAACTCTTTATTCTTTTTTAACATTAACACTGATGCGTGTAATAATGAATCAAATGTCCCAGCGTCAATCCATTCTCCTTCTATAACTTCGTATTTAGCCAATCCCTTCTCAACGTAATAATTATTAACATCCGTAATTTCAAGCTCTCCTCGTTTTGAAGGCGTAAGTGTTTTAACAATTTGAAAAACATCTGAGTCGTAAAGATAAAGTCCGGTAACCGCAAAATTTGAAAGCGGTCGCTCCGGTTTTTCGATAATCGAAATGATTTTTGCTTGCTCAACTTGAGCAATGCCAAACCGTTCTGGGTCTGGAACTTCTTTTAGAAATAATTTAGCCCCTTTCTCATGCAAGAATTTTGTAATGCCGTGTTTGATTTGCTCATAATCAATAAAAATATTATCTCCAAGCATCACCGCGATTTTAGAGCCATCTGCGAATTTTTCTGCCAAACCAAGAGCGTGCGCAATTCCCCTAGGCCCGTCCTGCGGAGCATATTCTATCTGTAGATTAAACTCTGAACCATTACCCAACAACTTTTTAAAACTCGACAAATCTTCTCGGTTGGATGTTAAAAGAATCTCACTTATACCAGAGTGTTTCATGGCTAAAAGGGGATAGTAAATGAGCGGCTTATCATAAACCGGCAAAAGGTGTTTGTTGATAAGGTGAGTGAAAGGTCTAAGGCGCGTGCCCTGACCTCCTGCCAATATAACTCCTTTAATCCTGGTCATTTTAAATTATCTCTTAATATGTCCATTAAAAGCTCTACTCTTATTGGAAGATTTTGGCCCCAATCTAGATTATCTTTATACCATAATATCGTTTTTGGCAAGTATATTTTAAGCCGGTGAGTTGCTCTCCAACCGAGCTTTTTTAGTTTTGAAGCATCAAGCGTATAACGCTCGTCATGTCCTGGCCTATCTGCCACGTGTTTTACTAAAGACCAGGGCTTTTCAAGGGTTTCGAGAATCCACCGTGTCGTCTGAAGGTTTGTGAGTTCTTCGTCCGATGTCGCGCAATAATTATCGCCAACCACTCCCTTCTCTAAGAGAGTCATAATTGCTGAGGCGCAATCATCGACGTGCAACCATGAACGGACATTTTTGCCGTGACCATAGATTGGTAAAGACAAGTTCTTGAGCGCCCTTATCGTAAAAAAAGGTATCAACTTTTCCGGTAGTTGTCTTGGCCCGTAGTTATTCGCTGGATAAATGATTATAATCGGCAGCTTCCAAGTTTTGGTAAAAGCGCGAGCCAACATATCCGCCGAGGCCTTGGAAGCCGAATAAGGCGAATTTGGGAAGTACGGCGATAATTCATTGAACTTTCGTTTTGACTTTAAAGGTAGTGACCCAAAAACTTCATCCGTGGAAACGTGGATAAAAAGTTTTATGTTTGGCGACACGCGTAGGACTTGGAGTAAAGAATGCGTCCCTAAAACGTTGGTGACGATAAAATTTCTACTTGATTTATGGATTGAGCGATCAACGTGGGTCTCGGCGGCAAAGTGAATGACGTAATCTGTCTTCCGAAAAAGCTTAATCATCTTCCTCCTTTCGTTAATGTCAGCTTTCACGAAGGACACTCGATTCTTTGGAAGGCCATCTAGATTGTGTCTGTTGCCAGCGTAAGATAAATTATCAATGACGGCAACTTTGCTTCCCGGTATCCTAGTAAGTAAATAGCGAATAAAATTAGAGCCGATAAATCCGGCTCCGCCTGTCACTAAAAATCTAGCATTTTTTAAATTTCGTTTTGGCATGTAGCGTAAAGAAACTGTGGTTTCGGGCGAGTGCTTGATTTAAAAAGGCACTGTTCATAGTACACCATTTTACGACGAATTCCCAGCGTTTTTTTGCTATGCTCTTAAAGCCAATCAAGAAGCGACTTCTCTATTTTTTATCTAAACCTAAGTTGGGACGCATCTCCTGGGCCTACTCTCTGTTTTTTTGTAAAACCACTCCGGCAATAATTCCCAGCACAAACCAAAATATCCTCACCTGAAAAAAATTAAAAGGAGTTATGTTGGCCAAAAGCGCGACCCCGGCAATAAGCCAAGAAATTTTTATGTAATCCGCATTATCTTGGATCGCTTGTTCAGCCGTAATCTTTGCCGCTTTTACAAGTTTAATTATGAGTGTCACAAAAGCCGCAAGCGCCAAAACACCTCCATATACCACCAACTCTAAAAATGTGCCCGTAAATCCCGGGTATTGATCTTTAGCCGCTAAATCCACAAAACCGAACCCAAAAGGAAAACGATAAATTCCCGCCGCGCTTTCTAACCAAAAATTAATTCGGCTTTCATAATAAGGATCGGGAGTGGTTACTAACTCTACTGCGCGTCTTGTTAAATACGAATATGTTTGGTTACGAGATACATTATAGGTATAGTTATTTCCAATTAAAAAATAACCGGCTATAAAAATAGCGGCCGTAGCCGTTAGGAAAAATTTTAATTTGTTCCAATCCTTTTGTTTCCATAAAATAATTAATAATAAAATCACAACCAATACTATTGACAGCCACGCTGTCCGCGCGCCGCTCCACAAAAGAAACGCCGCAATAAAAGAGAGCCAAGCGCCAAGAGCGATTTTTTTCCACGCCTTTATATTTTCAAAGATAAATCCCGCGCCCAGAACCAATGCTATTGAAGCCCAAGCCCCAAAAACAATGGGATTTTCTATTAGCCCTGATAATCTAGCCGCTGAAAAATATATTGCCTGATTAGTACTGATCGTAAGAAAATAAACCGGAATAATTAGGACAAACGAAACGACTATCGCCAGACCTATAAAACGCAGAATCCGCGGATTTCTATAAACCATGAGCGCCGCCAAAATAAATATCCCTAAGTTAAAAATCAATCGAAAATAATCCATCAGCACTTCTCGGGCTAAAGGATTCGCTCCGAAACGCGCGAAACTAAATATTTGGCCAGCAACGATCAATATTGCTACTACCCCCAACCATTTTAAATAAGGAATTAGCTTAGCAAAATTTTGGCGTATAAAATTTCTAAAATCGCCGCTTAAGAATACGGCCATTGTCGCCAAAATTAGTATGATATCAGCTAAATGTAAAAAGGGAACCAACATCAATTTTTCTGTTCGCAAGCTAAGAAAAAAAGCAGCGACGAGAAATAAATATTCCGCTATTTTAGCGAAATTCAAACTGAGTTTATTCATTATATGTGGATCGTCTGGTTATTTATCTTCGATTGTGGTAAATATATTATAATAAACTTCATCTACTAGCGCTATGTGTATTCAATCGAAAGACGAACGTTCTCTGCTTTACGAATTCGCTCGTGACAGGTTGCAAAACTTTAAACAAGTGCTTGATTGCGCCTGCGGCGAAGGTCAAGGAACTTATATTTTAGCTTCTGGCTTGTCCGAGGCATCTTGTCTTGGTATTGATCAGGATTCATACGCTATTCGCCTGGCGCGCGAAAGGTTCCATCAACCCAATCTTGCCTTCAAAGAAGGCAACGCCCTCTTACTTTCCGAGCCAGACGCGACATTTGATGCTGTGGTTAGTTGTCATACCATCGAGCACTTTTCCGATTCTGATCAAAAAAGGTTGCTTTCTGAACTCCGGCGAGTACTTATTCCTGGCGGAATTCTGATTATGGCGACTCCAGACCGAGATGTTTGGCGAGCCCTTGGCATAGCCGGTGAGCAAAAAGATCACATTCGCGAACTCACCAAGCAAGAATTTATTAACGAGGTCTCCGTCGAGGGCTTTAAAGTTCTTGAAGTATTTGGCCAAAACTTATTAATCGCTAAAAATTCTCGTCTGCGCCCACTACTTAACTTGTTTAAAAAATTCGATATTTTTTATCTACGCCGACTTCTAGGGAATTTAATCAAAAAAATCGACAAAAATACACAACCCATATCCTTAGACGCGTCTGTTCAACCGCTTCGAGACAAAGAAAAAGCATCAATCAGTATAATTGTTGCTGAGCGCAGCTAGGAAACACCCTCGCCACCTAAATTAATGCTTGCCAGTCTTATAAAGCTCGCAAAAGCCATCACCCCGCCGGCAGTTCAAGCGGTCATTGCTGAATTTCGCAACCACCATACCTTGCGTTTTTTCGGAAAAACTTTTACCGGCACCTTTTCGACTTTTAAAGAAGTCAATCATAATTTCCGAGGAGCGGTTGTCTATAATTCACAAGAATCAGAACAAGAAGAAATCGCCAATTTCACTAGCTCGCAGGCGGCAATCCAAGAAGCTAAGCGCGGCATCTCTCCTCAATCAACCGATCACCATTCGCTTCTTTGTGCTTTAACCGCTACCCTGTCTAGTCAAACACCCACTATTTTGGATATTGGCGGCGGCGCTGGTGAAACATTTGCCCACCTCATTTATTCCTGTCCCAAACAAAGTCCGTCTTTAATTGTTTATGAATTGCCGCCTATCGTTGAAACTGCGAAAGTAATATTTAAGGATGAAAAACGAATTCATTTTGTTGACTATCTAACCGATCTCAATCAAACAATTGATATTGTTTTTTTAGGGTCAAGTTTGCAATATTTTGAGGATTATCCATCACTTCTAAATCAAATCATGGCTTTTCATCCGCGAATAATCATTATTGCGTACACCCCCCTTACCAGCGCGCCGACTTTTGTAACTGCCCAGGTTAATATGCGCGAGCGCGTCATACCAATCAAGGTTATTAATCGCGAGGAGTTAATTAATTATTTAAGTCGTTTCGATTTCGTTTTGATTAATCAAAATCGATCACGCTCAACCGCTCACTTCCGCAATTTTCTTTCTCCGCAAAACTCGAGCTCCGTGATTAACTTGGTCTTTAAAGCCAAATCCTAGCATCTCGAATTTTATCTCTACTATGAAAACTATTCGCCGAATCAACCTTATTATTGCCGGGATCAAGTTGTTTAAAGATTGGCCCCTCTGGATTTTATCACGCTTTCATTTATTAAAGAAATCCGGCCTTGGTAAATTTCGATTACGAAACGGAACTGAATTTATAATTGATTTTTCTCATAACAACCTCGGTACTTTTCAAGAAATTTGGCTGATGGACGTCTATCAAAAAAATCGCCGGCTTAAGCCCAGTGACATCGTTGTAGATATTGGCGCGTCTTTCGGCGCCTTTTCAGTGTTAGCCGCGAAACAAGGAGCTAAAGTCTATGCTTATGAACCCACTCCTCGGTCCTTTGAACTGCTGGTTAAAAATACCGAAATTTATGGCGTTAAAGCTTATAATCTCGCGGTTGCTGGCAAAACCGGCCTAGCTGAACTATTCAGCTCTGGCGGCGATGAAGGCAATAGCTTAATTCCTCAGCTGGCCCCCAGCCAATCTTTCAAAGTCAAAACCACCACTTTAAATGATATTTTAGATCAAATCGGCCACTGCGATTTTTTAAAAATTGACTGCGAAGGCGGAGAAATTGATATTTTAAAAAATACCCTAACAAAAACTTTTAATCAGATTGATTACATTGTGCTTGAATATCACCGTAACCTTCCCGAGGTTCTGGACTTATTTAAAAGTAAAAACTACGAAGTTACCTTTCATGGCAATGATTACGGTTATTTATTCGCTCAAAAACCTAAGAAATAATTTTAACCATTTAAATCCAACTAGTAATGAAGTTATCTTGACCCGACCTCTTTAAATTGTATACTAACTTCATAATGGGTACGCTGGAAAAAAATAATCCGCCCAAAGTGGTTATCCTCTGCGGCGGCAAAGGGAATCGCCTTCGTGAATTAACCGAATTTATACCCAAGCCCCTAGTGACTATCGGGTCTGCTCCTATTCTTTGGCATATCATGAAAATCTATGCCCACTTCGGGTTTAAGGATTTTATTCTTTGTTTAGGGTATAAAGGCGAGATGATTAAAAATTATTTCTTAAACCTCGCTGAAAGAACTAACGATTTTACTTTGGATTTAAATTTTGGTGATAAGCGGATTACTTATCATCATCCTAAATTATTAAATGACTGGCGAATTACTTTTGTTGATACCGGCGCTGAAGCGCAAACTGGCGCCAGAATTTATCGAATTCGCGATTTTGTAAAAAATGATCAAGAATTTTTCTTAACTTATAGTGATGCCGTTTCCGATATTAATCTAGAAAAATTATTGACTCATCATCGCGAAAAAAATAAAATTTTAACTGTCACCGGTATTCATGCCGCTTCATCCTTCGGAGTTATTGAGCACGAATCTGGGCTAGTAAAAAGATTTCAAGAAAAACCCAAAACTAAAGAAATTATCTCCGGTGGTTTCTTTGTTTGCCAGAACGATATTTTTGAATATTTAGAAAATAATGATGAGTGTGTTTTTGAAAACCAACCCATGAAACAATTAGCTGAAAAAGGCCAGTTGGCGCTCTACGAGCATCCTGGATTTTGGAGCTGTATGGATACACAAAAACACGTTGACGAATTAAATAATCTTTGGCAAAAAGGCGGCGCTCCCTGGCAAGTTTGGTAATTTTATGAAAAATTCCTGGCAGCAAAAAAATGTTTTTGTAACCGGCGGCGCCGGATTTTTAGGTTCCTGGCTGGTTAAAGCTTTAATTGAACAAGGCGCTCGGGTAGTTGTCTTGGTTAGGGATTCTGTGCCGCAATCGGCCCTATTTTCAGATGGTCTTGGGTCAAAAGTCATTCTTGTTCACGGCTCTTTGATTGATTATTTTGTTCTCGAAAGAATCCTCGGTGAATATGAGATTGATACCGTGTTTCATCTAGCCGCTCAAGCGATTGCTCCCGTAGCCAACAAAAACCCTCTCTCCACCTTTGAAACCAATATCCAAGGCACATGGAACTTACTTGAAGCCGCTCGCCGCTCGCCGCTCGTCAAAAAAATTATCGTGGCTTCCTCAGACAAGGCCTACGGCGACTCCAGAGAATTACCCTACACCGAAGACATTCCTCTTAGAGGCGTTCATCCCTATGATGTTTCCAAGACCTGCGCCGATTTAATTGCTCAAGCCTATTTTATTTCTTACGGTTTACCGGTTTGCATTACGCGCTGTGGCAATTTATTCGGCGGAGGCGACTTAAATTTTAGTCGGTTAATTCCCGGCGTCATCCGCTCAATCCTTCTTAATGAGCCGCCGGTTTTGCGTAGTAATGGCGAATATATCCGCGATTTTCTCTATGTTGAGGATGCCGTTTCTGCTCTGCTTACTCTCGCTGAGGCGATGGATAAAAAAGATGTACTTGGCAATGCTTTTAATTTTGGCAACGGCAATCAATGGACTGTGCTTCAAATTGCGCGGCTGATTTTAGAAAGGATGGGGTCAAAAGCCGAACTCGTAATTTTAAATGAATCGCCGAACGAAATACTTTCTCAGTATCTATCTTCCAAAAAAGCCGAAGCAATATTGGGTTGGCATTCTCGTCATAATATAGAAGAAGCGCTTGATCGCACGATTGCTTGGTATCGCGATTTTTTTAAAAAGCAAACTCAAGCTCAAAGCGGTCAAGCCAATTAGCAATGGGGAAAAGCGCTCTCGTTTTTTCTTCCAGTGACGCCTACGCCCTCCTTCTTGGGGTTGCTTTATGTTCAATTTTTGAAAATCGAAAAAGCTACCACCCTTTTGATGTTTTTGTCATTGACGGAGGAATATCAAGCCGCAACCAACAAAGGTTAAATGTACTTGAAAAAAGATATGGCTTTACTATCACCTATCTTGTTCCCGACAAACACTTCTTTGAAAATCTACTGGCTACCGAATTGCCTCAAGCGGGGTATTATCTGCCAGTCGAAGTTTATTATCGTCTAGCCATTGGGCGTATTCTTCCTAAGGAATACAGTCGAGCACTCTACCTGGACTGCGATATCGTTGTAAAGGGCGATCTGGCCGAACTGCTTAATTTTGATTTAGAAGATAAAGTTTTGGGGGCCGTAGCCGATTGCTTTCAGGATTTAAGGGAGAAGCATTTAAAACGGCTCTGTCAAAATGTCGGTCTTACTGAAATACCAAAAAAGCTCGTGTACTTTAACTCCGGCATTCTACTTGTCGATCTAAATCTTTGGAGAAAAAAGGAAATTGAAACCAAGCTTTTTTCGTTTATCAGCAAGAATTCTCACAAACTCTGGGCAGCTGATCAAGACGCTTTAAACATTGTCTTACTCTATGATTTTAGACAGCTTCCAGATAAATATAATTTTATTGCCGAACAAGCTTCTGGTTATCAGGAATCTAATCCTTTCATCATTCATTTTGCCGGCGGATCAAAACCCTGGTATTTTTTCTCAGCTCTGCCATATCAATCAGAATATCTTTATTACGCGAGCAAAACCCCGTGGAAAAATAGAAAATATAGAAAGCCCATGGACATCTTTTTTGCCAAGAAATATCATATCTACCAGTTGATGTGGGGAGTATGGAGTGTTTATAAAAAAATAAAAAAATCTTTAGCCAAAATATGAAAATTATTATCACCGGCGGCACCGGTTTTGTGGGTTCCAACTTAACTCTAGACCTTATTAAAAAAGGTCACACGGTTTTTATAACCGGCCGCGAAGCCGCCGAAGAACTTCAAAGTCCTCTCATCACTTATCTTGGTCCGGATTTTATTAATTTGTCTTGGGAAAAAATCGGGCCGATTGACGTTGTTTTCCACGAGGCCGCCTGTAACGACACTACTCTTCTGGACAAAGAAGAGATGTTTAAAGTAAATTTTGATTGGTCGCGACAGTTGTTTAAAGAAGCCCAAAACGCCGGCGTCAAAAAAATTATCTACGCCTCCTCAACCGCGGTCTATGGCAACACCCCGCCTCCTTTTAAAGAATCCGGTCCCTTTAAACCTTTAAATCCTTACGCCGAGTCCAAAAAACTCCTCGATGAATTTGCTGAAAAATTTATTAAGGAACATCCCGAGATGATTGTTGTCGGCCTTCGGTATTGCAATGTTTACGGCCCCGGAGAAGGCAAAAAAGGCAAGCGATCCACGCTTATCTATCAATTAGCTCGAATCATGCAAAAAGAGAATCCAAAAATTTTTAAAGATGGCGAGCAAAAAAGAGATTATATTTATATCAAAGACGTAGTTAGGGCCAATCTTTTATCTATGAACGCCACCGAGAGCGGCATTTATAACTGCGGCTTTGGCCAGGCCGTAAGTTTTAACGACCTTATTAAAATCTTAAACGAGGTTTTGGGTTTGAATCGCAAACCCGAATATATCGATAATCCTTATATTGACCGCTATCAAAGTTTCACCGAGTGCGATATGTCGCTTGCTAGCGAAAAACTGGGATTTATTCCCGAGTTTGATATTAAAAAAGGCATCCGCGACTATTTTGAAAGCGGCTTTTTAATCAATTAATTTTTTTGTCTATTCCTTAGAGATTTCTAATCTTCGCAATAACTTCTGTTGTTGACTTGCCTTTTGTAAGCGGCACTCTAACTAGTTTCGCGCCAATTTCTTTTAAGGTTGCTCGTTCGACAATTTGACTGGTTTTTCTATCCGCTCCTTTTACGTGAATGCTGGGTTTTATTAATTTCAGCCATTTCTCCGGCGTCCTATCTTTGAATATAAAAACATAATCCACCGCTCTTAAAGCCGCCACCACTTCCGCGCGTTCCGCTTGAGATACAATTGGCCGGCCCCTGCCTTTATTTTCCCGAACCGAACTATCCGAGTTAACTCCCACAATTAAAACATCGCCGAAGCTTCCGGCTTTTTCTAAGTTTCTAACATGACCGATGTGTAAAATGTCAAAGCAGCCATTGGTCGTTACTATTTTCTTGCCGGCTCGGCGCTTTCTTCTCGCTATCTTAGCGACCTCAGCCAAAGTTTTTATTTTTGATTTTGCGGCTTCCATAATTCCTTTTTTTGACTTAAGCTATTATATGTTAATTCAAGTCAAGGTTCATGACTAGACCCGATAACTCACAGCTTATTTTAAATGCCTTTAAACGACACCTCGAAACAGTTAGTCGTTCCGAGGCCACGGTTTTAAATGAGGTCTCAAAAGCTTTCGCGATTCTTGAAGAGATTGTTAAAAATCGCCGCGTTCTTTTTATCTGTGGCAATGGTGGTTCGGCCGCGCAAAGCCAACACTTTGCTGCTGAATGGGTCTGTCGCTATAAAAAAGAAAGGCCAGCCCTTAAAGCCATTGCCCTAACCACCGACACCTCGGCCCTAACCGCCATCGGCAATGACTATGGTTTTGAAAATATCTTTGCCCGCCAAGTTGAGGCCCTAGCCTCTAAAGACGACTGCCTGGTTGTTATTTCAACCAGCGGCCGGTCGCCTAATATCTTAAAAGCCATTGATAAAGCCAAAACCATTGGGTTAAAAACCATTGCTTTAAGCGGCCAAAAAGGCGCGGCGCTTAAAAATCTGGTTGATGTCGCTATCTTAGTTCCATCCGATGAGACCGCCCGCATCCAAGAAGTTCACGATTTAATTCTACATGCTTGGTGCGAGGCGATTGATGAAAATTTCACCTCTTAATTTTTATTTATGGATATTTTAAAAACCATCAAGGAGTTTAATCAGAAGAAAATTCTAGTGGTCGGCGACATTATGTTAGACCATTATTTAAAAGGCGGTGTTTCTCGCATTTCGCCCGAAGCGCCTGTGCCAGTATTGGCGAAATCTTCCGAAAGTTATGCCTTGGGCGGCGCCGGCAATGTGGCCGCTAATATCGCTTCTTTAAAAGGCCGGGTTACTCTTTTAGGCGTTACCGGCGATGATCCCGAGTCAGGAATTATCAAAAAAATTTGCGCTGGCCTAAAAATAACTCCGCGGCTTATCATTGAAAAGAAAAGGCCCACCACCCTTAAAACCCGGGTTGTCTCCGGCCGCCATCAACTTTTAAGAATCGACACCGAAACCACTGCCCGCCCCAAAACCCAAACCGAAAATGAACTTATTAAAACCATTAACCGCTTACCCAATTTTAATATTATTGTAATTTCCGATTATGCCAAAGGTTGCTTAACTAAGAAAGTTTTTACGGCGCTTAAAAATCGTTTTAAAAATGTTCAAATTATCGCGGATATAAAACCATCTCAAGCCAATCTCTACTCAAATGTTTTCCTAATTACACCCAATCTTAAAGAAACTTACGACTTAACCGGTTTAAACGCCCAAGAACCTAAGTCAGCTGAAAAATCCGCTAAACTTTTATCCGACCGTTTTTCTTCTTCGGTTATTATCACTCGCGGAGAGCACGGGCTCACGCTCTACGAAAAAGAAACAAAAAAAATCACCCATATCCCGTCGCATACTATCCATATTTTTGACGTAACCGGCGCCGGAGATACTGTTGTTGCCGTTTTAGCTTTGATGGTTGCTTTAGGCGAAGACCTTAAAATTTCTGCCCGAGTGGCCAATTTGGCCGCTGGTCTGGTTGTGAGCGAAGAGGGAACCGCCACTCTCTCTCCGCAAGTTTTAATCGCTGCTCTTAAAAATCGCCGTGTTTTCTAATTTCCTTAAACATTTCATCAAAGTTAGATTTGTCGGTTTTCTCCGGTCCCTCTTTTTATTTTTAATCAACCCACGGACTAATCAAAAAAATTGGGAGGAGCGCCTGCTTCTTATCAATCTTCAAGGCATCGGCGATCTTGTTGTTTTTACTTCGGTCTTGAAACATTATCACCAAGCTTTCCCTAGTAAAAAAATCTATCTTCTTATTAAAGAAGACACTGGTCTTAAAAAAGCGTTATCCGCAGTCGGGCAATGCGAAGTTATCACTCTTAACTATCGTCGCTTCACCACCGACCCTTTTTATGGTTTTTCTCTAATTTCAAAATTGAAGCAGATTGGTTTTGAAACTGTTTTAAATCATGATTTCAGCGCCGCCGAAATTATGGGTAAATTTATCGCCGTCGGGCTTGGCGCTAAACAAGTTATCGGTTATGAGGGCATGGCTCTTGAATTTATCGCGCCCTTTAATCTTCAGCAACGTCTCAATATCCGCTACGCAATCAATCATCTTTTTCCCAGATTCACCGATCTTATCCCGCGCATTGATTATCGGTACGATCTTTTAGAGCGACTCCCAGGAGCAATTAGTCATTACCTTGCTATCTTTGAGCACGCCTCTAAGCGAAAAGAAAATGACTATTCAACTTTTTTGCCATCTCCTTCGTCGCTTGAAAATCTCAATCTTCGTCTGCCTCCAAAACCCTACGCGGTTTTTAATCTTTCTGCTTCTAATACCTACAAACGTTGGCCTATAGAAAATTTCGCGGGCCTAGCCCAAAGCCTAAAAGCCAAAAACTTTGAAATTGTTTTAATTGGTCTAACTGAAAGCCAAAATCTGGGCCAGGAGTTTAAAAATAATTTCTCCGGAGAAGTTTTTAATTTAATCGGGCAAACGTCTTTAAACGATTTGATTTATGTTATTAGTCATTCATCCCTGGTTGTCTCAAACGACACTTCTTCCGTTCACATTGCCGTGGCGCTAAAAAAATCATCTCTTTGCTTAACGGGTGGCGGGCAGTTTGGGATGTTTGCCGATTACGGCTATCAAAATTTAAACCATTGGGTTTATAAAAAAACCAATTGCTTCTGCGATAATTGGCGCTGCGGAAAAAATCTTGAAAATCAGTCCGCGCCTTGTGTCTCCGCCATCACTCTTGATGAAGCCGAGCAAAAATTACAATCACTTCTCTCTGAAATTCAAAATCCCAATCCCGATTCTTTTTTGTTTAAAACCAGTTTTGCCCCGCCGCCGGTTAAAAGCGGAAAATTTAAAATTATTTTTTCAGGGATTCAATTCGAGAATTATAACTTTGGACGAAAAAGTTTTGAATATAGCAACTTTCTTTTGACCCTAAGAGCTATGCCCAATTTGGAAGCGTTGTTCTATCCTTTTGATTTTATTCTTCAAATGGGAAAAAAGAAATTCAACGAACGCCTGCTCGATTTAGTTCGGCGCGAAAAACCCGACCTTTTTTTCGCGTTTATGTATACCGATGAACTGGATGTAAAAACGCTCTCTGAAATTAAAAAATTAACTAAGAGTGTTGCTTGGTTTGCCGACGATCACTGGCGACTTGATAACTATTCCCGTCTCTACGCTCCTTATTTTACTAAAGCGATTACAACCTGGAGTAAAGGTATCGAAAATTATAAACGCTACGGCATTGAGAACATCCTTCGCTCGCAGTGGGCGTGCAATCACTTTGTTTGGCATCCCGCCGCAGTTTCTAATCAGGATATCGATGTTAGTTTTGTGGGGCAGTATAATCCGGCTCGCGGGGAAATTATAAGAAAACTTCGGTCTTTAGGCGTTAATGTTTGGGTTCGTGGTTGGGGTTGGCCCGAAGGCCGCCTCCAGGGTGGCGACATGGTTCAGGCCTTTAGTCAGAGCAAAATTAACCTCAATTTTAACACGCCGCCTAGCCGCTTAACGCCTAAATTATTAGCCCGCCTTTTCTTTAGGCGTTCTCTAAATAGAATTCGTCCGAGCTGGCGCTTCGCCAGTAATTTTCGCTCCTGGCTTAATATTTCTATCCCTCAAATCAAAGCCCGCCCTTTTGAAGTTGTCGGCTGCCAGGCCTTTCTTATATCAGCTTTTGCCGATGATGTTCACAGTTACTATGAAGATAAGAAAGAAATTGTCTATTACCGCGATATTCCCGACTTGGTTCAAAAAATCCAGTTCTATCTTAAAAATCCTGAACTTAGAAAAAAAATCGCTGAAGACGGATACAGGCGCACTCTCAAAGAACATACCTATACAAAAAGATTCACTGAAATTTTTGAAAAAGTCGGATTTAAATACCACGCCTAAATGATTTCTAAACTCGTCTCAATTATTATTCCGGCTTGGAACGCTGAAAAATATATTAAAGAAGCGATTGATTCAGCCCTAAATCAAACCCATCCCAATACAGAAGTGATTG
>ERZ1292632.2322-Hain-H43-01um-R2-2322-length-16104-cov-7_pt1 | contig 16104 bp, 19 predicted proteins | sample MGYA00564407_ERZ1292632 | MGnify/ENA primary metagenome ERZ1292632 (study PRJEB36523, sample SAMEA6512637) | groundwater metagenome | collected 2019-01-08 | study: AquaDiva: Metagenomics assemblies of 32 groundwater samples | reverse complement strand
CTGGTTTTTTCAACGCTTCACACCAACACCGCGGCCGGCGCCATTCCCCGCTTGCTTGATTTGGGAGTAAAAGCGTCAAGCATCGGCCCGGCGTTAAATTTGATTATTGCCCAAAGATTGGTGCGTCGGCTCTGTCTTGAATGTAAAAAAGAAAAGACAAACCCCTCCAATGACTTAAAAATAAAAATTAAAAACTTTTTAACAAAATTGCCCAAAAGAGTGAATAAAAATAATTTTAAAGAAATTAAAATTTTTGAGCCGGTCGGTTGCCCGAAATGCAACAACACCGGCTACAAAGGAAGAATCGCCATCTACGAACTTTTGTCGGTCGGTCCGGAAACGGAAGAGTTGATTACTTCCCAAGCCGGCGAACCGAAAATCCAGAAATTTGCCTTAGAGCAAGGAATGGCGACGATGCAGCAGGACGGAATTTTGAAAGTTATTTCCGGAATAACGACGCTTGAAGAAGTGGAAGGAATTACCGGACCATTGGAATGGTAAATGGCCGTCTGGCTCTGTGGGCAATTTTTGAAAAGCTCTTAGCAAAGAGAATTTAAGAATTTTTCCGAGGATAGACCCAGTCGCAACCGGGCCGTCCGAAACTAAGAAAAATTCCATAATTTGCCCACAGGGCCAGAAGGCCCGCTTCAGGATAGCCAAAGCATAGCATATTTATTATTTTATGTCAAGAAGGGGTATTTCTAAAATAAATGACGAAAAAATAGACGTTATTCTGCGGCCGAAAACCTGGGAAAGTTATGTCGGTCAGGAAAGAATAAAAAAGAGCCTCAGAATGATGCTGACAGCCGCTAAGAAAAGAAACGAACCAAGCGACCATTTGTTATTCTGCGGCCAGGCGGGTTTGGGCAAGACGACTCTGGCGACTTTGGCAGCCAGGGAAATGAACGCGGGTTTGAAAATTATTAACGGCCCAACCGTAGAGAAAACCGGCGACTTGGTCGCCATTCTTTCTAATCTTGAATCCGGAGACATTATCTTTATTGATGAAGCTCACCGTTTGCCGTCTCAAGTTGAAGAAGTTCTTTATCCGGCAATGGAAGAAAGAAAAGCGCATATTATTATCGGCAAAGGACCGGGCAGCCGGATTCTCTCTCTTGATTTACCCCCTTTTACTTTAATTGCCGCCACCACCAGAACCAGTTTGCTTTCCTCGGCTTTGCGTTCGCGATTCGGCGCGACCTTTCGGCTGGAATATTACGAACTTGATGAGATTGAAGAAATAATTCGTCGTTCAGCGGAAATTTTAGGCGTAAAAATAGAACCCGAGGCGGCCTCGGTAATTGCCAAAACCTCGCGTTTTACTCCGAGAATCGCCAATCATTTGCTGAAGCGCTGTCGCGATTTCGCCGAGGTGAATAATTTAAGAAAAATTGACAGCCGGGTTGCCCTAAAAACTTTGGAGCTTTTAGGTATTGATGAATTCGGGCTTGAGCCGTTTGACCGGAAATTTATTGGAATGATTTTGGATAAATTCAGCGGCGGTCCGGTCGGACTAAGCGCCTTATCAGCCGCCTTGGGAGAAGAAAAAGACGCTATTGAAGAGGTCTACGAGCCGTATCTGATAAAAACCGGCTTTCTTCAGCGGACTTCCAAAGGACGAGTGGCGACAAAGGAAGCGCGAAAACACTTAAAAATAAGCAAAGCGAATGATAATCAATGAATTTCTTCCCAATCCAGTCGGCAAAGATACCGACGCTGAATGGATAGAATTGTTTAACAACGGCGAATCAGAAATCAACCTTTCCGACTGGCAGCTCAAGGACGCCTCGGGGAAAACTTTTATTTTTCCCAAAGAAATAAGAATAAGACCGGGAGATTACGCAATTTTTAATTACAAAACAACAAAAATTTCCTTAAACAACGACGGCGAAACGCTTTTCCTTTACGACCGGAGTGGAAACTTAATTGATAAAGCTGAATACGTCGGCACCGCGCCAGAAGGCAAAAGTTTGATACGGCAAGGAAATAATTTTGTCTTTGCCAGTCAGCCGACTCCGGGCAAAGAAAATATCTCTGTCCTTAACGCCGAAGAAAAACCCGTCTCCGAAAACTTAATCAACCAAAATTCCGCTATCGTATATAATAGCGGCCGACTGCCAGGCGCAAATTTTATTTTGCTCGGCTTGGGAATCGCTTTATTTTTGGCTTTGGCTTCAATTTTAATAATTAAAAAATTGGATTTAAACAATGAATAATTTGAAAACTTTTTCCGTCGCTCAAACAAAAAACCTCGCCCGCCTTTTATATAAAGAAATTTCAAAAAAGCGGCTTAAAACAAAAGGTGCTTTGATAATTGCTTTAAGCGGCGATTTGGGAAGCGGGAAAACGACCTTTGTCCAGGGATTTTTGAGAGCCGCCGGAATAAAGAAAAAAATCACCAGCCCGACGTTTGTTTTAGTTAAAAGATTTAAGAATATATACCATATTGATTGCTATCGCGTTCAGCAAGCCGGAGAACTAATAAAATTAGGGCTGAAAGAAATATTTAAAAATCCGCAAAATATCGTTTTAATTGAATGGGCGGAAAAAATAAAAAGAATTCTGTCGAAGGACGCGATTTGGATAAAATTCAAGCACGGGGGAAAAATAAACGAAAGGACGATAATATTTAAGCAATATTTTCGTAATATTTAATATTATAACTTTTCTCCTTTACTATCAGCGCCAATAAATCAATTCGCCAACCCCTCTCGTCTTTAATCAATTCCGGATAATGGCCGGCGTATAAAGAAGCGGCCCTTTTTAATTTTTGGAGTTTGGCTTTTGTTAATTGTTCTTCTGGTTGAAGCCCTTCTTCGGCGGCTTGCTCTGAACGGAATTGGAGGGTTTTCACTTCCACAAAAACCAAAGTTCTGTCCGGCGCTTTGGCGATAATATCCAGTTCTCCCCACGGCTTTCTGAAATTACGTTCAATTATTTTATAATCGTTTTCAAGCAAAAAATCGCAGGCGATATTCTCGCCGAATTTGCCGAGTTGGAATTTGTCCATTTGGTGGGCGCACTCCGATTCGAACGGAGGGCCTTCGCAGTGTAAATGCGACGCTCTAACCAACTGAGCTATGCGCCCTCTTTTTTATTGCTATTAAAGATTTTTTGGAAAAGATTTTCAAGAACGATAATTGCCAACAAAAAGATTGTTAATAAAACAGCGACCGCTTTGAGGTCTTTTTTGAGAATTTCGGTTTTTTGGGCGAAAACGAAACCGAGAGAAATAAAAGTGGTTGTCCAGATAAAACCGGCTGGCAAACTATAGCGGATGAATTTTTTGAGAGGCGTTTTGACGTAACCGCTGGCAATTAACACGAACCTATTCAAATTCCAGGCGAATTTTGAAACAAAAATATAAAGCTCGTTGTTCTTTTGAATTTTTTCCAGAAACGGCTTTATTTTTTCCAAATTAAAGAACAAGAGCTTTTGCCTTTCTCTTTCCGCCAGTTTTTTCCCAATCAGCCAATAGACAATATCGTGAATAATAACCGCCCCAAAAGCGATAAAAAGGGTGTCAAAGAAGTCAAGATGCCCGCCGCGAATTAAAATCCCCGCCAAAATTAGAATCAGTTCGCCTTCAATAAACATCCCCAAAAATATCGCCAGATAGACGAAAACGCGATGAATTTCGGAAAAATTAATAAGCAGGGATTCAATCATAGGCGAGTGTGCGCGTGCTTGGACTCGAACCAAGAACCGCCGAGGTATAAGCTCGGTGCTCTAACCAGTTGAGCTACACGCGCATCGGTTTTAGCCGGAAACTTTTTATCAACGCTTCAAATTCTTCTTTTTCTAAAGTTTCTTTTTCAATCAGTTGTTTGGCAATGGCTTTTAAGGCGTTGCGTCGGGATTTGATGATTTTTTCCGCTGTTTTCCGCGCTTTTTCAATAAACCCTTTAACTTCTTTGTCAATTTCCGCGGCCACTTTTTCCGAGTAATCTTTTTCAGTCGCGATTTCCCTGCCGAGAAAAATCAGGTCCTGAGTTTTTCCGTAAGTAATGGGACCGAGTTTTTCACTCATTCCGAATTTTGTTACCAACTTTCTCGCCAATTCCGAAACCATTTGCAAATCATTGGAAGCGCCGGTAGAAATATCGCCGAAAGTGATTTGCTCGGAAACATATCCGCCTAACATCACCGCCAAGTCAGTCATAAACTGAGATTTTGTCCGCAGATAGGTTTCCTCGATTGGCAGTTTTAAAGTATATCCTCCGGCCCGGCCGCGCGCAACAATGGAAACTTTCTGAACCGGGTCGGCATTCGCCAAGCTGGCCGCCACCAAGGAATGTCCGGCTTCATGATAAGCGGTTATTTCTTTTTCTTTGGTTGACAGCACCCGCGAGCGGCGTTCCGGTCCGAGCAGGACTTTTTCAATGGAATTAAAGGCGTCTTGCTGAGTGATATGCGATTGATTTTTTCTGGCTGCCCAAATCGCCGCTTCGTTCATTAAATTAGCCAAATCGGCGCCGGAAAATCCGGGCGTGCGAATCGCGATTTTTCGGAAATCAATATCTCGGGCCAATGACTTTCCGCGACCGTGGATTTTTAGAATTTCTTCGCGGTCGTTAATGTCCGGCAGGTCAAGCACAACTCTTCGGTCAAATCTGCCGGGCCGAAGAAGCGCCGAGTCGAGGACATCCGGCCGGTTGGTTGCCGCAACGACGATTCTCGTGTCATCTCTTTCAAAGCCGTCCATTTCAACTAAAATCTGATTCAGGGTCTGTTCTCTTTCATCGTGGCCGCCGCCAAGACCCGCTCCTCTTTCGCGGCCAACCGCGTCGATTTCGTCAATAAAAAGTATTGCCCGGCCGGCTTTTTTAGCGGTTTGGAATAAATCACGGACGCGGCTTGCGCCCACTCCGACAAACATTTCCACAAACTCCGAACCGGAAATATGAAAAAACGGCACGTTGCTCTCGCCTGCCACAGCCCTTGCCAACAAGGTTTTTCCTGTTCCGGTTGGGCCGTAAAGCAGAACGCCTCTGGGAATGCGCGCGCCAATATCCAGATATTTTTTCGGATTTTTAAGAAAATCCACCACCTCCATCAATTCTTGTTTGGCTTCCTGAAGGCCCGCGACATCCTTGAAAGTAATCCGGTCCTTAAACTGGCTGAAAAGCCGGATATTGGCTTTACCGAAAGTAAAGGCCTGACTCATTCCGGTGCGCGCCTGCCGGAACATCAGCCAGAAGAAAACGCCGATGATTAAAAGAGGCAGAAGCGAAGGAATTAAAATACTGAGCCAGTATTGCCAGCCGGATTCGTCTTTGATTTCCAAGCCGACCTTCTGGAGAGCTGTTGAATCAACGCCGTAATTTTTCAAGGTCTCAGACAAGCCGGCCTCTGTTTCTTTTTTAGAAATCGCTTTCTCGCCGTTTTTTAATTCAATGTTCAAATCATTACCGCTGACAATAACTTTGGAAACCTCGCCGCTGTTTATTTTGGCAACCAACTGGTCAATACTTAAAACCGTTGCCGGTTTCTGTTCCGTATAAAACAATGAAAAAATAAACGCGATTAGCAAAAGCGTCGCCATCGCCCAAAAAATGTTTTTGGATAAAGTTTTCATCATAAGGTACGACTACATTATATTATAATATAGACCGGTGTCAATTTTTTTAAAAAAATAGGGCCAGTCGTAAAGACCTGGCCCTTTCTGCCGCGAGAAGAAAGGAGGTTTACTTCTCGACTTTGGGGGGCTCTCAAGCCCGGCTGACTGCTCCTTGAGAGATGCTACGAGCAGGACAGCGGGGATTAGCCACCCGCCAAAGATTTAAATCTGAAAAGCGAATTCCTCTTGAACCCCCAAGAGATCGAGTAGTCGCTGGATCCTTCTGTAAAGTTCGTCCACTAAATGGACGGCTTTTCTTCTTATTTTTACCGCCTGAGTTTTTAATTGCCTGATAATTCTCAGGGCAATCTCTTTCAGGTCGTCGAAAAATCTTGAATGTCTAACCTCCTCTTTGGTATGACAACAATCCATTCGGAGTGCGCGGGCAATGCTAATTATTCGCTCTGTTTCTTTTTTTACCTCTTTTATTGCCCACCTCTGATGGCAAGAATTATCACAGAAGTACACCTCCTGGTCGTCAATCTCAATCGCCTGATGTCTAAAAGACGGCACCATTATAAAACAACTGGCGCATGGCCCGGGAGATTTCATTGCTGGCTTGGTATTTCCGAAGTGCTGATAAAAACCTTCCAACTGTGGCATCTCTTCCTCCTTTTTCTAAAAAACCGATATAATTTATAATTCTACCTACTGCCTACTTCTTCCTAACTGCCAATTAACCATAAAATAAGCTCTATACGCCTCACCCCCTTTCAAAATTGTAAGAAACTATTTCTATTATATTCCCAATCAAGGTTCTTGTCAATCCCTCTTCATCTTCAGAAAAATCCTTTTTTCCTCGGGTTTTATAGAGTCAATGATAAACAGGTATTTTTTGCCGATTTCCAATTGCTTTTGCATTTCTTCAACATTGCCAAATTCGGAAACATGAATTATGGCTTGAAGGTCATGTTCAAGGTTTATCACGGCGCCGAACGGATTTAATTTACAAACTTCGCCGCTAAGTTCCTGTCCTTCCTTGAATTCTTCTCCGGCTTTTTCCCAGGGGTCCGTTTTTAAGGCCTTAAGCGATAAAAAAACCCGACCGTCTTTGATTTCTATGATTTTTGCCTTAACCGCGTCGTCAATCTTCACAACATCTTTCGGATTGTCAATTATTTTATGGTCGAGTTCGGAAATGTGAATCAGCCCTTCAATTGCCGGATTGTCGTTGAAACGGAAGAAAGCTCCGAAATCCGCCAATCCGGAAACAACGCCGTCAATGACATCACCGATTTTATATTGCGTCAACAGTTCTTTTATATTTTGTTCCGCCACTTCTCTTTCGGAGATAATCAATTTATTGGCGCGCTGGTTTAAATCAATAATTTTAACCGCCAGTTCTTGGCCGACGAATTTTTTGAGGGCTTCAAGGAGTTTTTCTCTGTTTTCCACGCGTGGATAGTTTTCATTGGAAAGTTGGGAAACCGGCAAAAACGCTTTAATTTCGCTTATTTCAGCGAGTAGGCCGCTTGGATTAGCCCCGCTGATTTTTACCGTCAGAACCTCGCCGCTGTCTTCAAGATTTTTCAACTTCTGCCAAACCTTTTGTTGTTGAGCGCCGGACAGCGAAATTTCAATAAGACCATTTTCATTTTCCGGATTGATTATTTTGGCGCTGACCGTTTCCCCTTCTTTTAAATTTTTAACGATATTTTTCGCGCTTAAAAGTTCGACGCCGTATAAAATGGCCGTGCCGATTCCCTTCACGTCAAAATAGACCGCTTTCGGCGTTTTCTTCATTAAACTTACTTCAACCAGATTCCCTTCTTTAAGGAAAGAAATCAGGTCGGGCTTATCCTTAAGCAGCTGAGCAATCGGAGAGATTAATTTTTTATTCGTTGCTATTGGCATAATGTGAAATATACTACAAAAATAAAAGTTGAAAAGCAAGAGGAAATGTCATATAATAGTATTAGAGATTTTTTGGTATGGTTATTTCTTTTTACGGCGAGGGGTGTTTTAAAATCCAGAGCGGCAATCTAGTAATTTTAACCGACCCCGTTGAACCCTCAAGCGGCCTCACCCCGCCGCGTTTTAAATCCGACATTATTCTTAAAACCTTAACTTCGTTTCCGGCGCCCAAAGAACCCATCAACCCATCAACTCATCAACTAATTTACGGCCCGGGCGAATACGATTTAAAAGGAACGACTATCGTTGGTCTTGGCTTAAAAAAAGAATCATCCGACCAGTATATAAAAACCGTTTATCTGACGGAAATTGAAGACATCCGGCTCTGTTTTTTGGGCCATCTTTCGGAAACGCCGGAACCGGAAACAGCCGAACATTTAGAGGAAATTGACATTTTATTCATTCCGGCCGGCGGCAGACCTTTTATTTCCCAAGAAGCGGCAATAAAATTAATAAAACAAATTGAGCCCAAAATCGTTGTCCCGGCTTTTTTCAAACTGCCGGGATTAAAACGGCAATCGGCGGATTTAAAAAATTTTCTTGAAGAATTGAATCATAAAGAAAACAAAGAAAAACGGGATAAATTAACCGTTAAGAAAAAAGATTTGGCGGCTATAAAAAAAACCGAGGTGATTCCTTTGTTCGTATGATACGAAAATTTATTGAAAAACTTCAGAATGCCGACGAAGCAAGAAAGAAGCGTTGGTTAATTGGGTTGAGCGCCGCGGCGATGATTTTGATTGTCGGACTCTGGGTTATTTATTTAAATTTCGTCCTTGATAAAATCGGGGAACCAAAACAAGAAGCGCCGAGTGCGCCAAGCGGGGCGGGTTTTTGGCAAGTTATGAGAACAGGCGCCGGCAAAGCGATAAATTATATCACCGGAATTATTGGGACGGAGAGAACAATAATAATTGAGTAAGAGCGATGACTAATATAGAAAAACGCGAAATAACCGAAGAGTTGCAGGAATCTTATCTTGATTACGCGATGAGTGTGATTGTTTCGCGCGCTCTGCCGGACGTTCGCGACGGACTTAAACCGGTTCACCGCCGGATTTTATGGACAATGTGGGAAGAAGGATTAACTCACGGCGCGAAATTCAGAAAATCAGCAACCGTCGTTGGGTCCTGTCTTGGCCGCTACCATCCGCACGGCGATGTGGCAGTTTATGACGCTTTAGCCCGAATGGCTCAAGATTTTTCTCTTCGCTACCCCCTTATTCAGGGTCAAGGTAATTTTGGCTCAACCGAAGACTCGCCGGCTGCCATGCGCTATACCGAAGCGAAGCTTTCAAAAATCTCCGAGGAACTGCTTTTTGACATTGAAAAAGAAACCGTTGATTGGCAGCCGAATTACGACGCCACCCGCCAAGAACCGAAAGTTTTGCCGGCAAAATTGCCAAACTTGTTGCTTAACGGCTCTTCCGGAATCGCGGTGGGAATGGCGACCAATGTGCCGCCTCATAATTTAGGCGAAGTAATTGACGCAGCCGTTCATTTAATAGACCACCCCAAGGCCGCTACCGAAGAATTGATGGAATTTGTTCAGGGTCCTGATTTTCCGACCGGCGGAATTATTTACAATCGCAAAGCCATTATTGAATCGTACGGTTCGGGCCGCGGGCCGGTCACCATCAGAGCCAAAGCTGAAATTACCGAAAAGAAAAACCGGCAGTTTGAGATTGTCATCACCGAGATTCCTTATCAGGTGAACAAAGCCGAGTTGATTACCAAAATCGCCGAATTGGTTCAGGAGAAAAAAATTGAAGGCGTTCGCGACGTCCGGGACGAAAGCGATCGGGAGGGAATGCGGATCGTCATTGAACTCAAAAGCGACGTCAGCCCCCAAAAAATTCTCAATCAACTTTTCAAACACACCGACCTTCAAAAGGATTTTCATTTAAATTTAATCGCCTTGGCAGACGGCATTCAGCCGCAACTAATGTCTTTGCGGGATATTTTAAGGGCTTTTGTGGGACATCGGAAATTAGTGGTCAGGCGCCGGGCGGAATTTGATTTGCGAAAAGCCAGAGAGCGGGAACATATCTTGGAAGGACTGACGAAGGCGCTGTCGGCGATTGACGAGATAATTTCAACAATTAAAAAATCAAAAGACCGCGATGAAGCCCAGCAGAACCTCATTAAAAATTTCAAGCTGACCGAGATTCAGGCGAACGCCATTTTGGAAATGCGGCTCCAGACCTTGGCGGCGCTGGAACGCCAAAAGATAGAAGACGAACTGAAAGAAAAGAAAAAGTTAATCAAAGAACTGGAAATTCTGCTGAAAAGTCCGGAGAAAATTCTTCAGGTGATTAAAGACGAACTCTCGGAACTTAAAAATAAATACGCGGATGAGCGCCGCACTAAAGTGGTTGCCGGCGGACTCAAGGAATTTAAGGAGGAGGATTTGATTCCTCAAGAAGAAGCGGTGATTACTTTATCCCAGAGCGGTTACATAAAAAGAGTTCCGCCAACAAGTTTTCGCAGCCAGCGCCGCGGCGGCAAGGGCCTCATCGGCTCCGAAGTCGGCGAAGAGGATTTACTGACCCATTTTCTTTCGGCCAAAACCCACGACAATATCCTGTTTTTTACCGACAAAGGACGGGCGTTCCAGACAAAGGTCTACGAGATTCCAGCCGGCTCAAGAATTTCAAAGGGCAAGATCATCCAGAATTTTTTGGAAATTCCTACAGATGAAAACGTCAGCGCCATCATTAGCTACGCTAATGAAATTCAGAACTCAGAACTCAGAATTCAGAATTACTTGGTGATGGCGACGAAAAACGGAGTGATTAAAAAAACCCCGCTTCAAGATTTCAGCAATGTCAGAAGGAGCGGCATCATCGCCATTAACCTTGATAAGGGCGATGCTCTTAAATGGGTGAAACTTTCTTCGGGTAAGGACGAAGTTATTTTAACGACTGCTCATGGCCAAGCGATTAGATTTAAAGAATCGCAATTAAGGCCGATGAGCAGAGCCGCTGCCGGCGTAAAAGCAATAAGACTAAAGAAAGATGATTTTGTAGCCGGAATTGATATAATAAAAGAAAGTCAAAAGTCAAAAGTCCTGCCTTGCCGGCAGGCAGGCAAAAGTCAAAACTTACTGATTGTGACGGAAAACGGGTTTAGCAAGCAGACGCCGCTTAAGGATTACAAAACCCAGAGCAGAGGCGGTTCGGGAATTAAGACTGCGAAAATCACTTCCAAAACCGGATTGATTGTCGCGGCACAGGTCATCGCCGAAGAAGAAGAATTATTGGCGATTTCCGCAAAGGGACAAGTTATCAAAATCAAGATTTCGGGCGTTCGCCTGGCCAGCCGGGCAACCTCAGGCGTGAGAATTATGAAACTGAAACAAGGAGACAAAATAGCGGGAGTGATATGTCTGTGAAACTTACTCGTAATCAAATAATTATCGTCGCTGTCGCAGGATTTATCGTTTTAATCGTCGCCTTGATGTTTTTCGGCGTGATTCCGGTCAAGAAAACTACGCCGGGCGGTTTTAGTTTCGGCGGCGGCGAAGGAATAAGAATTTCTTTTTGGGGAGTTGTTGACAGCGAAGTTATTAAGGGAGTGATTGATGAATATCAGAAAGCCAATAAAGGCATTAACATTGAATATACTCAATTTAGCGAATCCGAATATGAAAGGGCTTTGCTTAACGCCTTGGCAGCCGGCAAAGGACCGGACATTTTTATGCTCCACAACACTTGGTTGCCGAAACATTTTGACAAAATAATGCCTCTTGTCGAAGCCCAACTCCCTTTTTTCCAGTTCCGCCAAATGTACCCTCAGGTTATTGAACAGGATTTTGTTCTTCAACGGGCTGAGGACAAGTCCGTAATTTTCGCCCTGCCGCTGTATCTTGACACTTTGGCGCTTCTTTACAATCGCGATTTTTTTGACGCCAAAGCCGTTGCTTTGGCGCCGAAAACCTGGCAGGACTTGAACGATTTAATTCCCCGGCTCCGCGAGCTCAATCCTCAGACGAATGAAATTGTAAAAGCCGCGGCTGCCATCGGCGGTTCGGAATACAGCGTCAATAAAGCAACGGATTTATTGGCGTTGTTAATGCTTCAATCCGGCGCCGCGATGTTTGACCCGCAGTCCAAAAGCGTTGATTTCGGTGAAAGAGGAACAGATGCCCTGAATTTTTACCTTCAGTTCGCCAATCCCTTGAGCGCCAATTACACCTGGAGCGACAACTTCCGCAATTCTTTGGACAGTTTCAGCGAGGGCAATACCGCGATTATTTTCAATTACGCTTCAGCGATTCCGCTTCTTAAAACAAGAAATCCCTTTCTGAGCGTCGGCGTTTCTCCAATGCTTCAGCTTAATAAAGACCGGCCCGTAAATTACGCCAATTATTGGGGATTGACCGCTTCCAAATACAGTCAGAACCCGGCTCTTTCCTGGAATTTTATTCTTTATTTAACCGCCAACCCGAATGTTTCCGAACAGTTTCTTAAGGCCAATCGCCTGCCGCCGGCGTTAAGAGTTTTAATTGACAAATATCTTTATGACCCGGATTTGGGAGTTTTCGCCAGACAAGCCCTGACTACCCGCTCCTGGTATCAAGCCGACAGCACGGCGATTAAACGAATTTTCTCCAATATGATTCAATCAATATTGAACGGCCAACTGACTTCCGGCGACGCCCTCAAAAAAGCCGAGAATGAAATTAATGATTTGACGAAATGAAAAAAATAATTCTACTTTCCACTTTCTGCTTTGTGCTTTCTGCAGCCTCTGTTTCCGCGGCTTTAATTCCCTGCGAAGGTTTAAGTTGTCAGTTTTGCGACCTTTTTAAATTAGTTAAAAATGTGCTTGATTTCGGCGTAAAAATAGCAATCCCCATAGCCGTTATCGCTATTGTTTATGGAGGGATAATGATTTTAACCGCCGGCGCTTCACCGGAGCGGGCAAAGCAAGGTAAGGACATCGTAACGGCAGCGATTATCGGCCTTGTCATCGTCTTGCTTGCTTGGTTAATTCTTGATACACTAATTAAATTAATAGCCAAGGGCGAATTTGGGCCTTGGAATCAACTAAAGTGTTAAATTTATGAAAAAACTTACCATCGTCTCCGTTGTTTTGGCTCAAGATTTTCAACAGGCGGCTAGCGATTTGGCTAAGGGCTCGCCCATAGACTCGCCCAGTAAAATTTTCGACATCTTGGCGCGAGTAGCCCGTTACACCTATACAATTTTCTTTATTGTGGCAATTATTTTCATTATTATTGCCGCTTTTAATTTTTTGACTGCCAAAGGCGACCCGGAAAAAATAAAAAGCGCCCGGAGCCAGATTCTTTGGGCGGTCGTGGCAATCGCCATCGCTTTGATTTCGGTCGGCGCCGCCCAAATTATTCTGTCCTTTATTGAGGGCGCCTGATAAATTATGAGAAATGTTTTTTTTATAATTTCGACAGTTTGCTTATTTATGTTGCCGATTTTGGTTTTCGCAATTCAGGAAGGTAAAGTTCCTTCAGCCGGAGAATTAGGAATTAATCCTTCGCCCGTAAGCGAACCAAGAGGTTTTTTTAAAATAGCCGGCGATGTAGTTAAATACGTTTATATAATTTTCTTTATTATCGCAGTTTTGTTCATTATTGTGGCGGCTTTTACTTATTTAACTAAAGCCGGCCAGCCGGAAGAAATAAAAAAAGCGCATACGCAATTGGTTTACGCCGTTATTGCCATCGTCGTAGCGCTTCTGGCGGTTGGCGCTGAAGCAATTATCAAGGAATTTTTGGGCAGAGGAGGAGGCGGTGTCACAGGCGGCAACGTCTCAAATCCACAGTACTTTATTGACCAAAGAGATTTACCTGTAGAACAGCAAGATTGGGAGTCATTAAATCCCGGAGAAGGTATAAAACCCCTGAATCAATAAATTAAATTTGAAAAAGGTCGAAAGACAATAAATAACAAAAATGTTAAAAACAAAAATTTCGCCAATCATTACTTTAAGCGTTCTGGCTTTAAGCAATGTCGCGCTGGCGCAACAGTACGGTCAGCAATACACCGGTATTACGCCAACCGGTCCGGGAACAGTCGGCGGCATAGTCGGACTCATCGGTCAGATAGTCAGATGGGTTTACATAATTTTCTTCATTATTGCTGTCTTGATGATTATTTTAGCAGCTTTTTCTTACTTGACCGCCGGCGGCGATGAAGAAAGAGTCAAAACAGCCAAAAACCGGATAATCTACGCGGTCGTGGCGATTATTGTCGCCTTACTCGCAGTCGGTTTTGAGTCAATCATCAGAACTTTCTTAGTCGCGCCCGGAGCGTAAAATTTTGAGAAACAAAAATCTGCTCATTAGCGGGAATTCCCATCTAATGGGCATACCCAGCGGAGAAATTTTTAAATTTTTCTTCTGGGTATGTTAAAAGAAGCTTTGGCAGAAGTATTAGAGAGGGAAAAGTCGGTTAGCGTAACTATTCCTAATCCTTTAGGCGTAAACGACATCGTCCAAGTTATTAATAATATTATAAATTATATTATTTATATCAGCGTTCCGATTTTGGCGATAATGATTTTAATCGGCGGGTTTCAGATTTTGACCGCCCGCGAAGATCCCGCAAAAGTGGCCAACGGCAGAAAAACTATAATGTGGGCGGCGATTGGCTTCGTAATTATTTTAGCCGCAAAAGGCGCGGCATTGATTATTCTTACAATAATGGGGTAAGAGTAATTTTATAAAAGAATTATTTAAAAAAGAGAAATCCCTGCAAGAATATTCTTGCAGGGATTTAAATTCAAACTTCTTTACCAATCCAGATGGTGGCTTTGGCTCCCGGTGTGCCTTTAAGCCGGAATCTGCCATCGGTCTGGATATTAATTGCCGTATACTGCTCGTCTGTGTCGTCGCCTTTTAGCTGGTGGTAGGCGCCGTTTTCAAAAAGCACCTCCACTTTTCCTCTTTTGGGTGGCACAACTCTGTCCCATCTCGTCGGCGTATCCTGAAACTCCGACCAATCATCAGCCAGTATGACCTCTTTCCATCTCGACCAGATGATGGTTGGTTTTTTTGCTTCCGCTACCGCCGCCCGCGGTTGAGGAGCTGATAATTTTTTATCCTCGTCTTCTTCCTTGCCCGAAAGAGCGATGCCTAAGATAATCAGCAGGACTAAACAAGCCAAGGATAGGATTAATCCGTTTTTTACCCACTTCTTTATTTTTTGGTCAATGCCTATAGCGGCCATTCTAATCCCTCCCTTCGTTTTTTGACGCCGTTTCTTTTCCTACTATTATTGTGATAGGTTTAAAGTTTGCAGCAATTTCTTTAAGAAGTTGTCCGCTCTCTTCGGGGACAACTATTCTCTTTTCGTCAACATTCTTAGTAACCTTCCCTCTTTCTGTCTGGAATAATAAGGCGCTTGCTTCCGGAGTTAAAGGTTTTTTAATCTTAACTTTTACTCCCCCTCCTACTCCCGATTTTTCCTCAGAGATTTCTATTTCTTCGCCCTGAAGCTTGTTTAACATGTTAATAATATGGGCTGTTTCTATCTCCTCGGCTTCTCGGTGTGCTATTTCTTTTCTAACCTTCTCGAGTTCTTTAGATACTTCTTCTGGCGGCTGAACCTCAGCGACGAAAACATCGACAACATCAATACCCCACTTAGCGGTTGACTTATCAATTTCCTGAGTAATCCCGTATTTCTTTTTTACATCTTCCCCTGTTTCTTTGCCTGGAGTTAAAACGCTTCTGAGGATATCGTTCAGCTCTTGGTGCATTTCTAAGGCCTGATCGAGGGTTTTCTGTTTAGTTACAAGCCTGAGGACCTGTTTTGTTAAATCTTCAAGACCTTTCTCAACTACCTGCGGACCCAATTCAAGATAGGTATACGGGTCTTTTACTATATACTGTATGGTAGTATCTACAGAAACCCTTACGTTCTCTTTTGTGAAAGCCTCGGCTTTAGAGATATCCTTCGCTATTTTCCTTGTATCCACTTCCTCAAGAGACGCGATTAAAGCAGGCGTCCAATGTCGGCCTTCGTCAAATAACCATCTTTTCACTCGTTTCCCGAGAAATAATAGGACTCCCTTATGGGCCACTTTAATTCTTTCTTTTAGTCCAGCTAAACCTACAAGAATTATCGTGAGAATGGTTAACGCTAAGGGGGCTCCATACAAGACAGGAGAATAAGGCGGTTTGATGACGGCTCTAATAATAATCACCATCAACCAACCAAACAACCCAGCGAGAATAGACGCCACGATCGTAATACCAGCACCAATTAGTAGACTCCACCACGGTGCGACTATAAATACCTCCAACTTCTCCTCTTCTTTGTCTTTCATTTTTTCCATTTCTTCCTCCTCGGCCATTCGGCCAAATACATTGTTTTTTCTTAAACCATATTCTAAAATTAAAGACCTACGCCGATTTTAGGAGATAGAAAACATCCCCTAAAATTAGTCATAAACATAGCATAAAAAAGTTCATTCGTCAAGGGCAGGTGGTGAAACTGGGAAACACGTTAGCTTTAGGAGCTAATGCCGCAAGGCTTGAGGGTTCAAGTCCCTCCCTGCCCACACAACTTCAAACCCGCGGGAAAAGAA
>ERZ1292632.2320-Hain-H43-01um-R2-2320-length-16118-cov-4_pt1 | contig 16118 bp, 12 predicted proteins | sample MGYA00564407_ERZ1292632 | MGnify/ENA primary metagenome ERZ1292632 (study PRJEB36523, sample SAMEA6512637) | groundwater metagenome | collected 2019-01-08 | study: AquaDiva: Metagenomics assemblies of 32 groundwater samples | reverse complement strand
AAACTTTTGGGCGGATTTGGTAATTGCTGCATGGTTAAAATGCATTGTAGCAAACTTCTTCAAGACAGCGATCAATGATTCCACGTCTGGTTCGTCGAAGAAGATCCCAGTTTTACCCTCCATGACTGACTCTACCACTCCACCGCTTCGCAGTGCGATAACTGGTGTGCCTACTGACATTGCTTCAACTGGAGTAATACCAAAATCTTCCTCAAGGGCAGGGAAAATAAATGCCTTCGCGCATCGCATCAACTCATATTTTTCTTCATCTGTTACTTCTCCCAAAAATTCTACTGTTGGCCCAGCGAGCGCTCGCAGTTCATCTCCATACCCAGCAAACTCTTTCCCAAAAACTTTAAGAGGAAGTTTCAACTTCGTACATGCAGCAACCGCCAAATCAATCCTCTTTGGTCGCGCTAGCCTTCCACCTGCGAGAAAATAGGTGCGGGATATTGGGTTATTAGGTTTCTGGGTTACTGGGATATCAACTGGTGGGTAAATAACCGTCGCGCCTCTTCCATAAAACCGCTTAATTCGGCGAGCGACTTCTTGTGAGTTTGCAATAAAAAAATCAGGCCGTTGCGAAGCAGTATAATCTACCATCCGAAGCACATGATTTGCCACTAAGCTCAAAGCTCTAAGTACTAAGCTTTTACTCCACTCCCGTGCCGTCGGATAGCCGTACAGATAGCGAGGAGGTGTATGACAGTAGCAGATGTGAAGGGGTAATTTTCCATTTTCCATTTTCCATTTTCCAATTAAATTTGGAGTATAAGCACCGGTTGCTGAAACAATGACAACATCGTATTTCGAGAAGTCCCAACTCTTAAACACAAAAGGGGTAAAAATTCTAAAAATGCTAATCAGCTTTGCCCTAAATGGAATGTAGTTAAGCCACGAAGTGTGGATATCCCATGATTTAAATCGCTCTGTGTGTGGTCCTAAATAGCGAGGGGCATAGACTGTGGTATAGACTGGTGCTTTCGGCCAAATCTCGTGCAGTGCCTCTAATACTCTTTCGGCACCACCGTATTCTTTTATGTAATCATGTACAAGTGCTACTCTCATCTCATTCGTACTCACGACACCAGTTTGAGCTGTGGTTGTGTGCCTTTTGTTTTCTTCTTTTTGGACAGTTGCACATGTACATCTTGCTTTCCTTGCACGCGGGCCACTAAACTTTTAAACCCAAGCTCTTGTAATCTTTCAATAAATTTCATATTGCTCGTAAACGGTTGTAGTTTTGCATGTTCAAGATCAAGCCCAACCGGCGCATCGGTTCTGATTGTAGCAAGGTCTTGCGAAAGTACCCCGCTCTCGTGTCCTTCTGATAATTTTTGAACGAGTGATGGTTCAAATTCTTTTATGTGTTTGTATATCCCCTCAAAGCTTCTATACTTCTTAAGAAGCGCAACAGCCGTCTTTGGACCAACTCCGGGAACTCCAGAATAATTATCCGAGGAATCTCCAATCAAAGCTTTATAATCGACAATTTGAGAAGGAGTAACGCCCATATATTTCTCAACTGCTTCTTCATCAAAAACTTGTGCTTCAGATAAACCTTTAATTGGTGCGTACACTTTCACATGTTTCCCCACCAATTGAAGTAAATCCCGATCACCTGTCACGATGATTACTTCGTCCAATTTAGCTTGCCTTGCCAACGTTCCAATCACATCATCCGCCTCGTATCCAGGAGCAATATACATAGGAATCTCCATTGTGCCAACCACCTCTTGGACAATTGCAATTTGTTCGGATAAATCGGATTCCATCCGAGGCCTCTGTGCTTGATACCCCACGTACGCAGCATGCCGAAAGGTTGGTTTCTCGGTATCGAATGCAACTGCCAGATGTGTTGGTTTTAAATCCTGAACAACACGAAAGAGCATCGTGCAAAATCCGTAGACCGCATTAACAAGCTGACCCTGACGGTTGGTTAACGGAGGAAGCGCATGATACGCCCTATGCAAAATCGCATTTCCATCAATGAGAACAAGCCGCTTCATACTGCCTATTGTAAGATATCTTACAACAAACTCTGTTTATTCTAGCATGAATTGGGTTCAAAAGTAAGGAAGTTACACCTTTACAAATGCGGGGGCAGTGGTAGGTTTTGGACCAACAAGTTTCTCAAAATCGTCTCGCTCAAGGGTCTCACGCTCAACCAAAGCTTGCGCTACCGTATCGAGGGCTCTACGTGCTTTGGCAAGAGTTACTCGTGCCTGCTTGTAGCATGAATCAATTATCTTCTTTACTTCTTTATCAATCCTCTCTTGCATTGCAGGAGAAACTTGCGTCGGTTCAAGCCACGCTTTTCCAAACTCGCCATATTCCACTTGCGGTCCCAAATCAATCGGACCAAGTTCCGACATGCCAAAATCAATCACCATATGCCTGGCAAGTCGAGTTGCTCCTTCAATATCGTTGGCTGCGCCTGTCGTCATCTCACGAAACACAAGCTCCTCAGCCGCTCGACCGCCTAGCATCGCGGTAATTTGCTCAAGCAAATGACTTTTTGTCTCGTGCGAGCGGTCAGCCGCGGGAGGAATAAGCGTATGTCCCAGAGACATGCCGCGCGCGACGATAGAAATGCGGTGCACCGGATCCATGTGGGGCAAATGATGCGTCACAATACCGTGCCCTGCTTCATGATACGCGGTAAGTTTCTTATCCTCTTCTGTTTGGAGTCGTTTCTTGGCAGGCCCAAGCTTTACCTTCGTTGCCGCTTCTTCAATCTCAACCATGCTGATTTCTTTCTTCTCATCGCGCGCTGTCAAAATTGCCGCTTCATTGAGCATATTCTCAAGATCTGCCCCAGAAAACCCAACAGTACGCTCGGCAGTTCTTTCCCAATTTATGTTGTGGCTAAACCGCTTACCTCGTGCATGAATGCGTAAAATTGCCAGCCGTCCTTCTTTATCCGGCATGTCAAGCACTACCCGTCGGTCAAAGCGCCCAGGACGAAGAAGTGCGGGGTCCAATAAATCTCCCCTATTGGTTGCCGCAAGTACCACCACGTTATCATTCGGTGTAAATCCATCCATCTCAACTAAAATTTGGTTCAATGTCTGTTCTCGCTCATCATGGCCACCGGTAACTCCAAAACCACGCTGTCTTCCTATTGCATCTACCTCATCAATGAAAATAATGGAGGGGGCAGCCTTTTTTGCATTATCAAAGAGGTCACGAACGCGTGAGGCACCCACTCCTACCAACATCTCCATAAACTCGCTTCCTGCAATTGAGAAAAAGGGTACTCCTGCCTCTCCCGCTAATGCGCGCGCCAATAATGTTTTACCCACTCCACTTGGCCCAAACAGGAGTACTCCCTTCGGGGTTCGTGCACCCATCGCGCGATACTTTCCGGGGTTATTTAAGAAGTCAACCACCTCCTCAAGTTCCTTCTTTGCCTCGTCAACTCCTGCAACATCCTTAAATGTCACACTCTGTTTCCCTTTGGCAAACAAACGGGCTCTTGATTGCCCAAAACTAAAGAGCGACTCTTGTGCTCCTCTTGCCTGCCTGAAAATGAAGAGAAAGAAAAGTACCATAAGACCCACGGGAAGCAGTATCCCCAAGATATCAACCCATATCCGTGAGAAGGTCTGGTCAGCGACAGTGTAAGAAACCGTGCTGGGGTCAATATCTGCATTCTTGAGTATTTGCCCAAATGATTCATTGGACTCTTTGAACGCAACACGCGCAACTCCATCTTTATAGGTAAGTGATACCCTGTCCTGTTCTATATGTACTTTCTCAACTTTACGTTCCTTAATATCGCCAAGTGCAGTAGAGAGCGCAATCTCCTCTGTTCCCTGTCTCACACCTGAGAGAGAAAAGAAAAACGGCACCGTGAAGAAAAGGATAAGCAGGATAAGTAGCAGCGTGCGCAAGTTAAAATGAAAGCGCAGCTCAAATTTTTTCATTTTTGGTTTCGGAAGTCGAGGTTTCATGATGAGGAAATTATATCACAATCCCATTGCTTTTTTAACCTCTCGGAGAGTTTCTTGCGCAACAACTCGCGCTCGGTTTGCTCCATCTTCTAGAATTTGTTCGGCTTTCTGTGGATCTTTTTCAAATTCAGTTCTTCTTTTTTGAATTGGCTCGAGTTCTTTATGGATTGCATCAGCTAACTCTTCCTTCAAAGCTTGATACTTTACCCCACCATTGGTGTATTGCTCCTCATATGAGTTCCTTTTTTTCTTGCCTTCAAAAAGTTCAACTAAAGCGAGAAGTGTTGCTACTCCACCTTCCTGTGGTATAGATAATCCGTGTCCCTCATCAGTTGGCACCTTTGCCAATTTATCTTTAATGGTGGGTAAATCGTCAGTTAAGGTAATAAAACTTCCAGAAACACTCTTACTCATTTTTCCCTCCCCTGTCAGAGACGGGATATACTCTCCAGCAGTTGCAAAACGCTGGGGCTCGGGAAATGATAAACCGTATCGCTCGTTCATTTTTCGGGCAATCTCACGCGCCACTTCAAGGTGTGGTTCTTGGTCTATACCCACCGGTACGAGATCGGCTTTATATATTAAAATATCCGCTGTCATAAGCACTGGGTAGTTTAAAAGCGCCATGGTAACCGCTTGTGGGTATTGTTTTACCTTTTCTTTGAAAGTGGGGAGATGCTGCATGCGAGCAACAGAAACTAAAGTTGAAAAAAGATATGCGAGCTCTACATGCTCGGGAACTTGTGATTGGGCAAAAATGACAGATTTTTTGGGATTAAGCCCTGCGGCAAGGTAATCGAGTACCACTTCGCGGACATTTTTTCGAAGCTCATCTGGCTTGTATGGAGTGGTAATAGTGTGCAAGTCCGCAACCATGTAAAAGGTTTCGTACTGGTCATCACCTTGAAGTGCAAGCATTCCTTTTACAGCACCAAGATAGTTACCAAGATGTAAACGTCCTGTCGCTCTTATCCCCGATAATACTCTTTTCTTCATCACTTTCATTATACTATCCTACCTTCCCTCAACAAAAACTCGCCTTGAGACACTCACATTAATTTAAAATCAGTACCAAGAAGGACGTTGAGATTTTACTGCCAACCACAAAGAAACCTCACCATCTCCTAAATAGAAATCTTGTCTAATAAAGAAAGCTGACGTTTCTGCTTTACCAATTTCTCTAAAAACCTCTATGGCTTGTCTGACTGCTTCATAATCTACTTCCATTGGAGAACTCTTTGGTAAACCGCTGACAAAATCTAAAACTTCTCCAGTGTAAAGTTGGTCAACTTCAAAAATTAACTCTGGATTTAATCTGGCAAATGCGTTTTTATCGACAACTCCTCCTCTACCCTCAATTTGACCTTGCTCATTGAGAAACAATATATCGGCTCCCCGTGGATATTCTAATCCGCTTGGCCATCTTAATATAGGACTAAGGCTAAAGGAAACATTAACACCTTCAAGCGGTAAATAAGCGATGCGGGATTCACCTTTAGGGATACGTTCTCTTACACCCTTTTTGAAAATTTCTACTCTTGTATTAAAATCTATTCCCTGGCTAGAGGGGTGTGCAAGATCAAAGTTAGAAGCCAACTCGTGCAAAATTTCCCCACAAATTTCTGCCATCCTTTGATAATCCCAAACTTCACCAGGAATTTTTACTACTCTTGATTCCGAATCATGACCCAAAAATCTATGTCCTTCTAAACCCATAATTGACTTAGGGCAGGACATTTTAAGTTGTTTAAGTGCCAGCGACAGGAATCGAACCTGTGACCTCGGACTTATGAAATCCTCGCTCTACCGCTGAGCTACGCTGGCTTGGTTGGCTTAGTATACAAAAAGTCTTTGACAATGTAAAGTAATCTTAGTATAATTCGTTTTGTCAGGAGTTGACATGCGGGGTAGTGTAGAGTTGCACGGAAGGCTCATAATCTTCCAGGCCGGGCGCGACTCCCGGCCCCGCAACCAAGGGCATTAAAATATATCAAAGTGTGTTCTTGACTTTTAAAGAAATTTAAGTTATATTAACATCATCAACGCCTCAGCCAGTGTCGCAAGACCCGCTGAGGTTTTTTAATGCGCAAGCATTAAGCTCCGATTATCGCTTATTTTATGGTAGAATCTCTTTAATGGCAAAGTCCGTTTTATTTATCGATGGTGAGAATTTTCTTCATAAGGTAGAAGACGTTTTGAAAGAAGAGGGCATCGATAAAAATAAAGTTGATTTAACATTAGTTGACTTGGACAAGTTGTTCAAAGAAGCCCTCAAGAGTTTTTCCGTCTCTAGAAAAATCTTCTACGCCTCAAGACTTCATTTACATCCAGACACGGAAAGGAAATCAAAAGAGCTAATCAAGATTCAACGAAAACTAAAAAACAATTTACTCAGACTTGGATATGAGTTTGTGATTGCAGGTAACGTTAGAGCACAAAAGGTCAATGGGAAAACAATCTTTAGGGAGAAAGGTGTTGACGTAAAAATTGCTGTTGATTTAGTAGCTTTAGCATGCGACAAAAAGCTTGATACAGCAATTCTGTGCAGCTCTGATTCTGACTTACAGCCTGCGGTTAAAGAACTTCGAACACGAGGAGTAGAAGTGGTTTACTTAGGATTTGAAACCAATCCCAATAAGGGACTTACTTATACGACAAGCAGAACTATTCTTTTGAGAAATCCAGAGGTAATCGCGGCACTACCTAAAGCTAGATAGCATCCAATCACACAATTCCCCGAAGATAGACAACTTACCTCAAATTTGGTATAAGCAGAGCTTGTTTCTCGCTTTGTTCGAAATAAGCATAGCTTGATCACTTCGTGATATAAAACAGGTGTTGTTTGGGTAAGAAAGAACGTGCGGATTTCTTGCAAGCCCCGCAACAAGTCTTAAAAGAACAATCTCCACCACCTCTTCCAATTAGACTCCTCTATTGTTGCTTCTTCTTCACTCTCAAGCTCTGGTGCAAGATTTCGCAAAAACTCCTCATCAGGCAGCACTACCACCGTCTCTCCCTCTTTCCCCAATCCCAACTTCTCCCGAGCTGTGCGCTCAATAAATGCCGAAGAAGTCGCCGCCCTCAGTCGTGCGTTGAGTTCTTCCTGCTCATGCGCTAACTGTGCCACTTGTGCTTCCTTCTCTCTTACTCGCTCCCGTACCGTCACGACGTTCCAAATGGTACGTACCAATACCAGTGAGATGCCCAAACTTCCAAGTAGTATGAGTACAAGAATTGGTCTCATTTTACCTCTTCCCTCCTGACCTTACCGTTCGCCTTCAGGTACTATTCGTACACGGCTCACGGAGCGGTCTTAGGAGGGTGCACCCCATAAAATTGGGGCTTTACACAATAAACAAATAACTGTTATTATAAGCCAGCCAAAGGCTGGCGTATAACAAGCTATACTTATTATAAGCTAGCCAAACTTATTATAGATTGAAATGCCTGAAACACAATCACTTCCAGAGTTAATTTCCGAATTTGTCTCGTTCTTAAACACCCAGCACAAATCCACTTATACCATTGTAGCGTACCGTAAAGACCTCACACAACTTGCAGAATTCCTTGCACGCTCTCAAAAAGTAGAAGCTCAAGAGGCCTCAACGGTTGATATTGAAAGCTTTCTGCGAGAGCTTGAAGAAAAACACTATACACCCAAATCGATTGCTAGAAAACTTAATGCAATCAAGGGTTTTTTCCGCTGGTTACGCCAACGAAAAATCATAGAAGGAGATCCTGCGCTTGCAGTCCCCCACCCCAAATACGAAATGGCTGCTCCCCGAGTTCTTTCAGTACTTGAATATCGGGCACTGCGTGACGCTGCACGCGGTGACCTGCGCACCGCAGCCATCATAGAAATTTTACTCCAGACCGGCATGCGCATCTCTGAGCTCGCGAACTTAAACCTTGACGATATAAAGAAAAATGAAGTGAAAGTTGCAGGAAGGACTGTACCACTTAATACTGCGGCACGGCATGCAATTGACGATTACCTGAAAGTACGCTACCCCACACAGTCACCTCACCTTTTTGTCACCAAAACAGGAAGGCCCTTACTCGTACGAAATATCAGAGCTGTCATTGAGCGCTGTTTTGCACAATCAGGGATTGAGGAAGCAACGGTCAACGATTTGCGCAACACCTTTATTGTCCAACAATTGGCTCGAGGAGTAGATCTACTCACTATCTCACGTATTGTTGGTCATAAACGTCTCTCAACGACCGAGCGCTACCTATCGCTCCTATCTGAACAAAAAAAAGGGAAACCGAAACCATTGGGAGAGTTATAGCAATTCATATTAGCCCGTGGTACTTGTGATACCCTTTATCACCCGTGGTACCTTTTTCTTCGTCACTGCTCCATCTATCTCTTTCCAATCGTGTGTGGTGCGAACTTTCAAATTTTTCTGCCAAATATGCTCAAGCACCGATAGATTAACTCCAAGTTTTCTTCCGAGTGCTAAAAGAGCAACCATATCTTTTGGAAAACACTTCCCGCCAAAACCCACATCGCCATCAGGCCCAGGAACTCTCAGGTGCAAGCCAATCCGAGGATCGGCCTCAACCATTCTGCGTACTAAGTCATATTCAATCTTTAACGGGCGAGCGAGTGTATAAAATTCATTTGCCAAGATAATCTTCGCTGCCAGCATGACGTTGCTCATATACTTTGCCAATTCTGCGGTAGTGGGGTCTGTCAAGAAGAATTTTGCACTCTTGGGTAAGATTGTCTGATGGAGACGTTTGAGCTTCAATGCCACTCTATTATCGAGAGAGCCTATTATCGTCCGGTCAGGATGTAAAAAATCCCAAAAGGCCGTCTTCTCACGTAAAAACTCAGGATTGACCGCAAAAGTTACTCTGGGGTATTTTTTGATAAACTTCGCTGTTGTGCCAGGAAGTACCGTTGACTTAATCACCACAATCTTACGCTTTCCCGCTCCATTCTGGAAGGATTGAACCTCGCGCGCAATCTTTTCGGTAACTTCCTCCACAACGGATAAATCAATGCCGCTCTCGTCAGCAAACATCGGTGTAGGAACACAGATAAAAATAAACTCACTTTCTGTAACTACTTGTTCGAGTGAGTCGGATTTTTTGTATTTATCGTGGAAGAGTATCCTGTGACCGCCGCGGGCAAAACCCTCTCCTGTGGCCTGCCCTACTATTCCATAACCAATAAATCCAAGCGTTGCCATTAAGTTTATGTTTATTTTATCATTGTGGTGCGCCCGCTTGGGATTGAACCAAGTACCTGTTGTTTATAAACAGAGTTTGTAAGCTTGCTTGCAAACTTCCCTGTGGAACGGGGAGGATTCGAACCTCCGACATCTACTTTATAAGAGTAGCGCTCTAACCGCTGAGCTACCGTTCCACACTGTTTACAAGCTTCGCTTATAAGACAACCGCTCTACCAATGAGCTACGGGCGCACAATTGATGTTAAGAGTAGCGCCCTGCCTGCGCAGGCAGGTCTACCACTGAGCTACTCGTCCAAACCAAAAACAATTATATCAAACTTTCCTAGGGAGTGCGAGGAATCCGTAATGACCAAAGGGTAAGAAACGCAATGAGCCATAAAATCGAAGCTGAAACAAAGAATGGAAGAAAGTGGGCGACACCATACAACACTCCACCCAAGAGAGGTCCTGCGACCCGCCCTAAGCTCTCGAAAGAATTTGCGACACCAAGAGTGGTACCTTGCCCAGTCTCAGAAATTCTGGAAATTACCCCCTCGGCTGTTGGTCGATTGAGTGCGCTACCCAAGCCCATAAACATAAATAAGATTGTGACTAATAGTACTTCTGGTGCAAAAGGAAGCAATAAGAGTGCTCCTCCCATAATGGACATCCCGGCGAAAATCGTCTTCTTCTCACCCATAAATTTAACTATCTTGGGCAGAAAATATCCTTGAACGGATGATGACACAAGTGCAATTGCAGTGAAGAAGTAACCAATTTGCGCTGCCCCAAGGTGAAATTTTTCTCCCATTAAAAGCGGGAATGCGACTTGGTTATTTGAGAGCCCAAATGACCACGCAAAAAGGACGGAAAATAAAATTCCTGGCTCACTCTTCAAGTGCTTGAAAATATTAAACACATTAAACAACCCTTCCCTTATAACTATCTTTTCAGCTTTTTCTCGCAGTGATTCTGAGAGGAAAAGGATAACTGAGAATGCATTGAGCGCCGAGATAGTCGCTGCAACAAAAAACGGTACATGTATTCCTCCGAAACCAACGAGAAACGAACCAAAGGCAGGACCGAAAAGAAACCCTAGTGCAAAACTCGCACCAACTCGTCCCATGCCAGCCACCCGATCTTTCGGACTGGTCACATCTGCAATATACGCACGTCCTGCTGGAAGTACGGCTGCACTCACAGCCCCATGTAATGCGCGGGCGAGAAAAAGAAGGGGAAGAGATTGCGCCAGACCCATTATCCCCATAGAAATCGTTCCGCCTAAAAGTCCCCAAACAAGTACTGGCTTTCTTCCCACCTTGTCAGAAATCCTACCCAATATGGGTGAGGTAAAAAATTGTACAATTGAGAACGAGGCGGCCAAAAGACCAATCTGAAATGGAGTTGCATTAAACGCCTGCGCGTAGAAAGGAAGAAGTGGGAACACCATTCCAAACCCCACCATGTTGATAAAGACGGTTAGATACAAAAAAAAGAGCGGTCTTTTGCTCATAAATTTGTCTACAAACTACTGACTACCGACTACTGCAGACTGTAGACTGAAAGCTAGAGTCGGGCTCGCCGTGTAATTTCTGCTTCAACCAGTGCTCTATCCTGCCCATATTTGAGTCGCGACATCTCCTTGATAATCTCTGCAGTCCGAGGATTGGCAAGTTTCTTCTCTTCTTCTAAATCACGGGTTAAGTCTACTGAAAACGGGGGCACGGGTTCGTTTCTTACAGTGGTCTTCATGTACACATGGAAGCGTTCAATGTTTAAGAGATCTTCTTCTGCAAAGACAGGCGCGAACTCACGAGCTAAATAATTGGCATCTTGTACCCCCACCCGGAAGCACATGAGTGTTCCTACATTACCAAAAATCGCATTCTTAACCTCTTCTTCTATCTGGCCAATAAACTGGTTGGCAACGCACAAATTAAGTCGGTACTTTCGGGCCTCGGATAAAATTTGCGCAAAGTCAGGAGTCGCAAAATTTTGGAACTCATCTACATAAAGATAAAAATCACGTCTTTCTTCTTCCGGCACATCCTGACGGCTCATCGCTGCCATCAAAATACGAGGAATCAAAACAAGCCCCAAGAAATTTGCGTTCTCCTCTCCTATCTCACCTTTTGCCAAATTAATCAGCAGAATCTTACCGTTATCCATCACATCTCTAAAATCAAACGCACTTTTGCTTTGCCCAATAATATTCCGCATCATTTTGTCGGTGACAAATCGGCCAAATTTAGAGACTATATAATCCAAGACTTCCGATTTGTGGAAGTCGGAGGTTTGAGCAATTTGATCGGTCCAGTAACGCCGCACTATAGGATCATCAACCTTTGGCAACAACTCCTGAACAAAACGTGCGTCTGTTAAAATACGAACAACTTCAACAAAAGTAGTACCCGGTTCAGCCATTGCCGTCAACATTCCGTTTCTGACTGCGTGTTCAAATCGAGGTCCCACAATCCCTGTCCTATAGGGGTCAAAGAGTTTGTAAAACATATTGATGATGGCAGACGCAATAAAGTGCTTCTGTTCCTCGGTCGCGGCCTCAAGAAGATTGAGTCCCATTGGCCGCTCAAAATCCCGTGGATAAAAATAAATCACATCCTCCGCTCGCTCCGGCGGAATAAGGGGGAGGATTTTTTCAATTGTGTCGTGGGGGTCTATGAAACACACACCTTTACCCTCCCGAATATCCTGCAAGATTAACTCTTTTAAGAGTTCTGATTTTCCAGTACCGGTCTTTCCCACAATGTAGATATGGCGTCGCCTATCATCATCTGAAAGGTAGACAGGACGTTCTACCCCCCTATAGGTGCTTTTGCCAATATACAGTCCTTCTGTTGGAATCTCAGCAGGGGCAGGAGCCCGTCTTGAATATATCCAGTAAATGTGAGGAGTTGTCACTTGTTTATTGGGAAGGTGGAAGAGTGTTGCAAGCTCCTCTGAGTTCAAAGTTGAAGGATGGTTGCCAAAGAGATGGAACATCGGTTGATAGCGATATAAAAAGTCGGTAACAAAGCCACTTTTATTCCACAGTTTGCGCGATTTGAAGGAATTATGTTCGCTTGAAAACTGTTCAAAGGCTGATCTGATGTTACTCAAATGAGTTTTTGCTTGCTCAAGTGTTGGCGCAACGGTAACAATACGAACGCTTGTCTCAAAGCCAGGTTTGCCTACTTTATTCTCCACTGTCTCAAGGGTTTTTGCATCAACCTTATAACTTGCCCGCTCTGGATCTGCTTCTGATTTCTTGGTTTGAGAGATGAAAGCCCGACCCGCACTTCTCCAATTACTTTCGGTAGGAGAAACAAGTACCTGCACTGCCGCCGCTTCCCCTGGTCCCATTTTGGCAAGTGCGGTGGTCAGGAGAGAGAGTGGGTCGGTCGCAAGCTCTCGGTAGGTTTTGATGGGATAATACGGTGCGGTGCGCAGTTGTAGCGCAGCAAAAGCCACTTTACCTTCCTCGCTAAAAATGTTTTGTTCCGGAACCTCTACAACCTCTGCATCCGGATACGCTCCGTGAATTTGCTTCTCAACAAGATCCGCCAGACGCTTGGGTGCCCACACGTAAAACCTGATATCCTCGGGTCGCGCCACAAGCTCAAATGAGAGTGCATCTTGTACTTTAAATTGTTGCCAAAACCCTCCTTTTTTGATAGAGGCAAGCGCCGCAAACATCTGCTCTGCAGCATCAATTTTTATCTCGTTATCCCGTGGGACTGCAACCTGGTAGAGAACTGAGTCAAGTGAGCGTTCCTCCCTTCCCCTAAAGCGGAAGAAAGTTAAACCAATGTATGCCGCTACGACCACGAAAAGTCCCACAATCCCTGCTAAGAAAAGGGCAAGGATGACAATGGTAAAGTTGTTGATGAGGGAAGAAATGATATCCATAGTGACTCGAATTAATCATGCTGCCTTTGGCAACTCTTGTCCTTCTCGCTCCTTTTTCCGATTAAAAAATTTAGCAAACCAGGATCCTGAGTCTTCGGTGGACGCTTTCAAGAGTCGCTCCACCTCTTTTTCAGACGGTATAGTGGTAACAGTTTCTCCATGCCCAGGTGGTGCAGCAATTACCTTTCCACTATCTACTATTGGTTCGTGCTCCAAATGCTCCCCTGGAAGGCCAGCGGAACCCTCAGGTAATCCGTCTGTGCTAGGGTGCGGTTGCTCACTATTTGGTAAGCGCTCATCAATAAGAACCTTGCCTTCGGTAAGAACCTTGTTTCTTGCTCCGCTCGAAATAGGAATAATTGTTGGCACCTTCTCTTGGTCCGCCATATATACTTATTGTAGCACTTCTTGTGGGATTACTTATTTTCCCTTGAGGTACTTGACCAGACGACATCCCCTACTCCCTCACGATGATTAACCCAGCGGGCAGCAACCAAGAAGAAATCAGAAAGGCGGTTTAAGTAGGAGAGAATAGTGGGATTTACAGATGACGTGTGTGAGAACTCTACGATTTTTCGTTCAGCTCTCCTGGCAACTGTACGTGCAACATGCAGTTGTGCTGCACTCATCGACCCCCCGGGGAAAATAAAGTTGGCAAGGGGTGGCAAGTTCTTCCAATATGCATCAATCCAACGCTCAAGGCGAGACACGGCGTTTTTGGTTAGTTTAAATGGCGGAGTTTCATTCGGGGCGGTGGCAAGTTCAGCTCCTATTTCGAAGAAGTCTTGCTGGATACGGAGGAGCTGTTTGCGGACTCTTCTATCTTTGCAGTGAACAAGAACGAGACCAAGCTGCGCATTGAGCTCGTCAATTGTTCCCAAAGCGGCCACTCTTGGGTCTGTTTTGGAGACTGGGGTGTGTGTTCCATAAATACGGGTAGTGCCTCTGTCACCGCGGCGAGTATAGATAGGCATAAATTAGAAGGTAGATATTAGATGTTAGATATTGGCAAAGATTGAAAAAAGGGCAGGCTTTTTTGTTTTTCAACCTTACGACTAACCTCTAAGCTCTAAAATCTAAGGCCTAACTAACATTCGCTATACCCGCACTCGTAACATTTCGCACATCCTTCTTCAAATGCTAACGCAGTTGCTCCGCAGGAAGGGCACAGATCAAATGCAGCATTTTCCTCTTGGGGGTGGTCGTTCACTACTACCTCAGCGGTTGCTTCCACTTCCTGTTTTTCTTCCCTTTCTTCCACGTGAACTCCGTTTCCATTCAGTTTTAAGTTAAGGTGAAGTGCAAGTGCCTTTGCAATTGCATCAGGCACCGAGCGAACTCTGTCTGGTCCATAACCAATGGAACGGGATCCTCCAATACCGGACAACTGTCTAGCAATTGCTTCCACTCTCTCGCGCGCAGACAGATTCCCTCTGAAGCGAAGCGAGGTTGAGATGAGCCGCCCCAGTGCCTCGGCCATCCCCGTCACATCGCTTCCCGCTTTACCCACATTCAGGAATACTTCAAGCGGCTGTCTATTCTCGTCCTCATTAACGGTAATAAAGGCACTTCCAACCGGGGTACGCATACGATAGGTCGCGCCACTCACCTTTAAGGGTCGCGGTGCAACGGTCGCCTCTGGTTGCTTTTTGGTGGGGTCTGCGGTGCCAAGATTGAGTACCTGTTCTCCTTTTGACCCGTCTCTGAACACTGTAATTCCCTTACACCCCGTTTCCCATGCGAGCAAATACGCCTTTTTAATATCCTCAACTGTTGCCTCGTTTCTTAAATTTATTGTCTTTGACACTGCATTCTCTGTGTATTTTTGGAACACTGCTTGATGCCGTATGTGCCACTCGGGACTAATCTCATGCGCGGTTCCAAACACCGCTCGCGCGTCTGAGGGTATTTCTTCGATTTCCCGAACCGTCCCGTGTTGCCCCACTCCTTGCATCAACTCTTCGGTATAAAAACCACGCTCGCGCGCCACTTTTTCAAAATAAGGATTGACAAACACGAGCCTTCTATCCAAATGTTTGTCGCGCACAATGTGCTGATACGCAACGGCAAACAGTGGCTCAACACCTGAAGAGCTACCTGCAATGATGGAAATCGTACCAGTCGGTGCAATGGTCGTAACGGTTGAGTTTCGGCGAGGCGCCTCGTCTTTATAAATTGAAGCGGGCCATAGAGGGAACGAGCCCCGCTCGCGTGCAAGTTGCTGGGTTTCCCTAACTGCCTCCTCTTGAATCACTCTCATCACTTGCTCACCCAAGGAGAGTGCGTCTTCACTGTCGTAGGGAACACCAAGCTCTATCAACATATCCGCCCATCCCCCTACCCCTAACCCAATCCGCCGGATTGCCAGAGACGTCTGTCTGATTTGAGGAATAGGATAAGGGTTCATCTCTATAACACTGTCTAAGAATCGAGTGGCAAGATGTGTTACTTCTCGAAGCTTATCCCAATCTACAACCTTTCTTCCCTCTTCATCTTTTACAAAATAAGTAAGGAAAATGCTGCCAAGATTACAAGAATCGTACGGATATAACGGTTGCTCACCGCAGGGGTTAGTGGACTCAATCGGCCCAATAGAGGGAACCGGGTTTGCCGTACCCTCATTAATTCTGTCAATAAAGACCATTCCCGGGTCTCCAGTACGCCAAGCACCTTCACAAATCTGCTCAAAGACATCCCGTGCCCGAAGTTTACCCACCACCTCACCAGTTTGGGGAGCAAAGAGCTCATACTCTCCGTCATTCTCATAAGCCTCCCAGAACTTGTCGGTTACGGCCACTGAAATGTTGAAATTCGTCACCCCTCCCTCTTCTTTACAATGGATGAATTCTAAAACATCAGGATGGTCTACTCTTAAAATCCCCATGTTTGCACCCCGACGCTTACCTCCTTGCTTGATCTCATTGGTTGCCGCATCAAAAATTCTCATAAAAGAAACAGGGCCCGACGCTACTCCCTGGCTTCCGTGTACAAACGCGCCCCTTGGTCGCAGTCTCGAGAAGGCAAAACCTGTACCTCCTCCACTTTTATGAATTATCGCTTGGTACTTTAAGGAG
>ERZ1292632.2199-Hain-H43-01um-R2-2199-length-16854-cov-4_pt2 | contig 16122 bp, 28 predicted proteins | sample MGYA00564407_ERZ1292632 | MGnify/ENA primary metagenome ERZ1292632 (study PRJEB36523, sample SAMEA6512637) | groundwater metagenome | collected 2019-01-08 | study: AquaDiva: Metagenomics assemblies of 32 groundwater samples | reverse complement strand
GGATTCACCCCCCCCCCTTAACCAGTCAATTACCGTCAATCAGTGTTAACTAGCCTCAAGTTAAGGGTTGACGGATACCCCCCCTAGTATATATATATATATATATATATTATATTTATATATATATATTCAATGAAATCAATGACTTACGCTTATTCTTACTCCATTCATAGAATATTCCAGTCAACAATCGCCAATTGTCGCTTGACACATGCTTTTTCTGTGCTATAGTTAAAGCCTTGTTTATTTAAAGGAGTTTTATGAATACTAAGATAGTTCAATCGTCTATATTGTTGGCGGAACTTGCTGAAAAAAAGAAGAAAACTTGTGCTAGCATTTACCCATTTGAAGACCTTGAGTGTGGGCAAAGTTTTACAGAACCTTTAGACCATCTGAAATTGAATTCTTTACGCTCTATTGTCAGCAGGCGAAACAAAAAGCAAGATAAATTTTTTGTTGTGGCAGTGCATGAAGACTTAAATTTAATTGAAGTTGGCAGGGTAGAATAATGTCATTCATTTTAAGACCATCTAGCGAACGTAGCAAAATAACAATTGTCTACAAACACAAAATTAAAGGTAAGCGTGAAATGTCAAGCAGACTTGACGAAATGTTTCCGTTTTCCAAAATGCAAGTAGGTCAGTCGTTTTATCTAAGATACGATGAATGTCCTATACAATTTTTTCCAAAAGCTAAGTATTTAGTAGCAAGACTTAACAGATACTTTAACGTCTATTTTTTAACAATCGAACACAAAGACGAACCGCATAGAATCGAAGTGGCTAGGCTGTTTTAATTATGGGCATCGAACAAAGGGACTAAAATGGACAGTGTCAAGGCGTGTGAAAAATGGGCGTTGCTTGCGTTTTTTGACTGTGTGGCTACTACCCCACCACCTACCCCAGAAAAAGCCAACCACGGGCCGGGAAATGGCCTTGCTGAGCCTGTTATTGCCAGGACAACGTTTGTAAATGGCGTAAATCCGTTTTTGATTAGCGAAAAGTACCAAATTTTGTCGAAGTTTGCTATAGTAGAACTTCTGCAAAAAGAAGGCAATAAAACAGTGCAGGAAATGTCGAAATATTTCAGGCGTAGTCAAAAAGACATTAAGCCTCTGTTGATGGAACTGATAGAATGTAATTTTATTTCTAGAAAAAAAGTTACCGGAAGAGCTTTTAGAAATATTTTTATTTATGGTTTTTTAAAGGAGTTTTCAGAATGACTAATAAATTAATTAAACAAATTCACAGCATGGCTATTGACGTATCCATGACAGATGAACAATCTGCAATATTGTTTGATGCCGAAAGAGCGCTCAAAGCTATTGAAGTGTTGCCGCAGGTCGGTCAAGAGCGGCCTGATTGGGTGCATTGTGTTGACCATGCTGCGCTGATTGCAGCGTTACGCGGTTTTATACCAAGCCCTAACGAATGCGAGCAAGCCGCAAATGCGCTCGAAGCGTTAACACTTACGCACCGGGCACCATTGTCGCGTGTTTCAAAGGATTGAAATGAATAAATTTATCGAACTTTACAAAAAATTGTCAGACTATCTTGAAATTCTGTTGCGTCGTGGCTATCAATAGCGTATACTGTCGTAACTTTAAGGAACTTTAATGCCTAATATTCCAGAACTGAAACCGCACGAAGGTTCTTATATTGTTATAAGAATCGAAACAAACGAAGTTATCACAGAATTGTTTAAAGATTCGCCGTTGATAAAAGAACTTAATTTTGAAAAGTATAAGCTGGTGCCTATTGGTGAACATTTAGCGGGTTTGTCCTGCACAACTGAGGATTGAAATGAAAAATGAAACAAGATATGCGCTTAATCAAGCTTCTAAGCATCTTTTTAAACTTTCAAAATTGGGCGATGAGCAGGCAAAAAAGGATTTTGAATTAATAGAAAAAGTTTTAAAACGCGATTTTGATAAACGTCATAAAAAGTTTATCAAAGATGGTGTAAATGTTGAAGATTTATCGCACTATGAGCCCTGAACAGCTTGCAAAGTCGGGTACAGAATCAGCGCATCAAACGGCGCTGTTCGCCTGGGCTGCGCTGAACACTAAGGAGCATCCTGAGCTTGTTTGGCTGCATCACATACCTAATGGTGGTAGTCGTGGTGACAGTGCGCAAAGTAGAGCTATTCGCGGCGGGCAGCTTAAAGCACAAGGCGTGCGCCAGGGTGTAGCTGACTTGTGCCTACCTGTGCGCCGTGGTGATTGGTCGGGGCTTTATATCGAAATGAAAAAGCCAACAGAGAAACCAATTAAAGCAACTTCTAAAGGAGGTGTATCGGACGAACAAGCCGCATTTGGCGCATTCGTAAAGTCGCAGGGTTTCGGCTGGTGCGTCTGTTACAGTTGGACTGAAGCTAAAGACGTTTTGCTATCGTATCTAAATTACAACAGGTGAGCTATGACGAAGAATGAAATTATCCTATTAATTGTTGTTTTTATGCTGCTAATTGTGGGCACGGCAGATGTAGAAGACACTGAACAGGAGCAAATTGCGTACTGTGACAATGTGCGTGATGGAGTTTGGCCGGACTTCAAAGAAATTTATGCAACAGATTGCAAAGAAGTCTTGCAATTTGCAAAAAGTGAAGTACACTAACTCTGTCGTTTTAATTAATCAACCTAAAGGAATTCAATCATGGCAACTAAAAAGACCGTTTCACGCAAGACTTCGCCCGCTGTAGCTGTGGCTCAATTTGGAGAAGCATCGCTTGCGGAAATCGTAGCGGCAACGAATGCAGGATCATTTGTAATGACTTCGCCAGCGGTACACAATCCGCTGATTGAAGCTGGTTTGGTAGAAATTAACCCAGAAATTACAAACGAAGCTGGCGAAATTGCAACCCGTGCTATCATCAAACCAACTGAAACTGAGACACAAACTGCCATGACTGAAGAACAACCTACCCAAACATCATTTGCATTCGAACTCGAATCCAATGTGCCGATGCCCTCAATCGTTGGCCGTGGACGCACTTCGACTACTTACCCATTTGAACAAATGGAAGTTGGACAAAGCTTTTTTGTAGCCAACACTGAAGCGAAGCCAAACGCAGCTAAGAGCATGGCCTCTACCGTTTCCAGTGCGACCGCCCGCTTTGCAGTGCCTAAAGTGCCAGCCGAAACCAAGGCCAACAAGGCAGGCGAACAAGTTCCTGTAATGGTCAACACCCGTCAATTTGTCGTGCGCTCAGTTGAAGGTGGCGCCCGCGTTTGGCGCACTGTCTAAGCAGTGGATTAGGGCGAATCCCGGAGTACCACCCGGCGGCTTTTGTTGGATTCTGGTGCCAACCGCCCTAAACAGAAAGCCTGTAAACAGGCACTAAGCCCCTGTGATAAAAAACAGGGGCTTTTTTGTTACATATCGGTATAATTTAGATTGGCCGCTCTAACTTTATAACGGAACGTCAATCATGAGGCAAAAAATGCTAGACAAAGACCCCACCTTTCAAGAATTTGCAAAAGGTTTATTGCCGTATATTTCCACAGTCTTCTTATCGTGTTGGGGTGGCTTTGTTTCTTATATTCAAAAAGTACAAATTAAAACTAGGCGATTTTCATTAAAAGATTTAATGTTCGACTTAGTTATTAGTTCATTCGCAGGACTTTTAACACATTTTTTCTGCACTTATGCGAAAATAGATGACACAATTGCAGCTATATTAATTGCCATATCTGGTCATATGGGGGCAAGGGCGATTATAAGCTTTGAGCGAATGCGCGACCGTATGTTTGGCATTGATGAATCTAGGAGAGATTACGATGCCAAAAACTAAAGACTTAAATAAAAACTTAGCCGCATTTTTGGACATGATCGCAGAAAGCGAAGGTACTGCGCATTTAGGCAAAGACTGCGGATATAATGTTATTGTCGGCGGTACTTTGTTTAATAGCTACGAAACGCATCCAAATAAACGCATTTGGCTATCGAAGTTTGGTATTAATTCGACTGCGGCAGGGCGTTATCAATTATTAAACAGATATTATATTGCATATAAAAAGCTACTGGGTTTGAAAGACTTTAGCCCAGAATCGCAAGACGCAATTGCAATACAGCAAATTAAAGAATGTCGTGCGCTTGAAGATATTTATGCAGGACGATTAGAAAAGGCAATTAGCAGAACCAATAACATTTGGGCAAGTTTTGCAGGCGCAGGCTATGGGCAGCATGAGCATAAAATAGAAAACTTGCGCCGAATGTTTGAACTAGCTGGCGGGGTGGTGCAATGAACATTAGTTTAGGATGGTGGTTGATTCCTTTAGCAATTTCTTTTGTAGGATTTGCGGTAGCTTTTGAATTTTCAAGAAATGAAAGCGGCTTGTTTGCGAATTTCTTTGCTTTCTTAGCGTATTTAATTGTTTTTGTAGTGCCGAGTTTAATGGCTTGGCTAATTTGGGCTTTGTTATGACTTGGGCGTTTATCACAAAACTACTTGCTGCAATGTCCATAATTGTGGGCACAATTGGATTTAGCATAGGTTATATTTACGGCATTAGAAATGAAATTGCAAAACAAAAAGCGGAAACAACTAAACAAGTTAGTGAAGTTCGCAAGGTAGAACAGGCCCAAATAATTACAGTCAATAAGGTAGCAAGTAATCATGAAACAGTCAAACTTAATAACAAAATTATTGCTGACAATCTTAACAGTGGTTTTAGAGGCTTGCGCCACGGCACCGGCTGTTTGCCCGCAGTTCCCACAGTTGCCGCCAAACCTATTAACAGTACCGAAAGAGACCGGGCTATCGAGGGCGAAGCAGATATTGATGAACTTGTCCAGCAAATTACAGAACTCGGACTTGACCACGATAACGCAATAAGCCAAATCAATAGCCTAATTGAGATAATTGAAAACCATCGCAAAGTTACGGAATTAGATTATCATTAGGGCATGAATGCGAACCCTTGGATTGGAAAGAAACAGCAAGAGAACGACGAAAGCGAATTAAAAAAAGCTTTTGCCGGGGAATTACTGCGCACGCCCGCAGACCCATTCAGGGCCGCACTGGCTGTATTTGGTGCCAACACAAATAAAGCCCTCAGAGTAGCCAACGAATGGCCGTCTGACGGCTTTGTGATTGACGAAGTGAAGCGCCTGAAGGTAGAGCAGGGTGAGCTAGCTTTTCTGCCATCCAAGGCTGATCTAGCCCGCGCTGTATGGGAGCGAGCACATGCCAAAGAAACTGAAGATGATGACTTTACAAAAATGGCGCGGCTTTATGCCGAAATATTGGATTACATCCCAAAAGTTTCTAAAGTAGCTTTAACCGGGCAAGATGGCAAAGGGCCTGGGATGGTGCAAGTAGTTGCAACACCGTTGGACGAACAGCTATGAACGAATCTAATAAGCTGCCTTTGCTTGCAACTTTGCCAAAAGAGCAACTAGATATTATTGCGTTAAGGTTGCAACAGTTAATGTTAATAGAAGGTAAATCGGAAGAACATGCAATTAAAACAGTGTATGAAGAAGCTGAATTGAAACGTTGGTTAAATTCGTGAAACCACTTAATAAACCAACGCCATCGCCAGAAGTAAAGGCATTGCTTAGAGAGTTTTGCGAAATTCAACGCGCAAAATATGGCGAAAATTGGAAAGAAATTCTATCCAAAGAAATGGCAAAGAATACAACAGATGCTTTAAAGCGTGCTGGGATTATTAAGTGAAACTAATTGAATTTCCATCTTTACCGGCTGTTTTATCGTTGCCTGAAGCATTGAGAAGATTAGCAAGCCAGATTGAAAACGGTGAATATGGTGATGCGCACAATTTAGCATGGACTATTGATTGTGGGGATTCTCGAATCGAATTGGGCTATTTAGGTAAGTCGCCTGAGCCAGCATGCAGCGCGCATTTTCTTTTTGCATTAGCCATGCGTAGGTTAGAACTAGGTGCATTAGCACTATGAAACTAACCGACAAACAATTAGAGGCACAGGCAATATTAGCAGCAAATGCAACCTATTGCATGTTGTTCGGCGGTTCACGTTCCGGCAAAACTTTTTTACATGTTCGCAACGTAGTAATGAGGGCTTTAAAAGCGCCGGGGTCACGTCATTGTATATTGCGCTTCAGATTTAATCATATCAAATCGTCAATTATTTTCGACACTTTTCCGAAAGTAATGAAAATTGCTTTTCCGGAAGTTACTTATCATTTGAATAAATCAGACTGGTTTGTGACATTGCCTAATGGTAGTGAAATATGGTTCGGTGGACTAGACGATAAACAACGAACTGAAAAGATTTTAGGCAATGAATATGCCACTATTTATTTGAACGAGTGTTCACAAATTAGCTGGCAAGCTGTTGGCATGGTGATAACACGTTTGGCGCAGCAAGTAGTAAGCAACGTTTTAAACCGTGATCCAAAAACACTTAAAACGCGAATTTATTTCGACTGTAACCCGCCTAATAAATTGCATTGGACTTATTTGTTATTTATTAAAAAGGTTGATCCTGAAACAAAATTACCTGTAAAGAATGCAGACAATTACGTTTCGTTCAAAATGAATCCGGGTGACAATAAAGAGAATTTATCAGACGGTTATTTAGATACTTTAGAAGGTTTATCGGCAAGACTTAAAAAACGTTTTCTAGATGGCGAATTTGCAGACGCTAATCCAAATGCATTGTTTGCAGACGAAACGATAGATAAGTGGCGCGTCACAGATGGCATTGTGCCGGAATTGGTGCGCGTTGTCGTATCGGTAGATCCTTCGGGCGCTGAAGACAGCGACAACGCAGATAACGATGCAATTGGTATTGTTGTGGTTGGCCTGGGCATAGACGGCAACGCATATTTATTGGAAGACCCCACGGTTAAAGCAGGCCCTGCAACCTGGGGCCGCGTTGCTACTGGTGCATTTGACCGGCATAGCGCCGATTTGATCGTTGGAGAGATTAATTTCGGTGGTGCCATGGTGCGCTCTACCATCCAAGTTTCACGCCCTAGAACACCGTTTAAAGCCGTCACATCGTCAAGAGGCAAGACCGTAAGGGCAGAACCGTTTAGCGCGCTGTACGAAGAGGGCAAAGTCCGTCACGTTGGATATTTTCGTGAACTTGAAGACGAACTAACCGGGTTTAGTACTGTGGGCTACCTGGGCGACAAATCGCCAAACCGGGCAGATGCGCTTATTTTTGCACTTGCTGAATTGTTCCCGTCCATAATATCGGCTGGCACGAAAAAGCTTAAATTTGAAGCACCTATGCCCACAATCAACCACTTTCAAAGGCGTTAATCATGAGACTTGATTCCAAAAAATACCGCGATTTACATACCCGTGCATTAACCGAATTTGATACTATTCAAAGTGCATTAAGGGAAGAACGTCTACAGTGTTTAAAAGACCGTCGATTTTATTCTATTGCTGGTGCACAGTGGGAGGGTGAACTAGGCGAACAGTTCGCAAATAAGCCGCGATTTGAAGTAAACAAAATTCATTTGGCAGTTATTCGCATCATTAACGAATACCGCAACAATCGAATTAGCGTTAGTTTCATTCCTAAAAACGGAACTAAAGACGACAAGCTAGCCGATACTTGTAACGATTTATACCGGGCAGACGAACAAGACAGCAGTGCTGAAGAAGCTTTTGACAACGGTTTCGAGGAAGCTGTAGGCGGTGGCATGGGTGCATGGCGTCTACGTACAGTGTGCGAAGACGAAGACGAAGAAGACAAAGATTGTCAGCGGGTTCGCATTGAACCTATTTACGATGCAGATTCAAGCGTATTTTTTAACCTTGATTCCAAACGTCAGGATAAAGCTGACGCAAAAAGATGTTATGTAATTTCTTCAATGAGCATTGCTGCGTATGAAGAGGAATACGGTGAAAGTCCATCATCGTGGGAAAAATCAATACATCAATTTGAGTTTGACTGGCTGACGCCAGATGTAGTTTATATCGCTGAATTCTACGAAGTTGAAAAAGTTAAAGAAACTATTCATATCTTCAAAGGTTTGGACGAAGACGAATTATTTGTATCTGAACAAGAATTTAAAGACGATGAAACAAAACTTGATGTATTGACAGCAACAGGTTTTGTTAAAGTCGATGAGAAGACAAAGAAAACTCGCAAAGTACACAAGTACATTTTAAGCGGCAATGGTGTATTAGAAGATTGCGGATATATTGCAGGTAAGAATATTCCAATTGTCGTAGTTTATGGTAAGCGTTGGTTTGTAGATAATGTAGAGCGTTGCATGGGCCATGTGCGACTGGCGAAAGATGCGCAACGTTTAAAGAATATGCAATTATCGAAATTGGGCGAACTTAGCGCACTATCCAGCACTGAAAAGCCTATTTTCACGCCTGAACAAATGGCAGGACATGGTGCAATGTGGGCAGCAGACAACGTTAAGAACTACCCTTACATGCTGCTTAACCCCAGTTTCGACCAAAACGGTCAGCCGGTAGCTATGGGGCCGTTGGGCTACACCAAACCGCCTGCTATTCCCCCGGCCATGGCCGCGTTGCTACAAATTACTGAGACAGACATTCAAGACTTGCTAGGCAACCAACAAGCGGGCGAACAATTACAGCCTCAAATGTCGGGTATTGCCGTCGAACTTATTCAAAATAAGCTTGATATGCAGACGTTTATTTATATCTCGAACCAAGCTAAAGCAGTTAAGCGCACGGGTGACATTTGGCTTAGTATGCAAAAAGATATTGCAGTCAAACCGGGCCGCAAGATGAAGACACTTAATGCAGCGGGCGAAGTTAGCAACGTGGAATTAATGAAGCCTGTAATTAATAGCAAGACTGGCGAGCAAGAATTTGAAAATGATTTAAGCATTGCTGAATTTGACGCTACCGTAGAAGTTGGGCCTACATCATCAAGCAAGCGCGGTGCTACTGTGCGCGGGCTTACAGGCATGATGCAGATAACGCAAGACCCTGAAACACTTCAAGTATTGGGCGCAATGACAATGCTAAACATGGAGGGTGAAGGCATCGGAGAAGTGCGCGATTATTTCCGCAATAAGCTAATCCGCATGGGTGTAGTGAAGCCTACAAAGGAAGAAGAAGCAGAATTGCAAGCTGAAGCACAGAACCAAAAACCTGATGCAAACGAGCAGTTTTTGCAAGCATCGAGCGCAAAGGCACAAGCTGACGCGGAACGTGCAAAAGCCGAAACATTATTCACAGCAGCCAAAACGGATAAAACTAAAGTTGAAACCGCAAAGGCTTTGACTGAAATAAAACAGGGTGAAACCCGGCACATTTTGCAGACTGCACAGGCATTGGATGCAGGTTTAAATGCGCCTATCACACCGCAATAAATATCTATTGACTTTTCGCAAGTTGCTATATACTTGCGCTTAGGGCTTTCCGCCTAGCCTTTAAAATCAGGTGAGTATCAACAGGTCTTAACAAACAAAATGGCAGTATCGAAAGTTAACTTAATTTCAAATCTTTTGAAAAACCTTATTAACAAGTGTTTTGGCGAAGTCAATAAAGCTTTGTTCAAATATCAAGTTAAAACAGGTTTGATACTTTGTGCAGTTGAAGAAGCTGAGCAAGTTATTGTTGAAACAGGTGAAGAGGTTAAAGAAGTTGTCGGAGATGAAAACGGCAATACTGAAACTGAAGAACCTAGCAAAACTGAAGAAGAAACAGAAATTGAGGTGACAATCGACGGTGAAGCGCCAGCACCAGAACCGGAACCCGCGCCAGAATGGGTTAGAGAATTACGCAAAAACCATCGTGAACTACAGAAGCGAAACAAAGAGCTAGAAGAACAGGTTAAGCAGGTTTCAGGGGTGCACAAAGCACCAGCGGAACTAGGCGAGGAACCCACTCTAGAAGGTTGCGATTACGACGCCGATAAATTTAAAGCGGATTTAAAAGCGTGGTTTAACCGCAAAGCTGAAGTAGACGCGAACAAACGCAAGTTTGAAGAACAGCAAGCCGAATCAAATAGAACTTGGCAAACTACTTTAACAGGGTATCAGAAAGCTAAAACAGACCTCAAGGTTAAAGACTACGAGGAAGCTGAAGAAGCAATTAAAGAAACTCTATCTGTAGTCCAACAAGGTATTATTTTACAAGGGCTTGAAGCAAATCAGGCGGCATTGGTGGTGTATGCGTTAGGTAAAAACCCAAAGAAGGCGAAGGAACTAGGTTCAATCAAAGACCCTGTTAAATTCGCGTTTGCAATTGCCAAACTGGAGAACACTTTGAAAGTTACAAACCGTAAAACAGCGCCAGAACCGGAAAAGATGGTAAGGGGTTCTGCCCCTAGTTCCGGCGCTGTGGACTCAAACTTAAACCGCTTGCGCGCTGAAGCTGAAAAGACGGGCGACTACTCAAAAGTTGTCGCACATCGAAACATGCTTAAGAAAAAAGCGTAAGTATTACAACCTGATTTTAGGACTTATATCGTGAAAAAACACAACTTTCTTACTTATGTTAAAGCAGTAATTATTTACATGCTTATGCCTTTGCATGACATGCTTAATAAGCACATGCAAAGCAATGGCATCAAGCTTGGCTCAAACGATTTTTCGAAAGAAGAGCGTGTTGCCTTTGAAGACCTAATCGGCGGTTTTGAAGATGCCCTTGTGCTGTCTAAAAACGTCGCTAAATTCAATACTGATCAAGCAACAATGGAACGAACGAACGACATTATTTGGCGCCCAATGCCGTACATTGCTCAATCTTTTAACGGCACTGATCAAACATCTAATTTCACGGATGCAACGCAATTGAGCGTACCTGCAACAATCGGCTACAGTAAGTCTTCGCCTTGGATCATGACTGCGACCGAATTGCGCGATGCAATTCAGGAAAACCGCTTGGGTGAAGCTGGTAAACAAAAACTTGCAAGCGATATTAATGTGGCAATCATGAGCGTTGCGGCATTGCAAGGCACTTTGGTTGTCAAGCGCACCACGGCAGCAGCAGGCTTTGACGACATGGCTCAGTGCGAAGCAGTTATGAACGAGCAGGGCGTTAGCCAGTTTGACCGATATGCAGCATTGTCAACTCGTGACTACAACGGCATGGCCTCAAATCTTGCAGGACGTGCCACAATGGCGGGCAAGCCTACCACGGCATACGAGAAAGCTTTTGTGGGCACTGTAGCCAGTTTTGACACGTTCAAATTGGACTATGCGAACCGCATTGCTGCGGCGGCTGGTGGGGCAGGCTTGACAATCAACACGCTTGACGCTGGTTCGCAATACTACGTACCAGTTGCCACGTCTACGGCGGCAACTGGTGAAACTAACAACGTTGATAATCGCTATCAAACTGTGACAATTTCGTCAACTACTTCCGGAGCGGCTGGTGATTGTTTCACGATTGCGGCATTGAATGCGGTACATCACATCACCAAGAGTGACACAGGACAGCTTAAGACTTTCCGTGTTATTTCTGTTGATTCTTCTACGACTATGACAATCAGCCCGCCTATGATTACGGCGCAGGGCGGCAGTGATGCAGAGTTGCAATACCAAAACTGTGTGATTAACACCAAAGCGTCAAACAGCGCAATCGTGTTTTTGAATACTGTTGCGGCATACGCTAATCCATTCTGGCAAAAAGACGCGATTGAAATTTTGCCAGGTCGTTATTCTGTGCCCACAAATGCAGGCGCAGCAGTTATGCGGGCGACTACGGCGCAAGGGATTGAAATTGTCTTCACAAAACAATTCGACATTAACACGCTAAAAACTAAGTTCCGTTTGGATACCCGGTTTGGCGTAGTGAACAAACAACCGGAAATGTCCGGGATTATGTTGTTCTCACAAACCTAAGTTTAAATGGGGCAATTAAGCCCCATTTTCAAAAACAACTTTTTTCAAAATACTTTTAGGATTTTATATCGTGACTACACAAATTTTTCCCAATGGTTATAAAGAATTTACAATTCCAGACACCGAAAAAGTTGCTATTTTTAGCGATTCGGCATTTAAACTTTATTATCAAGTCGGTTTGCCTAATTTCCCGGCATCGTGGCAATTGCAAACAGCTAGCGAAGCCGGTCAGTACATTTCCGGTGCGGTATCTGGCGCAAAGCTGGCGCGTATTGAAGCGGGCGCAGCCCCTGCTTTTTACAACGTAGGCAGTGCCCCAGCAGCAGCAGCAAACAACACAAGCGGCAACATGGCATTGCTAGGTGCCCTGGGTAGTTTGTCGCTTGCAAACGGACTTGCGTTGCACGGTGCTGCTCTAAGCACTACGCAAATTGCAGCTATCACGACAACGGCACTAAACGCCTTGACTACAACAGGCGCAGCAACGCTAACCACCACTCAGATTCTAAATTTGACTACGACTCAGCTTGCTAACTTGTGTACAAACAACGATCTAATTAAAACGGCACTAACTACGGTGCAAACTGATCTAAACACAATTCGCACACTGCTTACTACAACCGGGCTGACAGGTTAAAAGTTTTGCAGATTGTTTGATTAAATAAAGCCGATTAAAACTCGGCTTTATTTTTATAAGGAATATCGTGATTTTCCCAAAATTGGTCTATAAGTCCGAAACGTCTTACAGGCTTGTTTCTGATGATGCCGAAATGACCGGAGCATTAGCGGAAGGCTGGTTTAAAACGGTGCCTGAAGCCCTTGAAAGCAAAACTAAGCCTGTCGTAGCGGCCAGCGCAGAAAAGACGCCAGAGGCCCCGAAAAAAGCCCTTGAGCCTGAGAAAAAGCCGGTTAAACTGGCAAGTGTGGGCAAGCATAAAAGCGCCTGGGGTGCTGTACCCGCTGACGTTGACAAGGATATTTAAAATGGCATGGACTAAGCGCGAATTCGTTGTGCAAGCCTTTGAAGAAATTGGATTTTCTTCTTATGTATTCGACGCTGCCCCGGAGCAATTAAATTCTGTGCTACGTCGCTTGGATGCCATGCTAGCCCGTTGGAATGCAAACGGCATCCGTTTGGGCTATCCTTTGCCAAGTTCCCCTTCAGATAGCAGTTTAAATGAATCTACAAATGTGCCTGACGCATGCGTAGAAGCCGTTTATTTAAATCTTGCAATTGCCATTGCTCCAAGTTTCGGTAAAACTGTAGCGCAGGAAACAAAGCAAGCTGCAAAAGCTGCTTATGACGCGCTATTAAATAAACTTGCGGAACCTATGGAAATGCAATTAAATACTTCAATTCCTAGCGGTGCTGGCAATAAATACGGCAGATTTTTGGATGAATATATTGATCCGTTGCTATCTGGCAATGATGGTCAAATTGAATTTAATTGAGGTTTCAATATGCCCACAATCAACCAACTTTCAGCGGTTTCTAGCCTAGCGGCTTCGGACTTAGTGCCTGTGTTTTCTACAGCTAACGGTGACGCCCGCAAAGCTTCGTTAACTGTTTTGGCTGCTTTTATTCAAACGCTAATAACTGCGGCTGATATGATGATAACGCAGTATTCAGCGCCTTCTTCGTCAGGCTTTACGGTTACTATCACAGACGATTCGGACAGTATTTGGCTAATTCTTACGCCTGTTGCCGGTTATGCAGCCGGGATAATTACGTTACCTGCACTTGCTAATTGTGCTGACAAACAGGAACTTTTGGTTAATTGCACTCAAGCAATAACTACGCTGACAATCAGCGGCAACGGTGCAACTGTAACCGGGGCACCGACTACGATGGCAGCAAATGCTTTTTTTAGACTGCGTTTTGATGCCGTGGTTCATACATGGTATCGTGTTGGTTAATAAACAGGACTTACATCATGACAATTAAAGCACCTTTTCAACCTGCTTACACTACAGGTCAAGTTGTTTCACCGGCTGCGGCTGCGGCTAGCGTAACACTGCTAAAAAATTCAAAGTCAGTTTGTCTTACAAATACTGGCTCCAATACGGCGTATGTGCGTATTTCACCAACTGCGGCTAATGCAACTACTGCCGATTATCCTGTTATTGCTGGTTCGCAGGTTGTGATTGGTAAAGCTGACGACGATATTAGCCTGAGCCATATTTCAGCATCCGGTACAACTTTGCATATTATTTGCGGCGAGGGTTTTTAAAATGTTGCGAGCAACTTTGAAATTAAACGCCGCTTCTGTTATTGCACAATGCGGTGTTCCGTTAATATTACAATCTAGTGGGACTGTAGGGGCAAATGGCGCCCTTTCGGGCATTGTGGCGTTGCCGTTTGCTTATGCGGCCTGTTACATGTACTTTGTGGCTGGTGCAGTATATGCAGGCAGCACAGCCGGATGGTATTACGCGGTAATGTCGTCCACAACGGCAGCGACCGTCTATAACGACCGGTATACAAGTGGTGCCCCAGCAATACCGGCTACACCTACGCCGATTGTGGCGGCAGGGCCTGGGGCCTATACGCAGGCGACGGGAACGATAACCGCGCTGTCGGTCACCATTCCAGGCGGCGCCATGGGGCCTCATGGTAGGCTGCGGGTGTCTCAAATGGGTGGCTGCATCAGCAACGGAGGAAACAAGGTTGTTGAAGCGTATTTTGGTGGTTCTGTATTTGCCAGCTATACGTTTACGACTTCTGCCGGGTATCGGGCACAGCACGACATCTGTAATCTTGCTGCAGCCACCAACATCGGCAACTATTACGTAGGTATTGGCGGGTTAGCCGTCGATTGGAAGCGCCAAAGTGTAAATACTGCTGTCGATCAGGTGCTGACGCTGACGCTCAAGATTGCGGTGGCGGCCACTGATTACGCATCCATCGAGTCCGCAACGGTCGAAGTGATGCACGGCGCGTAATGTCCAGCATATTGGTCAACGGGCCAGTCACCGTACCGGCTGACTTTTGCTCGCATCACACGAAATGGCCGGGCACCGGGACTAAGCCAACCGGCGCCACCATCGGAAACATCAGACTGCTTGACGGCTCCACTGGCTGGATGTGGCGCCACATTGAGACATCGGCAGGCGTCTACTCGTGGACGAATCTCGACACCATGATTGCCGCTTATCGCACCGAGGGATGGACTGTAAGTTTTGCCTTTTACGGCACGCCAGTGTTTTACGCATCGGCGGGTGATCAGGGTTTCAATGACCAGTACAACAACACAGGCGGCGCGGCTTACCCAACGGCAGACACAAACCTTGCTGGTGCCATTGCGTTTGTTACTGCTTTGATCACGCGATACAACGATGCCGGTGGAACTTGGAGATTGGCAAACCCAACACTTGGGAAAGGCATTCAGACTTTTGAGGTATGGAATGAGCCAAATTTTTCACAGAATCATTCGGGCTACTGGTGGGGTACGGCGGGACAGTTAATCGACTTGACCTACTCGGCTTACGCATCCGTCAAAGCAGTTGACCCAAGCGTTACCGTGATGTCTCCGGGTTTTTTCAACGATGTACACGCATGGCCGTGGATTACGGCTAAAGGGACCATCAACACAACGAAAACGGGCGCTGACACCTGCGATGCTCTGAGCTTTCACGGCTATCTTGGCATGCCCTACGGCGCGCCTTATTGCGCGTGGTTTTCAGATATAGCTTGGGGTCAGTACGGCGCTTACCCATTTGTGCAAATGGCCTCCAGATTTAAGCCGGGGGCTGATGTGTACTGCACTGAATACGGGTTTGATACCAGTGCTGGGACTGCTTCGCTTTTATCGCTCGCAAGAGAAACGGCAGATTTTCGCTACACATTGCTTGCGCGTGTTATGCTTACATTAGCGGCAATGGGTGTTAAGCGGTTTGGATGCTATGCATTTGAAAATACATTGTGTGGGGATTGGGTGACAGATACAAACGGTGTAATTGCGGCATATAACTTAGTTGGTAGCATTTGTGGGAAAACAATTATTTCGGCAACAGCGGAAATAAAAGGGCCTTTAACGTTACGATTTTCCGACAATACAAGTTTGTCAGTTTAATTGAACAATATTATGCAAATACCAATTTTAAACGGGGTTTATACAGATGCAGATGGTGATTTTAGAACATCGTACCCGCGTAATTTAATACCCGTATTCAAAAAGCAAGGCATTTCAAACGGTTATTTAAAACCGTCAGATGGAATTGTTTTATTTGGCACTGGGCCGGGTGTAGACCGTGGCGGGATTGTGTGGAACGGTGTGCTTTATCGTGCAATGGGTTCAAAGCTTGTTTCGGTCAATAGTGTGGGCAGCATTTCGGTTTTG
>ERZ1292632.2317-Hain-H43-01um-R2-2317-length-16131-cov-14_pt1 | contig 16131 bp, 17 predicted proteins | sample MGYA00564407_ERZ1292632 | MGnify/ENA primary metagenome ERZ1292632 (study PRJEB36523, sample SAMEA6512637) | groundwater metagenome | collected 2019-01-08 | study: AquaDiva: Metagenomics assemblies of 32 groundwater samples | reverse complement strand
CCAGGCCCTTGAGGTTGTCCAGCATCGTCTGGCCGGCCTCCCGCATCTGGATGCCATAGCGCGACAGGAGGGCATCGCTGCACACCAGCGTCGTCTGGATCATGTCCCGGATCTGCGGGCGCCTCGCCGCCCGCTGCACCGCCACCCGAATGACCGGCGTCGTCGTGTTGCTCGCGTTCGCCACGTCCAGCCGCAACTCGCAGCGGTTGAACCGCTTGTCGCCGGTCGTCGTTATCACGGTCCGACCCGAGGAGGTGACGCTCTGGAGTAGTGTCCAGGTGCCGAGGTCGCGGCGCTCCCAGACCTGGACGTTCGTGTTGGCGCTCAAGCCCTCAGCCTCCAGCACTGCCGCCATCAGGTTCCAGCGCATCCCGCCGACCCCGTAGTCGTCGGCGGGCATATACAGACTTCCGCCCGAACTGTATCTCGCCGCGGAGTCACTAAGTGAGTTGTCGCCGTTGGACGGGAGCCTGATGTAGGCGACGTTCCCTGTCGAGAGCCCCAGCCAGAGGCGAGCCGGCGAGACCAGGGCTGAGATGTGCCCCGCCGTCACCTGCGCGGAGCTGATGCGTGCGAGCGCCCCGTGCCAGATGATCTGGCCGTGCCCGGGCTCACCCTCTTCCCGGTGCCGTCCCGCCATCAGGTAACTATCCGTCCCGTCGTAGACCGAGCAGTAGTACCAGGAGCGGTACTGCCCGAGGTAGCGCCGGGTGCCGATGATGGGCGAGCGGTTCGGCAGCCCGTTCCCCGGCGACACGTCGTAGATGACACCGCTGTTCGGGTCATACCGATAAAGGCCCGACTTGGCGGGATACCAGACGTAGCCCAGCATGTCCACCGCCGTCCCGCTGCCGTTCGCCGAGTCCTTGGGCATCGCGGGGATGAGTCGCGGAGCTCGCCCGGTCTTGTCTATGTAATAGAGGCCGTCCGTTTTCCCGACGTAGATGGTCCGCTCCAGGGCGTCCATCCCGGTGATAACGCTGTCCTGGTCGCCGATCTCGTAGGCGCTCGACCAGTTCGCGGCCGTGAAGGGCTCGGCTGCCTGTGCCACCCAGGCCACACTCGGGGAGCTGCCCGAGAGATGGGCCTGCGCCATCGCCCAGGCGGTGTCTGCCCAGAACTTCGCCAGGTAGTTGCCCTGCTTCGAGTCATCGTCCGACACGAAGGAGGACCCGTCGAAGCTCACCAAGTGGGTCGCCGGGCTGGCCGCGAACGCGATGTAGATCTTGGAGTCGAAGGGCAGTGCCATCGTACTGACGACGGTGGCCCCGAAGTCGTTGGGGAAGCCGCCGGTGGCCGCCACGCCGTCGTTGCTCGGGTCGATTCGGTTGCAGTAGCGGCCAGAGAGGGTGTAGAGGTAACTCCCCTTCTCGAAGAAGGCCGAGACGCTCCCGCCGTTCGTCGTCTGTGTAACCGTGGTGACAAGCGGGCCGAGGATAACTTGTCTAGGGAAACGGGGGTCAAGGCCCCCCACCGTCGCGGCGGGATCCGCCGAGGCGTTGACCGAGCAGTAGTGGTAGGTGTCGGGGGCGAGGTAGTCGGAGTAGCCGAACCCGCTGTGCCAGGAGCGGTAGGCCCGCTCTTCCTCCTGCACGGAGGCGTTCTGGCCGGAGATCTCGGGCACGCCCGTCCCGTTCCAGACTACGTGCCCGTCCTTATCCTTGAGAACGACGTAGCCCTTGCTGTTTAGCATTATGTCGTATGGGCGCTCTCGCCCGGTCGGCCTCGCCATGCCACCACCACCCCAACCCCGTTGCTAGTACGGACTCGACCCTATGATCCGCTTGCTGAACCTCGGCAGGTGCTCTCGGCAGAGCGCGTTGAAGACGTTGAGCCACCGCCCGTAGTTCCGCCCGTCCTCCTTGTCCCAGTAGATCCGGCAGAGGGCGCCGGCCTTCACGAGATCCGCGTTCAGCACCGTGGTATCGCTGTCCGCCGAGAGCTCGGCCCCCGGCCTGATGCCCCGGACCACCAGGAGGCTCTGGGCAAACGGCTTGGGCCAGAACGTGACCCGGAAGGGCGTGGCCCCGATGGGGTCTTCCACCACGTCCCACCAGCGGACCACCGGCCGATCCGTCTCGTCGATGCTGAAGTCATCGCCCGTGCTGCTCTGGAGCCCGCCTTCCCACTCCTCGAGTTCCTCCACCTGGCCCCGCCCCGTCACCCACGATGGCAGCGCTATCTCGGTCCCGTTGGCGTTCCGAAGGCTCAGGTTGTCCCAGTAGACATCCGCCGTAATCTCGGTGCCGATGAGCCGTACACTCACCTGCTTGCAGCCGGTCGGGATCGTGTCCTGGAAGTACAGGAACCGCTGGGGCGTGACGCCGGCGACCGCCGTCTCGGTCCTGATGGCGGCGGCGTTCGTCTCGTCGTAGAGCTGGAGCTTTGCCGTGCCCACCGCCGCCAGGAAGTCGGCCCTGACCTGGTAGGACTGCCCCTCGGAGACTGACAGGTGGGTTGCCGGCCTCGCGTAGCCGTTGGCCGCGGTGTTCTGGACCCGTAGACAGCGCGTGCCGAGGCGCACGTAGGCCGCAGTCGTCACCTTCGAGAGCGTCGAGTTCAGGGCGGTCCAGGAGGTCGTGTTGCTCGCCTCCATGTCGCCGTCGGCGACGAGGGTCAGCAGGCTGCGCTCGCGGTAGGAGAGGGAGCGGAGGGTCTCGTTGATCGCCTCGTCGATGCCCGGGGTGATGCCGACGCGCGTGGGCGGACGGCCGAGATAAACCGCGTAAGATTGTGTGACTGTCGTGGAGTTTGTGAACGCCCGGGTGGTGAGGGTCTGGGTGGTTGCGTTGTAGCCCGTGGCATCCACCCGCCGGACCTCGCCCACGTTGAGGGGCGTGGCGGCACTGTCTGACTCGATCTTGGCCCAGGCGTTCGCGTAGAGGGTGTTGTCGTCGTCCACGTCGAACGGGCTATCGGCGCTGGTATCTATGATGGTGGTAGCCGTGCCGGCAGCCGAACAGGTGCCCGAACCGTATCCCAGCCCCTTGTCCTTTGCGATATTCTGGATGAGCGTCTGCCTGCTAGTCGACACGCTGCCTCACTCCCTCCCCTGCTTTGTCACTCCTGCCTAGCTCACGGCATCCAGGTCTGTGACGCTTGCGAACTTGAACCGGCCCGGGCCATCCATCTCGTTCGCCATCCGCTTCACCCGGTCGAAGGCGATGGCCCGGGCCTGCCCGGCTCGCTCGAAGACGTGGACGAAGAGCCGCTGGACCTCGCGTGGTGCCGCACCTCCACCGATGGGGTGGCAGGAGACGCTATCGCAGCCAGCCACGGGGCAGGGCAGGTTGATGTACCGCACGTCGTTCTGGCCGGTCGGCGTCTTGCTGAACGTGATCTGGTCGAGTGGCACGGTGCCCCCGTGGTTTCGCTCGTCGTGGACCACCTCGATGCCCTGGTCGGTGATCTTGACTGGTCGGATGGACATTGGCGCTCCTTTCGTTGGCTATGGATTGCTCTCGGCGGTGATGGTGTCGTCACTGCTGTTAGGGGTGGCATCAAGCTGGCCGGCAGCCGTGGACAAGGCAACTAGTACGTAGCCGTGCACGTCACCGCGCTGGACGGTCGGTTGGGCACAGTTGAGGACAGCCCAAGTGCCGTTCTTGGTCATCGTGGGAACGATGGCCTTCCTGGTGTGGAAGAGCACATGACTCATTTTGTTTTCGCCAACCGCAGCAGCGTAAGAGTTAACGAAAGGCAGGGTGGAAGTCCCGCCCGCATGTGGCTCGTAGTACCTTTGGCACCGCTCCCACTCCTCGGCAGGCGTGAGCGACCAGTAGTCCTGGGCGAAGGTGCAGGGCACCAGCATCGCGTTGTCCGCGTAGGCCGTGCAGGAAGCTTCCAGGTGCACCGAGACCCGGACGTAGGTGGCGTCCGAGGGGATGGTCACGCCATTCACGCTGAGGTCGGCCCAGGCCGAGTTGCCGGCGTGGTAAGACGAGTAGGTCGTCGTGCCGCCCGTGCCGTCGGTGGTGATGCCCACCCGGACCGCGCTCGCCGTGTTCGCGTAGACCGGGATGCGGAGCGAGACCTTCTGGCCGAGGAGGTGATGGTAGCCGTCCGCGATCTTCAGGTCTTGCTTGATCGAGGAAGCGGCGTTGTGGGTGTAGGCGACCTTCAGGCTGTACTGCGAGTTGGCCTTCTTGGTCGTGCTCTCCCGATCGACGTTGATGGTGGATGTGCCGCCCTTGCCCACCTGCCAGCGGTCGGCGGTGTAGGTACCATCTGCGGCACCGCTGAACGAAGTGCCCCGCTGCCAGATCTCGAACCCACCGTTGACCAGCAGATTCAGGAGCAGAGGGAACCCGACAAGGGCACCATCCTTGATGAGCAGCCCATCGACGGCGACGCCCTGGCCCGAGGTGTGCTCGTTGATCGTATCGACCGCGAGCGCCCCGTCGATGTCGTAGGAGCCTGTACCCAGCGCGCCGGCTGTGACATCGGAAGCCGGGATGTCGTCACCCTCGACCAGTATCTTCTTCCAGGTTGGCATTCGTTCTCTCCTGCTTGCTTACGGGCTGAAGTCAGTCTGGATGGTCGGCGTGCCGCTCCAGGTGCCCGCCGTGCTGGACGATGGCAGGGTCGATGCGCCGGCCGCCGCCAGCTTGATTGCGTTCTCGGGCGACTGGCTGGCGAGGATGCCGTAGGTCGCATCCACCGGCCAGCTCACCTGCGGTGTCAGCGACAGCGAATCGACCGTGAGAGTCGCGGCCTCGGCTGTCCGCACCCCAAGGGGCAGGGTCGCCGCCACGACGGTCATGGCAACCGCGAGGCCCATCCCCTTCAGGAACCTGCGTCTCGTGAAAGGCATCTCTCCCTCCCGCTAGGTCGCCGTGCAGACGTAGAGATGATCGTCGGCCGAGCTGAGATACACCCTGCCCCTGGCCGCCGTCGGCGCCGATGCCTGCTCCACGAAACGCAGGTCGTTGTAGGCCCCACCACCGCCCCCGGTGCCGTCTGGGCAGGTGTAGAGCCGGTTGTCGGAGTCCTTGTAGTAGACCTCGTTGACCGCCGGGCTGGCCGGGGCCGAGCCCTGCGGCGTGAAGGTCACATAGTCGTAAGCCACAAGCCCTCTCCTTGCGCTATAATGGCCCTAGCACACGCTCGCCAAGGAGGTTGACCGATGCTGGCGCCCCTCACCCTGCGCCGCGCCTGCCTGTACTCCCTCGTCCTCGGCATCTGGTTCGGGATGCTCGTGCTGTTCCCCGCATTCGTAATGGTCTCTGGGGGGTTAGGCCAATGATCCAGCACGCTTACTCCCTGCTCGCCATTCCGCGCTTCGTCCTGTCGCTCCTGGCCGTGGTCGTCCTGTTTACGCTCGGCACGTCGCTGGGATTCGCGCTGGTGTCCATCGGCTCGATTCCCCCACATTCCCCACTCCCGACGAACATCGAGACGTACATCATCTGCGCCCTGATCCCGGCAGCAAACCTGGTCTGGGTCTTCTACGCCATCGGTCGGGGGGTACACTTCGTGCTAACCTCCGGGTACGTGGGAGCCTACTACTTCCTGTTCCTTTATCTGGCATTCCTCCTTGCACCCCCGGCGCTCATCTGGCTAGCCATTCGGGTAGCCCGCCAGAGGCGCTAGACCGTTACGAGCACCGCCTCTGGAAACATGATGTTCTGGTCCGGCTGCTGGAAGTTGTACGTCTTGTACAGGTGCTTGTAGCCGGACTTGACCACGTAGAGCGTCTTGTTGCCGGTCCCTCCGTACCTGAATGTGTAGCTCCCGTCGTCGTCGGTCGTGGTCACGGCGATGTAGCCGGTCAAGTCCTGTGGGTTGGCTGTCTGAGTACCATTGGCCAGGATGACCGTCGCGCTAGCCACCGGATCATTGCCGTCAGTGACCCTACCCGCGACATTCCCGGAGCTGAACTCCAGGCCGTAGGCCCAGGTGTTCGCCGGGTAAGCCTCACCGTACTTGTAGGCCAGGTAGATTCGCAGGCAGAGCCAGGCGATGACCGTTGACTCCATGTTGGTAGGGATTATGCAGCCGTCGTCCGGTTTCTGGGTGCGGAGCACATCGTCCATCCACACCCTGTCGCCAAGGTAGTTGTGAATCTTGATTTTCCAGAAGCCACCAAGGTCGATCTCGTGGTCCTTGACCTCCGGGCTCACGCACTCGAATCGTTGATTCGTGGCATCCCACTGATAGAGCGGCAGCACACCCCCTTTGTGGTCCGGGCGGGTAAGCTCGGTGCCGTTGACGTAGCCCTTCCCATCCCCATTCGGGCTGACGCCCCAGACGATCCGGCAAAGCGCGTCTGCCGCGTCATCGGCAAGCGCCTGATACCAGTTATAGCCCTGGCCGTAAGCCAGGATGGCTGTCGCAGCGCAGAAAGTGGCGGTGCCGAGGGCCGACAAGATGCTGGATGAGGCTGTTACGTCGGAAGCGACCTCCAGCCCCCGACCCATGTTGCTCATGAACTGCCCTGCGTAGTAGGCGAGTACCTTCTCTGGATCAGTCAGGTGCGGCCAGGTGCCCGGACCTTCGCTAGTCCAGCCGATCACTGGATCGGGAACTGGGGCAAGCGGATGCTCGCTCAGACTCCCCTGCCGTTTGGCTAGCAACCAGAGCGCCCAGAGTATCCGGGTGTAGTTACCGAGGCGCGTCGAGATGTCCACAAAGGCAATGCTGGCCGGGAACACGCCATAGGCCGTTCCCCGAATCTTCGACTCGTAGGGATAGATGTAGGCCCCATCGTCGGCCAGGCCGTTGGGAAGCTCGCTCGTCTGGTCGCCCTTCAGCGGCAGCAGGGTGTCCCGATAGCACTTGCCCCGGTCGAACTGCCAGTACAACGGCCAGTTCTTGTAGTCCAGGATGTCCGGGCGGAGGGCGTCATAGATGTCGTAGTCGAAGCCAGACTCGTCCCGGGAGTTGACGAAGTAGCCGTACTTCGTGCCATCGTTGTTGCAGCGATAGAAGTGCTCGCCCAACGCGAAAGAGTGGCGGGCCGGGTAGTGGCTGTTTGCCAGGAAGTTGCCGCTGCTCTTGGTCAGCTCGGCAGACCAGCTATCCTTGTTCGGGCAGGCCGTCTTGAGATCGGAGATGATCTTGGTCGGGCCGAGATAGATGTCCACGATGTCGTTGGTCTCGTAGTCGGTAGCGGTCTGCTCTAGTCGGTAGGTGATCTCATTGGTCGAGTAGGTCCGCTTAGCAACCGCCGGTGGCACCAGGAACTGGCCCGCCAGGCCATCATCGAGGCCCAGCGTGAACTGGTCGTAGGTCGGGTAACTTGCGGCGGCGGCCACCCAAGATGGGACACCAGCCTGGCCGGAGACCACTGAGTGAGCCTGCCTGTTCGGGTGGCTGCCGAACCACTGGCCGAGAGCCTTGTACGGGTTGATCTTGCTGAGTGATCCCCACCGAGCGTTGACCGCCGCGATGGCCGTGCCACTGTAGGGGTTGCTGCTGATCTTCGTCCAGATGGAGCCCCCATCGTTCGAGGCGTAGACGCCATTGTAGCTGCTGGAGTAGCCACCCTGAGCGACGCCCATCACGTACAGCACGTCGTTCGCGTGGTCATAGGCCAGGGCGCGGGGTAGGAAGTAGGTACCGATGCTCGCATTCGACCACGATATGCCGTTGTTGTCGCTCCAGTAGATGGCGTCCTTGACGTACCACCAGCGGTTGCGCTTGGTATCGCGCACGAGCTGATAGCCGTTCGTGTTGGTTCCGGCGTCGGGCGGGCCGCCCGTGAACCAGGACTGGGGAGCGTAGCCAGTCGTGTATATGATGCCCTGGTTCTTCGCCCCTTCCCCGGAACCGATCACCTGCCCCGCCGTCGAGAAGAACTTGGCCGTCTCACCAAGGAAAGGAGCCCACCTCTCCTCGGCGCGGGCGTAGGGGTACTCCTGGAGGGTCCAGTCCACGCCGCCGTTCGTGCTTGTCCAGTAATACCGGGCAGGGGGGGTAGCCGTGCCGTCGTTACTGATGATGGCGTGGCCATCGTGGTAGGCCACGACGCTGGGCGGCGCGGAGTAATGGAATGGGTTGAGGACGCCGCCATCGCCAGTCGGTAGCGTGAACGTCGTCCAGTTGGCGCCGGAGTCGGTCGAGCGAGCGGCCCGAGGGCTCGCGTGGTAGATGTTGTCCTGGATGTAGGGACAGTAGCTTACCGAGCCCAGGTCAGGCCCGGTGATGATGACCTTGCCGGAGTTCTGCGTGTCCCAGGCGATGCAGCGGTAGCCTTGCTGTCCGGGCTCCGAGAGCACCTGGCTCCAGTTGGCACCACCATCAGTCGTGCGCCAGACCCCATCGGCAGTCGTCGTGGCAAGGATCGTCTGGGGGTTGTGCGGGGACACAGCGATGTCGCGCACGCTCTCCTTGGCGGCGGTGGACATGCCATTGTCCTTCTGTGTCCAGGAGCCACCGCTGTAGAGATAGACGCCCTTGTAGCCAGACTCGGTGCTGCCGATCCAGACGCCGGCCTCGCCGTTGATCTTTGCCCAGAGTGGCATCCCTGGATACGAGCGGAGCACAGCACAGGTCTTGCCGTGCCACTGGATCGTCGCGTAGAGCCGGTCGATGTAGGCTTTCATCGCATCCATGCGGTCTTTGATGGTCTGGGCCGTTGGCGCTGTCACGCTCTGCTCCTATGCCTACAGCAGCTACCCTAGACGAAGATGGCCTGCCAGTCGAAGTCCAGGTTGGATGCCCCCGGGTCGGCGCTCACGTTCAGCGTGAGGTTCGTGCCATCCACGCCGCTAACCCACCAGCGACCATAGTCGCTCGTCCCCTGTTCCTTGAACGTGATGTTGATCTGGTTCGGCGTCACACTCAGGCCGTGGGCCACCTGCTTTGTCGTCTGCCCGCTGTCGATGCTCGAGGAGCCCCGGTTCTCGGTCACGTAGCCCAGGTTGTTGGCGATCTTCCGGGTGGTGCCGGTCGCGCCATTACTCATCGCGCTGTTGGCGTTGCCCCGAAGATCATTGTTCAGGATCATGTAGTTGTCTGCGGCGCCAGCATCCACGTTGATACCGTTGGCCTGGCTGGCCCCATGCCCGTAGCCGTTCGTGATCCGGCAGCCCTGGACCGACCAGTCGGTAGTCGTCGTGACCTCGACGCCGTGGCGAGTGTTGGACACCGTGGCCGAGTTGCTGACGACATCGGAGGCCAGGACATGTAGATCCTCGCCGCCCGCCAGGCGGAATCCCGCCAGCCCGTTGTTCATCGCCTTGTGGCCGATGAACCGGATGCCCTCGACGTAGCCGGTGCCGTTCTTGTCGATGAGCACCCCGTAGTTGGTGTTCGTGCTCGTCCAGCAGTTCGTGAACGTGAGGCCCGCGACGTTGCCCGTGCCGGTGTTCCCGACGTGCAGGCCGTTGTCTGAGCAGGTGTCGAGGATAACGTTCGTGAAGAAGCCCCAGCGGGCCTCCTTGCCGTTGGCGGCGTCGATGTCCATCCCGGTCACGAAGCGCATGATGTCCGCGCCCGACATGACCAGGGTCTCGCCGCCGAGCCACTGGATGCCGATGCCCGCGTTCGTCACGTCGGGATTGTCCATCACTACGTTGTTGATGTACCAGTCGTAGCCGTTGTTGATCGCGGCCTCAATCGTGATGCCGTTCTCTTTGGTGTCCCGGATCGGACAGTTGGTGATCCACACCTGGGTGCTGTTCAGAATGTGGAGTGCCCGATACTGCTTCTCAACGAACAGGCCGTCCAGCCACACCTTGAAGCACTTGTTGAGCTTGATCCCGCTGTTGCTCGTCTTCTGGCCCGAGGCGGTCAGCTTCATGTGGCGAAGCGCGAGATCGGCATAGGTCACGTTGCCGTCGCCGAGCAGGAACATATCCTTGGTCAGATTGGTCGCCTGGAGAATCGTGCCGATGCCCTGGCCGACGATGCTCACCTTCTGCTTGGTGATGGTGAGGGCATCGCTTATCAGGAACGTCCCGTAGGGAATAGCCACGGTCCCTCCCGCGTCGGGCACGGCATTGATCGCGGCCTGGATAGCGCCCCAGTCGTCGTGGATGCCATTACCCTGTGCCCCGAACGCCATCACGTTCACTTGCGGGAAGGCTCCCCATCCCTTCGCCATCTGATGTCCTTAGGCCAGGCTGGCCCCGTCCGTGACCGGGTAGTACCAGACATCAAAGATGATCGTGCCGTCCGTCACGTCATCGGTCCCGACGGTGACTACGATGTTGGCCGAGCAGACCACGTTCATCTGCGAGGGGTCAGCGCCGTTCGTCGTCTGGTTGATGATGTTGACCGCCTCGGTCAAGGGCGTCCCGTCTACCCACCACTCATTGATGTCGAGATTCTCAGCAGTCGTGCTCCCGATGAACTTGGCGGAACGGTTGGCCGTCCCCAGCGCGATAGTCGCCCCACCTGGAGTTGGGTCGCTCGTCAGGTTCTCGGTGCAAAAGGCGGTTATGTACAGCACCGCCACTCGGCCCGTGATCGTGAAGACCGTGACGGTGCCCACTGCCCCGTTGCCTGCCGTGCCGTCGAAGGCTATCGTCTTGCGGGCGCGGTAGAGCCGTTCACCTGGGTTGAAGTTGATCTCAGCCATAGAAGCTGACCTCCAGAGTGGCGCTCGCAGCACTCTCCCGGATCGCCAGGAAGTTGACTATCTCGTTGTAACCCTTGAGCTCGATGGTGTCGTAGTAGTCCGCCCGGTGCCCCGTGGTCGTCGTCGGGGCACTGCCGTCCACCCAGAAACGGATCGGTGCCGTGAAGACCTGGATCAACGCCCGTTTGGGCTGAGGGCCAGAGGGTAGGGTCAGGCTGACCGCAGTCGCGGCTACCGAGAGGCCGGTCTGCTTGCCAAGTGGGACCAGGGGCTCGTCTCGCACGGGCGCGATGCCATTGACCTGCACCCGGATTGGCTCGTCGTCCTCATTGGAGATAGGTCGCACCGGCAGGGGATTGTCCTCGGAGACGGCAACGTCCGTGGGTTGCGCGATGCCGTCACGGCGGTAGATGCTAGTGTCCTTAGTCTTGCGCCAGAAAAAGATGCTCACCGGATTTTCCTTTCCGCCGAGGGTCCGCTTCGGCGGGCCGGGGTGGTTAGCCCCGGCCATTCAGACTAACGCGCTAGCGTCTTTACACCAAGTCGCTAGAGGGCACTTCTGCCCAACCGGCACTCCAGACCCAGCTTGGCCCAGTCGTGCCCGCGTAGGTGAACACCTTGAGGCTGGCTGGGCCGACCAGGAAGATGGGCGCCGGCGGCTTCCACTCGAACTGATGCCACTTGTAGTCATCGGCCACCGCGGCGGCCACGTCCTGGACCATGGCGAAGACGTACTCCAGGTTGACGCCATAGCCGGCTGTCGCCGTTGCGCCCGAGTAGAGCGCGCACTTGTTGCCAACCGGGTTATCCGTCCGTGTGCACAGCACGGTCTCGGAGGTTCCACCTGAGGAGTAGGCCGCGATGTCGTCGATCTCGATGATGATGTCGATGGCTGCGCCCGCGACTGAGCCAGCCTGAGCCAACTTGACGAACAGCGGGATCGCCGTCGTGCCAGTCGGCACGTTCAGCAGGAACGTCGGGGTCGTGTTGGCGAAGCTGGTCTGCCCGGTCACGGTGTCGTTCTGGTCGGCATCGCTCGCCACGAACACCCGGCCCTGGAACGCCAGGTTCAGGAGGTAGTCTGTGAGGAGCATGCCATCACGGGTAACGCGGAGGAGCTTGGTGCTGTCGCTGTCCGCCGTGTTGCGAAGCGGCGACTTCACTACGGCCTGGCCCTTGATGTCCGACATTGTTTTGCCCTTCCTGCCGAGGCTCCTACTGAGTCCTCTGGCAACGTGATATAGTTGCTAGCCCGCCTTCCTTCGCCCGTGCCCCACAGGCTCGGGCTCCGGTGTTGGCTGTGCCTGCGTCTGCATGCCCGCGGCCCTCGCCGCTTGCTCCAGGATCGCCCGCTGGAGAGCCCGATCCTCGTTCTCCCGCTCTTCCTGGCGCTTGCGCTTGATCGTCTCCCACTCCTGCTTGTGCCGATGCGCCATGTGGGAATCGACCTGGAACTCGCTCATGAGGTTCGCCTTCGGACAGGTCTGGAAGCCCCACTCCGCGTACTTCTCGCGGCCCGGGTCGAGCTCGTGCAGCAGGCACTTGTGCTTGCCCACGGGTGGCGCCACCTTCGGCCTGTCCTTGGTGAAGATGAAGCTGCCGTCCACCCGGCGCTTGCCGAGCTGGGCACGCAGCATGTTAAGGTTCGTCCGCGACCGCTGGCCGGTCCGGGTATCGTAGATCCAGCAGTAGCCCGCGCTCCTGACCGTGTGGGCGACGATTGGCGCCGACACCTGCTCGGTGGGTGCGTCCTCGTCGTCTGCCGATCCGTCCACTTCCACGGTCCGGTTGACGATGCTGCCAGGCCGCAGCGCCCCCGGCTCCGGTGCCGCCTCGATTGCTCCGAGCATCTGAGCCAGCACCGGATCCATCTCGGTCCCGAGCTGGCTGGTGTCCTCTGCCACTCTTATGTCCTCACTTCGCTGCGCTCAGTGCGCAGCCTAGTCCCGTTGTATCCTTGCCACCGGCCCGATCGTCGAGAGCCGCTTGCGCTGGCGCTGGCGCTTGTCCGGCAGGTCCTGATACTCGCCGATCAGGTCTCGGGCCTTCGGCGGGTCGGGCCGGCTGAACGGCCCTGCCCGCAGATGGTTCGCAACGTCTACGAGTTCCCCAACCGTGTACTCGATGTAGATGCGCCCGTCGTCCTCCTTGACTCCCCCGGGGATGGCGAACTCGGAGGCCTTGAACCGCTTTGCCCGTCCCAGGTCTCGCCGGAGCTGCGCGAGACGGTCGTTCCTCACCACGGTGATGATCTGGTAGCGCCGAACACTCTTCGAGTCCGGCGCCGGCTGATTCACCTCTTTTAAGCAGAACCCAGGCTCGTCCATCCGCGCCCAATCCGTGCCGAGCATCAGCCCATGCGCCTGCTGGTACTGGGCATCGGTCAAGATGGTGCTCATGCGTCGTGCACCACGTGGTAGGTCATCGTGCCGAAGTCCACCTTGACCTGGCCCTGGACGCCTAGCACGTCCATCACGCCCTGAAGGTACTGGCGTTGTGCCGCCTGGATGGCCGCTATCTGCTGCTCCAGTGCCCGGAGCTTCGCCGCCACGCTCTCGGGCAGCGGCGTGCCTGCCTCGTCTGCCAACCCCATCCTCCTTGTTTCGAGCGGGCGAGGTTGCCCCCGCCCGCGAGTGCTACGCCGCGAGGCCCGCCACCTTCCGCTCCAGCTCGCGGATTCGGTTGTGTAGGGCCTGGATGCCCAGCAGTGAGTAGCCGAGCACGTTGACCGGATTGACAACCTCGCCCTTGTAGTGCATCGCCCACGGGGCCTCGTCGGCAATGACTCCGACGTACTGGGTATCGCCATCGCCGGTGCCCTTGCCTGGCTTGTAATGGAAGTCGTAGACCTTGGTGTTCAGGATTTTGTCGAGGGCGTCCTGGGCGTCGTGCGTGCCCTGGATGTCCTTCAGTTCCCTGAGAGAGGCGGCCCCGCTCCACGATGTGATGGAGTCCGTACCCGCGCAGGTAAGCTGATAGCCGGCGTTGGTGTTCGCGGCAGCCGGTAGCGTCATCGTCCATGAGCCCGCGGCAGCGGCAGGGGTCAAAGTGCACGTTCCAGAGGTGCTGCCCGCCAGGATGAGCGTCCCAGTCGTAGTGCCCGCGACGCCCACCGTGACAGAAGCACCCTGCACGACGGCTGTGCTGGCCATGGTCACGACCTGCGCTGCGCTGATGATCATGGCCTGGGTCAGCACTGAAGGCACAGCGTCGGTTGCGGTCAGGAAAGTGATGGTGCCCGGCCCCCGTGTCGTGCCGATGGTGCCGGCCATGTCGGCCCGAATCGAGGCAGCCTGGACGTACTCGCCGGCCGCGACACAGCCGTAGAAGTCGAGCGTGCCGAGGTCGTCGGCAGTGGTCAGGACAGTCGGGCTGGCGACGGTGCCCCGCGCCTTCCTGAACTCGATTACCGGGGCGGTAGCCACGGCGCCGACGCCGAACAAGGCGATCCGGGGATTGACCACGCCGTTGTAGAGGCCGAGGTCGACCGATTCAATGCTCTGGCCGATGACGAGCACCGGCACGTCGGTTGCGCCGCCTGCCGGCATCTGTAGCAAGAGCTCGTTGGCGTTGGCGTCCGTGGTATCGTAGGAGAGCCGCGCCGTGCTGCCCGTGCCGATGCCGAGCAGAATGTCGTCTAGGACCGTGACGGCGGTCGCGGTGATGATGCTGGTCGCCGTACCCGCGCCATAGAGATTCAGCGTTCCTGCCGAGCTGTCGATCCACAGCCACGCTTGCGAGTTGCCGCCGTTGTTCGCGGCCACGATGATGTCGCCAGACGCCGTGACGTTTGAGACGATGAGCGAGTTAGCGGCGATAGCCGGGGTAACTGGGGTGCCAATCATGGCCCCAGTCAGGGCGGTGTTGGTGGCGAGTATCGTGGTACGGTTGAGGAACACCTGATCCTGGTCATTGCCAAGGGCAAACAGGATGTTGTCCTCGACCTCGACCGCCGTAGACGAGAGGACGCCAACAGCCGTGCCCGCCCCGTAGAGCGTCATCGTGCCCGCCGAGGCGTCTACCCAGAGCCAGGCTTGCGAGTTCGCGCTGCTACTCGCCGCCGCCAGGAGGAGGTCGCCTGATGTGACCGTGTTGCTGAAGACCAGTGAATCGACGGCCAGTGCTGGCGTAACGGGGGTACCGACCAGCACGCCGTCCAGAGCGGTGTTAGTCGCTAGGAGCGTCGTGCCCGGCATGGCCCCGTTGTAGACGCCGGCCAGAATGCCCTCGTTGGGCTTGGTGATCCAACCGCGATGCTTCCCGCTGACTGCCATTGGTTATTCCCTTCCACCTGCTTGGCAGGAATTGATGGTGGGTTGGGGGCCGGACTCACGCCCGGCCCCGCTGCTGTTAGTCCGCGATCGACTGCTCCTGATAGATGTACTTGACGTAGACGTTTGCCGCCGAGGGGGTGGCCCGCTGCTCGATGCCGATGTAGGGCACGAGCCCGACGTCGCGGTCCAGGGTGGTGTCGAACACCTTCTCGAAGGACTTGCCGTCCTGCACCCACAGGAAGGTCGCCCGCACGCCATTACCCGAGCCCCGGTCCTGAAGCTCGATCCGGGCCATTGCCCACTTGGACGCCACGGGGGCCGCCCCACTCAGGCGGAGATCGGCAATCGCCTTCGAGGTATCGGTGTCATCGTCCACCCAGAAGCAGTGCACATCGTCATTCGTGGCATCAGTATCGAAGACAAAGCCGATGAAGGAGCTGGCGGTACTCGTCCATGTCGTGCCCGAGAGCTCGACTGGCAGGGTGTTTCCGGCATCCAGGCTGTCGTCGTTCAGTCCGATGTTGAATGCGATAGCGGCCACGATGTCCATCTGGATCTGGACTTCGAGCACGTAGTGGCCGGTCTGCCCGTAGACGTGGGTCAGGTCGCCGCACAGCTCGATCAGGTTATTCGCGGTCGCGGCCAGTGCCCCTGCCGCGTGGATGCCCCGCCCGGCCGCTACCGCCCGGGCGAACGCCGTGTCGCTGGTGTCCACGGAGGTTACCCACTTGATGCCGTCGGCGCTGGCCGTGCTGATGTTGTCGGTCAGCCAGGTCTCCAGGTCCTTGATTACACCGACCGATCCGCTGTTAGCCATCGTGTTGTTCCCTTCTCTCGGGGGTCTTCATCCCCCAGTCATCGGATGTGCGAGGAAGGGGGCCGCCAGGCTCTTCATGCCCAACCTCTGTAGTTCGGCGGCCCTTACCATCCTGTCTAGCTAGCCAGTGCTAGCACGTCAGGACGTGGGAGCTGTCGCGTCGCTGTACACCTCAAACAAGAAGGCGGACGTGGTGCCGGCCGCTAGCCTCTCGCCGTAACAGTATTCGTCGTAGTGGAAGAAGGAATCCGCGCCGCCGCCCAGGTCCGGCTCCCGCCGGGGCTCCTGCCAGGGACTCTTGCCCTGGATGAGTATCACGCCCTCCTTAGCGAAGATCCCGCCCTTCGCGTCGGCGGCCGAGTCGATGGTGATGTTCCCGTCCTCGAAGATCTGAGCCCCGGTGACACTCACGCCCCGGATGCCGTTCTTGAAGACGTTGGCCGTCAGGCCCTCGGGAATCGCGTAGGTGCCGAGCCCCGCCTTGATCTCGTCCGCGATGTCTCGGATCTGGTACC